>Ga0180063_1000026_pt1 | contig 32368 bp, 19 predicted proteins | sample EasRivT47_16_10D_FD_121776 | JGI IMG/M metagenome (GOLD analysis project Ga0180063, IMG submission 121776) | Soil microbial communities from meander-bound floodplain in the East River, Colorado, USA - East River metaG ERMLIBT47_16_10D | ecosystem: Environmental > Terrestrial > Soil > Floodplain ...
ATCCAGCGCGGCCCCAGCACGTCCGTGGCCTTGCAGTCGACGCAGTTGGGGGCGTTGATCACCAGCCGGTCGCCCTCGCGCTCGTAGACCCCGGCCGGACACATCCGGGCGTAGAAGTCGGCAACCTCGGGCGGCACGTCTTTGCCCACCACCAGATGCGACGGTCCGTCGTCGCGCGTCGCGTTCCCCGAGCGGAACACCGCATCGACCTTGCTGAACGTGTAGCGGCCGTCGGCCTTGACCTCCCCGTCCCCGCCCGGCTGCCGGGGCTCCGCCGCGTCGGCCTCGACCGCGATCCTTCCCCCGAGCAGACGCCCGCCGCTCGCGCTCATCAGGCCGGCGCGCAGCCCGCCCGCGACGAAGCCCGACTTGAACGCCAGACGCATGTTGCGGGTACGGTACAGGTCGTCGAAGACCCAGCTCGCGCGCAGCGCGGTGTCGTAGGAGGCGAGCGCCGCGGCCGACGGATCGTTGCGCCGCAGCGCCGCGTGGATCGCGCGCGCGGCGAAGATCCCCGACTGCATTCCGTAGTGGATCCCCTTCAGCGCGGCGACGTTGACCAGCCCCGCGGCGTCGCCGATCACGACCAGGCCGTCGCTCGCGAGCCGCTCGGGGACCGACCAGTAGCCGCCCTCGGGGATCGTCTTCGCGCCCCACTCGACCATCTCCCCGCCCTCGAGGATCGAGCGCACGAGCGGGTGCGACTTGAGCTGCTGGAGCTTCCCGTGCACGTCGAGTCCGGCGCCGCGGTAATCGAGCCCGACCACGATCCCGAGCGCCACCAGGTTGCCGCCCATCGGATAGAGGAAGCTGCCGCCGAACGCGTCGGCCGGCAGCGGCCAGCCCATGGTGTGCACGACCGCGTCGAGTGGACGCTTGGCCTCCCACAGCTCCTTCACGCCCAGCGCGTAGAGCTGCGGGTTCGCGGCGCCGATTCCCTGCCAGCTCTGCCAGGCCTGCGCGAGCGGGCTGCGCGTGCCGTCCGACAACACGACGACCGAGGCCGCAAGGTCGCTCGGCGGCGTCGAGCCTGCGCCCGCGCTGCCGTCGCGGCCAAGGCCGCTCGGCGCGGTGCGCACGCCGACGACTCGCTTGCCTTCGGTCAAGAGCGCAGCGGCGGGGAAGCCGGTGAACAGGTTCACGCCCGCGGCCTCGGCCTTCTCGCCGAGCCAGCGTACGATCTCGCAGATCGACGCCACGTAGCGGCCGTGGTTGTTCATCTCGGGGGGCGTCGGAATGCGCAGCTTGCCGCGCTCGGTCAGCACGTAGACCCGGTCGCCCGGCACGGGGCCCCGGAACGGCAGGGCGTCGAGCGGCAGCCCCGGGAACAGCTCGCGGAACGCTCGCGGATCGACGACCGCTCCCGACAAGCTGTGTCCGCCGAGCGACTCGGCCTTCTCGAGCACGCCGATCTCGAGCGGCGCGCCGCCATCCTCGCGGGCCAGGCGGGCCAGCTCGAGCGCCCCCGCGAGGCCGGCCGGTCCCGCGCCGACGAACAGCACGTCGAGCGGCGTGGCCTCGTCGCCCGGCCCTTCGGCCAGGATCAGCCGATCGAGCGGCAGCTCGGCTTGGTGGCGCGCGGGGACGATCATCGAGCGCCCATGATAGCGTGGGGTCAGGTCTCGAATCTTGGGGTCGTGGTGACCACGACCCCAAGATTCGAGACCTGACCCCACATCATTCCCGGAGCGTCAGCAGGCCGGCGCGGGGGTTCACGCGCTCGATGCGCAGCCACACGTGCTCGCCGAGCGTGGCGCCGGCGATCGACGGGACGTGCTGCTCCCACAGCGTCTCGACCAGCTGCACGATCGGACGCGGCTCGGTCTCGACCACGATCGCCTCGACCTCCCGGTCCGGCTCCGCGGCCAGGTAGCGCAAGATCCAGTAGTCGTTGACCGCCCGCTCGGCCCGCCGGGCGTCGGCCTCGGCGCGCTCGGTCGCGGCGGCGATGCGCTGCATCGCGTCCTTGTCGCACGGGGGCTTCCGTCCGGCGAGGTGCGCGGCGATCTGCCGCTGCGTGGCCAGGTCCTGGAACCGCCGCAGGGCCGAGGTGACCTGAACGTACGCATCGAGCCCGAGCCCGGCGTGTCGCCCGGCGGTCGTCCCGACCTCCGCGCGCAGCATGCGCCGGCGCACCCGCCGCACCTGCACGGGGTCCGAGATGCGCTCGCGCCGGACCCCGGCCAGGTCGGTCGGTGGCGCCTGGCGGCGGTAGATCGCGGGCAGCCCGGCCTCGAGACACGTGCGCGCCGCGACCTCGCCGGCCAGCACCATCGCCTCGGCGACGGCGCGCCGCGCGGGCGAGCCGGCTTCCATGCGCTCGAGCCTCGGCACGCCCGCCTCGGCGAACACGTCGACTTCCGCCGTGTCGAGGACGATCGCGCCGCGCGCGAGGCGCTGCTCCTCGCGCAGCCGGCCGATCTCGCTCAAGCGGCCGAGCAGCGCGGCGAACGGGCCCTCCCCCGCCGCGAGCGTCCGGTCGACGCCCGTGTAGTCGAGGCGCGCCGCCGAGCGCACGATCGAGCGCACGACGCGCGCCGCGCGGATCGCTCCTGAGGCATCGAGGTCGGCAAGCACGCTCAGCGCGGGACGCTCCTGTCCCTCGACGAGGCTCGCGGCATCCTCCGAGATCGCGCGCGGGAGCATCGCCACGCGGATGTCCGGGTGGTAGTGCGTCAGGCCTCGCGCGAGCGCCTCGACGTCGATCGGATCGCCGGGCTCGATGAACGCCGCGGGATCGGCCAGGTGCACGCCGAGGCGCAGCAGGCCCTGACCCAGGTCCTCGACCGATAGACCGTCGTCGATCTCGCGCGTCTGGGGCCCATCGATGCTGACGACCTCGAGGCCGGTCAGGTCCTCGCGCCCGCTGCGCTCGAAGCCGCGCGCCGAGACACCTCGCGCGTGCTGCTCGACGACCTCGGGAAACGCGAGCGCGACGCCGAGCGCGAGCAGCGCCAGGTTCTCGTCGTCCGAGCCGAAGCGCCCGGCGAGCCGCAGCAGGCGAAACGCGCCCTCGGGACCCGTGTCGTAGCGCAGCCCCGACGAGCCGAGCGTCGCGAGCGCGAGGTCTCGATCGGCGGGCGGCGCTCCTTCCCCGTACACGGCATAGCGCTCGAGCGCGTCGAGGCAGCGCGACTCGTGCTCGGATCCGGAGACGGGGAACGCCCCACCCGACACGGCGCCACGGAACGCGGCCTCGAGCTCCGCGGCCTGGCGCTCGCGCTCCGCGCGCCGCTCGCGCCCGCGCTCGCGCTCGGCGACGTCCTCGGCCGTACGCGGCTCGAACCCCTCGGGCCGCCGGGTGAAGCGGAGCGCATCCGCATGGAGCGCGCGGACGAGGGCGGCGGCGGAGTCCCCGTCGCCCCGGCCGAGCGCGATCTCGGCCAGCGCCTCGGCGGAGTAGACCGCCGGGGCGCCCGTGCCCGCCTCCTCGAGCACGAGCTGCCATAGCAGCGGCACGTCGACGTCGGCGGCACGTGCGGCGATGCGCGAGGCGGCGTCGACGACGCGCCGGCCCGCCGCTTCGAGCGCGTCGACGTGGTCGCTGGGGACCGCGCCCGCGCGCTCGACGACCACCACGACCCGTGCGAGCGTGACGCGCTCGATCCGGCCGCGGCCGTTCACGACGCGCATTCGGCCGCGCTCTTCGCCCGCCACGACGCCCAGCGCGAGCGCGTTGTCGTCCCAGTAGGCGACGAGCGCCCCGGGCCCCGGAACCTCGCGGCTCATCGGCTCACCCGACCCGGCGCAGGATCTCGCGCACGCCGCGCGCGAGGCCCGAGAGGTCGCGGACCTCGACCGCGGCATCGACGTGCGGCAGGTAGCGCTCGAGCGCCGAGTCGCCCGTGCCCCACAGGGCCGCGGCCTCGGGGACGAGCCACACCACCGCCCCGCAGTCACGCGCCAGCTCGGCGAACGCCCACTCGAGCGGCTCGAAGCGGTTCGTCCGGCCGTCGCCGAGGACGACGAGCACGGTGCGGCGTCCGCGCGGGCGCGCCGCCGAGCGCAGCAGATGATGGAACGCGCGCCCGTAGTCGCTGGGCGCGGCGAGGTTCAGCCCGCGAACGCCGCCGAGCAGCGCCGCGAACGGCGCGCGGGTCCTTGCGGCGAGCCAGGCCGCCACGCTCGGCGTGACGTCGGCGGTCCGGTCGACGAACAGCAGCGCGCGCGTCTGGCGGCCGAAGCGCAGGAACTCCCCGGCGAGCGCGAGGAACAGACCGGCCGCCCGCGCCGTGGACCACGAGACGTCGATCAGCAGGACCACGCGCGGTGTGTCGGTGCGGCGCCTCAGGAGCGGCAGCGTGAACGGCACTCCCTGGGTGCGCAGGCTGTCGCGGAACACGCGGCGCAGGTACGGGCGGCCCGTCGGCGCGCGGCGCGTGCGTCGCGCGGCGCCCAGGCGCAGGCGCTCGATCTCGCGCCGCACGGCGCGCACGAGCGCGGCATCGTCGGGGCCCGTGGCGTGCTTGCGCGTGAGGTCGCGCAACGGCGTGCGCTCGATCGCGCCTGGCGATCTCTGCTGCCGCCGCTCGCCCGGTCGCGCGAGGACGATCCGGCGCAGCCGGCCGTGGCGCACGACCGCTCCCCCGCGCACCGCCTCGAGCGCCTGCTCGAGCGCCGGCTTCCCGAGGGGCGCCTGCTTGCGCTCCGGCTCGCGGGGTGGGGTCTTGGGCCGCAGGCCGGGGCGCTCGCCGCGTCCGGGGCCGGGACGCGCACCCGTTTCGTCACGCGCTCGGCCGCGGCCTTCGCGCCCGTGGAGCCGCGGTGCCGCGAAGAAGCGCTCGAACGCGTCGTCGAAGGCCTGGCGCTGTGTCGCGCGCTTGACCAGCGTGGCCGAGAGCGCCGTGCGGAAGAGCGCGCGGTTCTCGAGCCCCACGAGCTCTGCCGCCTGGAGCGCCTCGATCCACTCGGCCGGCGACACGCAGATCCCCTCCCGGCGCAGCTCGCCGAGAAAGCGCTGGAGGCCCGCGATCACGCGCGCGGCCGTGGCAGGTCGGCCAGCACCCGCTCGAGGTCCTCGCGATTCTTGACCAGGGCACCGAGCGTCTGGCGCAGCGTCTCGGGAGCGAGCCCGTCCGCGCCGAGCGTGACGAGAGCGAGAGCCCAGTCGATGACCTCTGCGATGCCGGGCTGCTTGCGCAGCTCGGCCTTGCGCAGCGACTGCGCGAAGCGCACGACGCGCTCGGCGAGCGTGCGCGAGAGGCCCGGCACGCGGCTTTCGACGATTGCGAGCTCCTCCTCGAACGACGGGTAGTCGACGTAGAGGTAGAGGCAGCGCCGGCGCAGCGCGTCCGACAGGTCGCGCGAGTCGTTGCTGGTCAGGATCACGCGGGGTCGAGCCGTTGCGCGGATCGTCCCCAGCTCCGGGATCGAGACCTGGTAGTCCGACAGGACCTCGAGCAGGAACGCCTCGAACTCCTCGTCGGCGCGATCGACCTCGTCGACGAGCAGCACGACCGGCCCCTGGGCCAGGATCGCGCGCAAGAGCGGCCGGGCTAGCAGGAACTCGCGGGAGAAGAACGCATCGGCCTGGCCGCCGAGCCGGCGCACGGCCGTGGCCAGGTCGGGCACGTCCCCCAGCAGCTCGGCCATCTTCTCGCGCAAGAGCTGCACGTAGAGCATCTGCTTGCCATAGGCCCACTCGTAGAGCGCCTTGGCCTCGTCGAGCCCCTCGTAGCACTGGAGCCGGATCAGCTCGCCCTCGTGGAACCGCGCCCACAGCTTGCCGATCTCGGTCTTGCCGACCCCCGGCGGTCCCTCGAGCAGCACGGGCTTGCCCAGCGCGTCGGCCAGGTAGAGCGTGGTCGCGACCTCGCCGGTCGTGACGAAGCCGTGCTCGAGGAACGCGGCGCGGATCGCCGCCGCGTCGATCTTGGGGCGACCTTGCACGCGCGGGAGTATAGCGCCCTGCGATCTGCCGTTCAGGCGAACGGGTCGCGCAGGCCGGCGAGCGCGGGTGGACCGGCCAGGCCTTTCGACAGCGCGAGCACGCGGAACGCCCGGCCCATCGCGCCGGGGTGCAGCAGCTCGAGCGCGCGCTGGCGCGCCTCGACCCGTCGCGGATCGCGGGCCTCGACGAGCGTCGGCTGCGCGAACACCTCGAGGATCCCGTTGGCGATCAGGAAGCGGTCCTGCGTCGTGCGCCCCAGCACGTCGAGCCCGAGCTCGCGCGCGCGCTCCTCGAGCGCGGTGAAGTTGACGTGCGCCGTCAGGTCCTGCTCCCCGACACGCTCGAGGAACGCCTCGTTCGTCGCATGCCGCGAGTAGGCCAGGAGCGTCCCGCGCGGACGCGTCGGGCCGTAGAGCCGCTCGGCCTCGTCGCCGTAGTCGATCACGAGCAGCACGCCGCGCGTGAGACTGCGGGCCAGCCGGTCGAGCAATCCGGCAGCCGCGGGGCACGCTTCCGCCTCGCTCCCCTCCTCACGCGCCGCACCGTAGCGCGCGGCCCACGCAGCGGCCGCGGGCGTCGGCTCGTCTTCGCGCTCGATCAACGCCTCCGATCGATCGAGATCGACGAACAGCTCGAGCAGCTTCCCGGCGCGACGGCGCAACCGATGGACCGGCAGCGCGTCGAACAGCTCGATCGCCAGCACGCAACCCGCACGATCCGCCGGGGCCTCGTCGGGACCCAGCACCTGCGCCTCGGGCGCGCGCCGCGCGGCCTCCTCGCGCATGGCCCGACTCGACTCGACGACGCTGTAGCTCGTGCGCGCGCGCACGTCGGGAGCATCGTGGGCCAGCGCATCGAGCACGTCCCTCGCGAGCAGCCCGCGGCCGCCGCCGAACTCGACGACGTCGAAGGCCGGCGGACGACCGAGGAGCCGGTCGACCTGGACGAGCTGGCGCGCGAGCGCGCGACCGAAGGCTGGGCCAGCGTCGCTCGCCGTGACGAAGTCACCGCCCGGTCCGATCCGCGCGGGGCCGGCCGCGTAGTAACCCAGCTCCGGGTGGTGCAGCGCGAGCTCCATGAAGCGCGCGAACGAGATCGGCCCGCGCGAGCGGATCTCGCGGCGCAACAGCTCGAGCAGCGGGGTCAGGCGACGGGGGCGTGGACGCGCGCCAGCTCGGACGCGCTCTTCTCGCCCCGCGTGATCTTGCGCTGGATCTCGAGGATCGCCTCGATCAGCGCCTCGGGACGCGGCGGGCAGCCCGAGACGTACACGTCGACGGGCAAGATCTCGTCCACGCCCTGGACGACCGCGTACGACCGGTACATGCCGCCCGACGACGCGCACGCGCCCATCGAGATGACCCAGCGCGGGTTCGGCATCTGGTCGTAGATCTTCTTGACGGCCGGGGCCATCTTCTTCGTGACCGTGCCCGACACGACCATCAGGTCGGCCTGGCGCGGCGAGAACCGCAGCGCTTCGGCGCCGAAGCGCGCCAGGTCGTAGCGCGGCCCGACCGTGGCCATCAGCTCGATCGCGCAGCAGGCCAGGCCCATCGGCATCGGCCACAGCGAGTTCTTGCGGCCCCAGTTGACGAAGTCCTGGATGCGCGTGGTGTAGGCGGTCTCTTCGTCCGTGTCGCCGGCCGGACGCTGGTGCAGGACCAGTCTGGGATCGGGCGCGGGCATGAGGAGCGAGTCTACCACACGGCCGGACTCGGGCGTATGCTCACGGGGTTTCGCGTCGGCGAAGGAGGAGGAAACGGATGAGAGCGACCAGCCGAAAGTCGAGATCATCGGCCCGCCGAAGGTCTGCAGCTACTACAAGGACGCGACGTACAGGAAGGTCATCGGCGCGCGCGGCACGGGCTGCTGCGGCGAGCCGATCAGCTGGGGCTCGACCTCGATCTACGTCAAGTGCCAGACGGTCTACTGTCTCGACGTGCTCTGCCCCGACGACCAGATCTAGCCTCGCGGAGCGGGAGCCCACGCGGGCTCCCGCTCTCCATTCTCTCAGGGACAGGGGGCCGTGTTCGGTCGCTGCCGGCCGTCGCTGTCGAAGCCGAGGCTCCCGCGGATTCCGTCCTTCACCCCGCTGACGAGATAGAAGAACCCAGCATCGGGAAGCGGCTCGGCCGGATCGCTGAACGTCGGCACGCCGAGGCCCGAGGCGAAGCAGGCTCCGTAGGACGCCGGCAGGCTCCCCGGCAGATCTCCGCGGTACACGTCGTAGGTCGTGCTGTGCGGCTCCGGATCCCACGAGAAGCTGTCGTCGGCGCCCGTGACGACGTTCACCACGACCTTGAGCAGGAACTCGCTCCCGGCCAACACGGCGAGCTTGCCGTTGCCGTAGAGCGCGTTGGGTAGGACACCCGTGAACGCGTCGGTGCGGGCGCTGTCGATGAGCAGCTGTCGGGCCTGGGACGCGTCCAGTTGAGGGTTGAGCTCGAACAGCACCGCCAACGCGCCGGTCACGTGCGGCGCGGCCATCGAGGTGCCCAAGGCCGGACGGTGCATCCCGTCCGGAGAAACACCCTGTGGCGGTTGCGGCGGTGCGTCGGCGCTCGACGAGGAGACGGTCGTCCCCGGAGCGACGAGCTCCGGCTTGAGCCGTCCGTCGCGCGTCGGGCCCGCGGCCGAGAAGGTCGCCAGCTCGCCGATCGCCGGGCACGGGTTCCCGCCGGCGGGCGGAGGGCACGTGACGCACGTCGTACCGCTGGGATCGCCACTCGGGAAGCAGTACCGCGTCCAGTACGCGCCTGCCGACGTCGCCTGCAGGGACGTTGCCGGCTCCCCGACCGTGCCCGATTCCGCGGGCAGGTCGAATCGCACCTCGCTGCTGGCGGCCCCGAGCGCCGAGTCGGACCAGATCTGGTATCCACCTCCGTGGGAAGCGGTCACACCGGTCACCTGAATCTTCATCGTCTGCGCCGCGGGGGGCGGCACGGTCGGAAAGCACGAGCCGCTGTCCGAGATCCGAATCAGCACCTCACTGTCGAGGTTATCGGGGTCGGTCGCGTTGAGCGCGTCGATCGACACGCGTCCGCTCGGAGTGCACACGACGGTAGACCCTCCCCGGCCAGCGCTCGCGAGCACCGCGTCGCTCGCGTCGAGCACGCTGACGGTCAGGTCGTCGCCGCCCGCGTACCAGAGGTCGAAGAGGATGGAGTCGTTACCGGCGCCGGCGAGCGGCGTGTAGTCCGGAATCTGGAATGCGTGCACGTTGTCGACTCCCACGACCGCGGTGCCGACCGCATGGAGTGCCACGTCGCGAGAGTTGCCCGCGGCAATCGCCGCGGCGCGTCCGGGAAGCCCGGGCGCGAGCAGCGCATCGAGCGCGACCTCGTCGGCGGCCGTACCGTCGTGCGGGCCGACCGTCCGGCTGAGGCTCATGTTGATCACGAACGGCTCGTCCACTGCAAACGCCTGTTCGGCGATCCAGGCATAGGCCGCGATCAGATCGCCGCCGGCCCATCGACCCTGCGAGTCGAACACCTTGACCACGAGCAGGTCGGCCTCGGGGGCGACGCCCGCGTAGGTGCCGGAGGGCACATCGTTGGCCGTTGCGAGCCCGTTCCCGGCTGCGATCCCCGCCACGTGGGTACCGTGGAAGTAGCCGTCGAACAGCCCGGCCGAGGCGACACCGGCGAGGTCGTCGTCGAGGTCGTCCTTGGTCCAGCACCGGCCGAGCGTGATGGCGGCGCCACAACCCGCGCCGCCCGCGCCGGCGTCGGTCTGGTCCCACGCGGCCAGCACGCGCGACGAGCCGTCGGAGTTCCGGAAGTCCCCGTGGCGGAAGTCGAGTCCGCTGTCGATCACGGCGACGATCACGCCACGACCGGTCGAAGCGTAGGCCGACCGAGCGGCATCGGCCCCGATTTCGACCGTGCTGATGTCGTTGGCCGGCCGGTAGGCCGCAGCGGGCTTGATCGAGATCACCCCGCGAAGCGATGCGAGCCCGTGGAGCGCCGACGCCGGGACCTCGACCGAGGCGATCGGACCCACGATCGCGCGAACGACCGCTCCGAGCCGCGGCGCCTCGCGCCGCAACTCCGCTGCATCCCGCGTCCGCACCCGCACGAGCGTTCGGCCGTCCCGGCCCTCGAGCGCGAACGGGCTGCGACCTGCCGCGATCTCGCGCTGGCCGAGATCCTCGAGCACCGGGTGGATCTTGGCGGATCCGGACGACGAACCGGCAGCCGGAAGCGTCGAAAGAGCGATGGCGCAGGTGGCAGCGCACGCAAGAAGCCCCAGGCGATAGAGCATGAGCGGATCCTCCTGCACCTATCCCACGCAAGGGCCGCGAGGAATGGGTCAGGCGGAACCGAGCGCGGCGGCGAGGAGGGCCCGGGCCTTGCGCCATTCGCGCTTGATCGTGGCCTCGGACAGCGCGAGCGTCTGGGCCGTCTCTTCGATCGATAGCCCGCCGAACACGCGCAGCTCGACGACCTGACCGAGGCGCGGATCGAGCGCCTCCAGCCGCGTCAGCGCCTCGTGGACCTCGAGCAGGCGGGTCGCGTGGTCGGCGTTCCGTAGGCCTGCTTCCTCGAGGCTGGTGAGCGTCTCGAGCCTCATCAACCCACCCCGCTTGAGGGCGGTGCGGCGACGCGCGTAGTCGACGAGGATCTGGCGCATCGCCGTGGCCGCGATGGCGAAGAAATGCCCGCGGTCGTGGACCGATGCGCCACGACCACCGACGAGCTTCAGGTACGCCTCGTGAACGAGCGCCGTGGTGTCGAGGGTCCCCTGGAGCCCTGGACGCCTGAGCTGTCGGTGGGCCATGCCCCGTAGCTCGTCGTAGACGAGCGGGAACAGGCGCCGCGGCGCCTCCGGATCTCCGTCGCGCCAGGCCACGAGCAGCTGCGTGATCTCGCCGGTCATCACGCGCTGTCGAGGACACGGAGTGGGCGGCCGATCGACGTGTGCGCCCCGTAGGCCGCGAGGGCGACGATCGCGAGCAGACCGACCAGGCCGATGCCGAAATAGGGCGAGCCGATGCGGCTCGTGATCGGGAACATCACGAGCATGTGCCACGCGAAGTAGGCCGCGAGACTGGCCACGATGCCCACGCGCTCGAACAACCAGGCCCAGGCCGCCCCCGCGACGACACTGGTGACGATCGACGCCGCGGTGTACCCCCCGAGGTGGTACGGCGGAGCCGTCAGCGCGTGGGTCACGACGAACACGAGCAGCGCGAGCCACTCGCGTCGCAGCGTGAGCCTGAGGGCCAGCAGGAACGCCATCATCGTGAGCACCGCGGACAGCGCCGAAAGGACGGCGAGCGGGAACTCCGCCACCACAAAGCGCCCCCCGAGGAGAGGTAGGGACAGCGGCTGCCCGATCCAGGGCGGTCCCGGATAGCTCGCCGGCGGCGGGCCGGCGAACCCGGCCAGCTGCGGGATCACCACGCTGAGCTGCTGTCGTACCAGGAAGATCGCGCTCCCGACGACGACGCCGATCAGAAGATCTCGCCCGACTAGCGGATCACGCACGCTTCCCCGCAGCAACCGCGTCCAAGCGATGACGAAGGACGGGTGCCGGCGCGCGGCGGGCTCGAGCGCCAGGTACAGGCACCAGACCACCGCACCTGCGAGCAGCGCCGCGCCCAGCGCACGCATGAACAGGAACGCCTCGCCCCAGGGGTCGGGCGCGTGATGGCCACCGAGCACCCACCACCCCATCCGCAGGATCGCGATCGCGACCCCGACGCGCGCAGCTCCCTGACGGTCGGCCCGTCCGCGGCGCCAGTTGCGCAGCGCGAGCAGCGCGCCGGCGACCCCGGCCAGCACGAGCAGCGTCAAGAACACGTACGGACGCAGCCACGAATCCGGCAGGGAGACGGCCCGATTGCCGCCCGTGGGCAGCGCGTCTCCGCGCATCACGTCCCAGCGCAGGTACAGCTCGAAGTACACCGGACGGCCACGGTCGGCCGCGGCATGGACCCAGACCGGGTGGCCGCCGAACTCGGCGAGCGTTCCGCTCCAGGCCGCGCGCTCGTCGGCGTACACAGGTGGATTGACACGCGACGGAACCGCTTGGAAGGACGCGATGTCGAGCCCGGCCGCGGCGAACAGCACGCCCCAGTCGGGTGTCGGGTGGCTGTCGTCCCTGCCCCGCCAGTATCCGGGGACGACGACCAGCTTGCGGAGCTGCCCGCGGAGATCCGTGACGATCAACGCGTCGCCACGATTCATGCGAGGGTCTTGCTCGCCGACGACTTGACCGTTCCCCGCGGTGGGAATCAGCGCTTCCGGCGACTGGCGCATCTCGAAGAACGAGACGATCTCTCCCGGATGGCGGATCGCCTGCCAGCGGTCCGGCGCAGCGGCCAGCGCGCCGATCGTATCGACGTAGGGCCGGTAGTACCCTCCGGTCCCCGCTCGCAGCGAGAGATCCCGCGGCGCGCTGTCGTAGCCGAGTCGGTGCAGGATCGCCCGCGCGTTGTCCTCGAGGACGTCGGCGCTCTTGACGGGTGGGATCCAGCCCAGCAGCGAGGCCCGGTCCGACAGCGCGACGACGATCGCAAGCAGGCCGACGACGCTCGCGAGCAGCGCTCCGGCGATCCGCGGAGTCAACGCACCTCGCGGACCGGCCGCCGCGACCATCTCGGGGGAGGGCGTCTCGCCGGCGGCGAGCGCGAGCGGGTCCGCTCCGGGCAGAACCGCCAGCACGGCCAGCACCGAGGCGGGACGCGCCGCCGGGTCCTCGTGCAGGCATTCCAGGATGGCGCGCTCGATCGCCGGCTCGATCCCTTGGACGAACTCCGAGGGTCTCCGCGGCGGCGCCTGCCTCTGCTGCGCACGCAGGTCCTCGAGTGTCTCCGCCGGAAACGCCTTGCGGCCGGTGAAGACCTCGTACAGCACCAAGCCCAGCGCGTACACGTCGCTCCGTACGCTCGCCTCGCGCCCGTCGATCTGCTCCGGGGCCTGATAGGCCGGCGTTCCCTCCCGCGCCTGCAGCCCGTGGACCGCTTCGCCCGTCACCGCGAGACCGAAGTCGGCGATGCGCACCCGGCCGCGGCCGTCGAGCATGATGTTCGCCGGCTTGAGATCGCGGTGCAGGATGCCCTGCTCGTGCGCGGCAGCGAGCCCTGCACAGACTTGCCGCGCGATCTGAGCCGCCTTCTCGGGAGGCAGCCTGCCGATGCGCCGCAGCAGCGAAGCCAGATCTTCGCCGTCGACATACTCCATCGTGAGGAAGTGGCGCCCGTCGGCCTCGCCCACATCGAAGACCCGGCAGACGCTGGGGTGGGCGATCCGGCGCGCCAGCCTGACCTCGTTGAGCATGCGCTCGCGTCGCCCGGGCTCGCGCTCGAACCGCGCCGGAACGAACTTGAGCGCGACGGCTTGTCCCAGCTTCAGGTCGTCGGCGCGGTAGACCTCGCCGAATCCGCCGCGGCCGAGCAGGCCCATGATCCGGTAGCGGTCGGCCAGTACCGCACCGGGGAGGTAGTGCCCCGCATCGGCAGGCCCGGAGCCGAGGTCGGCCTTCATCTCGCCGACGAGGTCTCGCACGAGGTCCTGGAGCTCGAGCGTCCGGCCGGGGTGTCGTCCATGGGCTTCCGTCGAACGAATCTCGAGACTCTGGAGCAAGCACTGGCGCTCGGCAACGGAGCGATCTTCGAGCGCTCCTCCGAGCTCCGCATCGGCCACGAGGACCGTCGCCACGTCCGCGTGCAGCGCCGGATCGTCCTCGCGCAAGCGCTCGAGCCACTCGCGGCGGGCCTCGGAAGACTGCCGGAACGCCGCATCGAGCGCCGCCGACAAGCGCTGCCATCGCTGCGGATCGGGTCGGATCACGCGCGCGTCTCCGCGGGATCGGGCGAGCTTCGCCCCATCATAGGGCCAGTGGCTCCCGCGCCGTGCGCCCTCCCCGCAGGTGGCCGGAACGGTCGCTCTCCGCTACCCTCCTCGTGGAGTTCCCACGGGCGAACCAACACCAGCCGACCGCGTCTGTCCGTTTTGCCGAGGGGCCGGCACGTGTACCCACTGCACCGGACACGGCACCCAGCTGACTCGCGCCCAACGCTGGTACCGACGCACGCAGCGCGGCGACTGTCCTGCATGTTCCGGCACGGGTCGCTGTCAGCTCTGTCGAGGCTCGGGCCGCGTCGCGGCCGAGACGACCGGAGCGCACTAGTCGTCCCAGCGGCCGTCGTCCTCCTCGAGGCGCCGCCGCTCACGCTCGTGGTCCGTGACGTCGCGCCAGAACGCGAGCGTCGGCTCGCCCACGCGCCAGCACAGGCACACCGCGCGTCCCGCGCGGCGTGCCGGGAACTCGAGCGCGCCTTGGCGCGGGTCGCCGAGCCGCACGCCGTGGCGGCCGAGCTCCTCGACGCGCTGGGCATAGCGCGACAGGATCGCGAAGTAGCTGCCGTCGACGCGTTGATCGGACCCGATCGTCGGCGGCCGACGCACCTCGAGCACCCGATAGAGCGTACGGATTCGCTCGGCGACGGGACGCACGTGCGCGAGCGCGACGCGCGCGCTCGTCGGCGTGAACCAGGTCTGAGGCATGAGCGGGAGATCTCCGGCGAGGCGCGGGACGCGAGCTCGGACCGACTCTAGCTCCGCGGATCGAGACGGATCAACACGGCGCCGCCCGCGCGGCGGTGATCGGGTTGCGGGAGTGGAACGGCCCCGGATCCTTGACGCTCCGCGCGCGCTCGGATATCGTCCACGTCCATTCGGCCGCAAGTCGTTGCAAACTCAGGGCGTAGTAGCCAGGAGTCGTTGGTGGGCCGCGACGCGTTCGACATCATCATGATCGGCAGCGGGCCCGGCGGCTATGTCGCGGCGATCCGCGCCGCGCAGCTCGGCATGCAGACCGCGCTCGTCGAGAAGGAGCCGGCCCCCGGCGGCACCTGCGTGCACTGGGGCTGCATCCCGGCCAAGGCGATGCTGCGCTCGGCCGAGGTTCTCGACACCGCGCGCGGGGCGGCGGCGTTCGGGATCCGGGTCGCCGGGGCCGAGCTCGACCTGGCCGCGATGCACGCCTACAAGGCACGCACGGTCCAGGCCAACGTCAAGGGCATCGAGTACCTGCTGCGCAAGCACGGCATCACGCTGCTCGCGGGCGTGGGACGGCTCGCCGGACCGGGTCGCGTGACGGTTACGCCGGCAGGCGGGGCGCCGAGGACGATCGAGACGCGCGCGACGGTGCTGGCCACGGGCTCGGCGATCCGCGGGCTCCCCGGCGTCGACTTCGACGGCACCCACGTGCTGAACTCCGACCACGCCCTGATGCTCGACCACGTGCCCGCATCGATGATCGTCCTGGGCGCCGGAGCGGTGGGCGTCGAGTTCGCGTCGGTGTACCGGTCGTTCGGCTCTCAGGTCACGCTGGTCGAGCTGCTGCCGCGCCTGCTCCCCCTGGAGGACGAGGCGCTGGGCCAGGAGCTCGAGCGCGCGTTCCGCAAGCGGGGCATCGCCGTGCACGCCGGAACCAAGGTCGAGTCGATCGAGCGCACGAAGACCGGCGTGCGGCTCGTTGCGCGCGCGGGCGATCGTGAGACCAGGCTCGAGGCCCAGGTCCTGCTCGTCGCCGTCGGCCGTGCCCCGCGCAGCGAGGACCTGGGACTCGCAGGCACGCGGGTCGAGGTCTCCGAGCGCGGCTTCGTCCGCGTCGACCCGCAGATGCGCACGGGCGAGCCGGGCGTGTACGCGATCGGCGACCTCGTCGAGACGCCGGCGCTGGCGCACGTCGCGTCCCACGAGGGGGTCGTGGCGGTCGAGCGCGCGGCGGGACGCGCGCCGCACCCCATCGACTACGACAAGGTGCCGTCGTGCACGTACTGTCACCCCGAGGTCGCCTCGATCGGGCTGACCGAGGCGCGAGCGCGCGAGCGCGGGCACGACGTGGTGCTGGGGACGTTCCCCTTCTCCGCGATCGGCAAGGCGCGCATCCTCAACGATACGAGGGGCTTCGTGAAGATCGTGGCCGAGCGCAAGACCGACGAGGTGCTCGGAATCCACATGATCGGGCCGCACGCGACCGAGCTGATCGCGGAGGCCACGGCCGCGCTCAGCCTCGAGGCGACCGCGGAATCCTTGTTCCACGCCGTCCATGCGCATCCGACGCTCGCCGAGGCGCTGGGCGAGGCGGCGCTCGCGGTGCACGGCCGCGCGATCCACATCTGAGGGAGGAGAGCATGCGCGTCGACCTGACGATGCCTCAGATGGGCGAGTCGATCGCCGAGGGGACGATCTCGCGCTGGCGCAAGGCGGTCGGCGAGCGCGTGGAGCGCGACGAGCCGATCGTCGAGATCTCGACCGACAAGGTCGACGCCGAGATCCCCGCGCCGGCCTCAGGGACGATCCTCGAGATCCTGGGGCGCGAGGGCGAGACGGTCCCGGTCAATCAGATCATCGCGGTCATCGAGACGGAGGGCGTGCCGGCCAAGGAGGCGGCTCCGGCGGCGGCTCCCGCTCAAGAGACTCCCTCCACCCCGCCGCCCGCCGGCCCCGCCGCAGGCGAGGAGCCCACCGAGCGCAAGCGCTTCTTCACGCCGGTCGTGCGCAAGATCGCCGCCGAGCACGGGCTCGACCCGGGGATCGTTCCGGGGACGGGCGTCGGCGGTCGCGTGACCAAGAACGACATCCTGGCCTACCTCAGCGCGGGCGCGGAGGCCTCGCCCCCGGCGGTCGCCACGGCCCCCCGCGAGACGCGCGAGCGCATGTCGGTGATGCGCAAGCGCATCGCCGAGCGCATGGTCGAGTCGCGGCGAACGTCTGCGCACGTGCACTCGGTGTTCGAGGTGGACATGACGCGCGTGGGCCAGCTGCGCGAGCGACACAAGCAGGCCTATCTCGACCGCCACGGCGCCAAGCTCACGGTGACCGCGTTCCTGATCCGTGCGGTGTGCGGAGCGCTCCAGCGCTTCCCGATCCTGAACGCGTCGGTCGAGGGCGACGAGATCGTCCACCACAAGGACATCCACATGGGGGTCGCGGTCGCGCTCGACTGGGGCCTGATCGTGCCCGTGGTGCGCGCGGCGGACCAGCTGTCGCTGGCCGGGCTCAGCGTGCGACTCCAGGACCTGGCTGCCCGCGCCCGGGCCAAGAAGCTCAGCCCGGAGGACGTGCAGGGTGGGACGTTCACGCTGACCAATCCCGGCCAGTTCGGCGGGCTCTACGGCCTGCCGATCATCCAGCAGCCGCAGGTGGCGATCCTCGGCACGGGCGGGATCGAGAAGCGGCCGGTCGTGATCGGCGATGCGATCGCGATCCGCTCGATGATGTACATGGCGCTGTCCTTCGACCACCGCGTCATCGACGGCGCGGTCGCCGATTCGTTCCTGGCGCTGGTGAAGGCGAACTTGCAAGAGTTCGACGAGACCGCGGTGTAGCCGGTGCGCTCGCTCGTCGCTCGCTGGCTCGGCCGCGTCGAGTACGGCGAAGCCACCGCGCTCCAGGAGCGGCTCGTCGACGGACGTCGGCGCGGCGTCGAGCCCGATCGGCTGCTGCTGCTCGAGCACGCGCCGGTGATCACGCTCGGCCGGCGCGCCGACCCGGCGCACGTGCTGCGCGACGCGACCGAGTTGGCCCGCTGCGGCATCGCGATCCACCCCGCGGCGCGTGGCGGCGACGTGACGTTCCATGGGCCGGGCCAGCTCGTCGGGTACCCGATCGTGGCCCTGCCGCCCGACCGGCGCGACGTGCACCGCTATCTGCGCGACCTCGAAGCGGCGCTGATCGCGACGGCCGCGGACGCGGGCGTCGCCGCCGGGCGCATCGCCGGTCGTACCGGCGTGTGGGTCGGGAACGACAAGCTGGCGGCGATCGGCGTGCGCCTCTCCGCCGGGTGGATCACCTCGCACGGCTTCGCGCTGAACGTGGGCCCGGACCTCGCCGGCTTCGAGACGATCGTGCCCTGCGGGATCGAAGGCTCAGGCGTCACGTCGCTCGAGCGCCTGCTCGGCCGCCCGCTCGACGTGTCCGCTCTGGCCGAGCGCGCCGCGCGCCACGTGGCGACTGCGCTCGGGATGCAGCTCGTGCTCGACGAGCCGCTCGCGCTGCGCGCGGGCGGCGCGAGCGCGCGGCCGCTATCCTGGTAGGCCGACATGGAGCGTCGCCCCGCATGGCTGAAGATCCGCCTGCGCACCGACGAGGCGTTCGTCGGCCTGCGCACGATGGTGCGCGAGCTCGAGCTGAACACGGTCTGCACCGAGGCCCGCTGTCCCAACATCTACGAGTGCTGGAACGCGGGCACGGCGACGTTCATGATCCTCGGCGACACCTGCACGAGACGCTGCGGGTTCTGCAGCGTGACGAGCGGCCGGCCGGCCGCGGGCGTCGACCCAGCCGAGCCCGCGCACGTCGCCGAGGCGGTGGCCCGGCTCGGCCTGCGCCATGCCGTGATCACGAGCGTCGACCGGGACGACCTGGCGGACGGCGGGGCGGGCCATTTCCGGGACGTGCTCGTCGCGATCCGCGAGCGGTTGCCGGAATGCGCGGTCGAGGTCCTGACCCCCGACTTCAAGGGCAAGCCGGGGGCGCTCGAGGTCGTCCTCGGCGCCGCCCCCGTGGTGTTCGCGCACAACGTCGAGACCGTGCCGAGCCTGTACCGCACGGCGCGCCCGGGCTCGCGCTATCGCGGCTCCCTGGCCCTGCTGCAGGCAGCGGCGGCCTGGCGCGACGAGCGCGCTCCGCGGCTACGCGTGAAGTCGAGCTTGATGCTGGGGCTCGGCGAGCGACGCGTCGAGATCTCGAGCGTGCTCGCGGACCTGCGGCGCGCCGGCGTGGACGTGGTCACGCTGGGCCAGTACCTGCAGCCGACGCGCGAGCACCTACCGGTCGCGCGCTACGTCCCGCCGGCCGAGTTCGAGGAGTTGCGCCGTGAGGCGCAGGATCTGGGCTTTCTGCACGTCGAGGCCGGCCCGCTCGTGCGCTCGTCGTACCACGCGGAGCGCCACGTCCCGGCCTAGTCGCCCGACGGCGCCGGTCCCGGCTTGTCCTTCGCTTCCTGCTCTTCCTTGATCTTCAAGCGCTCTTCGTCGCCGACGAAGCCCGGCTGGTCGGGGAGGACCATCGTGCCGAGCGGTCGCCCGTCGAGCACGGCCTCGACGTCCGTGACCAGGCCCGCCACCTGCTCCGGGGTCGCGCCGACGTAGCGCCGGACGATCTTGCCCTGTCGATCGACGAGGAACGTGATCGGCATCACGACGACGCCACCCCAGTCCTTGTTCACGTAGGCATCGGGGCGGATGATCGGATAGGTCAAGGCCAGCGGACCGAGGAAGGCCCGCAGCTCGTCGTCCTTCACCGGGTCCATCAGCATCCCGACGACCTGCAGCCCCTTGTCCGCGTTCGCGGCGTGGAGCTTCTGCAGGGCCGGCATCTCGGCCTTGCACGGCTCGCACCAGGTGGCCCAGAAGTTCACGAGCGTGAACGTGCCCTTGTCCCACTCCGCGTGCCAGCGCTCACGGTCGAGCGTCAGGCCGCGGAGCCGCGGCGCGGGATCGCCCGGGGCGAGCGCCAGACGGTTCGACGCCTCGGGCGCGGCCGAGAGGAGCAGGGCGACGACGAGGAACGTGACGAAGAAGGACCGGCTCGATCGACTCATGCGCGCTCCCGTGGTGTACCGCGTTCCTTCGCGCATCCTGGAGCGGGAAACGGGACTCGAACCCGCGACCCCGACCTTGGCAAGGTCGTGCTCTACCAACTGAGCTATTCCCGCGTCTCGTTGGAATCCAGGTAGCGAGGGAGAATACAGCAGGGTCCAGGGGTCGTCAACGCGCGGGCCGGCGCCGCCAGCCGCGATCCGACTCCGGCCGAAACGCGTCGACCACGTGCTCGACGGCGAGCTTGCCGGCCGGATCGCTGCGCACCGCGACGACGTCGAAGCGACACGCTCGCTCGAGCGCGCCGCGCGCCTGGAGGTAGGCCTCGGCGGCGCGGGACAGGCGCGCCCGCTTGCGGTGATCGACCGCCTCCGCCGGATCGCCGTAGCCCGTCCCGCTGCGCGCCTTGACCTCGACGAACACGACGGTCCCCGCACGATCCTCGACCACCAGATCGATCTCGCCCTGGCGCGTGCGGAACCGCCGCGCCCGCACTCGATAGCCCGCGGACTCGAGCGCCACGGCCGCCGCGTCCTCGGCGCGCCGTCCCAGGCTCTGGCGCGGGTCCTTCAAGTCGGCTCCTGGACCGCCCCGGGGCCGCGGCGCTTCCAGACCGTGCCCTGCGCGGTGTCCTCGAGGACGATCCCGCGCGCCGCGAGATCGTCGCGGATCCGATCGGCGCCCGCCCAATCGCGACGCTGCCGCGCGGCCGCGCGTGCCTCGATCAACGCCTCGACCTCGGCGTCGAGCGCCTCGGTCGTCCGGTCGAGCACGGCCAGGACGGCGTCGACGCGCTCGAGCGCGTGGCGCAGTCGGTCGCGGGTCGAAGTGGCGAGCGGGCCGCGGTCCATCGCCACGTGGGCCGAGCGGACGAGGCGGAACACCGCGCCCAGGGCGCGGCTGACGTTCAGGTCGTCGCCGAGTCCGGCGCCGAACTCGTCGAGCTCCGCATCGATCTCGGCGTCGAAGGCCGGGTCGACGCGGATGCCGCCCGGCTCGCGCGCCAGCCGATGGGCCAGGTCATCCAGACGCCGCACCTCGGCTGCGGCCTGGGTCAGCGCTTGGAACGTGAAGTTCAGCGGCGTCCGGTAGTGGGTCGCGAGCAGGAGCATGCGCAGCGCGCGCGGGTCGTGGCCGCGGGCCAGCAGGTCGCGCAGCGTGTAGAAGTTGCCCTTCGACTTGGCCATCTTCTCGCCGTCGACCATCAGGTGCGCGGCATGCATCCAATGCCCCACGAACGGCTGGCCCGTCGCGCCCTCGCTCTGGGCGATCTCGTTCTCGTGGTGCGGGAAGATGTTGTCCACCCCTCCGGTGTGCAGGTCGAACGTCGGGCCCAGGTAGCGGATGCTCATCGCCGAGCATTCGAGGTGCCAGCCCGGTCGGCCCGGCCCGAACGGCGAGTCCCAGGTCGGCTCGCCGGGCCGGGAGGCCTTCCACAGCACGAAGTCCCGCACGTCGTCCTTGTCGTACTCGTCGTGGTCGACGCGCGTTCCGGGACGCATCTCGCGCCCCTCGACACCGGAGAGGCGTCCATAGCCCGGGAACGCGGCGATGCGGAAGTACAGCGAGCCCTGGCTCTCGTAGGTCAGCCCGCGCTCGCGCAGCCGCAGCGCCAGCGCGATCATCTCGGGCACGTGGTGCGTCGCCCGCGGGTAGTGCTCGGCCGGAGACACGCGCAGCGTGGCCAGGTCGGCGAAGAACGCGGCGATGTACGGCGCCGTCACCTCCTCGAGCGACCGGCCCTCCGCGGCCATGCGCGCCAGGATCTTGTCCTCGATGTCGGTGATGTTCATCACCTGCACCACGCGCAGCCCGTGGTACTCGAGCGCGCGGCGCAACAGGTCCTCCCACACGTAGGTGCGGAAGTTGCCGATGTGCGCGAAATCGTAGACGGTCGGCCCGCAGGTGTACATGCGCACGACGCCGGGCTCGAGCGTCTCGAGCGGATCGACGGCGCGGGTCAGGGTGTTGTAGAAGCGCATGGCGCAGCGGATTCTACCAGCGAACTAGAACGCGAGTCGCACGCCGAGCTGCCAGCGGCGGCCGAAGCGCCGCAGCGCTTCGTTGTTCCCGTTCACCTGCTGGCCGGCGTCGAGGAACGGGCTGTACACCTGGTACGTCCCGTCGTTGAGCAGGTTGAACACCTCGACCGAGACCTGGCCGTTCATGCCGCCGGCGCGGAACTCGCGGCTCACACGCAGGCCGACGTCCCACACGGCCACGTTGCGCTCGGAGTTGCGCTGACCCGTGGGATAGCTCGTCCGCGGCCGCGCCGCCCCCTCGGCGCCGAGCCCGCCGAGCGGCGGAGGGACCTGGTCGTACGACACCTTGCGCACGAGGATCGAGTACGGCAGCCCCGACTGCCAGCCCAGCGTGCCGCCGAGCCGGAGGCCCCAGGGCGTCACCGTGGTCGCGCTGACCTTGACGACGTGGCGCTGGTCGTAGGCCTGATAGCCCCGCTCGTCCTCGATCAGCGTGGGGTCGTTGCCCAGCCCCTGGTTGTAGTCCTCGCCGTCGCCGATCGCGCGGGAGAAGGTGTAGGAGCCCTGCAGCTCCCAGTTGCGGTACTGCCGGCGCACGAGCTCGAGCACGTAGGCGTGGTAGTCGATCGAGTTGACGTTGCCGACGAGCAACAGGTTGCCCCATCCCGGATTCTGCACGTAGAGATCGAGGATGCCGTCGGGCTGCGGGAGGGACTTGGCCCTGTCGCGAAAGTCGCCGGCGCAGTCGTCGAGGATTCCGTCGCCCGGAGGTACGACCGGGTGCTGATCGCCAGGCACCGGTGACGTCGCGTTGCAGCGGCCCGCGTCGAGCGGCACGTGGTTGAGATCGACGTCCTGCAGCTGGTCGCGGAACTGGCGCTGGATGTAGGTCAGCCGCACCGACGTCTCGGTCGCGATCTCGCGCTCGAAGAACAGGCTCAGCTCATCGTTGTACGGCGTCTTCAGGTCGCGCGCCACGGCGTCGACGTTGACCGACGGGCTCACGCTGTTGCGCAGGCCGAGCGAGCCCGGCAGGATCGTCCATCGCCCGCGGATCTCCTCGGCCTCGAGCTCGACGTAGGCCGTGGGCGAATCGATCTCGAGCAACGGGAGACCGAGGAACAGGCTGCCGTAGTACCGGCGCGCCGTCGCTGCGAGCTTCGTCTTGCCGTTGCTCCACGGATCCCAGGCCAGGGACAGGAACGGCGACACGGGCGTGTTGCGCAGGTGGACGTCGTCGGCGCGGCGCGATTGATCCCAGAAGCCGCTCTGCTGCGCGGCGAGCGTCTGCCGCGAGAAGATCGCCTGGTACGGAAGGTCGAGCACGAGCGCGAGCTGCGCGTAGAAATCCTCGAGGTCTTCGTACGCGGTGAACGCTCGCTGCAGCGCGACCTCGGGGGTCTGCCCCGCGGCGATCATCGCGTTGTACGCGGCAAACTCGGCCGGTGGGTCGAACGTTCCGTTGCCCTGCGAGTCGATCTCCTCGCGGTCGACGGCGAGCCCGGCGGTCAGCGTGAGGTTCGCCGCCGGCTTGATCTGGTCCTCGACGTAGACGCCCCAGCTCACGCCGCTCGCTCGAATCTGGGACGTCGCCGGCACCGGGAAGTTCCCGAACACGACCGCATCCCCGAACGAGCCGCCGTGCGGCCCCCCGCCGGGGGGCGCGAGGCTGAACGTCTCGATGAACATGCTGACGTCCGGCGCTTGGGTCAGCGAGCGGAAGTAGCGCTCGTTCTCGATGCTCATGCCGAGCTTGAGCTGATGCGTCGCGCCGAGGATCCGCCCGCCGAACACCGTCGCGTCGCCGCGCACGGTCAGGCGCTGCCGGTGATCCTGCACATCGAAGGGGTACGGACCCGAGTACTGGCCCGAGTCGACCTCGAAGCACCGCGCCGACTCGAGGAAGCTCGGACCCTCGAGGCAGGTCGGGGGTGTCCCGGGAGCGGTCGGACGGATTCCGATGTTGAGGTCCTGCCACGCCACCTGGCTCTCGATCAGGACTTTCGGCGAGTAGGGCGCGGTCCAGGTCAGGCTGTACGTGTCGCCGCCGAGATTCATGATCGCCGAGGACTCGGCCGGCGTGAACGAGCTGACGCCGAAGTTCGTGATCGTCCGCGGGTCCGACTGGAACTGGAACGCCAGCTTGTTGCGCGGCGAGACCTGCCAGGTGATCTGGTCCGAGTTGATCGTCCGCTCGTCGGTCACGATCTCGATCCCGTCGGTCACGTTGAGCGGCGTCTCCTCGTGCACCCATTCGTGCGACAGCCGGTACCACAGCTTGTCCTTGAGGATCGGGCCCGAGACCTGAATCGACGGCTGGTAGGTCTCGAATTCCGGTGGGGGGACGTCCGAGAAGTCGCCGGCGCCGTCCCCGTCGAGCAGGCCCGAACGGAAGTACAGCTCGAACACGCCCTCGAAGTCGTTGCTGCCCTGCTTCTGCAGGATCCGCGCGAAACCGCCCTGCGCGCGGCGGAACTCGACGCCCGCGCCCGCGGTCACCACTTCCATCTCCTCGATCGAGTTCGGGTTGACGTCGAACATGCGCTGGCCGGTCAGCGGATCGACGTTGGCGATTCCGCTCACCACCGCCTTGAAGTCACGGTCGCGCGCGCCGTGCACGTTGGGGTTGCCATCGCTGTCCGCGTCCTGCACGCCCGGCGCGAGCGTCAGGACGTTCTGGTAGAACCGGCCGGGGACCGGCAGGTCGGCGATGAACTCGTCGGTGAATTTCGTCGCCTGCGCGGTGTGGTCGAGGTCGACCACGTCCGACCGGGCGTCGACGGCCACACGCTCGATCAGCTCCGTCGAGAGCCCGACCGAGACCCGCGAGACCTCCCCGATGCGCACACGGATCCCGTCGAGCAGCTGCGGCGCGAACCCGGGTGCGGCGATCGTCAGGCTGTAGCCGATTCCCGCGGAGCCGGTGGCGCGCAGCACCGGGAAGGCGGCGACCCCGTGGCGGTTCGTCCGGATCCCGGTCTCTTTGACGTAGCCCTGCGCGTGACGGATGGTCACGAGCGCATCCAGCGGCTGGCCCGCCGCGTCGGTCACCACGACCTCGAGACCCCCCGTTTGCGCTTGGGCCGGCGCAGCGAGCAGGATCCCAGCGACCGCGAGCAGAGCCGGCACGGCGATACGCAAGCTGCCCCTCACGAACGAAACGGGCCGCCCGGTCGGGCGGCCCGTCTCGCGCAGCCGATTCGTCGCTCCGGATCAGAACGCGAGACGCAGGCCGAGCTGCCACTCGCGACCGAAACGTCGCGTTGCGTCGTTGTTGCCGTTGACCTGCTGCCCGCTCTGGGTGAACGGGTTGAACACCTGGTAGGTGCCCTCGTTGAACAGGTTGAACACCTCGACCGAGGCCTGGCCGTTCATCCCGCGACCGAGACGGAACTCCTTGGTCACCTTCACGTTGAAGTCCCACCACGACACGTTGCGCTCGCTGTTGCGCTGTCCGGTCGGGTAGGTCGTCCGCGCGCGCCCCGCGCCCTCGGCCCCCAGGCCCTGGAACACCGGGGAGATCGAGTCGAAGGCGATCTCGCGCTGGAGGATCGAGTACGGCAGGCCCGACTGCCAGTTCATCGATCCACCGAAGCGGATGCCCCACGGCGTGACGGTGGTCGCCGAGACCTTCACCGCGTGGCGCTGGTCGTAGGCCTGATAACCGCGCTCGTCCTCGACCAGCGTGCGGTCGTCACCGAGCCCCTGGTTGTAGTCCTCGCCATTCCCGATCGCCTCGGACCAGGTGTAGGAGCCCTGCAGCTCCCAGTTCCGGTACTGCCGGCGCACCAGCTCGATCACGTACGCTTCGTAGTCGATCTCGTTCAGGTTGCCGACGAAGAAGATGTTGCCCCAGCCCGGGTTCTGGACGTACAGGTCGGCGATGCCGTCCGGATTCTCGAGGTTGATGTCGTCGGTCGTGTCGTTCGGATCCCCGCCGAAGAACTCGAGCTCGCCGGCGCAGTCGTCGAGGATCCCGTCGCCCGGCGCGTAGGCCGGGTTGTAGTCGGGATCGTTCGGCCCGACCTCCACCACCGGGAAGCGATCGCCGGGGGTGGGCGAGGTCGCGTTGCAACGGCCGGCGTCGAGCGGAATGTGGTTCAGGTCGATGTCCTGGAACTGGTTGCGGAACTTGCGGTTGATGTAGGTGAGCTTGACCGAGGTCTCGGTCGCGATCTCCCGCTCGAACGACAGGGAATACTCATCGTTGTACGGCGTCTCGAGGTCCCGCGCGACCGCATCGACGTTCACCGCCGGGCTGACGCTATTCTGCAGGCCCGCCGGCCCGTCGGCGATCGTCCACTGTCCCTGCTCGAGCGTCGCGTCGAAGGCCACGAACGCGCTCGCCGAGTCGATCTCCGCCAGCGGCAGCAGCAGCGGGATGTTGCCGTAGTAGCGCCGCGCCGTCGCCGCAAGCTTCGTCTTGCCGTTGCTCCACGGGTCCCAGGCCACGGAGAGGAACGGCGACGGGTTCGTGTTGACCAGGTTCACGTTGTCGGCCCGCCGCTTCTCGTCCCAGAACGTGCTGTTCACGGCCGCGGTGGTCTGACGCGAGAACAGGGTGTCGAACGGAATCGACAGCTGCTGCGCCAGCTGGGAGTAGAAGTCCTGCAGGTCCTCGTAGCCGGTGAACGGACGCTGGAACGCCGCGTTGTCGTCGACTCCCGCGGCGAGCAGATCGAGGAACTCCTGGTACTCCTGCTCCGGGAAGAAAGTCCCGTTGCCGTTCGAGCTGATCTCCTCGCGATCGACGGCCAGACCCACGGTCACGGTCAGGTTCTGCAGCGGCTTGATCTGGTCCTCGGCGTAGAGGCCCCAGGTGATCCCCGTGGCGCGCACCTCGCTCGTGTTCGGGACCGGGAAGTCGCCGAAGATGATCGCGTGCGGCTCGGGGTTCTGCTGGCCGCCGCCCGGATCGTCGTTCAGCGTCACGATGAACAGGTTGACGTCCGGCCGCTGCGTCAGCCGACGAAAGTACCGCTCGTTCTCCACGCTCATGCCGAACTTGAACTGGTGCGTGGCGCCGAAGATCCGTCCGCCGAACACCGTCGCGTCGCCGCGCACGGTCAGCCGTTGGCGGTGGTCGTCCTGGGTCTGCGGGAAGGGGCCGGAGACTTCACCTGAGTCCACGTCGAAGCAGCGCGCCGAATTGAGGAACGCCGGGCCCTCGAGACACCCCACCGTCGCGTTGGGGTCCGTGGGTCGGAAGCCGATGTTCAGGTCCTGCCACGCCACCTGACTCTCGATCAGGATCTTGGGCGAGTAGGGCGCGGTCCAGGTCATGCTGTAGGTCTCGCCACCCAGGTCGACGGTGGCCGAAGACTCGGACGGCGTGAAGGAGCTGATGCCGGCGTTGTCGATCGTGCGCGGGTCGGCCTGGAACTGGAACGCCAGCTTGTTGCGCGGCGAGACCTGCCAGGTGATCTGGTCCGAGTTGATGGTCCGCTCGTCGGTGACGATCTCGATCCCGTCCGTCACGTTGACCGGCGTCTCCTGGTGCACCCACTCGTGGGACAGGCGGTACCACAGCTTGTCCTTGAGGATCGGGCCCGAGACCTGGATCGACGGCTGGTAGGTCTCGAAGTCCGGCACGGCGACGTCCGAGAAGTCGCCGGCGCCGTCGCCGTTGAGCAGGCCCGAGCGGAAGAACAGCTCGAACACGCCCTCGAAATCGTTGCTACCCTGCTTCTGCAGGATCCGTGCGAAGCCGCCCTGCGCGCGGCGGAACTCGACGCCCGCGCCCGCGGTCAGCACTTCCATCTCCTCGATCGAGTTCGGGTTGACGTCGAACATGCGCTGGCCGGTCAGCGGATCGACGTTCGCGATTCCGCTCACCACCGCCTTGAAGTCGCGGTCGCGCGCGCCGTGCACGTTGGGGTTGCCGTCGTTGTTCGCGTCCTGTACGCCCGGAGCGAGGGTCAGGACGTTCTGGTAGAACCGGCCGGGGACCGGCAGGTCCTCGATGAACTCGTCGGAGAACTTCATCGCCTGCGACGTGGATTCGAGGTCGACGACGTCCGAGGTGGCGTCGACCTGGATTCGCTCGACGAGCTCTTCGGACAGCTGCACCGCCTGCCGCGTCGTGTCCCCGATGCGCACGAGGATCCCCGTCAAGCGCTGCGGCGCGAAGCCCGGGAACGTGACCGTGACCGTGTAGCCCTTGCCGGAGCTGCCGGTCGCCCGCAGCACCGGGAACGAGGCGATTCCCTTGGGGTTCGTTTGGACCCCGGTCTCCTTGACGTACCCCTGCTCATGGCTGATCGTGACGACCGCGCCCGGCAGGGGCTCGCTCTGTCCGTCGGTCACCGTGACCTCGAGACCACCGGTCTGCGCCGCGGCCAGGGATACCGCGAACGCGGCGACCAAGACCGCAATCGCAGAGCGCACCCACCTCATGACATCCTCCTGCGGACCGGCACACTGGAATGCACGACCATCCAGGCTATCCAGGAGCGCTGTGCCCCCGCAGAACTGGATGGCCCCCCCGAACCGGAGAGTACGGCTGCGTTATTTACCACCCTCCCCCCGGGTCGTCAACCGAAACGGTCGGCCCAAGCAATACATAGCCTGAAACGTCGTACCCGGCTGGACGCGGTGCCACGCGACGCTGCGTATTTGCAGCAGCCCGGCGGGCACCCTGGCGCCTTCCGGTCAGACCGGAATGCGCAGCCGCTTGATCATCTCGTTGAGCGTGGTGGGTTTCAGTCCGAGCAGCCCCGCGGCCTGCTTCTGGACGCCGCCGCTCCGCCTCAGCGCGGATTCGATCAGCTGGCGCTCGTAGCGCGCGACGGCGTCGTAGAACGGCAGCCCCTCGGGCAGCGGGGCGGGCGGCGGAGCGCCCAGACGCGTCTGCAGCTCGGGTGGGAGCAGATCGACCCCGATCTCGTCGCCGCGGGCCAGCACGACGCCGCGCTCGACGACGTTCTCGAGCTCCCGCACGTTGCCCGGCCAGTCGTAGGCCATCAGGCGCTCGAGCGCGTCGGGCGAGACGCGCTCGACTGCCTTCCCGTTGTCGGCGTTGCAGCGCTCGAGAAAGTGCCCGACGAGCAGCGGCAGGTCCTCCAGGCGCGCGCGCAGCGGCGGGAGCGCGACACTCAGCACGTTGAGCCGGTAGTACAGGTCCTCGCGAAACGCGCCGGTCTCGACGAGCTTGCGGATGTCCTCGTTCGTCGCGGCGAGGATGCGCACGTCGGCGGTGCGCGACGCGACCGATCCGAGCGGGAGGAACTCCTTTTCCTGGATCACGCGCAGCAGCTTGGCCTGCACGGCCGGGGCGACGGTGGTGATCTCGTCGAACAGGATCGTGCCTCCGTCCGCGGCCTCGACCAGACCGATCTTGTCGCTCGAGGCCCCGGTGAACGCCCCGCGCTCGTGACCGAACAGATTGTCCTCGAGCAGGTCCGCCGGGATGCTCCCGCTGTTGACGACCAGGAACGGCTTGCGGGCCCGCGGGCTGCGCTTGTGGATCGCGTGCGCGACGAGCTCCTTGCCCGTCCCCGACTCGCCCTGGATCAGCACGGTCGACCGGCTCGGCGCGACCTGCTCGATGAAGCGGTAGATCTCCTGCATCGGACGCGAGCGGCCGACGATGCGCTCGAAGCGGCTGCGCTCCTCGAGCGCTCGCCGCAGGTTCTTGTTCTCCAGGCGCAGGCGCGTGGTCTGGATCGCGCGGTTCACCAGGTGGCGCACCTCGTCGTTGCGGAACGGCTTGGTCACGTAGTGGAACGCGCCCGACTTCATCGCCAGCACGGCGTGCTCGACCGTGCCGAACGCCGTGATGACGACGACGGCCAGATCGGGGTCGTGCTCGCGGACCCAGGACAGCATCTCGAGCCCGTCGACATCGGGGAGCATCACGTCGAGCAGCAACGCGTCCCAGCGCGCCCGCGCCAGCAAGCCACGCCCCGTCACCCCGTCCGGCGCGACCTCGACCTCGTGTCCGTCACGGCCGAGCACGTCGCGCAGCACGTCGACGACGACCGGCTCGTCGTCGACGACGAGCACGCGCGCGCGGCCGTTCTCGTGGAGCGTCGCCACGCTCAGGCCATCGCGCGGGCCGAGCTGGGCACGGGCAGCTCGACGCGGAAGCGCGTGAACTGCCCGCTCCGGCTCTCGACGTGGATCTCTCCGTGGTGCTCGCGGACGATGCCGTAGCTGATCGCCAGGCCGAGTCCGGTCCCCTTGCCCCGGCCCTTGGTGGTGAAGAACGGATCGAAGATCCGCGGCAGATCCTCCTCCGCGATCCCGACCCCATCATCGGTCACCTCGAACACGACCTTGCCCCCCCGGCAGACGCTCGAGACGGTGATCGTGCCCTCCTCGCGCAGGGCATCGCGCGCGTTGAGCAGCAGGTTGAGGATGACCTGCTGCAGCTTGCCGCGATTGCCACGCACGAGCGGCAGGTCGGCGGCGAGCGCGACGCGCAGCCGCAGGCCCGACCGCCGCACCTGGGGCTCGAACAGCTGCAGCACTTCCTGGATCGTGCGATTGAGGTCGACCGCCTCGGGCGCGGCGCCCTCGGGGCGCGCCAGGTTGAGCAGCGAGCGAGTGATCCCCGCCGCGCGCTCGGTTTGCTGCTCGATCTTGCGCAGGACGTCCTTGCGCCGGTCTCCGTCCTCGAGCTCGTCGAGCAGCATCTGCGCGTAGCTCGAGATGCCGGTCAAGGGCGTGTTGATCTCGTGCGCCACACCGGCGGCCAAGAGGCCCAGCGAGGCCAGCCGCTCCTGGCGCGCCGACTGCTCCTCGAAGCTCACGCGCTCGGTCACGTCGTCGAACGTCACGACCCGCGCCCCACGATCCCCCTCGGCGTCGGCCCAGGCCATCGACAGGTTGACCCAGCGTCGCTCGTCGCGCCGATTGACCAGGCTCAGCCGGAAGATCCGCGCCTCCCCCGTCGCCTCTTCCGGCACCGACTCGCGCTCGATGCGGCGCGCGACGTGCAGCGGAAGCACCTCGACCAGCCGGCGACCCACGGCTTGGTCGCGCGCCAGCCCGTACATCGACTCGAGCGCACGGTTCCACACCTGGATCCGCCCGTCTCCGTCGAGCAGCAACAGACCGACGGCGCTGCTCTCGAGGATGCGGGCCTGCCGCGCATGCAGCCGCTCGATCTCCTCGGCGCGGTGCCGCACCTCCTGGAACAGCCGCGCCGCCTCGATCGCCGTCGCCGCATGCGCCGCCAGGGTGCCGAGCAGCGCGCGGTCCTCGCTGTTCAACGGCTCCTCGGGCTCGGGCCGCTCGGCCACCGCCAGCACGGCGCGTAGGCTGCCCTTGACGCGCATCGGAAACAGGTAGCGCACCCACGGCGCGGCGGCGAGCATGGGACCGCCGGCCACGCGCTGCGGCTCGTGCTCGAGCCGGATCCGCGCCGCGTCGTCGAACTCGATCGGCTCCGCTCCCGCGGGTCCGTCGATCGAGCGGAACCGCTGCTCTTCCTCGCGCAGCCAGACCTCGGCCCGCGGGATCCCGAGCGTGTCGCGGATTCGCGCACGCAATCCCAGGACCAGGGACGTCAGGTCGGTCTCGGCGTTGAGCTCGCGCGCCCACTCGAGCAGCGTCGCGCGGTAGCTGTAGCGCCTCCGGTAGAACGCTCGCTCGGCGGTGGCCCGGGCCCAGGCGCGCAGTTGCGGATAGGAGACGGCCGCGGCGAGGAAGCCCACGTAGCGCGACGCGCTGCGCGACATGGGCAGCAGCTCGGCCACCCCCTCACGCAGCACGAACACCGTGCCGGCCAGCACCGCGAACGCCCCGAACACCGCCGAGACCTCGGCGAACCCACGCACCAGGAACACGTCGAGGTCGTCGAGCCGGTAGCGCGCGAGCGCCGCGCTGAACGCGCCGGGCACGAGCACCATCGGGGCCACGGCCAGGAATTCGGCCCATGCCGGCAGCTCGGCGGCACCGACCGTCCAGGGCACGGCGTACAGCAGGACGAACGGACCGAGCCCGATCGCCAGGCCCCACAGCATCCAGCGCAACTGACTCCGGTGGAGCAGCGACGAGGAGCGCAGCAGCGCCTTGACCACGATCACGGTCGTGATGGCCCAGGCCAGCGCGAGCAGCGCGGGCTCGAGTCGCTCGACGACCTCGACGGCGAGTCGCGGATCGCCGAAGCGGTAGCTGCCGCCGAGCCCGTCGGGACGGACCCATGCCGAGGCCAGCACACTCGCCGCAACCGCCGCGTACGCGCCTGCGGCGGTCAGTCGCGGACGACGCAGCGTCGGTCGCGCCAGCGCGATCCCCAGGTGCACGAGCAACGCTGCGCTGAGCGCACCGGCGACGAGATCGGTCCAGTCGATGATCCGGTCGAGCGTGTCGGCGCGCCCGGTTCGGCTCAGCGCGAGATGCGCGAACAAGCTGAGCGCGAGGAGCGGATAGAGCGCGCCGCCGCGGATGACCGGCCACTTCCAGGCGATGAACACGCCCGAGACCCAGAAGGCGAGCCCGACGAGCGCGAGGTAGGCGTACGGCTCGCCGCGCGCCTCGTGTCGCGGCGTGAGGGTCAACGCCAGCTCGTCGGCACCGCGGCGGATCCGCAGAGCCGAGGCGGCTCCGCCCCACCCGATGCGACTCAGGTCGAGCGCGCTCGTGATCGGGCGCCCGTCGAGCTGGACGACGAGATCGCCCTCGCGCAGCCCCGCGCGACCCGCGGGCCCCGCCGGATCGATCACCATCGCGATCGGTCCGGACTGCGACTGCACCCACTCGACGCCGATCACCGGCGTCGATGCGCCGATACGGCGCGCGAACGAGACCGCGCCGAGGATCAGCACCGGAACGCACAGCGCCAGAGCGAACCAACTGCCCGCACGGCGCGTCCAGCGCAGCATCGAGCTCACGTAGCCGGCCCCCCACTCGTGATCCAGCAATCCGCGCGCCAAGAGCCGGAAAACGGGACGTGCGGGCGCTGGAGCGAGGCCCTTGTGGACAAAGGACTTG
>Ga0180063_1000028_pt1 | contig 31693 bp, 29 predicted proteins | sample EasRivT47_16_10D_FD_121776 | JGI IMG/M metagenome (GOLD analysis project Ga0180063, IMG submission 121776) | Soil microbial communities from meander-bound floodplain in the East River, Colorado, USA - East River metaG ERMLIBT47_16_10D | ecosystem: Environmental > Terrestrial > Soil > Floodplain ...
ACAGCGAGCGCAGCACGAGCGCTGCCGCTCCGGAGTCCTCGAGCCGCCGCACCAGGCCGAGGTCTTGGGCCAGCGGCGAGGCACCCGGGAGCAGTGGTTGGGAGAGTGGCAATCCGAGGTAGGTCGTCGAGAGGTCCACGGTGCTCCTCCTCCGCCTCTGGTAGCTGCTGCACGGGACGTGCCGAGATGCTCCCGCGGAGCCGAGAGGATTCGCGGCCTGTTCTGGGGCATGTCGCGCAGCCGGACGGAATAAAGCGCAGCCCTCAGGCGCGCCGGAGGTGGGCTGTGGCCCACGCCGCGGGGATGGTCGTGCGGTCCGTTGCGCGGAGAAAGAAGGCCCCCGGGAGAGTCACCGTCACCGCCCTGTCGTCGACCGCGCGGATCACCGCGCGCACCGCCGCGCCTTCGATCAGCTCGTCTCGGACGAAGCCGGAAAGGCGCTCACCGTCGATGTCGATCGTCACGAGCGACTCGCCAGCGAGCGCGCACGGCTCGACCAGGGCCGGAATGCACACGAGCTGGCCGACGACGAAAGCCACCTGGGCGGTCCTTCCAAGGACCAAATACCACGAAATCGGGGATCCGGCGTCCCGTTGCGTTGCAGGGTTGCAACCTATCGTTCGGAAGCTGGCACCGAAACCGGGGTTAGGGAAGCGGTACGGATCGCTTCGATTACCAGATGGGGGGCGTCGAACTGTATGTAGTGTCCGGAGCGGCTCGTGATCAGGTGCAGTCGTGCATCGAGCTCCTCCGCCAGGTGCTTCTGCATCTCGAGCCACGCGCTCTGGAACGCCGGCGTCACCTCGGGGCGAGTCGAGGAGATCAGCGTCACCGCATGCGGCGGGAAGGGTCGCGCCGCGCGAACCTGCTCGGCACTGATGCCGACCGCCTCGCGCTCGAGCCGGACACCGGCGCTGCTGGCACCGATCGACGTCGTGAGCTTCGCCAAGTCTTGCTCCGAGAGCAGCTCGGGCTCGCGCGCCGGGTACTCGATCGGAGTGGGCTCGATGAGCACGAGGCCTCGGACCTCGCCGGGGTAGCGGCTGGCGAACAGCTGCATGTTGAGGCCGCCGAAGGAGTGGCCCACGAGTACATACGGGCCCGGGAGGCCCGCGGCGGCGAGGAGTGTGTGCAGCTCCTCGACCAGGCGCTCGCTCGAGCGCGGTGCCGGTCCCGGCTCGCTCCGTCCGAGCCCGCCGCGGTCGTAGAGGAACACCCGAGCGAATTTGGCCACGTCGGGCCAGACCCAGCGCCACACTTCGTGCGTGTCGCCGAGCCCGGAGTCGAAGACCGCTAGCGCCTCGCCCTTCCCGCGAATCTCGCAATACAGGCGATGCCCGCCTACATCGATCTTCTTCGCCGAGGCCGGCGCGGCCAGCAAGCAGGTTGCCAGGACGACCGATGCGACGAGCGTGCGGGAGCCCACGCCGGCGTCCGGGCTCAGCGACCGACCTGCACCACGATCGCGGCCGCGGTGTCGCCCGCCGCGCAGCCCACGAACAGGCCGCGACCGCCGCCGCGCAGAGCCAGCTCCTCGATCGTCTCGATCACCAGGCGCATCCCGGTCGGCCCCTGCGGGTGGCCGAAGATCAGCGAGGAGCCGTAGCGGTTGAACTGGTCGGTCGCGAGGCCCAGCTCACGCGCCAGGTACACGTCGTTCACGGCGAACGGGTTGTGCGTCTTGACCACGGTCACGTCGCGCAGCTCGACGCCCGCATTCCGCAGGGCCTCATGTGCGGCGGGCACGGTGGCCTTGGCCATCATTCCTTTTTCGACACGTGCCTGCCCGTAGGACAGGATTCGCACCTCGAGATCCGCGTTGCGCGAAAGCTCTCGGGCCTTGTCACGGCTCGTCACGACCATGCCGCAGTTGCCGTCGGCCGGGTGGGTCTGGCTGCCGAACGTGACGCTGCCGTTCGGCATGACCGGCTTGAGCCGTGCGAGCCCTTCAGCGTTCGTCTGGAACACGCCCTCGTCGCCCTCGACCCGCGCGACGATCTTGCCGCTCCGCTCGTCCGCCACCTCGCAGGGCAGCATCATGTAGCGACGCTGGAACGCTTGGCCGTCGGCCAGCGCGTCCTGGTATTGCGCGTAGCGCACCAGGGTCAGGGCGTCCTGCTCTTCGCGCGAGATCTTCTGCTCGGCAGCGACCTTCTCGGCCGTCTCGACCATCGAGTTCCGTGCCCACGGGTCGTGGCCGAAGCTGTCCATGACCACGTCCTCTTTGTCTCCCGTGCCGCCGGGGCCGGCCGGGTTCGGGTAGTAGATGTGCGGCCCGTTGCTGCAGCGGTCGGCGGTGATCGAAAGGACCGTGCGATCGCGACCGAGCTCGACCTCGGCGGCCGCGGTGGCGATGGCGCGGGCTCCCGTGGCGCAGGCCTGGGACACCACCGTCCCCGTGATCTTCTCCGCGCCGATCAGAGCGGCCAGCCACGGACCGCCGTAGAGCCCGTACTTCTGCGGCACGGTCGTGCCGAGCACGATCGAGTCGATCGCGGTCACGGGCACGTCGCGCACCGCGAGCGCCTTGCGCGCGATCTGGGCGGCGAGCGGCACCGCGCTCAGATTCGACAGGCTACCCTGCCACTTGGTGAACGGTGTGCTCCAGTAGGCGCCGTAAGGGACGTACGACCGCTCGAATCGCATCGGCTTGCTCCCGGGTTGGGGGCGCACGGTGTGCGCCACGGAACCAGAATACCAGCAGGTCGGGCCGGCGGAACACCGGGTATATTGACGCCCGTGGAACCCGCTCGCTCCCGTGCGCTCGGCGCTCTCGTGCTCGGAGCCTGCCTGGCCGGGCTGGCCTGCACGGGGGACGACCCTGCGCCGACGGCGGTCCCGGCCCCACGCTTCACGAACCAGGATCCGACGGTGGCCTACGTCGGCATCGGCGAGTGCCGCCCCTGCCATCTGGACATCGCCACGACCTACACGCAGACCGGGATGGGGCGGTCGTTCTACCCGATGTCGCGCGCGCGCGCAGTCGAGGACTTCGAGAAGGACAACGAGTTCGTCGTCGCGTCGAGCGGGTTGCGCTACCGCATGACCGAGCGCGACGGGAAGTACTACCAGCGCCAGTACCTGCTCGACTCGCGCGGACGCGAGATTGCGGCCGACGAGCGCGAGCTCGTCTGGGTCGTCGGCTCGAACAACCACAACCGCTCGTATCTGGTGACGCTGGACGAGCGCTTGTTCCAGGCGCCCATCTGCTGGTACCCGCAGGCTTCCAAGTGGGATCTCTGTCCCGGATTCGAGGTCAAGAACGACCACTTCGGCCGCGAGATCGGCCCGAGCTGCCTGTTCTGCCACAACGCCGCGATGAAGCCCGTGTCGGGCGAGCGGAACCTGTTCGAGAAGCCGATCCCGCACGGCATCGACTGCGAGCGCTGTCACGGGCCGGGTGCGCTGCACGTCGAGCGCTGGAGCGACGGACGTGCGTCGTCGACGGGAGAGCTCGATCCGACGATCGTGAACCCGCGCCGCCTGAGCCCGACCGAGCGGCTGCAGCTGTGCTCGCAGTGCCACCACGCCGACTCGAAGACGACCAAGCGGGTCCAGCGGCCCGGGCGGGAGATGCAGGACTTCCGCCCGGGACAGCTGCTGAGCGAAGTTGCGATTGCCTTCTCGACGATCGAGAAGACCCACGCAGATTTCGGACTCTCGTCGCAGGTCGACCGGATGATCCTCAGCCGCTGCTTCCGCGAGAGCGGCGGCAAGCTCGAGTGCTTGACCTGCCACAACCCGCACGTCACCACCTATCACGAGGAGCGCCCGCCCGACCTGTTCCGGCGCAAGTGCCTGGGCTGTCACGCCGAGGCGGACTGCGGGGCTGCGCAGGCGAGTCGTCAGGCCACCTCAGGCCTCGCCGACGATTGCGTGGCCTGTCACATGCGCAAGGCCGAGCCCGACGATCAGCGGTTCACGGAGTTCACCGACCACTGGATCCGCCGCAGGATCGAGCTCGGGCGCGACGAGCAGCACGGCTACGAGGTGGCTCCCGTCTGGCCGGCCGATTTTGCCACCCTGAGCCCGGGTGAGCAGGCGTTCTACCGTGGCCGGGCCGAGTTCTTGGTGGCCGAGGACAAGCCGCAGCAGGTACGGACCGCGCTGTGGAGCGGAGTCGTCGACGAGTTCCTGCAGGCGATCCAGCTGGGACACGACACCACGGATACGCGGTTCTACCTGGGCAAGACCTATGCGCTCCAGGCGCGCTGGCAAGACGCGATCGCCGAGCTGCGCCGAACGCTCGAGAAGGACCCGGGCCACCGCGATGCGCAGTTCGCGCTCGGGCAGGCGCTGGCGGCGAAAGGCGATGTGGAGGAAGCGCGCGACCTGTTCAAGAAGATGCTCGACAGCGATCCGCGGGACGTGAAGGCGCTGGCCGAGTTCGGCCGGACGACCTGGACGCTCGGCGCGCCCGAGGAGGCGCTCGACGCGTACCGCCGCGCGATCGAGCGCGAGCCGTGGACGGCCGGGCTGCACCTCAATCTCGCCGCCGTGCTCGCGTCGCTCGGACGCTTTGGTGAGGCCACCGACGCGGCGATGCGGGCGGCGACCCTCGATCCCGAATCGCGCGACGCCTGGAACTTCATCGCCAACGCCGCCCGCGAGGCGGGGCGGGCCGACGACGCGCGCGAGGCGAGCCGCATCAAGGAGCGCCTCGACCAAGCGGGAGCGGCCAAGCGTACCGCGGTCCCGCGCATGGGCGGCTGAGTCAGCCCGGGGCGATGACACCCGCCGCGCTCAGGCGCCGCACGATCTCGCCGACCATGCCGTCCCGGGAATCGGGGCGTACCCGCAGCAGCGTGACGCGTGGATCGTGGCGCAGCCGCTTGACGAGTCCCACGCCGTGGAGGGCGATCGTCGCGAGCAGCGGGATCTCCGACTCGATCAGCGCTTCGATCCTGGCCCGGAAGCGTGCCGACAGGAGCTCCATCTTCCCGACCTCATCGACGATCACCAGGCGCGTCCCGGGGGCGATCTCGAGCGCCGCCAGGCCGATCGTCTCGAGCCCTTGGAGGTCGACGCCGTACGCCCCCACGCGCAGCCGTCCCCCTTGGCGGCGGTCGGCCAGTGGGAACGTCTGGCTGTCGAACGTGACTCCGCGGAAGCCTTGACGCGACCGCCCGGACCGGATCTCTTCGGTGAAGAACCCCCGGATCTCGAGCCGATCCTGGATCGTCGCAGCGACCCTGCGGATCACGGTGGTCTTGCCGGAGCCCGGCTCGCCGGTCAGGAAGAGCTTGAAGGCGGGGTGAGGCGGTGTCGCCGTGGCAGGGGAGACAGGACTCGAACCTGCAACTTCCGGTTTTGGAGACCGGTGCTCTGCCAGTTGAGCTACTCCCCTGTGGACCCGGATTGCGCGGCAGGGGCTAGTCTAGCTTCGGGGCCGACGGGATTCAACGGCTCGCCTCGCCGGTTGCATCCAGGACCGCCCGGGTCACCGCGGCGTAGTCGCCGGAGAAGTGATGACCTCCCGCGAGCCAGATGACCCTGCCGTGCCTGTGCTCCAGCTGCGCACAGATGCTGTCATCGTCCTTGCCGGCGATGCAGGAGAGCCTCGCCGGGTCGAGCTTCAGAATCTCGGGCAGGGTCGGCACGGCGTCCTTCGGCGTTCCGCCGAGCCAGTTCGAGAGATGGAAGCGGAAGCTGACCGTGTCGCTGGGGCCGAGGAGCACGATCTGCTCGATCTGCTGCCGCCGCTGCTCCGGCAACCGGTTCACCAGCGCCGCCATCACGTCCGCGCCGAGCGAGTAGCCAATGAGAATCGGGCGTTGCTTGGCCCATGCCGCCGCGTAGTGTTGCAGGATGCGCGAGAGATCCTCCGCGGCGCTCTCGGGCGTGCGAGGATTCCAGTAGTACTGCAGCGAGTTCCAAGCTGCCGTGGGGATGCCCCGGCTGGCCAGCCCTCGGGCGAGCTCGCGATCGAGCCCCGCCCACCCGCCGTCGCCGGTGAGCAGGACGGCGAAGCGACCGTTGCCTTCGCCCTGCGCCGGGACCTCGACCAGCGGCAGATCGGCTACCGGCACGGACGCGGGTGACGAGCTGGCGGCCGCCGGCGTGGGAGCTTCGGCGCAGATCTCCTCGTACGCCGCGAGGAACTGCGGCAACCAGTTGCGTGGCACCGAGTACCCGTGTCCCACCTTGGGTAGCCGAACGACCCGCGCTCGTGGGATCTCGCTGACGAACCGCTCGGTCGCCTGCGCATCGCACGCTTGGTCGATCTGGCCCACGAGCGTGGTGAACGGCGCAGAAAGGTCCGGCGCGGGATCGAAGATCACGCCCTGTCCCTTCTTCCCGGGCTTCCAGGTCAGCCCCGCGCCTTTGCACAGCGGCTTCGAAACCACGAGATCCGGACAGAACCCGAGGCCCAGTGCGCCCTGGAAGGTCCCCGGAGGCGACTGGACCAGCGTGGCATACACGAGCGTCGCGCCCGACGAATAGCCGACGAGCACCGGGAGGCGATAGCTCGGCGCCCCGAGCTTCTTCTGCACGTACTGGCTGAGCGCCTCGAAGTCGGCCGCGGGGTAAGAGCACGATTCGCGCGTGCTCTGCGCCGCCTGGAGGTAGTGTCGGATGTCGATCCCGACCACGAGCGTGTCCTTCGCCTGTAGCTCGCGCGCCATGTCGATCACGCCCTGATTCCAGCCGCCGTCGCCCGAGACGAACAGCACGACCCGCGCAGGCTGCGGCGTCTGGCGGTACAACGTGACCGTTCCGAACTTGCCGAAGCTGAGCGTCTCGTCGCCGGCGCGTACCGGTCCTACCGCGGCGAGGACCACGATGCACGCCATGCCGACCGAGATCCGCGTGTCTGGGCTCATCTTGGTGCCCCTAGACGATCGCGTAGGCGATCAGCGCGCACACCACGACCATGGCGGTCAGGGCCAGCATGAACAACACGTCGACGGCGGTGCGCAGTCTGCGCCTGCGACGCGCGTGTGCGGTCTTGAACGACCAGAAGGACAAGCAGCAGCAGACCATGAAGAGCATGGCGTCCGCCGCCAGCAGCTCGTCGCCGATCGTACCGACTCGCGAGTGGGCGGTGACGACCCGCAACAGCCCGATCGCGGTCAAGCACACTCCGACCAGGCCGGCCGAGATCGTGAACACGTGCAACGTCAGGCCGTGTTCATGCTCTTCTTTCGAGGTCTGGTCACTCATGCTCGGTCATTCGATGTACTGTCCGATCACCGGATGTCGTCTTCTCAGCTCGGTGAGGACGCGATCGTAGTGACGGATGCGAGCGATCGACCGCCACACGAGGTAGGCCCCGAGGACGACCAGCGCCACGCACAGTGCAAGCAGCGGCAGAAACAGATGGAGCACCTCGCCGGGATTGTAGTAGTTGGACGAGGCGACCAGCAGGCTCAGCACTCCCAGCGGCAACGCGAACACTCCGATTCCGGTACGCATGACCGACAACGCCGTTCGCTTCTCCGCGAGGACGAGCTGGGCTCCTCCGAGCACCTCCTGCTCGTCGTGCTCTTGCGCAAGCGAAGTCTCGCGATCCGGTGATCGGTCGGATGTCATCGGACGGTGCCTCGCGCCCCCCGCGACCCATCGTAGAATACCCTCGGCTTCTCCATCGCGCCGCGTGTGCCGCGCTACAATGCGCGCAGTGAGCAACCGTGGCGAGGGCTTGTCGCGCGTCGTGCGGCCGCTGCTCAGCATCCTGCTCCTGGGCGCGGCGTTGTTCATCCTGTACCGGGAGTTGCAGCACTACCGGTTCCACGATGTGTTGCAGCAGCTCGAGGTACTGCCGCGCAGCCGGTTGATGCTGGCCCTGTTGCTGACCGCGCTGAGCTACGGCGCCCTGACCGGCTATGACACCCTCGCCTTTCGCTACGTGCGCCACCCGCTGCCTTACCGCCGCATCGCGTTCTCCTCGTTCCTGAGCTACGTCTTCAGCCACAACATCGGACTGTCGATCTTCGGCGGCAGCGCCGTGCGCTACCGGTTGCTCTCGGCCTGGGGCCTCTCGACCTTCGACATCGCCAAGATCGTGCTCTTCTGCATCCTCACGTTCTGGCTCGGCTTCTTCGCGCTGGGCGGACTGGCGCTGATCGTCGACCCCATTCCCTTGCCGGGCTCGATGTCCCTGCCGGTCGGTGATCTGAGGCTCGCCGGCGTCGCATTCCTGTTCGTCGTGGCAGCCTACGTCCTGTGGAGCGCGACCGGAAAGAGCGCTCGTCTGCGCGGCGTGGAGCTTCCCGTACCGCCTCTGCGGCTGGCCCTGAGCCAGGTCGTGATCTCGTCGATCGATTGGCTGCTGGCCGCCGGAGCGCTCTACGTGCTGCTGCCCGAGGCACCGGGCCTATCGTTCGCGCGGTTCGTGGGGATCTTCGTTCTCACGACGATGGTCGCGTTTGCCACCCATGTGCCGGCTGCTCTCGGTGTCTTCGAGACGGCGATGGTCGTGATGCTCCGCCCCTACCTCGGCGCGGACGTGGTGCTGGGCTCCGTGCTGGCCTACCGCATCGTCTACTACCTGCTGCCCCTGCTGTTCGGCCTCGGGCTGCTCGGCACGCACGCGGCGCTCAGCCGCCGGCACGTGCTGCTACGCGCGCAGGCCCAGCTCGGCAGCTGGGCCGGGCAGGTCGTGCCGCGCGTCCTCGCCGCGACCACGTTCGTCGGAGGCGCGGTGCTGCTGCTGTCGGGAGCCACACCCGCCGTGCAGGGACGGATGGCGTGGCTTCGCGAGGTGGTCCCTTTGCCCGTCGTCGAGGTTTCCCACTTCCTGGGCAGCCTGGCCGGGATGGGCCTGCTCCTGCTGGCACGTGGGATCCAGCGGCGTGTGGACGCCGCCTACCTTCTCGCGGCCGGGCTGCTCGCTGTCGGGGTCGCCGTCTCGCTGCTCAAAGGCTTGGACTACGAGGAGGCGGTGCTCCTCGCCCTCATGCTCGCGGCGCTTCTTCCGTGCCGTCGCTACTTCTACCGCAAGAGCTCGCTCTTCGGGCGTCCGCTGACCCTGGGTTGGGTCGTGGCGATCGTGCTCGTCCTGCAGGGCGTCGTCTTCCTGACCCTCTGGTCGCACAAGCACGTGGAATACTCGAACGACCTGTGGTGGCAGTTCACCTCCGCGGGGCACGCATCGCGCACCCTGCGGGCGGGACTGGGCACGATCGCTCTGCTCGCCTTCTACGGCGCCGCCCGACTGATCCGACCGGCCCCACCGACCGCTGCGCGGCCCGACGCGGGGGGACTCGCGCTGGCGCAAGCCGTCGTCGTCCGCTCGACCGAGACGTCCGCCCATCTCTCGTTGCTCGGTGACAAGTCGCTGCTGTTCAACGAGTCCGGCAACGCGTTCGTCATGTACGCCGTCCAGGGGCGGAGCTGGGTGGCGATGGGGGACCCCGTGGGTCCGGAGCAGGAGCTCCCCGAGCTGGCCTGGCGTTTCCGGGAGCTGGTCGATCTGCACGGCGGCTGGACCGTGTTCTATCAGGTGGGACCGCAGCGCCTCGCGATGTACGTGGACCTCGGCCTGACCCTGCTCAAGCTGGGTGAGGAGGGACGGGTGCAGCTCGAGGCCTTTTCTCTGGAGGGCGGCGCGCGCAAGCCGCTACGTCTCACGGTCCACCGCCTGGAGCGCGAGCGCTGCGAGTTCGCGGTGCTCGCGGCCGAGGAAGTGCCTAGGCTCATGAGCGAGCTGGGCCAGGTGTCCAACGACTGGCTGGCCGCGAAGAACACGCGCGAGAAGCGCTTCTCCATGGGTTTCTTCGATGCGAGCTACCTGCAGCGCACGCCCCTCGCCGTCGTTCGCCGGGAGGGACGCATCATCGCGTTCGCGAACGTCTGGCAGGGCGCGAACAGGGAAGAGCTCTCCATCGACCTGATGCGCCACCGGGCCGATGCGCCTTCGGGGGTCATGGAGTACCTGTTCGTCGAGATGATGCTGTGGGGCAAGGGCGAGGGGTTTCGCCACTTCAACCTGGGGATGGCGCCGCTCTCGGGCTTCGACACGCATCCCCTGGCGCCGCTGTGGACCCGAGCGGGCGCGTTGCTGTTCCGTCACGGCGAGCACTTCTACAACTTCGAGGGCCTGCGCCGGTACAAGGAGAAATTCGATCCCGAATGGACGCCGCGGTACCTGGCCTCGCCCGGTGGCCTGGTCTTGCCGCGGCTCTTGACCAACCTGGCTTCGCTGATCTCGGGCGGGCTCGCAGGGGTGATCGCGAGATGACCGCGCGGGCTCAGTCGTAGCCGTACTCGCGCAGCTTCCGCTGGACCGTCCGCAGGCCGATCCCCAGCACCTGCGCCGCGCGCGTACGGTTGCCGCCGCAACGCTCCAGCGCATCCAGAATGGCCGCGCGCTCCGTCGCGGCCAGCGTGCACCCCACGACGTCCGCACCTGGCCGCGGCGTTTCCGCCGGGTCCTCGGGCTCGAGCTCGCGGAGCACGTGAGCCGGGATGTCCTCGAGCTCGATCCTGCCGCTCGTGTTCAGCACGACCATCGATTCCAGGACGTTGCGCAGCTCGCGGACGTTGCCGGGCCAGCCGTATTGCTCCAACGCGTCGAGCGCCTCCGGTCCGATCTCGCAGGGGGCGTTGCCAGGGGCGGCGAGACGATCCAGCAGGGCGGATACGAGCAGCCGGATGTCCTCCCTGCGCTCCCGCAGCGGCGGCAGATCGATGGAGACGACCGACAGCCGGAAGTACAGGTCGGCACGGAAGCGGTTCTCCCGGACCATCCGCTCGAGTTGCTGGTGCGTCGCGGCGAGGATTCGCACGTCGACCGGGATCTCGCGCGTGGAGCCGACGCGGGTGATCACTCGTTGCTCCAGGGCGCGCAGCAGCTTGGGCTGCAGCGTGAGCGGCAGGTCTCCGACCTCGTCGATGAACAGCGTGCCTTGCTCTGCGGCTTCGAAGAAGCCTCTCTTGGCCTGGACGGCGCCGGTGAACGCCCCGCGCTCGTGGCCGAACAGCTCGCTCTCCACCAGGGTCTCGGGGAGCGCGCCGCAGTTGATGGCCACGAACGGACCGTGCTTGACCAGGCTGTTCTGGTGGATCGCGCGGGCGACCAGCTCCTTGCCCGTGCCCGACTCGCCGGTGATGAGCACGGTGGACGTCGTGGGCGCCGCGAGCTTGATGCGCCCGAAGATCTTGCACATCGCCGGTGTCGAGCCGGTGAGCTGGTCGAAGCCGTATCGTTCGTCGAGCTGCCGGCGAAGCTGTTCGACCTCCAGGCGCAGCGCGTGCTTCTCCCAGGCCTCGCGAATCAGCTCGACCAGCAGCTCCGGCTGAGCGGGCTTCTCCAAGAACTGCGCCGCGCCGGCGCGCATCGCCTCGACCGCGCTCCGCACGTTGCCATGGGCGGTGACTACGAGGCATGGCAAGGCCGGGTTGCGGGCCTTGACGCGCCGCACCAGCTCGATGCCGTCGCTGCCGGGCAGGCGGTAGTCCGTGACCACGACCGAGAACTGGTGCTCGTCGAGGAGCTGCTCCGCCGTCTCGGCGTCGGCGGCCGACGTGACATCGAATCCCGAGTCGCGCAGGAAGCGCTCGATGCTCCGGCGGCCAGCGTCGTCGTCCTCGACGACCAGTACGTGGACGGGTCTCGTGGAACGCATGGCTCCGTCGTCTACGCTTCGCGTGACCGACATGGTAGCTCCACGACGAAGACGGTCCCCTTCGGTTCCCGAGGACGGTACGAGATCGTTCCGCCGATCTCGGAGACCAGGCGGCGACAGATGGCGAGGCCGAGACCGGTGCCATCCGGGTGCCCTGTGACGAACGGCTCGAAGAGCTGCCGCCGGATGCCGGCCGGAACGCCACTTCCGTCGTCCTCGACGGCGATGCGGATCCCGGCCGCTTCCTCGCCCACGCGCACGACCACGCGGCCGCCAGGGTCGCAGGCCCGTGCAGCGTTGAGCAGCAGATTCACCAGCACCTGCCGCAGGCTCCCCGGCGAGAACCAGGCCTCGAGCGGCTGGTCCGCTGCCTGGATCTGCGCTTCGACCCGTCGTTCCTTCATCTGGGGCGTCACGGCGTTCAGCGCGGACCGACAGACCGCGACCACGTCGCAGCTCTCCGGCTTGCCCTCCGACTTCCGCGCGTAGGCCAGGAACGAAGACACGATGCGATCGAGGTCAGCCAACCCCCGGGTCACCTCGTCGACGATCCCCGTCATCTCGCTCGCCAGCTCCTCACGCTCGACCTGTCGCGTCCGATGCTGCAACGAGTCCAGGGAAAAGCGCATGGCGTGGAGCGGGTTGCGCAGCTCGTGGGCCAGCCCGGCCCCGAGGATTCCCAGCTCGGCCAGATGCTCCTCGCGGGCGTGCTTCAGGATCAACTCGCGACTCCGTCGCTTCAGCACGCGGTAGCCGAGGGCGAGTCCGGCGAGCGCGGCCAGTCCACCGCCGCTCAACGCAGCCACGGTCTTCCAATAGCCACGTCTCAGCTCCGCCGCGACCTTCGTCTCCGACAGCCCGAGGACCACCGCGCCCAGCGGGGACTCGTTCCCAACCGCCGTGACCATCTCGAGGAAGATGTCCGGCTCGCTTTCGTCGGCCCCTGGTACGCGAGTCTGCTCGTCCACACCGGAGATGAGTTTCCCCTTCCAGCGCGATGGTGCCAGGGGATCGGAGCTCCAAAGGATCCCGCCCTCGAAGTCCACGACGTGGAGATATGCGATCTCACGATTCGCGCGCAGCAACAGCGAGACCTCGTGCTGGAAGCCGACATTGCTTGCGGCCACGCTCAACGACTGGTGCACGGTCCGCCGCAGCTCGTCGGTGAGGCGAGTTGCAAAACCCCTGCCTTCTTCCCTTGCGCTGCGCACCAGCTCCTGCTCCTTGAGCGACAGACGCAGCTCGTCGAGGAGCATCCCGGCGGCCACAGCGACGGTGACGACCACGATCAGGCCGGCGGCGACGAGCAGGAGGCGCCAAAAGCGGTTGAGCTCGAGACCCAGTCGGGGAGAGCGCCGTCTTTCGACACGGGCCATGGCAGGATCGTACCACCCGCTGGGACCGGCCCTTCGAGCGCACCGAGTCCGAATTGGCGCGCCAAGAAGGCCGGTGTGTTCCGACGAGGCGGACAACCGCCTGCATGCACGTCCCCCGACACTGGCATGGACAGTGCTGAGCGCTGAGGCGCGGCCGGCCCATCCCAATTCCCGGCCGAAGGAGAGAGAACATGAACGCGAGCAATGGAATCGAGATCAACGCGCGGGGCGTGTACATCGAGCAGCGGACGGGAACGTTGCTGCGCGTATCGGAAGACGCCGTCGTGCACGGGCGCAGTCCGATCTTCGAGATCGTCCCCTTTCTGCCGCTAACGACGGCGCGCATGATCGCCGCCGACGTCGACCTGTACTTCTGATCGCCACTCCCGGTGGCGCCGACCTCCCCTCGTGCCGCGAACTCGAGCGGACTCGCGGCGCGAGAACTCCACCACACCGGCGAACCAGCGGCGTCTGATTGGCGCGCCAAGCACGCAGGCGCCGCATCCGGACTTGATGCGAGGAAGCCAAGGGCCGGCCGTACACGCGCGACGAATGCTGGCACGGACCGTGCGATGGCTATCGCCGGCCGGTCCAATCGAATCCCCGGCCGCAAGGAGACGACGATGAACAAGATCATGAATGTGGCTCTGCTCTCCGCGCTGGCGGTCGCCGGCACCGGCGGAGCGTTCGCGGCGCCTACGAAATCCCAGGCTGCCGCTACGGCTCAGACGGTCGTCGGCGAGATCTCGGCCGTGAACGCGCAGTCCATGACGTTCTCGGTCAAGACCAAGGATCAGACCGAGAACTTCACGTTGGCCAAACAGGCCAGCCTGATCTCCCAAGGCAAGACGATCCACCTCGCTGACCTCAAGGTGGGCGAGAGGGTCGAGGTCAGCTACACGCTCGACGGCGCTGCACGGAGGGCCTCTTCCGTTCACGTCGTGAGCCAGCCGATGAAGGCCTCCTAGCGTTGGCGGGGGCGACGGAGGCCACGAGCCCCGTGCCCCCGCCCAGGATCGTCCGCACGAGGTGAATCATGAGAACGCCGCGATTGGGTTTCCGGGGTTGGGTCGTCACGATGACGCTCTGCCTCACAGTCGGTTTGAGCATCTCGCTCGCGTTGCACGCCGCGAGTGCACCGGGAGTGCCGGCCGAGGGGCACACGCTCCCGGACCAGTTCAGCCAGGCCTTCCAGCAAGCCGCGACGCAGGTCGATCCCTCGGTCGTGGCCATCCTCAGCGAGCAGGAGACCCCGACCGCGGAGTGGCTATCCGGTCCCGGAGACGACCGCGGCGGGCCGTTCGACGAAGACACTCTGCGCCGCTTCTTCCAGATGCCCGGGATACCACAGCCGCGCTCGCGCAAGACCCACGGCCTGGGCTCGGGAGTGATCGTCAGCCAGGACGGCACGATTCTGACCAACGAGCACGTGGTCAGGAATGCGAGCAAGCTCACTGTCGAGGTGAACGGCCAGCAGCACCCCGCTCGAGTCCTGGGGACGGACCCGGCGACAGATCTCGCTGTGATCAAGATCGATGCGCAGGACCTTCCCGCCGCGTCGCTCGGTAACTCCGACGATCTGCGGGTCGGCGAGTGGGTCATCGCGGTCGGCAACCCGCTCGAGTTGCGTCACAGCGTCACCGCGGGGATCGTCAGCGCGACCGGGCGGTCGTCGGTCGGCGTCGCGGCGTACGAGAACTTCATCCAGACCGATGCTTCGATCAACCCCGGAAACAGCGGCGGCGCGCTGGCCGACCTGGATGGCCGGGTCGTCGGCATCAACACCGCGATCGCCAGCCCCAACGGAGGCAGCATCGGCATCGGTTTCGCCATTCCGATCAACATGGCGCGGAAGGTGATGGACGAGCTGGTCGACCATGGTCGGATCGCCCGTGGCTACCTCGGGTTGCTACCGCAAGACCTGGACGAGGACTTGGCCGGCGCGCTCGGAATCGAAGGCACCCACGGCGCGCTGGTTGGCGACGTCACCGCCGATGGACCGGCGGAAGGCGCGGGCGTGCGGCGCGGTGATGTGGTCGTGTCGGTCGACGACCAGCCGATCGCCGACGCAACGCAGCTCCGGAACGTCATCGCCGGCAGCCGGCACGGCGCACAGGTCCGGTTAGGGGTCGTGCGCGATGGCGCCCGCCAAGTGTTGCGGGTCGGGCTGGAGGAGAGGCCGGATGTGGCCGAGGCCCGGACCGTGACGCCGGGGCGCGAGGAGGCGCCGACTCACAAGTTGGGACTCTCCGTCCAGCCGCTGACCGAGGACCTGGCGCGGCGACTGGGGTACGAGAACGCGCACGGAGTCCTGGTCGCGGGGACCGAGCCCGGCGGTCCGGCCGAGGAGGCGGGGATCGCCGGAGGTGATCTGATCATGACCGTCGGCAAAACCGAGATCCGCTCGGTGGATGAGCTGCGCCGGGCGCTCGCCGAACTGCGGCACGAGAGCAATGTTGCCGTGCTCGTTCGACGCGGAGAGCGGACGCACTACGTCGCCGTCCACATGGCCTGAGCGAATCCGGGATGCAAACGGCACGGCGGAGAGGGTCCCTGTCGGGGCCCTCTCCGCGCGTGGGAAGACGTGTGGGATCAGAAGCGGAAGTCGAAGCCCAAGGACGCGATGTTGACGTCGTCGGCGTCCTCGATGTCGAACTGCTCGTACTCGAGGCGGAGAGCGAACTTGCCCATCACGTAGGCGCCGCCCAGCCCGTAGGCCAGATCCCCGCCGTCATCGGAGACGCTTGGCTGCCCCACGGTCTGGATGTCGGCGTCCCAGCTCGAAAAGCCGGCCTTGCCGAAGACCTCGAACGCCCCGCCCACGGGGATCACGCCGACGGCGAACAGGTCGAGCGCCGTGGTGTCCACCTCGACCGACTGACCCAGCACCGTGTCGTCCTGCGTTCCGAAGTCGCGGTAGTCGGCCTCGACCCCGAAGTACTTCAACATCCGGTAGCCGCCCTGGACCTTGAAGCTCGTCCCGTTGCCATCGAAGGACGTGCCCGGGCTGGCCTCGATCTGCGTGTTGCTCTGGCCGGCGGAAGCCCCGACGTAGCCGCCGCTGGCGAAGGTCGCGGTGCTGGCGAGGCAGGCGGCTGCCACGAGCACCAAGCAACGGAATGCCGTTCTCTCGCTCATCTGGTTGTTCCCCGTGCCCCCGGTTTACTCGAGTAGAACTTGGTTCGGGGAGGGCGAGATGGCAACCCGTGTCGAAGCGGTTTCGCAAGGGGAATCGCGGTTACGCGATCGTAACGAAACGCAGGGTGTTCACCGCCTCCGCCAGCTCGCGCGGAAGCGCTCGCGGCCCGCCAGAAGGTACTTCTCCTCGAAGTTCGTCAGCGGCGTGTCGACCGGCACCGGGAACTCATCGCCGCCAAACGTCGCCAGCCGCTCGAACTCGGGTGCCCGGTCGAGTACCCCTTCGATCGCGGCCCAATACTGCGGATGATCGGTCGCGACGTGGAGCCAGCCGCGCGGCACGAGCGTTCGCGCGAGTTCGACCGCGGTCGCCGCCTGGAGGAAGCGGCGCTTTTGCTGGCGCGTCTTGGGCCACGGGTCGGGATAGAACACGTAGTAGGCCCCGACCGATCGGTCCGGGATCGCCCGCACGAGATCGCGCGCGTCGACGCGCAGGAAGCGGACGTTCGCGAGGCGGCGCTTGGCCGCGCGCGACTCCGCGACGCGCAGGTACTCGTTGGCCCAGTCGACGCCGAGGAAATGCACGTCGGGCCGGGCCTCGGCCGCCGTCAACAGGAAGCGACCCTTGCCGATCCCGATCTCGATTTCGACCCGTCCGGGCGATCCGAAAATCGCCCCCCAGTCGATCGTGGACGTCACGATTTCCGGATCGAGCCGCAGCTCGGGAGCCTCGACCTTCACGTCCGCGCGCATGCGGGGATGCTACATCGCGATCGGGCCGGGGGCGTCGCCGCCTTCCAGGTGGGCCAGCACGGCACCCACGAGGTAGAGCGAGCCGGTCACGAGGACCGGCCGCGTCGTTCCGGCGCGCTCCCGCGCACGGGCGAGCGCACGATCCGGCTCACGGACCAGCTCGACCGAGCCGAGCGTCGCTGCTGCGGTCGCGGCGTACGTGTCCGGGTCGACCGCTCGGTCGACCGGGACCCGCGTGAGCACGGCATGGTCCACCCGACCGGCCAGGCTCAGCAGCAGCTCTTCGACCGGCCGACCTGCCGTCACGCCGAAGAGCAGCACCGGCTTCGGCAAACCCGTCCGATCCAGGTGTGCCGCAAGCGAGCGCAGACCGGCCGGGTTGTGCGCTCCGTCGAGGAGCAGGGGCGGACCCCCGTCCCGAAGATCCACCCACTGCAGTCGACCCGGCCAACGCACGCTCGCAAGCGCCTGGATCACGCGTTTTGGATCGGGAGCGACGCCGAGGCGCTCACAGATCAGCTCGAAGGCGACGAGCGCGATGCGAGCATTGTCGATCTGATGGCGTCCCGCGAGGCCCAGCGAGATGCCCTCGTAGGTCGCACGACGCGTCCGGATCGAGACCGATTCCGGTCGGTCCTCCACGAAGGCGGCCTCGGCCCGCGCCTCGAGGAACGTCGCTGCGCGCTCGGCGCACACGTCGCGCAACAGGTCGATCGCCCGCTGCTGGGTGATGCCGCTCACCAGCGGCATGCCCGGTTTGACGATGCCGGCCTTCTCGGCCGCGATCTCCTCGAGCGTCGTGCCCAGCACGTTCGTGTGGTCGAGGTCGAGGCTGACCACGACACCCACGTCGGCGTCGATCGCGTTCGTCGCGTCGAGCCGTCCACCGAGCCCGACCTCGAGAACGGCCGCCTCGATTCGGTGCTCGGCGAAGCTCGCGAGCGCCGTGGCCGTGATCACCTCGAAGAACGAGGGGTGTGAGGCGAGGCCGGCGATCGCCGCACGGACCACCTCGAGCTGTCGCTCGAGCTCGTTCGTGGCGATGTCCCGGCCGGCGATGCGGATCCGCTCGTTGGGTCGCACGAGGTGCGGGGACGTGAACAGCCCCGAGCGGATCCCGCTCGCACAGAGCATTGCGTCGACCATCGCCGCGACCGAGCCCTTGCCGTTTGTGCCGGCCACGTGGACGAATCGGCAGGGCGCGTGGGGCAGGCCGAGGATCCCGAGCAAAGCGCGGATGTTGTCCAGCCCGAGCTTGACCCCGAAGTGCTGCAGGCTGTAGAGCCAGTCGAGCACGGGGCCTATCATAGCCGCGGTGCGCCGGGTTGCCGTTGGCGTGGGGTCCGTCCTTGCCGTCGCCGTGGTCCTGCTCGGACTGCGCGTGGCCGGCGTGCCGTTACTCGATCCGGACGAGAGCCGTTTCGCTCGGACCTCGCTCGAGATGGCGCGCAGCGGCGACCTCGTGGTGCCGACGTTCGAGGGGGTGCCACGGCTGGTCAAGCCCCCGCTCCTGCACTGGATCCAATCGGCGCTGTTCCGCTCCTTCGGCGCCTCGGCCTGGCTCGCGCGGCTGCCTGCGTGTTTGGCCACGCTCGCATCGGCCCTGTTCGTGGCGTGGATCACTGCGCGCCGGTTCGGCGGCGAATCCTCGGCTTGGGCCGCCGCCGCTTTCGTCACGATGCCCCTGGTGCTGGCGATCGGTGGACTCGGGACGCTCGATGCGCTGCTCTCCGTGCACGTTCTGGCCATCCTGGCCCTGGACATCGTGGACCCCGACGGAGCCGACGGTCAGCGGGCCCTCGCCGTGGGCGGCCTCCTCGGAGTCTGCTTCCTGATCAAGGGGCCGGTAGGGATCATTCTCCCGGCGCTGCTCGTGCTGGCCGGACGGACCGTCTCGGGCCGGGAGGTCGTCCCCCGGCTGCGCATCCTGACGCTCGAAGTTGCTGGCGCGGTCGCGGTCGCGGGCCCGTGGACGGCGGCTTTGATCCAGCGCGTCGGAGTGACCCCACTGCTCGAGGTGCTGAGGCGCGAGGCGCTCGAGCGCTACTTCGCCGGAACGGACCACGTGCAGCCCGTCTGGTTCTTCCCGGTCGTGACCGTCGTCGCCTTCTTCCCGTGGTCCGGCGTCGCCGCAGTTGCGATCGGCCGCGCGCTGATCGGCAGGCGAGACCCGGCGACGCGGACCGCGCGATACCTGGGCGGCGCGCTCCTCGCCGGCCTCGTCTTCTTCACTTTGGGACGGGGCAAGCTCGTCCCATACGTCCTGCCGCTCGCACCCCTCGTCGCGGCGCTCTCGGCATGGGAGCTCGGAGGCGAGCTGGCCGACCCACGCCGGCGCTCGGCGGGGAGGCTCGTTCTCGTGCTGAGCCTCACGATCGCGGCCATCGCCGTCTTCGTACGCGGTGCTGCGCTCGGCCCCGAGCTAGCCCGCGCAGCTCGAGCCATGGGTCTCCTGCTCTCGGCGGGCGCGGCCGTGGCGCTCGTCGGCCTCGCCCGAGGGCGACCGCGCTGGTCCCACGGCGCAGCCGCGGGCACGATGATCGGCGTGCTCCTCGCGGCGGTGCTCATGGTTCTGCCGGGAGTGGCGCGGCTACGGACCTCCGCTTACCTGGTCCGGGAGGTTCCGGCGCTGCGCGACGCGACCCGGCCGCTGGTGGTGGTGTCGATGAAGGTCCCGAGCTTGGTGTTCTATCTCGACCGCATTCCCGAGGAAGTGGCGGTCGGGCGCCTCGGGTCGCGACTCGACGAAGCGGATGCACCGCTGATCGTCTTCGACGAGGTCGATCTGCCGGAGCTCGACCAGCAGGTTCGCGCCCGTCTCGGGGAGATCGGCCGGTCCGGGAAGTACGTTGTGTTCGAGGAACGGCCAGCGCTTGACGCCCCTTCCCGGCCGGGTTAGGTTGCCGACCGATGGCCTGGTTCAAGAAGGAAAAGACTCCCAAACAGCCGCAGGCCGAGCGCCGGCTCCGGATGCCCGAGGGGCTCTGGGTCAAGTGCGAGGCATGCAAGGAGATGGTCTACAAGAAGGAAGTCCTGCGGAACGTCAACGTTTGCCCGAAATGCAACTATCACTTCCGGATCTCCGCGCGCGAGCGCATCGAGACGCTTCTCGACGAGGGCCAGTACGAGGAGTTCGACGCGGACATCGCCCCACGCGATGCCCTGGAGTTCCACGACACCAAGCCGTACGCCGCCCGGCTCGTCGAGTACCAGGAGCGCACGGGAATGCTCGACGCCTTCATTTCGTGCGCGGGCACGATCGGCGGCCATCGCGTCGTGGTCGGCGCGATGGAGTACGGCTTCATGGGCGGGTCGATGGGCAGCGTGGTCGGGGAAAAGGTGACCCGTTGCGCCGAGCGGGCCCTTCGTGAGCGTGTCTCACTTATCGTCGTGAGCTGCTCCGGCGGCGCACGCATGCAGGAGGGCGCGCTGTCCTTGATGCAGATGGCCAAGATCTCCGCCGCTCTCGCCCGGCTCGACGACGCGGGCCTGGCCTTCCTCTCGATTCTGACCGATCCCACGACGGGCGGCGTCACCGCCTCGTTCGCCATGCTCGGCGACCTGAATCTGGCCGAGCCCCGCGCGCTCATCGGCTTCGCCGGGCCGCGCGTGATCGAGCAGACGATCCGCCAGAAGCTCCCGGCCGGGTTTCAGCGCAGCGAGTTCCTGCTCGAGCACGGGATGGTCGACATGGTCGTCGAGCGGACCCAGCTCCGCAGCGTGCTCGTGGCGTGCCTCGACTTCATGAGTCCGACGACCGCACACGCCTGAGCGCCGCCGCCGCAATTTCGGACGATTTACATCTTTTTACTGGGGTGGGTCAACCCGACGCGGTGCGACCGCGTATGAACGTGACAGGAGGAACGATCCTCCGAGCCGGTGGGCGCCTCCGAGGCGAGAGTAACGCCCCTCCTCTTCGCCCCGGAGGCGTCTTCCAGCTCAGCGCCGGCTATCCCAGAGCGGGTCGGCCACGTCGCGGCGGCGGTTCTCGAGCCGGGCCATCACGAACAGCGCGTCGGACAGGCGATTCAGGTACGGGATCGTCCATTCACCGACCGGTTCCTCGCTCGCCAGCGAGACGACGGCACGCTCGGCGCGGCGGCACACGGTCCGGGCCACGTGGAGTTGTGCCGCTCCCGGACTGCCCCCGGGCAGGATGAAATTCGCGAGCGGCCCGAGCTCGGCAGACATCTCGTCGATCGCACCCTCGAGCGTGCGGACGTGGCGCTCTTCGATTCGCGGCACGGGGTGGGCCTGCTTGTCCGCCTCGGGGAAGCACAGGTCCGAGCCCAGGTGAAATAGGTCGTTCTGAATCGCGGCGAGAAGGCTCGCGATCGTCCCATCAAGGCCACTGGCGAGCGCGGTACCGAGCTGGGAGTTCAACTCGTCGACGGTGCCGAACGCCTCGATGCGCTGTGCCGCCTTGGAGACCCGCTGACCACCGCCGAGGCTCGTCTGCCCCCGGTCGCCGCCCCGGGTATAGACCTTCGTGATCTTCGGCACGCGGCGCCGTCCCGTCAGTACAGCAGAAAGAGCAGGATTGCGGCGAAGACGGCGAGCACGCCGAAAGCGATCCACGGATAGCGACGGGAGTCTCCGCTCTCGGTATCGTCGTCCGCTGGCGCAGGTCCGAGGTCGAGTTCCTCGTCGAGCATCGCGACCCCGCGAACTTCCTCTGTCTCGGCGCGCGAGAAGAGCGCGGGCTGCGCGCCGCCGCCGCCCAGCACAGGTTGCACGGGACGGGAGGGACGCGTCCACTCGGTCGGTCGGGGTATCTCGAACGGGACGAGCTCGCCGATCGACGCGCGTGGCCCCTTCGATCGTCGTCCGGGGCCGCCACCCGTTCCAACCGGCTGATGGAGGTCCTCCGAGAGGATCGCATCGAGGCGGCCCGTGATCTCGTCTTCGACCGTGGCCCGGCCACGCGCCGTGGACCCGCTTGGCGACGCGGGTGCGACCTCTCGGCCTCCTGCGCTCCGCTCGAGGAGCTGCCGGATCGTCTCCAGGAGCTGCTCGGCCGCGATCGGCTTCTCCAGATATGCGTCGCAGCCGTGCTGGTGCATCGCCTGCGTCCGGTACTTCCGTCCCTTGTAGACGCCGGTGATGATCACGATTGGCGTCTTCTGGCCGTGCGGCGTGCGCTTGAGCTCTTGGCACAGCTCGAAGCCGTGCTTCTTGGGTAGCATCGCTTCGAGAAGCGTGAGATCAGGCTTCAGGGACTGAAACAGCGCGGCTCCGGCCAGACCGTCCTTCGCGACGTCGACGCGATAGCCTGCGGGCTCGAGCGCACCACGCAGCTGCTCGACGCTGCGGGGCTCGTAGTCGACGATGAGTATCGTATACTGCGTCATGAACGAGATGTCGGCAGCGTCTGCGAGTCAACGGCGATCATGCGGCGCACCGATCGGCTAGAAACATAACGTCACGACCGGACCCTTTCAAGCCTTCCCTGCGTGGCGCAAACCACCGGAAAATCGAGCCAATCCGAGTGGGCCGACGCGTTTCGCCGGGCGTTTGCAGCGACCGGGCGAACGCCGGTCGGCCGAACGCTGTTCCACGAATCTCGTGAGGACCTTGCGGTCCAGCTCGGCCACCTCGCGCGGCCCAGCATGGCACATACGCAGGTCTGCGGCCTGTGTCTCGACGATCCGGCATCGCCGGCCCGGCTGATGTACCTGTCGAGCGCGGATCCGCAGGACGCGGTACGCCTGGCGTGCGGCGGGTTGCCACGGGAGCGAGAGCTCGGGCTCGGCCGAGAGGGCGAGCCCCCGGAATCGAGTCGGGCGACGGCGTTGGCTGTGGTCGAGCGATTGCGAGCCCTGGCCGGTCGGGCGATGGCGGACGAGGCCGTCGTGGTGCGCTGGGTCTCATCCATGCAGCGCGTCACCATCGCCAGAGACGACGGTCTCGTCGTCTGTGACAAGCGGGAAGGGTGGCGGCTCAGACTCGACGCCCAGCCGTCGGCCACGGTCGAGCTCGCCCGGGGCCTCCCACCTGAGCCAGACGACGAGCGACTCGCCCAGCTGGTCCAGTCCCTGGCGGACACCGTGGCCCGGCGGAGCGAGACGATCCCGCCTCCCTTCGGACCGACTACCGTCGTCCTTGCCCCCGGGGCCGGTGGCGTGTGGGCCCACGAGGTCTTCGGACACGCCCTCGAGGCGGACACGTTTGCGTCGGGTCGCAGTTGGCTCGCTCGCATCGCGCCTGGGGCTCTGCCCGACCAGCTGACCGTCAGCGACGATCCGCTGCGCTGTCGGACACCCATATCGATCGATGACGAGGGGACGGCGACCTCACCCCTCGTCCTCGTGGCCAATGGGCGGATCATGTCTTGCCTTCACGATCGCACGAGCGCGACCCGTGCGGGTCGACGCCCAACCGGCCATGGTCGGCGTGCCACGTTTCGCGATCCGGTGCTCCCGCGGATGACCTGTACGTACGTCGAGCGTGGGCCGACGCGGGCCGACGAGATCCTCGCCGATGTCGACGACGGACTCTATGTGCGCCGCATGGAGGCCGGGACGATCGACACGTCGAGCGGCCGTGCCACGTTCCGCGTCACCGACGCCGACCGGATCCGGAGGGGCACGATCGAAGCCGCAGTCGAGCCACATGTCCTCGAGATCCAAGCCGGGCGCGGGTTTTCAGGCCTCCGCGTCGGCGACGACGTCGAGCTGGATACGATCACGGGCTCATGTCATCGCGATGGTCAGACCCTGATCACGAGCGTCGGCGCGCCGACACTCTGCCTAGGGATGGTGGGGGTCGTTCGTTGAAGACCCGCATGATTGCAGGCTCACCGCAACTGAATGAGTGGTGTCCGACCAAGGTGAAGCGCTCTGCTCAATCTGAGATTGACCAAGGGTGTCCCGATCAGTTGGCCGGTCGAATGGTGGATCGTCTCGAGGCGATACTCGTCGACCACCATCGCAGATCGGGGCACGCATGGCTCGAGATCTACCATCGGGCAGCCTGGATCAGGCGAGTCGAGCTACGCAACAGCGAACTACTGCTGCGAGCCGGCCATGAGGACGGCGTCGCGGTCAGGTTCCGACCGCCCGGCGCCGGCGCGGTCCATTTTGGAGCGGCGTCGGGGGCAGGCATCACGAGTGTGTCTCGCGCTCTGGCGCTGGCGACCCCGGCGGCTGATTCCGGTTGTCCGCCCAAGGGGCACCCCCAAGGGACCCTGATCGATCGGGACGACGACGGGCGGCTCGTTCCCTGCGCCGAAATGGAAGACTGGCTCCGTTGCGCGTGCGAGCGAGTGGGGGATCAGGCCGGTAGCACCGCATGGGTGGAGGTTGCCGTGACCCACGAGGCTTGGGTCGCAAGCGACGGCGTTCGAGCCTCGCGCCGCAGGACCCGGGCGTGGTCGCTATTCCGGTCAATCTCGGCCCAGCCCGACGGCAGCCCGGTGCTCGCAGCGTCCAGGGGTTGGCCTGGTCTCACGACCGATGCCTGGCGGACTCAACTCGAGGACCGTGGGCGTGCCCGGGAGGCACCCAAACCAACCGACCGAACGCGGCTCATCTTGCTCCCGGAAGCAGCGGCGAAGATCACTCAGGCGCTCGTTCCTGCGCTTCATGGCACCCAAGAAGCGATCGGCGAGTCCGTGGGACCGGGTTGGGACGTGAGCGACGAGCCTCGCGACCGGCGGTCCCTGTTCGGCGGGGAGTTCGACGATTCCCTGACACCCACCCAATCGATGGCCCTTGCCGGGAGTGGGCGGATTCTTTTCAATCTCGGGGATTCTGGCCACGCTCGACGGGCCTCCTACCGCGATCCGCCGATCCAGACACCGTCGCACCTGGTAGTCCACCCACCCAAGGTGGATCCGATCGGGTCGGAGGCGGTCGCAGCAGCGGTCCGGATTCACCCCATCGGCCGGGAGTGGCTGCTCGAGATCAGCCCAGGACCCGGCTGGATCCGAACGAGCCCGACGGAGCTGGCGAAGCGCTGTTTGGGCGGGATCGGTGCGGTCCGGGACTCCTACCTCGGCGTCACCGCTCCCAGCCTCGTGTTCGCTGACCTAGCAGTCCGGTGGTAGTGCGCCAGCGGCCTCGAGCTGCTCCAAGAGCCGTGCCGTTTGGGGGTGAGACGGCATCGAGCGGCGCAGTCTCCCCACCGTTGGCGGGATCGATGCCAGGTAGCGCGGTCCGCGAACGCGCGCGAGGTAGCCGAAGCTGCCCAAAGCCTTGACCATCCTCTGGGTGGCCACGATGTGAAGGCGCTCGCGCAGGCTCGCCTCATCGCCCGATCGGGACCGGACCAGGAAGCGGGCTACCAAGACACCCACCCAATCGTCTGGAATCGGCAGGTAGGCATCTCGGGCGATCGAGGCCAGGTCGTAGGTGTCTGGGCCCCAGCGCGCATCCTGAATGTCCACCATCACGAGATCGCCCGAGTCGCGAACCATGAGGTTGCGGCTGTGGAAGTCTCGATGACACAGGACCTTCGGTCCAGACGCGGCGGCGAGCACGGCCAGTTCGGAGAGCGCCTCACCCAAACCCGGATCGACCTCTGTTCGTCCGAGGTGCCCATGGACGAAGTGCTCGAGGAAGAACCGCATCTCGAACTGGAACCGGTCCACGTCGAGCGCCGGGCCGTTCGCGCGGTCCGAGCCGGCGAGGACGGGCGTGCCCAACCGAGCGACGTCCGCGGCGAGGTCGATCGCGCGTAGTAGCAACAACGGAGGCGAGCGGTCGGGGGCGAACGCGGCCGGCTCCGCGAGAAGTGCGGACTCGAGGCTCTCGTCCCCGACGTCCTCGAGCAGGAGTATTCCGAGCTCCGGATGAGATCCCATGACCCGCGCCACCGGGAGCCCGGATTCGACGAACACGTGGGCGAGTCGTTCGTCGTCCGTCGGGCCCGCGACCGCCTGGCCATAGTCCATCACAACGACGCTCGGAGCTGCGCCGGGCGCCACGCGGAGGAACGAGCGCGTGGAGCCGTCCCCGGCCAAGCGCTTGACGCTGGCCCCCGGATAGCGCTGCTCCAGGAACCGGGCGACGTCCGGGCGCAGGCCCGTCATCGGATGGCCCGGGTCAGGTTCGCGCCGACGCCAGCCGGATCGCGGCAGATGACCGAGTCACTGCACTCGAACCCCGCCGGCAGCCGCGTGCCCGGCCCGAGGACGACCCGGCTCAACCGGCTGCCCGACCCGACTCGAGCGCCATCCATGAGGACGGAGTCCTCGACGCTCGCCCCGGCTTCGATGTGGCACCCGCGCCCAAGGGCTCCGCGCCCAACGATCATGGCACTGCCGTCGATCTCCACCGATTGTCCGAGCGCCACCCGTCCGACTGAGACCTCGACGACCGGGTCGCAATCTGCGATACGGGCCCGTGACGCCGCGTCGAGATCGACCAGACCGAGCGAGCCCTCGAGATATACGTCCGGCTCTCCGAATTCCCACCAGTACCCCTCGTGTAGGAAGGACCCGAGCTGCTCCGCGGCTGCGAGCGGCCGGTAGACGTCCGCGACGATGCAGCTCGGCCCTGTGGGCGGGATTCGATCGAGCACCGCCTCGTCGATGAGGTGGCAGCCGGTGAAGAGACGGGTCGAGTGGACGCGCTCAGCCGAAACCCGAGGCGCACCGGAGAGGGACAGCACCTCGCCACTCGCCCCGATCTCTACGGTGCCGTAGCCCGGACGGGCCGGCACCACGACCAGCGTGGCGAGCTTTCCCGACCGCGCATGATGCTCGGCCAGCGCTCCGAGGTCGATGTCGGACAGGCAATCCCCGTTATGGACCAGGATCGGGCCGGCACCGCGGAGCAGGGGTGCGGCCTGCCGCAGCCCACCGCCCGTTCCGAGCAGGACCGGCTCGTGCGAGATGCGGGTTTCGGGCAGGCCCAACGTCGGATCGAGAAGCCGCTCGACGGATTCCGCCAAGTGATGAACGTTGACCACCGCTCGTGTCATGCCGAGACGGGCCAGCCGCGTCAGGATCTGGACCAGAATCGGCCGTCCCAGAACCGGGATCGCCGGCTTCGGCATCTGAAGTGTCAGAGGCCGCATGCGCAGGCCGAGACCGGCCGACAGCACCATCGCTCTCATCGGCTACCGCTCCCCGACCCCGTCAGGTCGTCGAACACGAGGTCGCCGGGGGCGGCGCCGCGCGACCGCGCCACGCGCTCGTGGATCTCACGATAGGTCTCGAGAACGTAGTCGGACGGAACGCGTCCCAGCGCCCGCGCCGCGCGATCGATCGCCTCGGGCGGGCCCTCGAGCTCGACGAAGCAGCCGATCGGCGTCTCGTCGAGAAGCAGCTTCAGGTCGTCGAGGCGGAACTCGGTCCTGTACTTCTGGTACCGGTAAGCGGGCCGGAATCCCAAGCCCTCGACGATGCGGACGAACTCGTCGGGGTCGTCGATCTCGATCTCGGCCTCCCCGCGTACCTTGTGCCTGTGCTCGCCCGGGACCGGCTCTTTGTACGTGACGATGGCCCGCCCACCGACCCGCCGCAGCCGCAGGAGCTTCCCCGACTCCCGGAGTGGATCCGTCTCGCGGTCGTAGACGACGTTGTCCTCGAAAGAACGCTCGGAAACGCCGTGCGCTCCCAGGGCGGCGATCGCGGCGAGCGCGCGATCCGCGGAGTCGAAGCCCAGCTTGACCTCGACCTCCCGGCTGGACCGGCTCATTCGGCGCATGATAGCATCCGCGGCCGATGACCCGGCGCGTCGTGATCACGGGCATCGGCGTCGTCTCGCCGATCGGAGTGTCACGCGAGCGCTTCTGGCACGCTTGCCTCGAAGGTCGCTCGGGCGTGCGCCGACTCGACTCCCCGTGGGTCACGGACACGGGTCTCGCCACCCAGATCGGGGCGCCGGTCCGAGACTTCGACCCCACGCGTCATGGCATCCCGGCCAAAGACGCACGTCTGCTCGATCGGGTGAGCCAGTTCGGCATCGTCGCGGCGCTCGAAGCGCTCACCGACGCCGCACTGGCCTTCGAGCCCGACCCCGAGCGCGAGGGCGAGAGCCGTATCGCCGGGGTCGACCCGGCCCGGGTGGCCACGATCGTCGGCTCGGGCATCGGCGGACTCACCACGGTCGAGCAGTCGCACGGAACGTGGCGTGAGACGCGGTCGAAGTCGGCGGTCAAGCGCTACGCGCTCCCGATGCTGATTCCGAACGCCCCGGCCGGACAGATCGCGATCCGCACCGGCGCGCGCGGCGAATGCAAGGCGCTCTCGACCGCCTGTGCCGCGGGCACGATGGCGCTCGGCGACGCGTTCCGCATCCTCCGTGACGGCGAAGCCGACCTGGCGCTGGCCGGCGGTACCGAGGCGTTCGTCACCGACCACGACGCCTACGGCCTGATGGGCTTCGACCGCCTGCACACGATGTCGACACGGAACGCCGAGCCCGAGCGGGCGAGCCGCCCGTTCGACCGGGATCGGGACGGGTTCGTGCTCGGCGAGGGCGCGGGGGTCCTGGTGCTCGAGACCGAGGACCACGCGCGCTCCCGCGGCGTGCGCAGCTACGCGCGCATCGCCGGCTACGCGACCAACTGCGACGCACGCTCGATGATGCAGCTCGACGAGAGCGGCCGCTCGATCGTCGCCCTGGTCGAGGCCGCGCTGCGCTCGGCCGGGCTCGAGCGGGACGCCGTCGAGGCGATCAGTGCGCACGCCACCTCGACTCCGCTGAACGACAAGACCGAGGCCAAGGCGCTGCGCGCGTTCTTCGGCGCGCGGACGGATGCGATCCTGGTCACCGGCCTCAAGTCGATGACCGGCCACGCCATCGCGGCCTCCGGGCCGATGGAGACAGCCGCCAGCGTGCTGTCGTTGCAAGAGGGGATCCTCGCCCCGACGATCAACTACGACACCCCCGACCCCGAGTGCGATCTCGACGTCGTCGCCAACCGGCCGCGTCGCGCGGCCACGCGCGTGTGCCTCAAGCTGTCCTACGGGTTCGGAGGACACAACGCGTGCCTGGTCCTCGCGCGCGACTGAGCGGCTGGATCTGGCTCGCCGTCGCCGGCGCGCTCTACGGTGCGGGGTTCCACGCGCCGCTCGTCCTCCCGACCTTCGTGGCCTTCGTGCCGCTGATCGACTGGCTCGACCGGCAGCCGGAGGAAGCGACGTACCGGCGCCTCCGCGGCGGCTTCCTGTTCGGGTTCGTCGCCGCGCTCTTCGCCCTCCATTTCTGCATCGCCATGCTTCGCTTCTCCTGGCTCGCCGCGCTGCTGTGGATTGCCTTCTCCGCCGCGCTCGCGGCGCGGATCGCCGCCTGCATGACGCTCGCCGCATGGCTCAGGCGGCGCACCGGAATCGGCTGGGGCGTGCTGTTGCCCGCGACGTGGATCCCCATCGACTGGCTCCAGACGTTCGGCGATCTGAGAATGCCGGGCGACCACCCGGCGCACTCTCTGGCCCAGTACCCGTTCCTGATCCAGTTCGCCGATCTCGTGGGCCACTACGGAGTCGGCGCCTTCGCCCTGGCTGTGAACGGCCTGCTGCACGGCGCGCTTCTCGCCGAGCGCCCGCGCGAGCGGCGTATCTCGGCCATTGCGCTCGGGGTGCTGTCGCTCGCTGTGCTGAGCTACGACACCTGGGCCTGGTTCCGCGAAGAGGAGACGCGGGATACGATCCGTGTCGCGCTGGTCCAGCCCGACATTCCGCTCGAGGTCAAGCACGGCACCGGGACCGACGAGGAGCAGCGCGATCGCCTCGCCATGCTGTCGCGCCGCGCGGACGAGCTCGACCCAGAGCTGATCGTGTGGCCCGAGAGCGCGCGGCCCTACCCGCTCGTGCACAGAATCGACGATCCACGAACCTACGTCATGCCCGAGGTGCAAGCCCTGGCAAGAGAGCTCGATGCGGCGTTCTTGATCGGGCTCGAGTACTACCGGGTACGCACGCAGGACGACTACGACCTGTACAACGCCGCGATCCACGTCACCCGCGAAGGCGTCATGGACCCGAACTGGGGCGCCAAGGTGTACCTGGTGCCGTTCGTCGAGGCCACGCCGTTCCGCGCGTGGCTCGGACCGCTGGTCGAAGGCAAGAGCGGGGACTGGCGCTGGCTCTCGGGCGGGTTCGACGCGGGACCGGCGGACGTGGTGATCGACGTCGACGGCGCGCGTGTCGGGATCGTCGTGTGCTACGAGCAGCTCTTCCCCGATCGTACGCGGCGGCTGCGCAACGCCGGGGCCGACTTCCAGGTCGTGATGACCAACGACGCCTGGTACGGCCGCACGCCGTTTCAGCAGTACCTGGCGAACGCGGTGCGCCTGCGCGCGATCGAGAACCGGTCGGAGTTCGTGCGCGCCGCCAACACCGGGATCTCGGGCTTCGTCGACCGCAAGGGCCGATACCACGAGCGCACCCGGCTCTTCGAGCAAGCCGTGGCCGCTCACGACGTCGAGATCGGCGGCGGCCCCACGCCGTACGACCGGCTGGGCGACGCGACCGTCGCGGTTGCAGCCATCGCGCTCGCCGCCTCGCTGTGGCTGGCGGCGAAAGGGCGAAGCGTCCCAGCCTGAACCGGGTTTCCGTACCGCGACGGTCCGACTTGGCCAGGCACGCTGCTGACGGTATAGTCCCCGCAGTCCCTGTGGTCGACCTCCTCGGAGGTGCGCTGGATGCGGGTCGATCCGTTCGTCGCGACGCACGAGCCAAGCGGGGCGTGGGCCCCATCTCCCCCACCTCCCCCGCGGCTCCTCGATCAGGTGCGCGCCGCGCTGCGCGCGAGGCACTACAGCCGGAGCACCGAGCGAGCCTACGTCCGGTGGATCTGCCGCTTCGTGCGGCACCACGGCAAGCGCCATCCGGCCGAGATGGGCGAGTCCGAGATCACAGCGTTCCTGTCGAGCCTGGCGGTGAAGCAGCGTGTGAGCTCGTCCACGCAGAACCAGGCGCTCAGCGCGCTGCTGTTCCTCTATCGCGAGGTGCTCCGCATCGAGTTGCCGTGGATGGACCGAATCGTCCGCGCGAAAACGCCCGCCCGCCTGCCGGTCGTGCTCACCCGAAGTGAGGTGCGCGCCGTGCTCGAGCGGACGAATGGCACGCCGAAGCTCATGGTGTCCCTGCTCTACGGAGCGGGGCTGCGGCTGATGGAATGCTGCCGCCTGCGGATCAAGGACGTGGATTTCGCGACGAGCGAGATCACGGTTCGCGGCGGCAAGGGCGATCGCGACCGCCGGACGATCCTGCCCAGCACCCTGCGTGAGGAGCTGCGAACGCACGTGGCGACGGTCCAGCACACCCATGCGGGCGACCTCGTTCGCGGCGCCGGGTGGGTGGAGCTACCGAACGCACTCGACCGCAAGTACCCGAACGCGGGTCGCGAGTGGCCCTGGCAATGGGTGTTCCCGGCCACCCGACACTACCGGGACACCACGACCGGCCAGATCCGGCGCCACCACCTGCACGAGAGCGTGCTCCAGCGCGCGTTCCGCGAGGCCGCGCTCGCGGCCCGAATCGCGAAGCCGGCAACCTGCCACACGCTGCGTCACTCGTTTGCCACGCACCTGCTCGAGGACGGCTACGACATCCGGACGATCCAGGAGCTGCTCGGTCACCGTGACGTGTCGACGACGATGATCTACACCCACGTCCTCAACCGCGGCGGGCGTGGGGTGCGCAGCCCGATGGACAGGAGTTGAAGATGCAAGACGTCGCGAAGAGAGTCGCAGATCGGCCGCATGACGTCGTTGGAGGATGAAAGCTGTGTCGCTTTTCTGGTTGTCGTCGTTACCGCGTTACGCTGGTCGGCCGTTATCTGGGCTTCCCCCGTTTTGGTGGACGGTTTGGTTACGCCGCCTGAGTCCGCCGTTCGAACGCTGCTGGGCTGATCTGTCCGAGTGTTGAATGCCGTCGTCGCTGGTTATAGAACACCTCGATGT
>Ga0180063_1000029_pt1 | contig 31675 bp, 22 predicted proteins | sample EasRivT47_16_10D_FD_121776 | JGI IMG/M metagenome (GOLD analysis project Ga0180063, IMG submission 121776) | Soil microbial communities from meander-bound floodplain in the East River, Colorado, USA - East River metaG ERMLIBT47_16_10D | ecosystem: Environmental > Terrestrial > Soil > Floodplain ...
CGTGGCCGTGGCGCTCCGCCTCCACGTCGTAGGCCGCGGTCACTCGATCGGGTCGGGCGGAGTGTCGAGCTTCCACCAGCGCTTGCGCGGCGGGAGCGTGCCCTTGCGGTAGAGCTCGGCGCGCGCGCCGGCGCGTCCCTCGCGCACGAGCAGCCCCGTGCGCTCCTGGACCCACATCTCGACCACGTCGCGCGGCCGGTCCAGCGTGTAGTCGGCGCGGAGCGGGACGGCCCGGGCCATGAAGTCGTGCCACAGCGGACCCGCAGCCGCGGCGCCGGTGAGACCGAGCCTGTCCGAGTCGTCGAGCCCGACCCACACCACGGTCACGACCGAGCGCGCTTGTCCGGCGAACCCCGCGTCGCGCAGCTCGGACGACGTGCCCGTCTTCGCGGCGACGTCGACCCCCGCGAGGGCGCCCGACGTGGCCGTCCCTTCCTCGACCGCCGTGCGCAGCAGGTCGCGCACGAGGTACGCGGCGGACGGCTCGGCAGCCCGGTGCGCGGTGACGCGGTTCTTCGATAGCGCGCGGCCGCTCGGCGTATCGAGGAACGTCCAGGCGAACGGTTCGAGGCGGCGGCCGGGGGTCGCGAGCACGGTGTAGGCGCCCGCCACGGCGAGCGGCGAGGTCTCGATCGCGCCGAGCACGAACGACGGCGGGGGAGAGGCAGGCAGGTCGAGCCCGACCTCGCGGAACGTCGCGGCCACGTTGTCGAAGCCGCAGTGCCGTGCGATCCGCACCGCGGGGACGTTGCGCGATTCGGCCAGCGCCTCGCGCAGCAACACCGGGCCGTGGAACTCCTGGTCGAAGTTCTCGGGCTCCCAGGGTCCCGCGGGCAGGTCGATGCGCAGGGGCTCGTCGAGGATCCGGCTCGAGGCGGTCAGCGCGGCCCGCCCGTCGCAGCGATCGAGCGCCTCGAGGGCCACGAACGGCTTCACGACCGAGCCGGGCTGGCGTCGCGCCGAGCGCACCCGGTCGAACGATCCCGCGCGGTCGTCGGGATCGCCGCCCACGTAGGCCAGCACGGCTCCGCTGCGCGCGTCGAGGGCCACGAGCGCGGCCGAGAGCTGCATCGCGCGGGCCTTGGAGAGGCTGCGGCGCAACGCGTCGAGTCGCGAAGCGACCGCTTTCTCCGCAGCCTGCTGCAGCAGCGGGTCGACGGTCGTCTCGACCAGGAACCCTCGCCCCTCCTCGGCGCGGTCCTGCGCCAGGCGCTGGCTGTCGGCGGCGATCCACGAGAGCAGATACGCGGGTGAGGTCACCCCCGGCGAGGTGGGCTTTCCGGCGACGCCCGAGGCGCGCGCCGCCGTCGCCTCGGCCGGCGTAGCCCATCCAAGCTCCTCCATGCGGGAGAGGACCCAGTCGCGGCGCGTGCGCAGGGCGGATGCGTCCTCGAGCGGCGAGAAGCGGTTCGGTCCCTGGATCATCGCGGCGAGCGAGGCGGCCTCGGCGAGCGAGAGCGTCGTGGCGGGCTTCCCGTAATACACGCGCGCCGCCGTGCCGAGGCCGTAGATCGCGATCCCCTCCACGTGCCCGAAGTAGATCGTGTTCAGGTAGGCCTGCAGGATCTCCTTCTTGTCGTAGTCCGCCTCGAGCGAGATCGCGCGCATGGCTTCCGAGGCCTTGCGCCCCACCGTGCGATCGCCGGACAGGTCGCGGTTCTTGATCAGCTGCTGGGTGATCGTGCTGCCGCCCTCGGCGATCTTCCCCTTGCGCAGGTTCTTGAGCGCGGCGCGCGCGATCGAGCGCGGGTCGATCCCGCCGTGCTCGAAGAACCGCGCGTCCTCCGCGGCGAGGACGGGCCGCCACACCTGCTCCGGCAGCCGCTCGAGCTCGATGCGCAGACGGTCGGCGCGCCTGCCGTCGAGGGACTCGGCGAGGATCTCGGGCTCGAGCCACACCTCGCCCTCGTCGAACGGACTCGAGCGGCGGTCGAGCCTCAGCCCCGCGATTCGGCCGTCCTGCAGGTCGAGCCCGATGAGCTCCGCCCGATGATCTGTGCCGTTCGCGCGGCATGCGCGCCGGTAGAACCAGTACACGTCGTTGCCGTGGAAGTACTCCCCGGGCTTCTCCGGGCGCGTCTTGACGCGCTGGTAGTCGAGCCGCTCCAGGCGCTCGTCGAGCGCGAGCTCCGCGACCGTCTTCCCCGGCACGACCGCGAAGGGCGCCGAGAGGACGCGTGTCTCGTTCCGCCCGAGCGTCGATTCGAGCGGCGCGGCGACGGCGGGGGACACGAGGGCGAGGAGGAGGAAGGCGGCTCTGCGCACGAGCCGTATCGTCGCACGCCTACGGCGGGATCGCGACAGGTTGCCCGAGTTCAGACGTGAAACCGGATCACCGCCAGAGTACCGAGCACCAGGAACATCGCCAGAGTGGCGAGCTGCGCCACCTGGAACGGTGGCTCCCTCTGCGTCGGCGCCACGGCATGCAGGGCCGGCAGCTTCTGGAACGCCTGAACGATCAGGACGAAGACGTTGAAGTAGAGCGCCACCACGGCGCCGACCACGTAGATCCAGCGCCACGCGCCGGCGAGATCAAAACCGTAGCGGGCCGGGATGGCCGCCCCGAGCACGATCATCGACAGGATGCCGACGACGTAGGAGGGCTTGAACCCGCGAAAGGGAAAGAAGAACCCCGTCACGCTCGTCGCGACCGTGGTGGCGAGGAACACGGCGGTCCAGCCGTCGAGCCGGTCTGCGGCGAACATCCCGAACAGGACGACGAACCCGGAGACGATGCCGACCAGACTCTCCACGACGTGGAGGTTGGTGTAGAGCCGTAGTCCGAAGCTCACGAGATGCCCTCCTTGGCCACCCGCGAGTATACGGGGGTCCGGGAACAGGATCGTCAGGCTCATGCCCAGAGCGTCGCGACCGAGGGCGGAAGCGCTCGGCGTCGGGCGCGTCGTCGATGGCCCGGTTCCTGCTTCCCACGAGGGGCGTGTCCAGGACGAGTTGCTGCTACGCCCTCGTCGTGCTGTGCACCGCGTCGCTGTCTATGCAGGCCGCGACCTACCGAGTAGGACCGGGACGGCCCCACGCCAATCTCCAGGCCGTGGCCGGGCTGCTCGATCCGGGCGACGTCGTCGAGGTGGACGGCGACACCACCTATCCGGGAGGTGTGGTCTTCACCCGTCCCGGCAGCCCCGAGCAGCGGATCACGATCCGAGGGATCCGCATCAACGGCAAGCGCCCTGTGCTCGCGGGAAGCACGAACACCGTCACCTTTGCCACCCCCGACGTGGACAGTCCGCAGCAAGCCGCGAGCCACTACGTCTTCGAGGGATTCGAGGTCACCGGCGGGAGCTTCCGCTGCCTCTACCATCAGGCCGACGACCTCACGGTGCGCGATGTCCTCGTTCACGACTGCCCCGCGCACGGAATCCTCGGCGCGGACCAGGGGTCGGGCTCCTGCCTGCTCGAGCGTGTGGAGGTTTACGGCTGCGGCTCCGGGACCTCGCAGCACCAGATCTACATGGCCACCGACGAGGTGCACCATCCGGGAAGCGTGTTCCGCATGCAGCTCTGCTACCTCCACGACGCTACCGGCGGCAACAACGTGAAGTCGCGCGCCGAGCGCAACGAGATCCGCTACAACTGGATCGAAGGCGCGCTCTATCACGAGCTCGAGCTGATCGGCCCCGATCCCGGCGGGGCACCGCCAGGCTGGTCGGAGAACCTGGTGCGAGAGGATTCCGACGTGGTGGGGAACGTCCTCTGGCAGCGCAACTCGTTCTACGTCATCCGCATCGGCGGCGACGCGACGGGCCAGAGCAACGGGCGATACCGCTTTGCCCACAACACGATCCTCCCCGGGACGAGCGCCGTGTTTCGCATCTTCGACGGCGTCCAGTCGGTCGAGATGCACAGCAACGTCTTCCATCGCGTCGACGGAAGTGCGCCCAATCTCGTCCGCCAGGCGGAGGCCGAGTGGACCGACGGCGAGCAGATCGCCGGCAGCAACAACTGGACCACCACGGGCACGAGCAACGTTCCCGCACGCTGGATCGGCACCCTGGCCGGGACCAACCCCGGCTTCACCGACCTGGCCAGCAACGACCTCACGCCGGCGCCCGGAAGCCCGCTCCTGCATGCAGCGAATCCGACGCCACAGACGCCTGCGAGCTTTCCGTTTCCGCTGCCGTACTTGCCCCCGGAGAGTCATCCCCGTCCGCCGGATTCGAGACCCTTCGATTGCCACGCCGACATCGGGGCCTACGAGCGACCGCCCGCCGTCGCTACGGTCTGGGGACTGAAGTGGCCCGGCCGTTCCACCCTGGCCTGGCTGCCGACGCCCGGAGCGACCGGCTACGACGTGGTCAAAGGAGAGCTCTCGGTGCTGCGCTCGACCGGTGGAGACTTCTTCCCCAGCATCACCGCGTGCCTGGAGAGCAGCGGCACGGACAGCGCCGCTTCGGACGCGGAGCTCCCAGCCACGGACGAGGGCTTCTTCTACCTCGCCCGATCCTCGCCCGGTGGAACGTACGACAGCGCGTGCCCGAGCCAGACGACGACGAGGGATGCGAGCATCCAGGCCTCCGCGCTCGCCTGCCCGTGAGGACGGCGCCCTAGAGCGCCGTCGTGCGCGCCGCGACCGACGTCGCGCCGTGCCGCTTGGCGACGCGCGTGGCGCCGGGTGCCGCCACGCGGGCCGCGAGCGTGCTCGGCTCGCGCAGGTGGCGGACGGCGGCGATGGTGCAGCCGAGCAGCATGGCGAGCGAGCCGATCCACACGAGCGAGACGAGCGGCTTGGTGCTGGCCTCGACCGACAGCACCTGCGTCGCGGGTCCGGTGGGCTCGTAGCGCACCTGGATCCAGCCCTGCTCGACCGACATGCGCTCGAGCGCGAGACGCGCTCCGCCGAGCGCCTCGACCTCGACCGGCGTCGGCGCGAGGCGGCCCTCGACGACTCCCAGCGGGAGCGTAACCGCAGTGGTCCCGTCCTGCCGCTCGATCTCGACGTGGGCCAGGACCATCATGCCGCCGCTCGTGGGCGTGTGGCTCTCGAAGCCACGGAACGTCAGCGCCGCGCCGCCGATCCGCTGCGCGGTATCGCGCGCGAGCTGGATCGTCGTCGGCTCGCCCGTGCTCTCGAGCCCGCCCGGCGCGATGTAGAGATCTTGCCAGATCCCGCGCAGGATGCCCGGCCGATGGAACTCCTGGGGCTTGCCGCTCGTGTAGGCGGCGAACACGGCCAGCTCGGTCCTGTCGACCTTCCCGCCCGCACTCAGGACCTCGACGGCCCAGCGATCCTGCGGGCTCGAGCCTTCGACGTGCCCGGTGAAGGTCAGCGTCCGGCCGAGCACCTCGACCGGTGTGCCGAGCGGCAGGGCCACGCGCGCGGCGACGCCCCAGGCCGAGCTGCCGACGATCCCGGCCAGCATCAAGGCGAAGCCGAGGTGCGCGACGGCGGCGCCCGTGCGCGTGATCCCGGCGCGCGCGACCTCGACCAGGCGGATCGCGTTCGCGGCCGTCGCCGCGACCGCGACGAACAGCACGAGCAGCGGCAGCACCCCGCGCCCACAGGTCCACGCCGCGAGAGCGGTGACGATCGCCGCGACCCCGAGCACGGCGGCCAGCGGGCGGAGGAGGTGCCGCATGGGCCGGCTGGCCCACGCCAGGAGCGGCGCCACGGCGAGGAGCGCGAGGAGGGTGACCGCGATCGGCGCCGTGGCGCGGTTGTAGAAGCCGGCGGAAGGCGCGCCGACCTGGCCCACGAGCCCGGACAGGATCGGCCACGAGGTGCCGATGAGCACGACCGCGCCGCAGATCGCGAGCGCGATCACGCCGCCCGAGAGCGCGAGCGGCCAGGACACGGCGAAGGGCACGCTCGTCCCGGCGATGCGCCGGGCGCGGACGAGCGCGAACAGCATCACGGCCAGCACGCCGCACAGGACGCCGACCAGGATGCGGTGGATATCGCCCGCGGGGAACGAGTGGACCGACACGTCGGCCAGCACGCCGCTGCGGGTCAGGAAGGTCGCGTAGAGCACGAGCGCGTAGCCACCGAGCGCCAGCGCCAGATTGGTGCGGGGCAGCGCGCGGATCGCGCGCTGCGTCACGATCCCGTGGAGCAGCGCGGTCACGGCCAGCCACGGCACGAGCGAGGCGTTCTCGACGGGATCCCAGCCCCAGTAGCCGCCCCAGCCCAGGACGCGATAGGCCCAGATGCCGCCGAGGATGATCCCGCCGCCGAGGCTGACGAACGACACGAGGGCCCAGATCGCGCCCGGCCGCAGCCAGTCCTGCTCGCGGCGCCGCACGATCGCGGCGAGGGCGAGCGCGAACGGCGCGGCCATCGCCGCGTAGCCCAGGAACACGAGCGGCGGATGGCTCGCCATCCACGGGTCCTGCAGCAGCGGGTTCAGGCCGCGGCCGTCGGGCGGCGTCGAGGCGGCGAGGCGGAACGGATCGCCGCTCGGAGCGAGCATCAATCCGAGCAGGACGCCCACGGTCGGCAGGTAGGCCAGCATCGTGACCGCGGGCTCGAACGAGGCGCGGCGGTGCAGGGCGTAGCCCACGAGCGCCGCGAGCAGGGCCCACAGCAGGAACGTACCCGATTGGCCGGCCCAGAACGCCGAGAGCAGGTAGAGCGTGGGGAGATCGCGCGAGGTGTAGCCGACGATGTACTCGAAGCGGAAGTCGTGGCGCAGGATCAGCACGAGCAGGTGCGTGGACGCCACGACGAGCCCGGCGGCCATGGCGTGGTAGGCCAGGCGGAAGGTGCGCTCGGCGCTCGCCGAGCCGCGGGCCCAGCGGAACGCCGCGCCGAGCGCGATCACCGCCGCGAGGAGACTGAGCTTCAGCGCGATGCTTCCCACGACCATGGTTCCCTCCCCGGTTCGCCGGATGGGCAGATTGCAAGACGGTTGCCAAGCCGGACGCGCGGAATTGAGGACAAAAACGGGGGAGATTCGCTGCGACGCCTGCGGGTTATGGCGCAGTGAGGCGCTTGACGTAGATCTGCGAGGCGATCGCGGGGTCGAGAGCCAGCGTGGTCTCGCCGATCAGCAGCACCGTCGCCGGCCGGGCCTGCTGGAGGCGCACCGTGACCGAGGGCAGGACCCCCAGGCTCGACAGGCGCGTCAGCAGCTCCGCGTCCCTGGGCACGATGTAGACGATGCGCGCCGCCGTCCCCACCGGCAGTCGGTCGAGCGGCTGGACCAAGGGCGCGATCGTGGTCGAGAACGTGCGGCAGCACGGGCCCGAGGGGATCGGCTTCCCGTGCGGACAGTGCGAGGGGTGGCCCAGGAACGAGCAGACCGAGTCCGTGACCTCCGGGCTGAGCACGTGCTCCATCACGCACGCCGTGCGATTGATCTGCGTCTCGTCCCGCACCGCCAGCACGTGCGCGAGCAGGAACTCGGCCAGCCGATGGCGGCGGATCTGCCGCGCGGCGAGCGTCCGGCCGGCGTCGGTCATCCGGATCTGGTCGCCTTCGATGCGCACGTAGCCGCGCGCGATGAGCCGATCGAGAACGGTCGCCGGGTCGGGGAGCTTGCTGCCTTCGACGGCGTCCCGCCGGCCGTGCCGCGCCTGCTCGTCGAGCGTCCACAGCTCCTCGAGCAGCTCCTCGACCTCCTGCTCGGCCAGGCCCGAGTAGTGCGTCACCGTTCGCCCGCCGCCCGGCGCCACAGCCGGCGAATCCCGTCGACCACGCGCGAGCTGCGCGGGAAGCCGTAGCCGCAGCTCGGGCAGGCCACGATCTCGCACCCCGCGTTCAGCGGACAGCCGCCGCACACCCGGGTGCCGTGGCTGAACCGCCCGCCGCACAGCGGGCACTGGAACGTCGTGGCCTCGGTCGTCGCGCTGGGCTCGAGCGCGACGAACTCCTCGACGGGCGGCTGGATCGGTCGATCGCTCATGTGAGTGGAATGTGGAACGTGCCGAGCAGCAGGTGCAGCAACGCACCCACGCCGAGCGCGAACGGAACGACGAAGCCCGAGATGGCGAGCGCGATGCGCCAGCCGCGCTCCTTGACGATCATGAAGAAGTTGGCGATGCAGGGCATGAACAGCGTGATCACCACGACCGCGACCAGGATCTGCTCCGGTGCGAGCCGTCCTTGATCGGCCATCGTGTAGAGCCCGGCGGCGCCGAAGTCGCGACGCAGGAAGCCGATCAGGAACACGCCTGCGGCCTCGCGCGGCAGGCCCAGCAGGCCGCCTACGATCGGCTCGACCGCGCGCTCGGCCACGACGAGCCAGCCCAGGCGATCGACCACGAACAGGATCAGCGTGCCCAGGACGAACAGCGGCACGGCCTCCTTCAGGTACCACTCGAGCCGCGCCAGCGTCTTGATCGCGATGTTGCCCAGGCGCGGCACGCGCAGCGGAGGCAGCTCGAGCACGAAGTCGCTGCCGCGCCCGGGCAGCACGCGCGCCGCGAGCGCCCCCACGAGCACGATCACGCCGAGCATCACGCCGAGCCAGATCAGCGCCGCCGTGAGCGAGAGCGTCCCCAGCATCGCCAGCACCACGCTGAGCTGCGCCGAGCAGGGGACGCCGAGCGCGAGGAGCAGCGTGACGATGATGCGCTCCTTGCGCGTCTCGAGGATGCGTGCCGTCAGCGTGGCCATCGTGTCGCAGCCCAGGCCGAGCACCATCGGCAGCACGGCCTTGCCGTTCAGGCCCATGTGGCGGAAGCCGCGGTTGACGATCACGGCCAGGCGCGGCAGGTAGCCCGAGTCCTCGATCGCGCCGAAGGCCAGGAAGAACGTGGTCACGATGGGCAGGATCAGCGCCAGCGCGTAGGTCAGCGCCATCGTGACCACGCCGTACGGCCCGACGAACAGGTCGCGCAGCCAGAGCCACGGCGAGAAGCGCTCGAAGAACGCGATCGCCGCGGGATTGACGAAGCGCCCGAAGACGCCGTTCTCGAGCGCGTCGACCAGCGTGCCGGCCCCGAAGACGCCGACGAACTCGTAGACCAGGAACAGCACCAGCGCCAGGATCGGCAGGCCCCACAGGCGATGGATCGTGGCGCGCTCGAGCCAGGCCGCGATGCGGCGCGTCGAGGGCGCGCGCGAGCCGGACCGTCCGGCGAGGCCGTGCAGCACGCGGCGCGCCTCGTCGGCGCGCGCGCGGTGGACGACGTAGGCCACGGGCTCGTGCAACGCGCGCCGCAGCTCCTGCCGAATGTCCTCGATCGCGGTCAGCGTCGCCGCCGGGACCCGCGCGCGCAGCCACTCGACGAGCGTCTCGTCGCCGGCCAGCACGAGGATGCCCAGCGCGCGCGGCGCCACGTGGGCCGCGGGCAAGAGCGGCACGATCCGCGCGAGCGCCTGCTCGATCGCGAGCGGATAGCGCACCGCGGCCGGGCTGACGCGCGGCGCGGCCAGCGCCTCGCGCAGGCGCGGGATACCCTTCTTGCGCACGGCGATCGTCGACACCACGTCGACGCCCAGCGCCGCGGTGATGCCGGCGGCGTCGACCTCGATCCCGCGCTCGCGCGCCTCGTCCTGCATGTTGAGGCACACCAGCTGCGGCAGCCCCATCTCGGCCACCTGGAGCGACAGTGTGACGATGCGCTCGGGGCTCTTGGCGTCGCCGACGAGCACGACGGCGCCGACGCGCCGGGCCAGCAGCAGATCGCGCGCCACGCGCTCGTCCTCGGAGTTGGGCAGGAGCGAGTTCACGCCCGGTGTGTCGACGAGCTTCAGGTGCCGGCCCGCGAGGTCGAGCGCGCCCGTCGAGATCTCGACGGTCGTACCGGGGTAGTTCGACACGGCGACGTAGCGCCGCGTGAGCGCGCCGAAGATCACGCTCTTGCCGACGTTCGCAGGACCCAGCAGCACCACGTCGCCCGCGAGATCGGCGGGCGCAGGCGGCAGGGGCCCAGGCGCAGGCGTATCCTCGTCGGCCGCGCGCGGCTCGAGCAGGCTCTCGCTCGTGGCGGGCGGGGTCACGCCGAGGCCCCGATCCCGTCGCGCCGGCAGTTCCGGCACACGCCGCGGATCTGCAGGCTGTGCGTCAGCGGCCGGAAGTCGTAGCGCTGGCACACCTCGTCCTGCAGGCGCGCCAGGGAATCCTCGACGAACTCGAGCATCGCGCCGCACTGCACGCACAGCAGGTGCTCGTGGGGCGTGCGGCCGGCCCAGCGCTCGTAGCGCGCGCCGCCCTCGGGCATGGCGTGGCGCCGCAGCAGGCCGAGCGAGACCAGGTGGGCCAGCGTCCGGTAGACCGTGGCGCGCGAGACGCGTGAGCCGGCCGCGCGCAGCGCGGTCACCAGCTCCTCCGCCTCGAAGTGGCCGGGCATGCGCGAGGCCTGGCCGAGGATGGCGATGCGCTCGGGCGTCGCACGCAGGCCCTGCTCGCGCATCCGGTCGAGGAACAGGTGGGGGAGGGGCACCCGGGCTCCAGTTGAGAACGCGTCTCAGTCGCAGGGAGGAGAGTAGCAACGGCAGCCCGGATCGACCAGGGACGAAGAAGGTCCAGAGGGTCCGGAGAGCGGGGGAGCGGGGGGAGCGGGGTCTGACCCCGGCTGGAATCAGGGGCAGGGGAGCGTGTTCCGGCGCACCGTTCCCGAACTCGTCGTGCCAAGGTCGCTTTCGAAGCCGGCCGCGACGCCGGTGACCAGCACGAAGGCAGTCTGGCCGGGGCCTGGGTCCGCGTCCGCGAGAGTGGTCGATGGGAGGCCGCACGTCCGCTCGGCCAGAGCGTTCGAGCCGGGCGCCTGCGTGTAGCTCCCGCCCGAGCGCAGCACGGCCAGGTCGCCCCGGTAGACGTTCCACGTCGTGAAGCCGACCTCTTCCTGCCACGCGACCGTGGACGCGGTCGGGTACAGCACGTAGATCAATCCGTCCGTCAGGTCACAGCGGTCGCCCACCGCGTTGCCGTTCACGTCGACCTGCCCGTAGTTCCACTCGAGCGGGCAGTTGTCGCAGAGGTCCCCGGTCCGGTCGAGGTCGCCGTCGCTCTGCGTCGCGTTGTGGGCCGCGGGGCAATTGTCACACGCGTCGCCGCGGAGGTCTGCGTCCGTGTCGACCTGCGAGGCGTTCGTGGCGCTGACGCAGTTGTCGCAGGCGTCGCCGACGCCGTCTGCGTCGCCGTCGCTCTGCGTGGGATTCGCGACCGTCGCGCAGTTGTCGAGGCTGCCGCAGATCGAGTCGAGATCCGGGTCGTTCGCCGGGTCCTCGGGGCACGGATCGCAGACGTCGCCCGAGCCGTCGAGGTCGATGTCCGATTGCCCGGCGTTCGCGACCGCGGGGCAGTTGTCGGTCGAGCACGTGTTGACCGGGAAGCCGGGGTCGCCGCGGCCGTCGGCGTCGGTGTCGGTGCAGGCATCGCAGGCGTCGCCGCCGGCGTCGTGGTCCGCGTTGGCCTGTCCTGGGTTGTAGGTCGTGATGCAGTTGTCGCAGGAGTTCCCGTCGCCGTCGAAGTCGGCGTCGAGCTGGGTGGCGTTGAACAGCGCCGGACAGTTGTCGCAGGCCGAGAGGATCCCGTCGCCGTCGCCGTCCTCCCCGAGCGCGTCGTCGTCGATCAGGCCGTCGCAGTCGTCGTCGACCCCGTTGCACGACTCGGCCGCGCCCACGTACCGCGAAGGGTCTGTCTCGTCGCAGTCGGCCGCGCAGAGAAAGCCGTCGCCGTCCGGATCGCCGACGCACGTGCAATCCACGGGGCCGATGTGGGCGGAGACGTGCGGCGCGTCGAACCCGCTGTCGCCGGCCAGGACCGTGGCGAAGTACAGGTCATGGGGCTCGGGGCTCGAGCAGTCGAACCCGATGGAAGCCGTCTGGCCGAACGGTGTCACGCTCTGCGGCTGGCCCGAGGCCGTCAGGGGCTGGATCCAACCCTGCACGCGATCGACGGGCGGCGGGGCTCCGCGCGGGAGGGAAATCGCACGGATCCTGTAGCCCGCCGTGCACGCGCCGCAGCCGTCCTTCTCGAAGCGGCCGCCCAGCGGAGCGTCCACTTGCAGGTCGTAGCGCATGTTCTCGAAGCCGAGATCGGGCGCCGAGCCGAGCAGCTCGGGGAACGGGATGACTGCCAGCCGGATCGTCTCGAACGGACTGAGCACGGTGTTCCCGAACTCGTCGGAGCGAGCGGCGAGCATCGCGAAGTATCCGGTTTCGTCCCACTGATCGCTCAGCAGCAGGCACGTGCAAACCTGGTTCGACGCCGGATAGGGTCCACAGCCGTCGACGATCGACGCGCTCCAGGTCAAGGGTGGTCCGCCCGAGGATGGGTAACCGAGCTTCTGGCTGACCCATGCGGGGTAGTGGTAGAGGTTCAGGAAGAGGTAGCTGCTCTGCTTGATCCAGAAGTCGAGCGGTCCGAAGCCTCCCGTGAACGTACCGCTGTCGTTTCCGAGACCGATCGCCGGGTTGCCGCTTCCCAGGGCCCAGAAGACGCCGCGGATTCCCTGGCTGATCGGTGGGTCGGACTGGAAGTCGTAGCAGCCGTTGTAGCCGCAATGCCCGTCGCCTCCGGCGCCGCCCCACTCCGGATTCGAAACGAGGTAGCCATAATTCGCTTCGATGTACTGGGATCCCGGGCACGCGGCATCCGCGCGCGAGGCGGCCGCGAGGACGATCCAGATGGCGATCCACAGCCGTGAGGTCATGGGCACGGGCTCGTGTTGGGGCGGGGCACGCCGAGGCTGTCCGCGCCGAGACCGGTCTCGCCGTCGATTCCGACTCCGGTCACCAGATAGAACGCCGCCTGACCAGGCGCAGGGTCGTCATCTGCGATCGAGTTCGCGAGCAGCCCGCAGGTCCGGCTCGCGAGAGCGTTCGATCCCGGCACCTGCGTGTAGATGCCGTCGGCTCGCAGCACCTCGAGGCTCCCGCGATACACGTTCCAGGCGCTGAGCCCTTGCTCGCTGTCCCACGCGAACAGCCTCGGCGGTACGGCCGTCAGGTACACCGTGCCGTCGTCGAGGTCGCACAGGTCGCCCTGCTGGTCGTCGTCGGAGTCGGCCTGATCGGGGTTCTTCTTCTGCGGGCAGTTGTCGCAGGCGTCGCCGCGCCCATCGAGATCACCGTCGCCCTGGGGCGGGTTGATCGTCAGCGGGCAGTTGTCGCACGCGTCGCCCAGCGTGTCGCCGTCGGAGTCGTTCTGCGGCGTGTTGTCGCGGGAGATGCAGTTGTCGCACACGTCGCCGATCCCGTCGGCGTCGATGTCGCCCTGCAGCGGATCGTAGTCGACCGGGCAAACGTCGCACGGGTTACCCGAGCCGTCGGTGTCGGTGTCGACCTGTGTCGGGTTCCCGACGAACCGACAGTTGTCGCAGGCGTCCCCCACGGCGTCTGCATCCGCGTCCTCCTGAGCGGGATTCGCCGCGGCCGGGCAGCTATCGCACACGCTCCCGCGGCCGTCGCCATCGGGATCGGCCTGGCTCGCGTTCGGAGCGCTCGGGCAGTTGTCCACATTCCCGCAGACCGCATCGCCGTCGGCGTCGTTCTGCGGATCCAAGGGGCATGCGTCGCATGGATCGCCGACGCCGTCTGCATCGCCGTCGGTCTGGGCCGGATTGGCCGTCGCGGGGCAGTTGTCCAGCAAGCAGGACGAGGCGGGGAATCCGGGATTGCCCAGGCCGTCGCCATCCGTGTCGGTGCAGGCGTCGCACACGTCACCCAGCGCATCGCCGTCGGCGTTCGCCTGGGTGGTGTTCGACACGCTGACGCAGTTGTCGCAGGGGTCGCCGCGTAGGTCGGCATCTCCATCCGCCTGAGTGGGATTCGCGACCGTCGCGCAGTTGTCGCACGCATCGCCACGCAGGTCGGCGTCGACGTCCGACTGGTTCGGGTTGTACGTGACCGGACAGTTGTCCACATTCCCGCAACGATTGTCGAGATCCGGGTCGTTCAGCGGGTCGTCGGGACAGATATCGCACGCGTCGCCTGCGGTGTCGCCGTCTCGGTTCTCCTGGTCCGGGTTCGACGTGACCGGACAGTTATCGACATTGCCGCAGTGCCCATCCGAGTCGCTGTCGTTGAACCGATCGTCGGGGCAGGGGTCGCACACGTCGCCGAAGGTGTCGTGGTCGCGATTCGCTTGATTCGCGTTCGGTACGTTGGGGCAGTTGTCTGACCCGCAGTTATTCACCGGAAAGCCCGGGTTGCCACGGCCGTCGCCGTCGGTGTCGGTGCATGCGTCGCACGCGTCGCCGAAGGCGTCGCCGTCGGCGTTTGCCTGGCCGGTGTTGGGGGCGCCAGGGCAGTTGTCGCACGCGTCGCCGAGCGGATCGGTGTCGCTGTTGCTCTGCGACAGATTAGCTGTCGTCGGGCAGTTGTCGCACGCGTCACCGAGCGGATCGGTGTCGCTGTTGCTCTGCGACGGATTGGCTGTCGTCGGGCAGTTGTCGCACGCGTCGCCGAGCGGGTCGGTGTCGCCGTTGCTCTGCGTGGGGTTGGCGATCGTCGGGCAGTTGTCGCACGCGTCGCCGTCCTCGTCGCCGTCCAGATCGGCCTGGTTGGCGTTGGCCGTGAGCGGGCAGTTATCGAGGGCGCACGTGCTGGCCGGAAAGCCCGGGTCCGCATGGTCGTCGCCGTCCGTGTCGGTGCATGCATCGCACGCATCGCCGAAGGCGTCGCCATCGGCGTTCCCCTGGCTGGGGTTGGCGATCGTCGGGCAGTTGTCGCAGGCGTCGCCCTGCTGGTCGGTGTCGCCGTTGGTCTGCGACGGATTGTCTATCGCCGGACAGTTGTCGCAGGCGTTCCCCAGCGCATCGCCGTCCGTGTCTTCTTGCCCGACATTCGGGACCGTCGGGCAGTTGTCGCACGCGTCGCCGAGCGCGTCGGTATCCGCGTTCACCTGCCCCGGGTTCGCGATCGCGGCGCAGTTATCGCACGCGTCGCCCTTGCCGTCCGTGTCGACGTCGGATTGTGACGAGTTCGACGTGCCCGGACAGTTGTCGTCGCTCGTGCAGCGACCGTCGCCATCCGGGTCGTCGGGTGCGTCGTCGGGGCAGGGGTCGCACACGTCCCCGACGCCGTCCGAGTCACGATCGTCCTGGTTCGTGCTCGACAAGGCGGGGCAGTTGTCCTGCGCGCACGTGTTGACGGGAAAGCCCGGATCGCCGAAGCCGTCCGCATCCGAATCGGTGCAGGAATCGCAGGCGTCGCCCGTGGTGTCGGTATCCGCATCCACCTGGGTCGGGTTCGTCACCGCAGGGCAGTTGTCGCACGCGTCGCCGAGCGCGTCGGCATCCGCGTTGGCCTGGCCCGGGTTCGCGATCGTGACGCAGTTGTCGCACACCTCGCGAACGCCGTCGGCGTCCGAGTCCTCGCCCAGGGCCGTCTCGTCGATCAGGGTGTCGCAGTCGTCGTCCAGATCGTTGCAGGTCTCGGGAGCGCCTGGATAGCGTTCGGGATCCGTGTCGTCGCAGTCCGTCGCGGGGTCGTAGCCATCGCCGTCACCATCGGGCTGCAGCGGACCCGTGTGCGCCGACACGTGCAGGGTCGCGAACGGATCCGCACCCTCACCGACGAGCGCGATCGCGAGGTAGAAGTCCTCGACCACCCCCGGTGTGCCGTGGCCTCGAACGATCGCTGTGTCTCCGAGCACAGTGACCGACTGCGGACCTCCGTCGCCCGCGCTCAACTCGACCCACCCCGATACGCGGTCGCCAGGAGGCGGGGCTCCACGGGGGAGCACCTGGCCGTAGACCTTGAAACCGTACACGCAAGTGCTGCACCCATCCTGGACGAACGTCGCGGCGCCGGCCGGCGCGTGGGTCACCCGGGCCTCGACTTCGCCGGTGAGCGGATTGTACGAGTGCTGGAGGGCGATCGGCTGCGGGATGGGCACGAGTCGAAGGGTGGACGCCGGAACGAAGGTCGTGTTCCGCATGTTGTCCGCGGAGGCGCTCAGCGTGGCGTAGTAGCCGACGCCGTTCCATTGGTCCGACAGGAGCATGCAGGTGCAGGCACCCTGGACCCTTGCTCCGCATCCGTCGATGCCGGGCTCGCTCCACGTGAACGGAGGGCCGCGGTCGGAGCCGGCTCCGGTCTTGAGGCTGATCCAGGCCGGGTAGTGATACAGGCCGCCGGGCCACGGGTCGTCCGCGGGGCCAGTCGTGCTGACCTGCTTGATCCAGAAGTCGTTCGCTCCGAATCCGCCCGTGAACGTGCCGCTATCGTTCCCCGCGCCGATCGTCGGGCTGGCCCAGCCGAGGTCCCAGAACACGCCTCGAATCCCGGCGCTGACCGGGGGTCCGGACTCGGAGGCATAGCAACCGACGCTCGAGCCTCCGCCACACGAGCCGTCGCCACCGGCCTGTCCGTGCCAATCCGGATTCGAGACCAGGTAGCCTGCGGTGGCATCGAGTAGCTGGCCACCCGGGCAAGCTGCGTCCGCTCGATCGGTCGCCATCGCCCACAGGACGAGCGACGCCCCGACCAGCCGAGCCATCCGACGCGATGTGCCCATGGAAGTTCCCTACCTGTTACCGAGATTCGCGCCAGGGTCAAGGCGCGGATCGGTCCCTTTTGTCCGCTTCCACTGCTACCCTGGCCCTGTCATGTCCAACAAGGGCTACAGCAACAAGGCCAAGAGCGGAGCGCACGCCGCGGCGGCGCGCCTGCGCCAGGCGGCCGAGCGCGCGAAGCGCGAGCGCGTGAAGCCGCCGACGCGGCCCGCTCCTCGGACGGAGAAGCCGCGACCCTAAGATTCGAGACCTGACCCCACCAGGTCGTCGATCCAGGCGCGGATCTCGTCGCGCACGCGGCGGTAGGGCTCGAGCGCTTCCTCTTCGCGAGAGGCTCGTGCCGCGACTCGCGGTGGGTCGTCGAAGCCGTGGTGCAGGACGCGCTTCGCGCCGGGGAGCACGGGGCAAGTCTCGTGCGCGTGGTCGCAGACGGTGACCACGAGGTCGAAGCTCCGTGCTTCGAGCTCGCGCACATGCTTCGGGCGCTGCCCCGACATCGTGAGGCCCACCTCTCTCATCACCTGCAGCGCGCGCGGGTCGATCGAGAGCCCGGGCTCGACGCCGGCCGACGCCACGTCGATCCGGTCGCCATGACGCGCCCGGGTCCAGGCTTCGGCCATCTGGCTGCGGCACGAGTTGCCCGTGCACAGGAACAGCACGCTCGTCCGGCTCGGCATGGACGCGCTCCGCGGGGCCGTTTGCTACACTCCCGGCCGTTCGGCCGCCGTCCCCATCGTCTAGTCTGGCCTAGGACACCACCCTTTCAAGGTGGCGACACGGGTTCGAATCCCGTTGGGGACGCCAACCGCCGTGTGACGAGAAGTGCGACAGCCTGGTGTCGGGGACTGACACGCGGCGGCAGTCGACCTCGCCTCGCGCGACCGGGACACGACGCCTTTCTCCTGCATTTCGAGTGACTTCGCTTGCGCTGCCCCGCGCGGAACCGATCTTGCAGCGTTCCCCGACACGGCGGCCCGACACGGGCCGACACGAAGCGGGGAGGCCGACACGATGGACCGAGCGCGCTTGTTGATCGCCGACGACGATCCGGTGACCCGGGAGGTCTGGCTCGGCACGCTGCTCGCCGCCGGGCACGAGGTCGATACCGCAGCGACCGGGGAGGAGGTGGTCGAGAAGACCCGCGCCAAGCCCTACGACCTGCTGATCTGCGACCTGGTGTTCCCACCGACGAGCGGGATCGAGGTGCTCAAGGAGATCAAGCGGGTCCGTCCGGCGACGCTGGTCGTGATCGTCAGCGCGAGCGGCGCCGTCGACCCGGTGCTCGAGGCGTTCCGCGCCGGCGCGTTCGATTTCTTGACCAAGCCGATTCCCGCGGCGGCGCTGCTGGATCTGGCCGAGCGCGCGCTGCAGACACGGCGGATGGGCGAGGAGCGGCGGCGCATCGCGCTCGAGCTGGAGAGCGAGCGCCTGACCGTCGTGCAGCTGCGCCAGCAGCTCGGGCTCGACGATCCGTTCCAGCGCATCATCGGCCAGTCGGCGCGCGTGGCGAGCTTCGTCGACACGCTGCGCGAGGTGGCGCGGACCGAGTCGACCGTGCTGCTCACGGGCGAGAGCGGCACGGGCAAGAGCCTGATCGCGCGCACGATCCACGACGCCTCGGCCCGCGCCAAGGGTCCGTTCGTCGAGGCCAACTGCGTCGTGTACTCCGAGGGCGTGCTGCAGAGCGAGCTGTTCGGCCACGAGCGTGGCGCGTTCACCGGCGCGGCGAAGATGAAGCGCGGCCGCTTCGAGCTGGCTCACGGCGGGACGCTGTTCCTCGACGAAATCGGCGAGATCCCGGCGGCGACGCAGCTGGCCCTGCTGCGCGTGCTGAACGACCGCGTGTTCGAGCGCGTCGGCGGCGAGGAGACGATCGAGGCCGACGTGCGGCTGATCGCCGCCACGAACCGCGATCTCGAGGACGCGATCCGCCAGGGCTCGTTCCGCAGCGACCTGTACTACCGGCTCAACGTGATCCCGATCCACCTGCCGCCGCTGCGCGAGCACTCGGACGACATCCCGGTGCTGATCCAGCACTTCCTCGCCGCCTGCGCCGGCCGGCTGAACCGCTCGGTGCCCGAGGTGGCGGACGACGCGATGGACGCGCTGGTGCGCTACCCCTGGCCGGGCAACGTGCGCGAGCTCGAGAACGTCGTCGAGCGGACGATGGTGCTGAGCCGCTCGGGCAAGGTCGAGCTGCGCGATCTACCGGCCGGCGTGCGTGCCGGGATGTCGGACGTGTTCCTCAGCTCGGGCCGCGGCACGCTCGCGGACCTCGAGCGCCACCGCATCCTCGACGCGCTGGACCAGGCCCGCGGCAACAAGAAGCTCGCGGCCGCGCAGCTCGGGATCCACCGCAGCACGCTCTACGCGAAGCTGCGGCGCTACGGGCTGCTCGACGCCGACCCTCCGGGCAAGCAGAACGGCTCGAGTAGCGAAGGTCCACAACCCCTGTCGTAGATCGAGACACGCGGGCGAAGCGCTAGAGCCGGCGAGGCTTGTGCCGCGGCCCGCTGCGTAGAAACGACCACGTGCGTTGCGCTTCGCGACACGCTGGCGCATGCGGGCTCGGGCGGCCCTGCGCGAAATGCCCGGAAAACCAGCCGAGGCGGACGAGCGCGGGGTTGGCACCGGGGTTGCTCTAGTTTCCGGGCGAGAGGTTCCACCCCCACCCCCCCCAACACCTCCTCTCACGAAGGGCGCCCCACCGGGCGCCCTTCGGCTTTTCAGGGCTTCTTTCCCCCGTCGCCTCGCGTGCCGCGGGGGCCTAAGTTCTCCTTCCGTGGACCGCGAACTTCCGCCGCAGATGCTGGTCGTCGACGACGACCCACCGAGCCGCCGGCTGCTCGAGGGGTACCTCCTCGCCGAGGGGTACGAGGTGCTCGTGGCCGGCGACGGGCCGACCGCGCTGGCGCTGGCCCGCGAGCGCGCGCCCGACGTCGTGCTGCTCGACGTGATGATGCCCGGCATGACCGGCCACGAGGTGTGCCGGACGCTCAAGGGCGATCCACGCACGCGCCTGTGCCAGGTGATGCTGGTCACCGCGCTCGACGGCACGCCCGATCGCGTGCAGGGGCTCGACGTCGGCGCGGACGACTACGCGACCAAGCCCGTGCGGCGCGAGGAGCTGCTGGCCCAGGTGCGGGCGCTCGTGCGCGCGCGCGGGTTGCTGCGCGAGATCGAGCGCGCGCGGAACGAGCTGGCCGAGCGCAATGCCGAGCTGTCGCTCAAGAAGGCGCTCGCGCAATCGATCGTCCACGACCTGAAGAGCCCGCTGGCCGCGATCCTGGGCAACCTCGAGCTGCTGGGGCGCCGCGCCGGGAGCGATCTCGCGCCGCTGGTCGAGCGCAGCCAGCAGGGCGCGGAGCGGATGCGCAAGATGATCCTCGACCTGCTCGACGTCGAGCGGATCGAGGACGGGCGGCTCGTGCCCCAGCTGGCGCAGGTCGAGCTGGGGGCGCTGGCGCGCGTCGCGATCGAGGAGCACGAGGTGCAGGCGCGCGCACGGCGGGTCGAGCTGTCGTTCGTCGCCTGTGGCCCCGTGTGGGCCGAGGCCGACACGGGGCTCCTCCGGCGCATCCTGGACAACCTGCTCTCGAACGCGCTCGCGCACTCGCCCGCGGGGAGCCGGATCGAGGTGCGTGCCGGCCAGCGGCCCGAGGGCGTGGAGCTCACGGTCACGGACCAGGGACCCGGGGTCCCCGAGGCGCTGCGCGAGAAGGTGTTCGAGAAGTACGCGCGGGTCGGCTCGCAGGGCGATGCCACGAACCGCGGCCTGGGGCTGACGTTCTGTCGCCTGGCCATCGAGGCCCACGGCGGCACGATCTGGGTCGAGGCCGCGCCCGCGGGCGGAGCGTGCTTCCGTGCCGTGCTGCCCGCGGCCGCCGTGCCCGCCGCCGACGCCTCGCCGATCCCGGCATGACTCGCCCGCGCGTCCTGGCCTACGTCGCGCTCGTCGACCTCGCCGCGTTCGCGCTCTTCTGCGCGCTGCTCGATCGTGCGACGCCCGCGCCCTGGGTCGGGACGTTCCTGCTGGCCACGCTCGTGGCCTTCGCCGCGGCGACGCCGGTGCGCCTGCCGCGACTGCGCACCACGCTCTCGGCCACCGATCCGTTCGTGTTCACCGCGCTCGCGGCCTACGGACCGATGCCGGCCTGCGTGGTCGCGCTCGCCGGTATCGCCGGCTCGACGCTGGGCCGCGATCGCACTCTGCACGTGCGGCACCTGGCGTTCAACGCCGGCAACGTGACGCTCTCGACCGGGCTGGCAGCGCTCGCGTTCCTCGGGGCACACGGCAGGGCGGGTGCCGCATTGCCCGAGCTGGTCGGGCCGCTGCTCGCCGCGGCGACCGTGTACTTCCTGGCCAACACCGGCCTGGTGACAGGCGCCATCGTGCTCGACACGGGACGGCGCTTCCTGCCCACCTGGCGCGAATCCGCGCTGTGGAGCGCGGTATCGGCCTACGGCGGGCTGACGCTCTCGGCCGGCCTGCTCTACGTCCTCGACGTGGTCGGCACGACCGGCCTCGCGCTCGGCGTTCCGCCGTGCTGGCTGCTCTCGGCGTTCTATCGCGTGCACCGCGAGCGCCAGCAGGAGCACGAGCGGCGCATCGCCGAGGTCGAGGTGCAGAACCAGGCGCTCGAGGACAAGGTCGCCGAGCGCACGTCCGAGCTGCGCCAGGCGCTGGTCGAGCTCGAGCGGGCCAATGCCAGCCTGGTGCGCGCCAACGCCGGACTGACCCAGGCCAACCGGGCCAAGAGCGAGTTCCTGGCCCGCGTGTCCCACGAGCTGCGCACGCCGCTCAACGCGATCATCGGCTTCTCGGAGCTGCTGCGCGATCCGGCGAGCCAACGCTTGAGCCCGGAGCAGGGCGAGTTCGTGCAGGACATCCATCACAGCGGCGAGCACCTGCTGCGACTGATCAACGACATCCTCGACCTGTCGAAGATCGAGGCCGGCAAGATGGAGCTGCATCGCACCGCGACCGACGTGGGGCGCGCGCTGCGCGACGCGGCCGCGCTGCTGCGCGCCCAGGCCACGCGCAAGCACCTGACGCTCGAGGTCGTGGCCGAGCCGGAGGCGCGCGCGGCGCTGGTCGACCCGGGCCTGTTCCGTCAGGTCCTGGTGAACCTGCTCAGCAACGCCGTGAAGTTCACCCCCGAGGGCGGCGCGGTCCGGCTCGGCGCGCGGGTCGAGGGACGGGATCTGATCGCCGAGGTGCGCGACACCGGGATCGGCATCGCCGCCGAAAACGTGCCACGCGTGTTCGAGGAGTTCTACCAGGTCGACGGCTCCTACGCGCGCGGCTACGGCGGGACGGGACTGGGCCTGGCGCTGGTCCGGCGCATGGTCGAGCTGCACGGCGGCGCGATCACGGTCGAGACCGCCCCCGGGCAGGGCTCGTGCTTCACCGTGCGCTTCCCGCAGGCGATCGTGGACGAGCCCGCGCCGCGGGCCGAAGTGCAGCCCGAGGGCTCGACGCGCGCGCCCGTCGCGGGGCGCGTGCTCGTGGTCGAGGACAACGCGCTCAACCGCAAGCTCGCGCGCAACGTGCTGCGGGCGCGCGGCCATCGCGTGCTCGAGGCGGCGACGGCGGAAGAGGCGCTCGCGATCCTCGAGCGCGAGAGCGTCGACCTGGTGCTGATGGACCTGCAGCTGCCGGGTCTCGACGGGCTCGAAGCCACGCGGCGCATCCAGGCCGACCCGCGCTCGAGCGGAACGCCCGTCGTGGCCTTGACCGCGCACGCGTTCGAAGAGGACGAGGCACGCGCGCGCGCGGCGGGCTGCGTCGGCTATATCACCAAGCCGATCCGCCTGGCCGACTTCCCGGGCCAGGTGCAGGCGTTCCTGCGCCAGCGCGCGATGGCCTAGCTCTCCCGGATCTGGATCAGGCTCGCCGCCAGGCGATCGGTGCGCAGGACGTTTCCTGCGCGGTCGACCTGTCCGAAGGTCAGCACGCCCGTGGGGCACGAGCTGACGCAGGCCGAGCAGCGCACGCACTGCGGGTCGGCCATCGGCAGGCCCTTGTTCGCGAAGCTCATCACGTCGATGCCCTGGTGGCACACCGCGGTGCAGACGTTGCACGAGATGCACTTCTTCTTGTCGGCCAGGATTCGAAAGCGGCTGAAGCGCGCGTAGATGTGCATCAGCGCGGCGAGCGGACAGAAGAACCGGCACCAGACGCGTCCCGAGTACCAGAAATAAACGCCGTAGCCGATGACCCCGGCCAGCAGCACGTCGACCAGCCACTTGTAGGACAGCGCCGAGCCCGAGAGGGCCAGGTTGTTCCACGCGCGCAGGCCGTGCCAGTCCGGAAAGCACCAGGCGACGACGCGCAGCGCGGCGAGGATCCACGCGATGCCGAGGATCGCCTGCCCGGCGAGGTTGAGCCGGTTCCAGCCCGGGCCGTGCGGCATCTTGTGGCGCTGGCTGTCGCCCAGGGTCTCGGCCAGCGCGCCGCAGGAGCAGATCCAGCCGCAGTACGCGCCCTTGCCCCACACGTAGACGAGCGCGGGAATCAGGACGAACGTCTGGGCCATCGAGATCACGAGCCACGGCACGAGCGGCGCGTCGGTGAAGACGTTGTAGACGAAGAGCGGCCAGGCCAGGATCAGGCCGTAGGCACGCCAGAACTCGCGGCCGTGGCCGTAGTCGACGCGCGGAAAGAGCCCGTCGGCGAGCCAGGCGGGCAGGAGCCCGTTGGCGTCGAGCCACGGCAGCACGATCTCGGGCAGGAGGAACAGCGGCACGATCTGGATCGCCATCAGCGTCAGCGTCTGGACGCGCACGTAGGGCGTGCGTCGCCTGCGGATGCGCCGCAGGCCGAAGCCGACGACGAGCGCCGAGTAGGCCAGCGTGTAATAGAAGGAAGGTGCGCTGGCCGAGACGCGCAGCACGCACGCGAGCGAGCCGCGCGGGGCCGAGGCGAGCGCGCGCTCGATCGAGAACGGGAAGCCTCCCGCGCGGCGGTGCCAGTCTTCGAGGAATCCCCCCGACTTCCAGTTGTAGAGCGCGAAGCAGAAGACGAGGAAGGCCAGGAGCGCGAGCTTCCGGCCGAGCGTCCAGTCGCCCAGGATCCGCACGCCCGAGCGGCGCAGCAGGTCGAGCGGCGCCTCGCGGCCGATCTGCACGAACACGACGTCGTTCGGCAGCACGAGTTCCGCTCCCGAGTCGCGGACGAGGCGGACCGCGGTCGGATCGATCGAGCGCACCGCGGTCGCGAGCTCGAGCCGCAGCGCTCCCGCGGCCGCCGTGCGCTCGAGCGCGGCCTGGTTTTCCGGCTTCGGCCGGGCGAGCGTGGCGCCGCGATAGGAAAGCGTGACCTCGGCGCCGGCCTCGGCCAGCGCCAGCGCGGATTCGACCGCGCTGTCCCCGCCGCCGACGACGAGCACGCGCCGGCGGGCCAGATCGCGCGGGTCGTGCAGCCGGTGGAACACCTTGTCCCGCTCCTCGCCGGGCACGCCGAGCTTGCGGAGCTCGCCGCTGCGCCCGACGGCCAGGATCACGCGCAGCGCCCGCACCGTCGCGCCGCCGGCCAGCCGGACGACGAGCGCGCCGCCCTGGCGCCCGACCGACTCGACCTTGCCCGCGGTCACCTCGATGTCCTGCGTCTGTTGCTCGAGCTCGTCGAGGAGATCTTCCTTGAGCGTCGCTCGCACCTGGAGCGCCCCCGGCGGAACGAGCGCGCTCGGATAGGTGTAGATCGGCTTGGCTCGCGGGAAGTCGGCGATCGTCTGGAGCCGTCGCCCGGCCTCGTAGACCCGCGGCGCGAGCCCCGTGCGGAGCGCCTCGCGCGCCGCGGCCAGGCCAGCGACGCCGGCGCCCACCACGACCAGGTCGAGTGTCCCGCTTTCTTTGCGGGCACGCTCGGCGGCGAAGGCCGGGTCGGCCAGGATCGCCCGCACGGCCTCGACGCCCGACTGGAGCGCGAGCTTGAGCAGGGGAATGCCGGTCAGCTCCCCGACGACGTAGAGGCCGGGCACGCGCGTGCCGCCGTCGGCTCCGATCTCGGGCAGGCTCTCGACTCGCCCCGCTGGCCAGCGCGTGTGGAGCCAGTGCGCGTAGCGGGCGAGCGGCGTCATGGCGCTTCGAGAGCGATCCCGGCATGCGCCAGGAAGCGATCGAGCGCCGCGCGGACCTCGGGTCGCTCGGCCAGGCGCGCGCGCTCGGCTGTGAGCTGGCTCAAGAGCGCGTCGACGTCGGCGCGGCCGACGCCGCGGCGCGCGCGGATCTCCGCGGCGATCGGCGCGGCCCGCGCCACGGCGAGGCGCCGCGCCATCGTCAGCAGCACGTCGTCCGCGAACGCGCGGTCGGCGGCGTGCGCCAGCGCCTCCATCCGCTCGGGGTAGCGCCGCACGACCCAGGTCCAGGAGGCGAGGGCCGCCGGATCGTCGAGCGAGGCGACCGCGCTCTGCGGGTTCGCCGTCTCGGCCGTGTGGTAGTTGCGCCCACCGATCCAGCCGCCCCACTCGAGGGACTGCGTGTCGAGCGCCTCCCGCGCGCGTGGGTCTTCGCCGGCGAGCCGCTCGATCGCCCGACGCCGGCTGCGCTCCGGATCGTAGCCCTGGGGATCGTTCAGGAAGTCGGCCACGGTGAGGAGCGCAAGGCGCGAGCCCGCGAGCTCGGCCATCGGCAGCGCCAGATAGCCCGCGAGCTCGCCCGCCAGATCGGGCGCGCGCTCGCGCAGCGCGCCGAGGACCAGCGCGAGCGGCATGCGCGCGCCCGAGCCGTTGGCCGGGAAGCGGTCGGCCAAGATCATCTGCCGTCCGCCGAGTCGCGCCCGTGTGCGCCGAATCGTCTGGGCATCGAGCGCGACGGACGCGGGCGCGGTGCCGCTCCACACGATCCCGATCTGGCGCGGAACGCGGCGCAGGCCGTCGAGCAACGCGGCCGAATAGGGGAGCGACGGATCGTCGAGCCCGCGGTCGGAAGACACGGCGGGACGCAGCCAGATCCGCGTGTCCCGCGGCACGGAGCGCGCGAGCGCGCGCAGCAGATCGAGATGTGCCGGCGCTGCGCTGCGGCCGTAGCGGTCGAGGTCCGCCAGATCCTCGAGCTCGAGCGGCGCGTCCTCGAAGGACAGGACCACGTCCCGTGTGCCCGTCCGCTCGCGCAGCACGCTGACCAAGCGAGCCAGCTGTTGCTGGGCCGCGCGTCCGCCCACGCGGCCCGGCCCGCTCCCGGGCAGCACCTCGACGAACACGTGCAGCCCGCGCTCGCGCCAGGCGGCCAGACGATCGAGCATCGCGGGCGCGAGCTCCCGCTCGGGGAGGGCGCGCGTCGTGACCCACAGCGCATTGAAGCCGCAGGCGATGCCGAACTCGACGTGCGCCTCGACGCGCGGGTCCGCGGCCGGCGCCGGAACGCCGAGGATCCGCAGCGCGAACGGGGAAGGGGAGGATGCCACGGGCGCGCCGACGGCCAGGAGCAGAGCCGCGGCGGCGATCAGAACGGCAGCTCGTCCCACAGCACCTGGCGCTTCGAGGCCAGGAAGAACGTCAGCGACGGAGCCGAGCTGAACACGTCGTCGGGCTTGCCGTCGCGGCGCATCGTGCGTAGCAGCTCGTCGAACACCAGCGCCAGCTGGCGGCCGCGGTTCGTGCGATGGATCGAGAACGTGCCGGTCTCGATCCGCGCCGACTCGGGCGCCGAGAGCGTCCAGTCCCACTGTCCGCGGATCGTGTTCGCGTCGCGCTCGCCCAGGGTCAGGCGGAACTTCCCTGGCCCGATCTTCGTGATGTAATCGGAGAGCCCGTTCCAGTCGGTCTCGAACCCCTCGGGCGCGCTCGTGCTCATGAAGCGCAGCTTGACCTGCGGGCTGCCGCTCTCCGTGCGGATCCACAGCGCGATCTTGGAGTCGCGGTTCACGTACCACCAGGTGCCGTCCCAGCTCCCCGCATCGTCGCGTGGCGGGACGAAGCGCGACACCTCGCCTTTGGGCTCGAAGCCGAGCTGGGCCGAGAGCGGCGCCGCCAGCAACGCCAGGAAGAGCAGCGTCGCGACGATCGAGAGCGGGCGGTGCAGGCGAGCCGTCGGTCGAGCCATCGTTGTTTCTCCCGTGCGCCTGGGAACTATACCGTCGGCTTTCGCGCCGGACCACGCCGGTCGCCGAGCACGCGCCCGAGGGCGCGGGCGGTAGCCGAGCGGCGCCGGGCACCCGGGTAGGCCAGGGCCAGGAGCTGCCGCGACAGCACCCGGTGCAGCGTGGCCGCATCGGGCGCACGCCGTCCGAGCACCTCGAGGTGCGCTCGAAGCACCACGGCGTCGCCGCGCGCCACGGGGCCGGTCAAGGCGCGCGCCAGCCCGTGCCGCTCGGCTTGCGCGATTGCGCCCAGGGCCAGCCGCACGAGGGCGCGCTCGGCGGCGTGCGGCTCGACTCCTGCGCTGCCCAGGATTCGCACGGCGACGGCGAGAAGGCCGAGCAAGTCGTTCGCCGCGAGCGCGGCCGCGGCATGGTAGGCCACCCGGTCGGCCGGTCGCGCGTGCGGGCGGAGCTCGAGCGGCACGAGACCCAGGTCGCGGGCCATGCGTCGGCTCACGTGCAGCGCGCGCGGAGTGCCCTCGATGCGTGCCCGGCTGCCGGGAACGAGCGCGCGGGCGAGCGCCGGGTCGCCGAGCGTCTGGAGCGGGTGCAGGACACCGACCTCGGCGCCGCGGGCCGCGAGCGCGGCGACAGCCTCGAGGCCCAGCCCGCCCGCGTGGTGCAGCACGATCTTGCCCGGCCAGCAGCCGCTCGCCGTGCGCGCGAGTTGGCGAGCGGTCGGGCCGAGCGCGCGATCGGGGACGGCGAGCAGGATGCACTCCGCGTGCAGGGCGACGTCCCTGCTCGAGGGCCAGGCCCGCGCGCGCACCACGCGGGCCAGGCGCCGGGCGTCCGCTCGCGTTGCCGAGGACACCGCGGTGATGCGGTAGCCCGCCGTGACGAGGAGCGGCGCGAGCGCGGTGGCGAGCCTCCCCGCCCCGACGATTCCGATCGTCGGCCGCTTCACGCGCCGGCCCGCAGCGTGACGAGCAGCTGCTCGAGCTCGGGCGGGGTCGGCGCCGCGAAGCTCACGCGCTGGCCGGTCGTGGGGTGGTCGAAGTCGAGGCGCGCGGCGTGGAGCGCGAGCCGGTCGAGATCGCGCAGCGCCTGGCGCTTGCGCGGATCGAGCACGCCACGCCAGCGCCGTCCGCCGTAGCGCTCGTCGCCGACGATCGGGTGGTGGATCGACTCGAGATGCACTCGGATCTGGTGCGTCCGGCCGGTCTCGGGCGCCACGTCGAGCAGCGTGAACCCGGGCAGGCCCTCGCGCGTGCGATAGGACGTCCGCGCCTCGCGGGAGCGCCCGCGCGTGTCGCGGATCGCCATCCGCGTCGGATCGCTCCGGCTGCGCCCGATTGCGCGCTCGATGCGGCCCGCCGACGGGTCCACGCGGCCCCACACCAGGGCGAGGTACACCTTGATCACGCGCCGCTCGGCGAACGCGCGCGACAGCGCATCGTAGGCCGCGTCGGTCTTGGCCACGACGAGCACGCCCGAGGTCCCCGCGTCGAGGCGATGGACGATTCCGGGGCGTGTCGGGCCGCCGCGTCCGGCCAGGCGGAAGCCGCGCGAACGGAGCCCGTCGACCAGCGTGCCGTGCGCTCGGCCGTGACCCGGGTGGACCGCGACGCCGGCCGGCTTGGCCACGACGAGCAGCGCGTCGTCTTCGTGCAGCACGTCGAACGAGACCAGCTCGACGCGGTCCGACGGGACGGCGAGCTCCGGAACGTGCACGATCAGCTCGAGGCCGCCGCGCAGCGCGACCCCGGCTTTGGCCGCCGGCGCACCGCCGACGAGCACGTGGCCCCCGAGGATCCAGCGCCGCAGCGCGGCCCGGCTCGTTCCGGGGAGGCGCGTGGCCAGGAACTGGTCCAGTCGAGCGCCCGCGGCCTCGTCCGGAACGGAGAACGAGAGCGTCGTTCCGGGGGCCGGCGCGCTCATGCCGAGGACAGGCGCGCGTTGCGCCGCAGCCTCAGGCCGCGCACGAGCATCGCGATCGCGAAGGCAGCGACCCCGAGCGACAGCAGCTGGGACGTCGACACGGCTCCACCGAAGTAGAGACCGCGGTGCAGATCGCCGCGACCCTCCTCGAGCAGCGTGCGGCCCACGCTGTAGACCAAGGCGTAGACCCAGAACACGCTGCCGGGAGGTCCGACCCGCCGCCGCCACAGGAGCGTCAGCAGGGCCACGAGGGCCAGGTCGAAGCCGGCCTCGATGAGCTGGATCGCGAGGCGCGGATCGTGGAGCGGGACCCCGGTCAGCTCGTGCGCCTGCTGGCTCTCGAACACGACCGCGAGCCAGTGGCGCGGATCGAGCGGGATGCCCCAGCAGCAGCCGCCGGCGAAGCAGCCCAGGCGGCCGATCGCCTGGGCCAGGGCCAGCGGCGCCGCGATCGCGTCGGCCAGGGCCCACAGCGGGAGCCCGTGCCGCCGGGAGTAGAGCGCGAAGGTCAGCGCGCCCGCCGCCACGCCACCGATCAGCACGCCCGCCGAGCGGATCGTGCCCAGGATCTCGGCCGGGTGGGCCAGGTATTGCTCCCAGTCGACGACGATCAGCAGCAGCTTCGCGCCGAAGATGCCCGCGAGCAAACTGAAGAACGTCAGATTGAACAGGCGCTCCTCGGCCAGGCCGAGCCCCCGGGCGCGGCGCACGAACCAGGCCCAGGCCAGCACCACGGCGCTTGCGAACAGCACGCCGTAGGTCGGCACGAACAGGTGCGTCGAGCCGAGGAACGGCAGATCGACGAAGCCGAAGTCGATCAGGATCGGGTGCACGGGATCACTCGGGAGCGGCCGAGCGCGGGTCGGCGCCAGCGGAAACCGCCGGGGCGGGCGCGTGCGGGCGCAGAGCGTCGAGCAGCAGCAGACCTGCGCCGACGACGATCGCCGAGTCGGCGACGTTGAACGTCGGCCAGTGCGCCGTGCCGAACTGTCGCACGAGCCACGCGGCGGGACCCGCAGCCCCGGCGTACACGTCGAGGAAGTCCACGACCTCGCCGCGCAGCAGCCGATCGATCAGGTTGCCCACGGCGCCGCCGAGCACCGCGGAGAGGCCGAGGCGCGCTGGCCGCGAGAGGTCGTCGCCGCGCAGCAGGAACCGCGAGAGCAGCACGATCGCGAGCACGGGCAACGCGGTCAAGAGGCCGACGCGCCAGGGCTCGGGCAGATCGGCGAAGTAGCCGAACAACCCGCCGCGGTTGCGCGAGTAGGTCAGATCGAAGAAGCCCGGCACGATCTCGACCGAGCCCGCGGGGCGCAGCCAGCGATGCGCCGCGACCTTCGTGAGCTGATCGACGACGACGACGGCCAGGGCGACGAGGAAGAAGCGCTGGCGCCCGGTCGGGGTGCCTGCGCTCACGTCGCCTCCGCCTCGCGCAGGATCTCGCGCACGTTGGCCGCACAGCGTGCGCAGGCCGTGGGCCACTCGGGATCCGTGCCGACGTCGGTCGTGTAGTGCCAGCAGCGCTCGCACTTCGTGCCCGCGGCGGCCGTGACCTCGACGGCGAAGCCGGACACGGTCTCCGAGCGCAGGGCCGCGTCCGAGACCGGACCGAAGGCCACCTCGCTGACCAGCAGCAGGAAGCGGAGCTCGGCGCCGAACGAGCGCAGGAACGCCTCGTCCGCCGGGGCGGCGGCCAGGACGACGCGCGCCTCGAGGCCGCTGCCGATGCGTCGCTCGCGCCGCGCGATCTCGAGCGCGCGGTACACCTCGGTGCGCAGCGCCTGCAGCCGCGCGAAGCGCTCGGCGAGCGCGGCGTCTTCCCGCACGTCGAGCGGCGCCGGGAACACCTCGGCGTGCACGGTCCGGCGGTCCCACGGTGTGCGCCCGACCAGGCGCTCGAGCTCTTGCCACACCTCCTCGGCGGTGAAGCACAGCACCGGCGCCATCAGCCGGCACAGCGCGTCGGCCAGAGCCCACAGCACGGTCTGCGCGGCGCGCCGCGAGCGCCCGCGCCGCGGCAGCGTGTACAGGCGGTCCTTGATCACGTCGAGGTAGAACGACGACAGCTCGACCGCGCAGAAGTTGTGCAGCCCGTGATACACGAGGTGATACTGGTGCGCCTCGAAGGCCGCGACAACCCGGCGGCGCAGCGCCTCGAGCTGCCCGAGGACCCAGCGGTCGATCTCCTCGAGCGATTCGGCGGGCATGGCGTCCGCCACCGGATCGAAGCCGCTCAGGTTGCCCAGCAGGTAGCGGAACGTGTTGCGGATCTTGCGGTAGGCCTCGGCGTTGCGGTCGAGGATCTCGGGCGAAAGGCGCATGTCTTCCAGGAAGTCGATCATCGAGACCCACAGGCGCAGGATCTCGGCCCCACGCTGGGTCGCCACGTCGATCGGCGAGATCACGTTGCCCAGGGACTTCGACATCTTGCGTCCCTGGCCGTCGAGCGTGAAGCCGTGCGTCACGACCTCGCGGTACGGGGCGCGCTCGCGGTCGTTGACCGCGACGAGCAAGGACGAGTGGAACCAGCCGCGGTACTGGTCGTGGCCCTCGAGGTACACGTCGGCCGGCCACGGCGGGCGATCGTCGCCGCCCAGCACCGCCGCGTGCGACACGCCCGATTCGAACCAGACGTCGACGATGTGCTCGTGGAACGCGAGCGCGTCGCGCCGCGCGCAGGTGGGACAGGCGACGCCCTGCGGCACGAGCCGCGCCAGGCGCTCGTCGGCCGAGCGGTATGGCCGGTGCGGGCCCGCGCCGTCCGGCGCGCCGAACCAGGCGTTCGAGCCCTCGCGCTCGAACACCGCGGAGAGATGCTGGAAGAACGCCGGATCGCGCACGAACGCCGTCTCGGCCTCGCTCGAGCAGCGCGTGCAGACCACGGCCGGAACCGGCACGCCCCAGGTGCGCTGGCGCGAGATGCACCAGTCGGGACGGGTTTCGAGCATCTGCCCGATGCGCGCGGCGCCATGGGCCGGGACCCAGTGCGTGGCCTGGACCTGCGCCAGCGCGGCGGCGCGCAGGCCCTGCGCGTCCATCGAGATGAACCACTGCGGCGTCGAGCGGAACAGCACCGGATTGTGACAGCGCCAGCAATGCGGGTAGCTGTGGCGCACGTTCGAGGCCGCGAGCAGCAGGCCGCGCGCGCGCAGGTCCTCGACGATGCGCGGGTTGGCCTCGAGCACGTGGAGTCCGGCGAGCCAGGCCGGGCCGACCTTGTCGGCCAGGAAGCGGCCGTCGTCGCCGACCGGGTTGAGCGGGGAGAGGCCGTAGCGCGCGCCGATGCGGAAGTCGTCGGCACCGTGGCCCGGGGCCGTGTGGACGCACCCGGTTCCGGCGTCGAGC
>Ga0180063_1000030_pt1 | contig 31169 bp, 29 predicted proteins | sample EasRivT47_16_10D_FD_121776 | JGI IMG/M metagenome (GOLD analysis project Ga0180063, IMG submission 121776) | Soil microbial communities from meander-bound floodplain in the East River, Colorado, USA - East River metaG ERMLIBT47_16_10D | ecosystem: Environmental > Terrestrial > Soil > Floodplain ...
CCCGATCCCGGTAGACGCTGCGCGCACCGACGTACGAGCCGAGGTCGATCCCGGGCCCCGCGCCCGCCGTTCCGAACGTGTACACCGGGACCAGGCGGTTCGTGTGGTGATGCCACGAGACGTAGCGTCCCGGCTCCGGCCCCCAGTGCGCGATCGACGAGCGGCCGCGCTTCGCGGCCTGGATCTGGATCTCGCGCAGCCGGTCCGCCGCACCGACGGAAGCACCGAGGCAAGCCCCCACGGCGAGCCACGCCACGGCTGCCCGAGCCGCGACGTGCCAACGCCCGAACGCCTCGCGTCCCACGGCCCCTCTCCTCCGGGGCCGCGCCGACGGCCCACTCCGATCCAACCAGCGAGGGCGAAGGCTAGTTCGCGGCGGGCGCTCGGTCAACCGCGCCGCTTGCTAGAATCGTGGGCGATGGCCCGCCCAGCCTCGACCGATGCGAGCACGCCCAAGCGCGACGGCTACGCCTACAAGCGCGAGTTCTATCGCGATCCGGAAGTGGCCGCGGACTACGACCGCCATCGTTTCACCACGTTCGCGCGCGTCCGGCGAAACGCGCGCAAGTGGCGTGCGATCGAGATCGCCCTCGGCGAGGCGGGCCGCGTGGACTCCGTCCTCGACATCCCGTGCGGCACCGGCCGCTTCACCGGAGCGCTCGCCGGACGCGGCCATCTGGTGATCGCGAGCGACATCTCGATGGAGATGATGCGCGTCTCGGCGGGCAAGACGGCGGAGCAGCGGCAGGTTGCCGGGCACGTCCAGGCGGACGCCGAGCGGCTGCCGCTGCGGACGGGCGCGGTCGACTGCGTGCTCTCGATCCGCTTCCTGTTCCACTGCGACGGCGCGACCCGCGTGCGCATCTTGCGGGAGATGAAGCGGGTGTCCCGCAGGTGGCTGGTCGTGGACTACCGCCACCGCTACAGCTACCGCTGGGTCAAGTGGCGGGTCTTCCGGGCGCTCGGGCTGACCCGGAAGCCGTTCGATCGCGTCACGACGGCGCAGCTGCACCAGGAGTTCGCGGAGGCGGGCCTCACCGTGCGGCGCATCATCCCCGTGAACCGCGTGTTCTCGGACAAGTGGGTCGTGCTGGGTGAGCCGGTCCGAGCCGCCCACTGACGCCTCTCGGGTCGAGCTCGCGCTCGAGCGGCTCGCCGAGGTGGAGGTGCTCGGACCGCTCGGCGAGGGCGGCAAGAGCACCGTGTATCGCGCCGCATGGCGCGGGCGCGAGGTGGCGCTCAAGGTCTACAAGGCTCGCGCTGTGGCCCACCACGCGCGCAAGCACGGACAGGACATCGCGGCCTACGAGCACGAGCGCAACCGCGCGTTCTGGAGCGCCCCGGGCCTCGCGCGCTACGTCGCCGAGCCGCTGGGCTACCTGGCCGCAGCCGAGGTGTCGGCGTTCTGGCAGGAGCTGCTGCGCGGCGAGCTCTACTACTTCTACTACACGCGCCGGAACGGACAGGTGCCCCCCCAGCTGTTCGCGCACGTGCGCCGGATGGTCGAGCTCTATCATGCGGCCGGGCTGTACGACGTCGATCTGCACGCGATGAACGTCATGGTCGTGGAGGAGCCTTCGGGCGAGCCGGTGCCCAAGCTGTTCGACTTCAATCTGGTGCCGTTCCACGTCCGGCCACGAAACCCATTCGTGGCCCTGCTGCTCCGGACCGGCCTGATGGACACACGCGCGCGCGACCTGCGCAAACTCAGGCGCTTCCACGACTTCCGGCGCATCGAGGCCAAGCTGGTCGGCTTCTACCGTTGAAAGTCCTCGGCGTTCCCCTAGCATGCCGCGCGGGGATCGGAATGTATTCGCGTTGGCCGTTCGTTGCGCTGGCCCTTGGGTTGATCGGCCTTGCCGGCGGCTGTCTCGGCTCGCCGCGGGTCGTGCCGGCGGGAGCGGTCGAAGACCCGATCTCGGCCAAGCTGCTCCCGCTGGTGTATTACGAGGATGGGGCGGTCTTGTTCGTCGGCGTCGACACCCGGGCCGCGCAGTACACCAAAGACGCCGAATCGCTGTTCCCCGTGGGCGTCGGGCTGGGTAACCGCTCTCGGCGCACGCTGAGCTTCGACCGCGAGTCGTTCATCCTCGAGACCGCCGCGGGTCAGGTGTATCGGCTCGTGAGCGTCCAGGAGTTCAACGAGCACTACAAACGCTCGGCGACCGATCGGCAGCTCGCGGAGACCTTTCTGGAAAAGCTCCAGATCCGGTTCGCCGGAAGCGCCTTCCGGCGCGGAACGCTCTTCCCGGCGCGCGCCGGCGCACCGGATTCGACCGCCATCGACAAGGTGGAGCTCGGCACGACCGACTGGACTCACATGTACCTGTATTTCCCGGTGCCCAGCGACGGCCTGCACGGTCGCCGGTTCAAACTGATCGTCTCTGCCGAGGGCCAGCTGGGACCGATCGTCGTCTCGTTCGACGTGCGCTGAATCGGTTGACAGGTCAGGCCTTTTCCTTATCATGCTGCGCGAGGGGAGATGGAAGGTCGTCGTGGCTTCGCGCTGGCCCACCTGGACGCTCTCCCTCGGCTTGATCTGCCTCTCCTCGGGCTGCCTCGGAACGCCCCGTGTCGGTTCGTCGAGCGCTCCTGGGGTCCCGACCTCGCCCAAGCTGTTGCCGCTCGTGTACTTCGAGGACGGGGCGGTGCTGTTCATCGGCGTCGACGCCCGCGCGGCGCAGTACGCCAAGGATGGCGAGGCCATGTTCCCGGTCGGCATCGGCCTGGGAAACCGGGCCCGGCGCACGCTCAAGCTCGATCGTGAGTCGTTCGCGCTCGAGACCGCGGCCGGGCAACGCTACCCGCTCGTGAGCGTGCAGGAGTTCAACCAGGACTACCGGCGCTCGGCGAACGACAAGACGCTTGCCGAGACATTCCTCGATGCACTCGAGGTCAAGTTCGATCCCGGCAAGTTCCGCGCGCGCGCCCTATTCCCGGCCCGCGGCACGCCCGGCGTCGGGACCGCGGTCGACTCGTTCGAGCTCGGCACGACCGAGTGGACGCACATGTACCTGTACTTCCCGCTGCCCGCGGATGGCCTGCACCGCCACAGCTTCAAGCTGCTCGTGTCCGTCGAGGGGGAGCCGGACCCGTTCGTCGTTGCCTTCGAGGTCCGCTGACGCGGATCTCGCATCCGAGGGGTGATCGTCATGATGTGGAATCGTGTGCGCGCGGGCCTGCCCGTGCTGGTGCTGGCCCTTTCGACCTGCCCCGCGCTGGCGCAGGAGCCGTCCCCGGCTCCAACGCCGACTCCGGAACCCCAGCCTGCGGCGGAAGCACCCAAGGCGCCCACCGCGTCGGCCGTGGTCAAGCGCATCCAGGCGGGCGAGTTCGATGCCGGGCTGACCGACGTCGAGGCCGCGCTCGCGGCCAACCCCGAGGACGCTCGTCTCTGGTACCTCAAGGGCTTCATCCTGGCCAACCTGAAGAGGCCCGAGGACGCCGCGGAGGCCGGCGGCAAGGCGCTCCCGATCAAGCCCGACTTCGAGGGCGCGAACGTGCTCCTGGCCCGGCTGCAGGAAGAGATGGGCCAGTTCGAGACGGCGCTCGAGCACTACCGCAAGGAGCTCGAGATCGCGAAGTCGGTCACCGTCCGGCGGGACGCGCTGCTGGGTATCGCCACGGGCTCGATCCGGCTCAAGCGCATTCCGGATGCGATCACGGCCCTCGAGCAGGTGCTCAAGATCGCCCCGGGCCACATGGGCGCGATGCAGGAGCTGGCCGACCTCTACAGCCGCGAGGGACGCAAAGACGAGGCCGAGGCGCTCCTCGACCGAGTCGCCATCCTGAAGTCGAACGATCCGCAGAAGCTCTACGATCTGGCCAGCTCGCGCCAGAGCGCGGGCGACCTCGAGGCGGCCGCGGCCTATCTGCGCAAGTCCTTGCAGATCAAGGAGGACTTCGCCGAGGCCCACCGGTTGCTGGGCCAGATCCTGGTCAGCCTGCAGATGAAGGAACAGGCCATCGAGCAGCTGCGCCGCTACCTCGAGCTGGCCACGAACGCGGACGACCCCGCCGTGGTCGCCGCGCGGAATCTGCTCGATGAGCTGACGAAGTACGAGGACAAGTAACTGCGGCGCGCGCCGTCGATCGCCGTATAATTCCCCACATCAGGGGGAGGACGGGCACGCGAGTGCGTGCTCACGGCTCGACGGAGGTGCGACATGCCTCCCGTGCGATGCGGAATCCTCGCACTCGCGGGCGCGCTCGGGGCGACGACGGCCCTCGGCCAAACCGAGATCGGCAATCACGAGATCCAAAAGGCCCAGCATTTCGCGGCCAAGGGGTCGAGAGCGCTCCGGGCGGGGAACTTCGGCGCGGCGTTGCCGATGTTCCAGAAGGCCCTCGAGGCGGTGCCCGAGTTCCCGGACGCCCACATGGGACTCGGGCACGTCGCGCTGCGCGAGCGTTCGTACGAGCGGGCACTCGCCGCCTACCGTCAGGCCGAGGAGGGCTACACGGCCCTCGGCGAGGCGATGTTCCGGCGGCGGCTGGTCGAGTACGACGAGGCGCAGGAGCAGATCCGCAACCTGCGGCAGGAGCTCATCGAGCTACACGCGCGCGCCAATCGGACCGGGAGCAACGAGAGCGAGCCCGGTTTGACAGGGCTCCGGATCGAGCAGTCGATCGGCCACCTCGAGCAGATCCAGCGCCCGGACCGGAGCGATGTCACCCTCGCCCCGGCCGAGGTGCCCTTTTTTATCGGGAACGCCCTGATGCACCTGGGAAGACACGCCGAGGCGATCGACGCCTGGCGCGCGGCGCTCCGGCGCGATCCGCGCTTCGCCCCGGCCTACAACAACCTCGCAGTGGCGCTGTGGAAGACGGGACGTGTGGGCCAGGCGCATGCCTGCGTGGCGCGGGCCGAAGCGCTCGGCGTCGTGACCAACCCCGCGTTCAAGGCCGATCTCGACCGCGCCGGCACCGCCGAAACTGGATCAACCTGTCCGTAAGAACAAGAAGGGGAGGGTCTGCACCCTCCCCTTCCGACGAACGATGGCGTCGTCCTAGAACGTCCAGCGGGCGGACACGCGCATGCTGCGTGGATCCTGATAGCCGAGGATCGTGTTGTAGTCGGGATTCGAGATCGTGGCCGTCGACTCGACGAAGTCGTCCATGGCATTGACTTCGCGCGTGCCGAACAGATTGAACACGGTCAGACCGAGCTGCAGCGACCCGGCCTTCCCGAACGTCCGATCCCAGCCCACTTGCAGGTCGAACGTGGCGATGTCCGGAGTCCGGCCGAGGGCCTCGCGACCGACGTTGTTATAGTCATACAAGAACGCGCCCGATGCGATGCACGGGTCGGCGTTCGCAGCGGTGGAGGTGCCCGTGGCGAGGATGAGTCCGGTTCCACAGCCACCGGTTGCCGAGTCCGACCACCAGGCGTAGATCGGGTTCAAACCCGGCAGCTCACCGGCGTTGATGTAGATCGGGTGCGCCAGGAGCGGCGTGCGAGGCGTCCCCGAAAGCCAGTTCATGGAGCCGCCGAGCAGGAACCCGTTGTCCCACTTGTACGAGCTGTACAGCTTCATCACGTAGGGCCTGTCGGTATTGAGCTGTCCCTCGTCGAACTGCGCCGCCGTCAGCGGCGACAGTGGGAAGTCGAAGAGCGAGGTGATGTTCGGATCCGACTGCCCGTTGTCGTTGCGATACAGGCCCTCGTAGTTGCCCTGGAGGTCCGAGATGCGGAAGTTGCCGTAGAACAGCCAATTGTCGCCGAAGCGCTTGTTGAGGATGAACTCTGCAGCCTTGTACTCACGGACAGCTGCCGGGATCGTCTCGCCGTTCGGACCCAGCCCGGTGTTGTCGGCAGGATTGGCGAGAACGTACGCGCCGAAGCCCGCCTCGTTGGGGAAGGCCGGGAACGGCTGCGACGGATAGCCGTATAGCGTCGGTCCGTAGTAGAGGTTCTGGATCGATTCGATCGAGTTGTACTGCACGTCTTCGAGGGAACGTCCCTGCTCGCGGTAGATCGCACGGATCTCGATCGACGTTTCGTTGCCCAGCTCACGCTGGAAGCCGAGCAGCAGCTCGTCGACGTACGGGAGCTTGGTCCCATCCTCGATGTCCGTGGTCTGGAGCCCCTGCATGAAGATCGTGCCAAAGGGACGTGGGCTGAGCGGCGTGCCCGTCGCGTAGTTGAAGTCGGTCCACTGGTACCGGGAGATGCCGACCTCGTTCGACAGCGAACGAACCGCGAGGTCGTTCGGGATGCGCTCGAAGTAACGCCCGACGTTCGCGTAGAGCTTGGTCCGGCCATCGCCCTGCACGTCCCACGTCAGGCCGACACGGGGCGCGAACTCCGTGTCGAACTTGTAGCTGTCCGCGATGTACGTAGTCGTGACCGGGACGCGTACGGTCACTTCATCGCCGTTGTTCGGGATGAGGTCCGGATCGACGAGGGCCTCCGACAGCGGAAGCGTGAATCCGCCCGAGCCCGTGATCTCCTGCGACGTCACGCGGACGCCGGCCTTGACGGTCCAGCGCGGGTGGAACGTCCACGTGTCCTGGACGAAGAAGTTCAGGTCGGTGGTCGTCGTCGGCGGGGGCGTGGGATAGAACCGGGCGCGAACCGAGCGCCAGTTCTCAAAGCCGCCGCCGCCCGCAAAGCCGCGGAAGTCGATCAGCGTGCCCGAAGTCGAGTTGAGCGTGACCGCGCAGTCGAACCCCGGATTGTCGCCGGGGCACGGCGTCACGGCGTCGGTGTAGGTGCCGCTCGCGTCGCCGTCGAGCGGGATAGTGAACGCCGCCGACGGGCCCGTGTACGCCTGGTCGTCCGTGTACTCGATGTCGTCGTACTGGACGCCGCCCTTGATCTCGTGGTTCCCGAGGACCCACGTCGCCATCACCTTGTACTGGTCATTCACGTCATCGGCATTCGACAGGAAGCCGGTGCCGCCTGTGAACCACGTGGCCGAGTTCGCCGCCGCTCCGCCGAGGAACGCCAGCTCCTGCCGGCGATCGCGCACGCGCGAGTGATCGAGCGTGGATGTCTCCCGGAACTCGCCGTCGTGGCGTCCGACCTGCGCTTGCAGGAAGAAGTTCGAGGTCAGCGCGCCATCGTATTTCAACGTGTAGTTGTTGGCACCGTACGTGATGTCCGACTGACCGCCGCCGAGCGAGAAATACTGGAGATTGCGCAGGCCGGCGAAGGACTGTGGACCGGCATCGCCGTCCGACGGATCGCCGAAGCCGCTCAGCTCGAGGCGGTGGTTCGGATTGGCGTACCAGGTGACCTTGGCGGCCCAGTTGTCGTTCGTCCGCGTGCGCACCTGTGGGCCGGCGAGCGCGACGGGATAGGTCGCGTTCCCGACAGGATAGGTCGCATTCGCCGTCGGCGCCCCTGGCGCGACATTGAACGCGGTGGCGAGATCGAGCGGCTCGATCGTCGCCCCTTCGTCGGTCGAAACCTGGTTCAGCGCTCCGAAGTAGAACAGCTTGTCCTTGATGATCGGTCCGCCGACGTGCAGCGCGAGGTCGAGGTTCTCGGTCGATTCGGCGTCCGAGTTGACCGCTCCGGAGCTGTTGTGGACCTGGGCGAACCCCTGCGGGTACCAGCCGAAGTACGCGGCCACCGAGGCCTCGAAGTTGTTCGTGCCCGACTTGACGACCGTGTTCACCACGCCGCCCGTCGCCTGTCCGTATTCGGCGTCGATGCCGCCCGTCTTGACCTGGACCTCTTCCAGGAACTCGGACGTCACGCCGGTGCCCAGCGAGCCGTACACGATGTTGTACGAGCCGATCCCGCCGTAGCCGGTGTTGGTGATGTTCACGCCGTCGATGACGTAGGAGTTCTCGAGACCGGACGAGCCGGAGATCGAGTAGTTCCCTGCGCCCGTGCCTCCACCGTCCACCACGCCCGGAGCGAGGGTGAAGGTGTTGGAGAAGTTGCGGCCGATCGGGACGTAGTTGACGTACTCCTCGACCACGAACGTCCCGCCGATCGTCGTCGACTTGGCGTCGATGATCGGGGCTTCGGACGTCACCGTCACGGCCTCGATGATGCCCGTGTTGAGGACGAAGTCGAGCTGCGTGCGACTGCCGATCTGGACCTGCACGCCTTCCTGCACGACCGCGCCTCGCCCCGAGGCCTCCGCGCGGACGTTGTAGCTTCCGGACGGCAGACCAGCCATCACGTAGCGGCCCCTGGCGTCCGTCACTGCCGTAGTCGGCGACTGCGCGGCCATCGCCGTGACCGTGGCGTCAGCGACCGGATCGCCCTTCTCGTCCTTGACCACCCCCTCGAGCACGCCGGTCGTCGACGTCTGGGCAAGGACGGGGAGGGCGAGGGCGGCGCCGAGCAGCACGGCGATCGTCGCCATCGCGAACCTTCCGTTGAGCCTCATGCTTTCTCCTCCTCCTGAGTCGCTTCCCCTGCGCTGCCCGCCGCGACCGCGGCGCGCGGCCCACCGTCCGGGGGCACGCGGGTTCGGCGCGCAGGGTGCGTGCAATGAGGCTGCCAGCATTCCGGACGTCGTTCGAGTCCATAAACTACTGACTAGATTGATCTTGCTAGAATCGACCTCGGGAGGGCCCCCACGCGAGCCGGTTTCGTGGATTCATGTTCTTGGATCGGGGCTGCACCTCCGCGTCTGGTACCATGGCCGCGTGGGGCCTGCGGAGGAGTCTTGATCCGACGCCTGACAGCCGCCGCGATCGTTGCCGCGCTGGCCTCGACCGAGCCACAGAACGCCCCGATTCCGCCGAGCGCGCCCACCGAGCGCGTCGAGGTGCGGCTCGCGCAGTTCGACGTCGTCGTTCGTGACGCCGAAGGTCGCATCGCGAGCGGGCTCGGCCCTGCGGATTTCGAGGTGCTCGAATCCGGTAGCCCGCTCGAGGTCGTCGCAGTGGACGAATGGGGCGCGTCGACTGTGACGAGCGCGCAGGTCGCAGCGGCGGCCCCGCCGGTCAAGACCGAGGGAGAGGCGGAGGTTGTGTCCGCGTCCCCCACGCCCTCGCCTGCAGCGCCGCCCGACCGCGTCGAGCAGCGCAGCATCGTGTTGCTCTTCGACGGTCTCAACACGACGAGCGCGCTCAAGTTCAATCAGGCCAAGCGCGCGGCGCTCGGCTTCGTGCGCGAAGATCTGCGATCGCAGGACATCGTCGCGGTGTACCAGCTCGACCTGGCCCTCCGCCCGCAGTGTGGGTTCACGACCGACGCCGGCGAGATCACGGAGGCGATCCGCGGGCTGGCCTGGATGCCCAGCTCGGCGCTGTCGGACGAGATCGCAGAGAACGTGATGGCCTACCGCTCGCGCGGCGGCGTGAACTACGTGCAACCGCGGCTCGAGCGCGGGGCCTACCTCTCGAGCCAGCAGCTCGAATGGCAGCGCGAGCACACCTACGCCTTGCTCACCACCGTCGCCGAGGTGTTCGACGGGCTGCCCGGGCGGCGGATCCTGGTCTACCTCTCGGGCGGCTTCCCGATGACGACCCCCGGCGACATCGAGCGGGACTCGGGCGGCTTCACCCAGAAGCTGCGCGGCCTGATCCGGACGCTCTCGGCCTCGGGCGTCGCCGTGTACTCGATCGATGTCGGCGACGACCTGACGATCGGCGACGTGTCGCGACCCATCGACTGGCGTATCGCCGCGGGCAAGCTCGGGCTCGACGAGTCGATCCTGACCGACATCGGCCTCGACGCGCAGCTGTCGAGCGGCTCGGCCGGCGCGCGCCGGCAGTCGCTCGGCGTGCTGGCCGCCGAGACCGGCGGGCGCCTGCTCACGCACAGCGATCTCTCGAAGGCGTTCGACATCGTGCAGGAGGAGTCGACGCAGTTCTATCGGCTGTCCTGCCGCGTGTCCAAGGCTCAGACCAGCAACCGCTATCGCAAGCTGACGATCCAGGTCCGTCGTCCGGGCTACAAGGTCACCTCGCGCAAGGGGCGCTACGGCGACATGGTCCCGGGCGGCTCGCTCGAGACGAGCGCGGTGAGCCTGGCCGATACCTCGCCCGTGTTCCGTGCCATCTCGCTCACCGCGTCGACGACCACACTCCCCTTTCCGACGTCATCGGGAGCGATGCCGGTCGTCGTGGTCGCCGAGGCGCTCGGACCGCTCGAGCATCCCGCGGACGGTCAGGGCGGGGCCAAGCTCGACCTCGACTTCTTCCTCATCGCGCGCGCCGGGGGGGAGATCGTCTCGCGCTACACGCGCAACGTGACCGGGGCGATGAAGGCGGGAGGCGCCGAAGCCGTGCGCCGCGCGTTCCGGCTCGAGGGCCGTCTGGATCTCGCCCCGGGAATCTACGACCTCCAGGCGATCGTGCGGATCAACGATCCGCCGCAACTGGGGACCTGGAAGGCGCAGCTCGTCGTGCACGGTCCGGCCCCGGCCGAGGAGGGCGGGCTGCGGATCACGGGCCTCGTGCTGTCGTCCGCCGAGGGAGCATCCCCTCTGCTGGCGAAGGTCGAGAGCCGGGCCGGCTCGGTCGACCCGTTCCAGATCGGCGAGAGGCTGCGGCTGCTGCCCGCGACCCGTGAGTCGTACCCGGCACCGGGCCAGCTCGTGGCGCTCTTCTGGCTCGACGGCTTGCCCGTCCCGGAGACGGGCGCGCCCAAGATCGACGTGCGCCTGACGGTCGAAGACGCCGAGGGGGCCGTGCGCGAGGCCCCGAGCCAGCTCCTCGCGTTCGTGCCGCGCGCCGGCGGCGGCCATTCGGGGCTCGTCGGCCTCGACCTCGCACCGCTCCCGGCGGGGGCGTATCGGCTACGGCTCCACGTTGCCGAGCGCGAGCCCCCATCCGCCAGCGCCGACGCCACCTCGGCGTTTCGCGTCGTGCGCGCGGAAGGTCCCGAGATCGGCCAGGGCCCCGACGCCGGCGCGAGGTAGCTCCGGTTGCGAAGTCGTCGCCGGATCGTCCTGTTCGCGGCGCTGTGCGCGGTCGGCCTGGGAGTGTGGGTCGCCGCAGGCGTACAGCGTGTCCCGGAGGCCCAGGTCGGTGTGTCGGCGGCAGGCGTGGTCGAGCCGGGGCTGCGCTTCACGCTCCCCTGGGAGCGCCTCGCGCTCGTGCCGCGCCAGGGACCGATCGAGCTCGACGACGTTCCGCTCCGCACACGCGAGGGCTCGACGCTGCGCTTCGACCTCACCGGCGACTATTCCATCGGGAGCGTGCTCGCGCCCGACGTCGCGCGTCGCATCCGCTCGCTCGGTCTGGCCGGCGCGCTCGGCGAGCTTGCGGCTGCGGCCTTCGCCCGCGCCGCGGAGGGTCACGATGCGGAGGCGCTGCTCGCCGACCGCACGATCCTCGAGTCCGCGGTCGCAGCCGAGGTGGCGCCAGCCGGGATCGCGCTCGCTCGCCTGACCGCGCGCTCGACGATCGAGGACGAGATCCTCCGGCGGAGGAGGACCGAAGAAGCCCGCGCGCTCGGCCGACCGATCTCCGGCCGGGTCCTCGTGATCGGTCTCGACGGCGCCGACTGGAACCTGATCCGCCCACTCGTCGAGGCCGGCCGCATGCCGAATCTGGCGCGCCTGATGCGCGAGGGTGTCTGGGGGCCCCTGCGCTCCTACGATCCGATGTACTCGCCGCTGCTCTGGACGACGATCGCGACGGGCAAGTCGCCCGACAAGCACGGGATCGCGGACTTTCTCGTCCACGACGAGCGGCTCGGAACGCGGCGGCCGATCAGCAGCGATTTCCGCAAGGTCAAGGCGCTGTGGAACATCCTCTCGGACTTCGACGTGCCCTCGGGCTGGATCGCGTGGTGGGCCAGCTACCCGGCGGAGCCGGTTCGCGGTGTGCTGGTGACCGAGCTCGTCGCGCACGCCGTCGTGCGCTCGGGAGCGGGAGCTTCCGCCGAGCGCGCGGGGCTGACCTCGCCAGCGGATTTCCTGCGCGACCGCGGCGAGCTCCTCGTCCCGCCGGCCGCACTCGACCGTCGGGACATCCTGCGGCTCTTCCCCGTCGAGCCCGAGGCGTTCCGCGAGGGCCAAGAGCGGGCACGCACCGAGACCCCTGAGCCCGATTCCAAAGCCCCGCCCGACCCGCTGGTCCACACGATCAAGCTGCTGTGCGCGATGCGCACGTACCACAACCTCGCGCTCGACCTCTTGCGTCAGGGGCTGCCCGTCGTGGCGGTGTACTACGAGGGGATCGACATGATGGGCCATCGCTTCCAGCATTGCCTGCCGCCGAGGATGGCGCTGGCCACGGACGAGGAGTTCGCGCGGTTCCACGAGGCGGTGCTGGGCTACCACGAGATCCAGGACGAGATGATCGGCGAGCTCGTGGCCGCCGCCGGACCGCACACCACGACCGTGATCGTCTCGGACCACGGGTTCGCCGTGGGAGACGATCGGCCGACCGACATCGTGCCCTATACCACGGGCCAGCCGGCCGAGTGGCACCGCCCGTGGGGCGTCTGGCTCGTCCACGCCCCGGGCCTGGCTCACGGTCCGGGAGGGCCGGCCAGCATCTACGACGTGGCGCCAACGCTCCTGCAGCTGGCCGGCCTGCCTTCGGCCGAAGACATGCCGGGTCGCGTTCTCCCGGCGCTGCGCGAGCGCGGCCCGGCGATCCGATCGTACGAGCTGGTCGGGGCGGCGCTCGAGCGAAGGGAAGCGCCGGCGATCGATGCCGAGGCGGCCGCCGAAATGATCGCCAACTTGAAGGCGCTGGGCTACGTGGGAGGGGTCGAGTCTCTCGCGCCTGGCGCGGGCGGTGCGGACGATACCGGCGAGCCCGCAACGACGCAGGTTTTCTATCATCGGAACCTGGCGACGTACCACGTCAAGCAGGGACAGTTCATCGAAGCCGAGCGCGAGCTCCTGGCGGCCAACGAGCGACAGCCTCTCCCCAAGACCTATTCGATGCTGTCCGAAGTGCGCGCGGCCGAGGGCCGGCTGGCGGAGGCCGCGGCCGCGCTCGAGGACGGCTGGAGCACGATTCCCGAGCAGATGGACCCGCACACGGCCCTGTGGATCGTCGAGCTGCACCTGCGGCGGGGCGACCGCGCCGCGGCGCAGGTCGCCGCCGCGCGTCGTGCGACGCTTCCCGCGGCGGTGCGAACGGCGATCGAAGGGCGCTTCCGCGAAGAGGACCGAGACGTCGACGGCGCGCTCTCGCTCTACGAGCGCGCGCTCGGCGAAGACCCGCTCCTGGTGCAGGTGCTGCTGCGCGTCCTCGCGCTGCGCCGCTCGCGCGGAGAGGTCGAGCGCGTCGAGCCGTTTCTCGTCGCCGGGCTCGCGCGCGAGTCGCGCTCGGATCTGTACCACGACTTGCTCGGTGAGATCCTGCGCGATCGCGGAGACACACGCGCAGCGCTCGACCACTTCCGCCGGGCCTGCGAGCTCGTGCCCGACGATGCCGGATACCTCGCACACCGTGCCGCGGCCGCAGCGGGGCTCGGGCTCGGCGAAGAGGCGCTCGCCGCGATCGAGTGGGCTCGCCGTGTCGATTCGACGAACCCGGAGGTGTGGTTGGGGCTCGGCTCGGCGCTCGATCGCCTCGGGCGCGAAGTCGAGTCGCTCGCTGCGCTCGAGCGCGCGGGGGCACTCGCCCCGAACGACCCGCGCCCGGCCGTGGCCAGAGCGCTCGTGCTCGCACGCGCGGGCCGCTTGGCCGAGGCGCGACAGCTCATCGCGCAAACGAGCGCGCGCTTTCCGGACAGCGCGGCGGTGCGCACGGTGGCGCAGAGGTTGAAGTAACAGGATTGGGGTCAGGTCTCGAATCTTGGGGTTGCGGCAGCCGCGACCTCAAGATTCGAGACCTGACCCCCGTCTTACTTCGACGCGCGCTTCTCGAGGCCGTCGACGACCTCGCGCATGTCGGCGGCGTCCGGTGCGTCGGGAGCCAGCTCGAGGTACTTCTTGAGCGCGGTGATCGCGCCCGCGAAATCACCCAGCGCGATCTTGCAGAAGCCCAGGTGCTTGTGGGCCTCGGCCAGATCGGGCTTCAGCTCGATCACCTTGTCGAACTCGAGCGCGGCTTGATCGGCCTTGTCCTGGTTGTACAGGGCCGCTCCCAGATTGAAGTGCACCATCGGATCGTTGCGCACCTCATCGGGCGCGGTCGCGAGCAGCCCGGTCAGCGCCTCCAGGTCCCCCGTCTGCGTGTAGTGGTCGACGAGCTGGCTGTGCGCGACCACGTTCCCCGGATCGATCTCGACGATCTTGCGCAACGCCGTCAGCGTCTCGTCGGTCTTCCCCTGTGCCTTGGCCAGGATCGCGATCCGTACCCAGGCGTCGCGCTGGACGCTCGTGTCCGTCGCGGCCGCGGCTTCCGCCCGGTACTCGGTCAGCGCTCCGTCGGCATCCTTCTTTCGCTCGAGCAGCGTCCCGCGCAGCAGGTGCGCGCCCGCGAAGCTCGGCGCGGCGGCGAGCAACGCGTCGGTCGAGGCGATCGCTGCGTCGACGTTCCCGGCCTGCATCTCGACGTACGCGCGCAGGTAGAGCATCGAGGCGTTGGCCGGGTCGCTCGACAGCGCGCGCTCGAGCTCCGTGCGGGCGCGGTCGAGATCGCCCTTCTGGATCAACTCGACGATCTGGCCCGAGCCGAGCAGCGGGACCCCGGTGCCGAAGCTGCCGCCGCCGGCCGTGTCCTGGGCCAGCACGAGGTCGTAGACCACGACGTCCGTTCCGGCGATGTCGAGCGACGGAAGCGCGGCGCCCGCCTCGACCGCCTCGGCTTTCTGCAGCTTGACCCGCCGGTCGACGTCCCGCTGCACCAGGTTGATCGCGCTCACGCGCATGCCGGACCGGGCCGCGGTCAGGCTGTACTTGCCCGCGCGCACGAGCGCGAAGAGGTACTGCCCTTTCTTGCTTGTCTTCGCCTCGAGGCTCGGCTCGCCCTGCTTCACCGGCTCGAGCCGCACGATCACGTCGGCCAGCGGAGCCCCGGCGTTGTCCTTGATGGTCCCGGAGACCTTGCCTTCGGCGAACACGGCTTGCGCGGCGACGAGCGCAAGGGCCGCGAAGATCGGCGGGACAGCGGCGCGCGCAGGAAACCTCATGGCCACCTCCGGAGTACGATGCGCGCGGAGAGTGTATCGCCAGGCCCGGGCTACAAGCCAGACCCCGAGTCTAGGCTTGGAACACGTCCGCGGCCGGGGCGAGCGGGGTCACGGCCGCACGATCCTCCTCGCCCGTCCGGATGCGATAGACCTTTTCCACCGGTAGGACGAAGATCTTGCCGTCCCCGACCTCACCGGTTCGCGCCGCGCTCATCACCGCGTCGATCGTCGGCTGAACGAACGGCTCCGAGACGCCGATCTCGAGACGCACCTTGTCCACAAGCTCCATCTTGACCGTGGCTCCGCGGTAGGTCACGACCTGCTCGGTCTCGCCGCCGTGCCCGCGCGCGGCACTGAGGGTCAGCCCACGGACCTCGCAGCGGAAGAGCGCCTCGAGCACGTCGTTCAGCTTCTCGGGTCGGATCACCGCAATGATGAGCTTCATGCCTCGCCTCGCGCGACCGACGGAACCGGTCGCATGTTCGGCTCACGAGACGCTCCCGTCGGACCCTCGTCGGGCAAGAGCAGGATCGCGCCCGCATCCGATCCGTACGCTTCCTCTCCGTGCTCGACCACGTCGAGCCCGACGCCCTCCTGGCGCCGATCCGCGCGCAGCGGGACCACGAGAGCGATCAGCCGCAGCAGGACCCAGGAAGCACCCAGGCTGTAGACGAGCGTCGCGAGCGCCCCCAGGAGCTGGAGCCCGACCTGGATCGGTCGCCCCCCGAGGAGACCGTCGACACCGCCCCAGGCCGCCTGCGCGAACACGCCCGTCAGCACGGCGCCGACGAGGCCTCCCGTGCCGTGCGCCGCGGCGACGTCGAGCGAATCGTCGAGCCGCGTGCGCGCACGCCGGACGATGAGCCAGTAGCTCGGGAGCACACCGAGCGCGCCGATGGCGAGCGCGGACAACGGGCCCACGAAGCCCGCCGCCGGCGTGATCGCGACGAGGCCGACGACGACCCCGGTCACGGCCCCGACCGCCGTGGCGCGACCGCTGCGCGCGAGATCGACCCCGACCCAGACCACCAGCGCCGCCGCGGGAGCGAGCAGCGTGTTGACGAACGCGAGCACGGCGCCGGGGCTCGCCGCGAGCGCGCTTCCGGCGTTGAACCCGAACCAGCCGAACCACAGCAGCGCGGCGCCGAGCAGGGCGAACGGCACGTTGTGCGGCACGAGCGCCTGCCGCCCGTGGTCCTTGCGCGGTCCGAGGACCCACGCCGCGACGAGCGCGGCCGCGCCCGCATTCACGTGAACGACCGTTCCGCCGGCGTAATCGAGCGCACCGAGGCTGGCCAGCCAGCCGCCGCCCCAGACCCAGTGGCACACCGGCGCGTACACCACCAGGCTCCAGGCGGCGATGAACGCGACGTAGGCGCCGAAGCGCATGCGCTCGACGATCGCGCCCGAGATCAGCGCCGCGGTCACGATGGCGAACGTCCCTTGGTAGGCCAGAAACAGCAGATGCGGAATCGTCCCCTTGGCCGCGAGATCGACTCCCGAGAGCGCGACGTGGGCCGAACCGCCGATCCACGCGCCGCCTGCGGCGAAGGCCAGGCTGTAGCCGACGAGCGCCCACAGCACGCCCACCACGCCGAGCGCGACGAAGCTCATCATCATCGTGTTGAGCGCGTTCTTCGAGCGGACCAGACCGCCGTAGAAGAACGCGAGCCCGGGGGTCATGAGCAGCACGAGCGCGCTCGCCACGAGCATCCAGGCGGTGTCGGCGGCGACGATCGCAGACGGATCCATGGCCCTTCCTTCGCCCCCGCCGCCGCAAGATACGAACGAGCTGCCGCTCGCTCCACGATTCCGCGCAGGAAACGGCGGTTCGGCGATGACGGACGCGTAATCCGTGGCACGACCGCGCCCCGGATTCGCGGAAAGCGCCGGCTTGCGGCATTCTGAGGTCACGTGCGCTGCGCTAGGCTTCCCTTGCTCGCTCTCGTCCTGGCGCTGGCCGGCTCCCTTGGGCCGGCGGCTGACGAGGTCCCGGATTCGATCGCGGGCGTTTGGGCCACCGAGCCCACCGCCCGAGGCCAGGCACGCATCCGCATCGAAGCGAACAGGGATTCGTTCGACGGGACCATCGTCTGGCTCAGCGAGCCGAGCTTCCCGCCCAGCGAGCCGCCGGAGTTCGCCGGCCAGGCCAAGACCGATCGCCACAACCCCGACCCGTCCCTGCGCGGCCGCCCACTCCTCGGCCTGCAGCTTCTCCGCGGTCTGCGCCAGACGGGCGGATCGACCTTCAAGGGCGGGACGATCTACGACCCGGAGAGCGGCCGGACCTATCGCTGTCAGGCCCGCTTGACCGACGACGGGACGCTTCGGTTCCGTGGCTACATCGGCGTATCGTTGCTCGGCCGCACCACGATCTGGACCCGTGTCCCGGACCCAGCCGACGACGGTCGCGGCTCGCATTAGGGGACTGGATGGCCGAAGAGAATGGCTCCTTCCCGTTCGACCGGCGCGTGCCCGACGGCGACACGCGGGAGCGCCTGGTCTGTCGACAGTGCGGCTTCATCCACTACCAGAACCCCACGATCGTCGTGGGCAGCGTGGCGGCCTGGCAGGGTCGCGTGCTGCTGTGCCGCCGCGCCATCGAGCCGCGGGTCGGCTTCTGGACGATCCCGGCGGGCTTCCTCGAGCAGCAGGAGACCCCCGAGGAGGGAGCGGCGCGGGAGGCCCACGAGGAGGCCTGCGCCGAGATCGAGATCGACGGGCTTCTCGGCGTCTACAGCGTGGCGCGCATCAGCCAGATCCACCTGCTCTACCGGGCACGGCTCCGCTCTCCCGAGGTCGCGCCGGGGGCCGAGTCGCTCGACGTGGCCCTGGTCTCGCTCGACGAGATCCCGTGGGGCGACCTGGCGTTTCCTTCGGTGCGCTGGGTGCTCGAGCGCTACCGCGAGAGCGTGGGCCGGGACTGCTTCGAGACCTTCCGCTACGGACTGTCCGACACCGGCCGCTGAGGGTCCCGGCCGCGGGGCGACTCCGGGACCTCGAAGTCCATCGAGACCGCGAACGGCGTCTCGACCTCGGGGTGCGCAGCCACGATCGTGAGGCGATACGGCCGCGGTGAGAGATCACGGACCTCTCCGAGCTCGACCGTATCCCCGGCGCCGCCCGCGAGCGGCGCTTCGAGCTCGTGCACCACGACGCCCGTGCGCCGCGTGATGCGACCGACGAGCGTCCAGCCCGCGGGATCCCGAACCGGCCAGGACGGAGCGAGCCGCAGCCTCAATCGGACGGCTGGCACCGCGTCGGACTCGACCGATTCGACCTCGACCGCCAGACCGCCTCTCGGAAACAGCTCGGGTGCCGCGAGCGCGCCGGCCAGCCGCGATTCGTGGCGTTTCGCAGGCGATTGGGGCGCATAGGCCGCGGGGTGCACGACGCGCGCACCCGCGCGCAGCGTCCGGATCGTCAGTCGCTGCGGCTGGTCCGGACTGGCCGAGCGCTCGTAGAACCCGAGCGTGTAGCGGCACGCCAGGTCGCGCTGGGCGCGCGCGTAGCCGAGCCCCAGGTCGTTCGTGTTGCGGGTCGATCGACCTCCCGTCTCGATCGCCAGCCGCGCCAGCATCCTGGATCCGCCGAGATCTCCGTAACGAAACCCCTTGGGCGTGCGCATGCCCGCCGCGTCGATCGTGTACAGGGCGACGCGGGCGCGCGCGGCGCGCGCGGCGACCTCGCGGTGCGCGACATCGTGGTCGAAGCCGTCGGCGAGGAACGGGCCCGAGTAGAGCAGCACGACCTTGGCCCCCGGCCAGACCTCGAGCACGTCGAGGAGCATCTCGAGCGAGCGAAAGAAGCCACGCTCGGTGAGTCGGGCGTACGCCCCATCGTAGAGGGTCCGGTCGGACTCCATCCGCACGAGCGCGCGCAGCGCGTCGGCCGTGCCGCGCGCGGGTGCCGACTCGATGCGCAGCCCGGGGTTGAAGACGGCGACGACGTGCTCGTCCAGTTCCCGGCCGCGGCGCTCGAGCGCCTCGCGTGCCCGGGTCAACGCCTCGGTCGGGTGCTCGAGGTGCGGATAGTCGAAGACGTGGACGAAGCGGGCGGGCGGACCGCCCGCGCGGAGGGCCGCCCCGACGGGCCCCTCACCGCCCCGCGGATCGTCGACCTGCCCTTCGGCACAGCTCTCGTCGACCGAGACCACCGCGACCGGCTCGCCGTCGACGTAGAGCTCGAAGTCGCGCGCGGCCAGCCCGGGAACGGTCCGATCACGCGCGTCGAGGACCAGGACGTCGACGAGCGCGTAGCGGACTTCGACGTGCTCGATCTGGCCCACGTCGACCGGCGCCGGTTGCCCCAGCACGGCGCCCGTGAGCGCGAGCGCGACGAGCGCGCGCCTCAGAAGCCGAGCGCCTCGGCCGCCCGCTCGAAGTCGGCGGGGACGACCTGCAGGAGCATGCCCCACCTCCCGCCACCGCCCGTCACGGCGTGGGACGATATGACCGCAATGCCGCGAGTCGCGAGCTTGGCCAGGTTGTCGGCGACGGCACCGACCCGATCGCCGTCCTGGAACAGGAATCCGCGCTCGGGGCCGCGGATCTCGAGCGCGATCCGCGACGCGGCGCGGCGGAACGTCTCCTCGTGCTCGGGCACCAGCTCGAGCACGACCGTGCCGCCCGGCTGCGCGACGCACGACACGGCCAAGAAGCCCACGCCGGCCTCCTTGAACTGCATCAGGACGCGGAGCGCCTCCCCCGGCCGCTCGCCGACTTCGGCCCGATACAATTCGATCTTGAGCGTGGTGCTCGACACGTCGTGCCTCCTGCCCGGCGGCGGCGCCGCCTCCGGGGTCATTCTACGCGCGGCAGGGACTCTCGCCCTACGGGTGCGAGAGGTCCGTCGAGCGGTCTTCCTCGCTCTCCCCGCCGAGCACCAGGCACGGGACGACGCGGTCGTCCGAGGACGCGGACAGGACGAGCTGGGTCGAGACGCGGGCCAGGAACCCGGCCAGGGTCCCCCCGAACACGTATTCGCCGAGATGCAGGTGTTGCGCGACGACGCGCACCCCGTCCCCCTCGGGGACCACGAAGGTGCGCACCGGGGCTTCGACGCGCTCCTGGATCACGTCGTAGCCACCGTATCTCCGCGACACCTCGCGCTCCCACTCCGACGCACTCGCCTCGTGACCCAACAGCACGTCCCGTCCCTCGGCCCCCTCGGCCGGCTTGAGCACGAACCGCTCGCGCTCGGCGAGCGCGAGCTCGCGCAGGTCGCGCAAGCGTCCGCCGTGCAGCGTCAGCCCGGGACGGAAGATGCGCGTCCACGGGACGTGCGCGTCGATCAGGGCTCGCTCCTCCATCGTGAAGTGCCGGCGCCAGCGCTCGTGCGTCAACACCGCGAACAGGCGCTTCGAGTGCGCGACGTCCGCGGGGAACGACCCGACGATCACGACGTGCCCGTGGCTCGACGCCTCGAGCAGCGGTCGCAGGGGCTCGGGATGGCGCACGATGTCGACTGTGGTCAGCCGACGGTAGATCAGATCGACGGGACGGCCGCGGGCGCGTAGCCTTGCGCCGTCGTAGCCCAGCTCGCCCGGGTCGACGACCGACACCTGGAGCCCCTCCTCCGCCAGCGCCTCGCCGAGCTGCACGAGCTCGTGGCGCGTGGGCAAGCCGTCCCAATCGACGATCGCGACATGGCCGGGACGCTCGGGGAGCCCGCGGGCGTCTGAGGCCTGACGCCAGCAATCGAGCAGCGTGTCGACCAGCGGCCGCACGATCGGCAGGGCCTGGGCTCGATGGCGCGCGCCGATGCGCCCCAGCGCCTCGAGCCCCAGGAACAGCGGGCCGACGCGGTCGGCCAGCACGATCGCCGCCGTTCCGTTCGTGTTCAGCTCGAGGAACCGGACGCGCTTGCCGTTCCAGTACGAGTCGAAGCGTCCGATCGGCACGAGCGGGCGATAGCCCGGCTCGGTCAGAGCCTGCGCCTCGAGATGCGCTGGGAATCCGAAGTACGCCCGGACGTCCGGATCCCGGCGGTACAGCTCGACGACCTTCTCGGCGGTCCCGAGCAGCCGCTCGCTGGCCCAGCGCAGGTAGGCCTCGTCCTCGCTCGACAGCGCGAGCGGTCCGATGCCCACGTCGTGCGGCTCGCCGGCGTACTCGAGCCGCTCGCGCGCCACCTCGCGCTCGAAGGCTTGCTGCGCCTCGCGGGCGGCGCCGGGACGAGCACCGAGCTCGGCCGCGATCTCGGTGACGAACCGCCGCACGCCCTCGGCCAGCACTCCGTCGTCGGCAGCGGCGAGCGGGGGCGGCTCGGCCGTCGTCAGCGCGGCGCCGCCGGCGCCGACCGCCGCGCCCGCGGTCGAGCCGACGAACGCCTGGATGAACGGCTCGAGGAACTCGGCCAGGATCTCCGTGCAAGGAGTGCGCAGCAGCCGCGGCGCGGGTTCCCGCGCCAGCACGTATCGACCCAGATGCAGGCCGAAGTAGTAGTCGCAGCAGTCGGGAGAGTCCGGGGTCACCGAGCCCCGCGCGTAGAACGTGTCGTAGTCCTCGGCGTCGGCCAGCGCGCGCCGCATCCGCTCGGCGATCTCGCGGCGATGGCCGTTGCACCACGCATGGTCTTCAGCCGTGAAATAGATGTAGCGCCACTCGGGCTTGCCCGGATACGCGAGCTCCGAGAGCGCCGTCGCCAGCGCTTCGCTGACCAGGTGCTCGCGGAACGGGTGGCGCTCGACGAAGTCGTCGTGGGTCATCGCCGGCCAGCCGTCGTAGTCCGCGAGCACCTCGGGCGTGGGGTCGCGGACCGCGTGCGTCAGCTCGTGGGCCAGGATCAGCGGCAGATGGTCCTCGTGCTGCAGGTTGCTCGCGTGGTCGAGACCGATGAAGATCGTGTTGCGACCCTCGTCGAACCGACTGTACCCCTCGGGCCGACGCAGGCCCGCGAGCAGCACGATGTCGCAGTCGGGCGCGATGCCGGCCGCGGTGGCGTAGCGCTCGATGGCCTCCCGCGCCCGCTGCGTCGGATCCACCCCGTCGAGCCGGCGCAGCACGGCGCGCGCCTCGGCGAGCGTGTGGCCGGTTCCGGTGCCGGACCACAGGCGGACCATGTCGGACACCAGGGGTGCGAGCGGCCCGTTGGCCTGCGCGTCGAGCCAGGCCCGAAACCGGCGCTTGAAGTCCACGTTCGAGCGCGCCGAGCGCACCAGCGTCTCGAACTCCGGGAGCAGACAGACGATCTGCACGACGCTGCCGGCCGCCTCTATCGGCGCTGGCGGCGCCGCTGCAGGCGGCGCACCACGCCGGTGCCCATCCGTACGAGGCCAATCAGGCCCAGTTGCACGACGTCGCTCCCGGCCCGCAATCTACGCTAGACTTCGAAGCCTGCGCAACACGGAGGAGTATCGCACCGTGCAGCCCGAGGCGTTCGTCAACTTGCTCGGCCGGCTGCGTGCGACGGCGATCCTGCGCACGTCGATCGAGGACGCGGCCGCGCCGGCGATGGACGCCGCAATCCGCGGCGGCTTCCGCATCGTCGAGTTCACGCTCAACACACCCGGCGCGCTCGAGCGCATCGTCGAGTTCTCGCGGCGCGACGACGTGATCGTGGGGGCCGGCACGGTGCTGACGGTCGCCGACGCACGGGCCGCCGTACGCGCCGGAGCGCGCTTCCTCGTCTCACCGGTGGTCGATGTCGAGGTGATCGAGGAGGCGGCGGAGCTCGGCGTGTGCGCCATACCCGGCTGCCACTCGCCGACCGAGCTGCTCTTGGCCCATCGCGCCGGTGCACCGCTGCAGAAGCTGTTCCCCGCGCTGGCACTGGGCCCCGACTGGGTGCGGGCCTGCCTCGCTCCCCTGCCCTTCCTGCGCATCGTGCCGACGAACGGCGTCACCGCCGAGAATGCCCGGGCGTTCCTCGATGCCGGATGCTTGGCCGTCGGGTTCGGCGCGCCGCTGTTCGCGGCCAGCGATCTCGCGGAGCGCCGGTTCGAGCGCATCGCCGAGCGCGCCCGGGCGCTCCTGGCGCGGCTGGCCTAGCGTCACTCCGGGCTGATGCCAACCAGCGGGTAGCGGTAGTACACGCCGTCCCAGGCCTTCAGCGCGCCCAGGATCGGCAGCGCGAGCGCCGCGAGACCGAGCAGGACCCAGAACAGGATCACCACCGGAATCAGCAGGATCGTGAGCCACAGGATCGCCGTCACGCCGATCAGCAGCCACACGACGACGTTGAGCAGCACGGCCTGCTTGGCGATGCTCGAGACGATGCGGGACTCGCTCTTGGCGACCCAGATGATGATCGGCACGAGCACGCCGCCAAGCGGCACGACGTAGCCCGCCAGCCCCGAGAGGTGGGTCAGCGCGGCCAGGGTACGCTCCTCGGGCGCGATCGTGATCGTCGGGACGGTCATGACCCCTCCGTTTGCGTCGGACTCGGCGTGGATTCTGACACGAACGGCGGCCCGGGGATAGAATGCGCGTCGAACGCCGGTTGCGGAGGTTGGGATGCGGCCGCTACGACTCGGGCTCACCATCGCGCTCTCGATGCTCGTCGGCACGCTCGTCGCGGCCGACCCGTCGAGCATCGCGCCCGCGATCCCGAATGCGCGCACGCCGCTCGCGGGGGTCCTGAGCGGCGGGCAGCCTACGCCTGAGCAGATCGCGGAAGCCGCGACGGGCGGCTTCCACACCGTGATCAACCTGCGCGGCCCTGACGAGCCGGGATACGAGTGGGAGCAGGCGGCGGTCGAGCGCGCGGGCATGCGCTACGTGCACATCCCCGTCGCCCGAGCAACCGACCTGACGCGCGAGAACGTCGAGCGACTCGACGCGGCCCTGCGCAGCGCGATCGACGCGGGTCCGGTCCTGCTGCACTGCGCGAGCGGCAATCGAATCGGCGCGATGCTCGCGTTGCGCGAGGCCTGGTTGCGCGGGACCGATCCGGCCGAGGCGCTGCGGCTCGGACGCGCGGCGGGACTGACGAAGCTCGAGCCCGACGTCCGCGCGCTGCTCGGACTACCGGCCGAGCCCGCGCCGTAAGTGGGGTCAGGTCTCGAATCTTGGGGTCGCGGTTGCCGCGACCCCAAGATTCGAGACCTGACCCTTTTCAGAACTGCGACCACAGGTACTGGTTCGTGACCTCGTGGTGGAACTGGATCTCGCCGCGCTTGATCCGCGTGCCGAGCGCCTTGGGGCAACGCTCGGCCGAGGCGAGCTTGAGCTCGGCGAACTTCGCGTGGACGTCCGGGCCCAGCATCTCACGCGCGAACGCGCTGGCCTGGAACAGCCGCGTCGCATCGTAGATGTTGTCGGGCAGGATGTCCTGGCGCTTGACGGCTTCGGGATCGAGCGGCCCCTCGAGCCCGGTGCGCAGCAGCGCATAGATCGCCAGGTACGGGTTGGAATCCGGGGCGATCGAGCGCACCTCGATGCGTGCCGACTTCTCGTTGCCGATCGGGATGCGCACCATCGATCCCCGGTCGATCGGCGAGACCTTGATCTGATTCGGCGCCTCGAAGTGCGGGTCGAGCCGGCGATACGAGTTCACGCTCGAGTTGAGGATCAGGCAGATATCGTTGGCGTTGGTCAGGATGCGGTGGATGAAGCTCCACGCAGCATCGGACAGGCCGTCCCGGCCCTTCTTGTCGAAGAACAGGTTCTTGCCGCCCTTCGAGAGCGACATGTTGGTGTGCATGCCGTTCCCGTTGACCCCGGCGACGGGCTTGGGCAGGAAGCAGGCGGTCAAATCCAGCTGCGCCGCGACCTGCCGCGCCACGAGCTTGTACAGCTGGACCTGGTCGGCGGCGACGGTCGCCTCCGTGTAGCTGTAGTTCATCTCGAACTGCGACGGCGCGACCTCCGGATGGTCCTTCTCGTTGGCGAAGCCGAGCGCCCGCTGGACCTCGGCCGCGCCGTCGATGAATCGGCGCAGCATGTCGCCGGGCAGCGAGTGGTAGTACCCACCCGTCGAGATGAACTCGAACGCTCCGACGTCGCGGTAGCGCCGCTCGGCGTCCCGGCCGCGGAACAGGAAGCCCTCGATCTCGTTCGACACGTGGGCCACGGTCTGACTCTGCGCCAGCATCGAGCAGTAGCCCTTCAGCCGCGCGCGCAGGTCGCCGACGTAGGCGCTGCCGTCGCGGTCCATGACCTCGCCGAAGACCAGCACCTTGCCCGGCCCGAACACGTCCGCAGGCAGCCAGTAGAACGCGGCCCAGTCGATGGCCAGCCGCAGGTCCGACTCGGCCTGCCGGGAAAATCCGCGAATCGACGAGCCGTCGAAGGTCAGGTTGTCGGCCGACTTGAGCAGGAACTTCTTGTCGTAGTCGAGCATGTGCAGCCGGCCCTCGAGGTCCGAGAAGCACACGGTCACCGCCTTGATACGCTTCTCGTCGGCCAGGTACTTGAGCCGCGCCTCGCGGACCTGACCTGCGTCCTTGCTCGCCACGCGGTCGGCCTTGGCCTCGAGATTCATCTCCTCGAGCTGGTCGTAGGGGATCTCCAGGAAATCGCGCAACGGCTGCATCGGGGGGCCTCCTCGGGAAAGCGGGTCGTCCGCTCCGGACGCAGAAAGGTAGACGATTCGCGCCGCAGTTTCACGTCAGGCGGGCTTGGCCAGGGCGGCCCACGCGGCCACCACCCCGAGCAGCACGAGACCGACGAGCACGAGACCGGCGCGCCGGCCCGCGCGGCCGAGGACGGCGAGCCCGGCCCCGAGGAGCAGCCAGACCACGAGCTTGATCCAGACCCAGGCCGGCCAGCTCGCCGGACTGTGTAGCCCGAGCGTGGCCAGCGCGCCGAACCCCGCGGCGAGCAGGACCAGCAGGGCCACGCCGTGCAGCGCCGTGTAGAGTCTCCGGGCCTGCGCCGGCTGGCCGGCCTGGCGCAGCGCCGCGATGCCGCCGAGCGCGGCGAACAGCAGCAGCATCCCGGCGACGTGCACGATCTTCCAGGTCAGGTAGTCCATGCGCTCCTCGTCTGGTTCGGACTCCGCGCGATTCTACAGGCGTGAGCGGCCGAGTCCCACCCGCCCAGCCCTCAGTCGCGGCCCGTGGGCAGGATCAACGGCAGGCCGTTTTTCGGATTGCCGATCACCACGACCTTCGCGTTGTCCGAGCGCGCGAGCTGCTCGGTGGCCTCGATGCCCTTCCACGCCAGCAACTGCTCGCTGATTCCGGCGCTGACGATGTGCTGGAAGTCCGCGATGCCTCGCGCCTCGATCCGCTTGCGTTCGGCCTCCTGGCGCTCGCGCTCGAGGACGAAGCGCATCCGCAGCGCCTGCTGCTCCGCAGACAGCTTCTCTTCGATCGCGTCCTTGACCTTCGCCGGAAGCTGGACGTTGCGGATCATGACCTGCTCGATCAGGAATCCCCGCCGGTGGCCGAAGTCATCGTGCTGACCGAGCAGGTCCTGCAGCCGCGCGGTCAGCAACTCGTTCATCCGCTGCGCCAGCTGCTCGCGGCGCGACGAATACGACTCCTGCGCCGTGAACCCCGCCGTGGCCTCGCGCACCGCGGTGCGTCCGGCGGGCCGCACCACCTTCTCCACGTAGTCGGGGCCGATGTTGCGGTACAGCCAGGGCACGTCCGGACCGTGCACCCGATAGGCCACCGTCACGTCGAGCGGCATCATCAGCCCGTCCGCCGAGAGGCACAGGATCGAGTCGTCGCCCTTCACCGCCCCCTCGTCGTGAACCGACGACATCGTGTAGGTCTCGGTCCGGACGGTCATCGGATGCACCACCGCGAACGGGTTGACCAGGCTCAGCCCCTCGCGGAGCCCCCGCTCCTGCACGCGCCCGAACACCACCGGCACGCCGACGTGGCCGGCCGGAACCACACGCAGCACGCTCAGCGCGAGCGCCAGGACCGCGCAGGCCCATGCGGCGTTCGACAGGCCACGAACGAGCCGCGCCGTCGGCTCTCCGGTCCACCCACGCAGTGCCCGCAACGCGAACGCGGCGATCACCGAGAGGATCGCGAGCCAGATCATGGGAACACCTCGCCTCGAGACGGCCGCCACGGCGACCGGCGCTCGGTTCGTGAGGGAGATCGGCGATCGCCCTTCCGTGTTGCCTGCGAGGTTAGCTGTCGGGCTCGGTCCAGGAAGTGACCGCGGCGCGCAGTTGCCTGCGCCCGTTCGCCCCATCCCGATCCCTCGGGAAGTTGGGTCCCCCGCGCCGGCTTCGTGGCGAGGCCGGCTTCGGCTGCGTCGGTCACGCTAGTACCGCGGAGGTGGAGGGTCAAGCCCGGGGCCCGCCGCACGCGCGGCCCGGTCGGCGGCCTCACGCCAGCGCTCGCGCAAATCCTCGCGTCCGAGCTCGACGCAGCCGCGGTAGAGCCGCGCGGCCTCGGCGTAGCGCCCGGCGTCGAACCGCAGGTGGGCCAGCTGCGCCGCAGCGCGGACCTGCGAAGCATCGAGGAGCAGCGCGCGCCGCAGCTCCCGCTCGGCATCGGCGAGCGCGCCGCGCGCCACGAGGACCAGCGCCAGGTTCGTCCGCGCCTCGCCCAGGTCCGGGCGCAGGCGCACCGATCGGCGCAGCGCCGCCTCCGCTTCCTCGAAACGGCCGAGCCGCGCCAGGACGACCCCCGTCGACATCCACGCGCCCCCGTAGCCCGGGGAGAACGCCGTCACCGAGCGCCACGCGTCGAGCGCCTCGTCGAGCCGGCCCTCGGCCTCGAGCCGCGCGGCGCGCTCGAGATTCGCCGTGAGGCTGCGCGGCGTCGCGCTCCGCGCGTGCTCGAAAAGCGCGCGGCCGCTCTGCCACATCGGCAGGGCCCGTCGCGTGCGCCACACGCCAGCGACGACGACGAGCGCGACGAGCACCACGGCGATTCGTCCTGCCGCGCGACGAGCCGGCGGCGGAACGCGCCCGCGGAGCGCTTCGAGACCGATCCCGAGGAGCAGACAAGCCCCCGTCGCCGGCACGTAGAGCATGCGCTCGGCGAAACCGGCAGCGTTCAGCACCACGAGGTTCCCGACGACCGCATAGGGCAAGAGCGTGAGCCAGGCTCCCGCGGACGCCGCGCGCGCGAGCGTGCCCGTCGACTGCAGCCAGGGTCGGAGCGCGATCGCCCCCAGGATCGACAGGATCAGCAAGCCGGCGAGCGGCGCGAGCGCCAGCAGCTGCGGCTCGGCGGGGATCGCCGCGCCCGAGTAGTCGGCGGACATCCGCGCCGGCCACGCGAACAGCGCGGCGTAGCGCGCCGCCATGGCCAGCACGGTGGCCCAGCGCGCCTGTCCCGCCAGACGGACCAGCACGCTGTCCTCCTCGGCGACGGGCTGCGCTCCCGGGAACTCCCCGATCGCCAGCGTCCGCAGGTGCAGGTAGACCAGCACGGCCAGTGCGAGTGGAGCGAAGCGCGCGAGCCGCTCGAGCGCCGCTCGCCGGCGAGCGCGCGGCGCGAGCCGCAGACCCTCGAGCGCCACGAGCAGCGCCGGAATCGCGATGCCGATCTCCTTCGACGCCAGGGCCAGGAACGACAGCGCCGCGGCACCCCACGTCCGCGCGCGCTCGCCCCTGGCTGTCTTCGGCTCGCCGACCCACGCGAGCGCGGCCCCCAGGCCGAACAGCGCCACGAGCAGGTCGGCGCGGCCCACGACATTGGCCACGGCCTGCAGCAGCAGCGGGTGGACCGCGAAGCCGAGCGCGGCGGCCGTGGCCCCGAGCGGGCGCAGGCCGAGCGCGCGAGCGAGCAGGCACAGCAGCCACGCCGTCGCCGCGTGGAGCCCAACGTTCACGAGGTGCGACACGCCCGGGTCGAGCCGGCCGAGCAGCTTGCGCTCGAGCGCGAAGCTGAGCACGGTGATCGGCCGGTAGAGCGTGTGGGTCGGGGAACCAGTGTCCTTCCAGTAGTCCGCGGCGAAGATCTCCGTGACGCTTCCGCGCTCGACGACCGGGTTCGCTTGCACGGCCCGGTGGGCGTCCTGGACGTAGGGATACCCGCGCACCGGAGCGTAGGCGATGGTGGTCAGCGCCAGCAGCACGACCGCCAAGGCCCAGCTGCCACGAGCGGTCATTCAGATCCGCGGGGGACGCTCGACGGTGCGCTCTTCGATCACGTTGCCCGTGTTGCGCGTGCCGGCCGGCTCGAACAGCACGATCCACGTCTCCTCGTCGGCGGCCGGTCGGTGCTCGACGCCGCGCGGCACGATGCACAGCTCGCCCGGCTCGAGCACGAGCTCCCCGTCCGCCAATCCCATGCGCAGGCGACCGCGAACGACGTAGAACAGCTCGTCCGCGTCCGCGTGGTGGTGCCAGACGAACTCGCCCTGGATCTTGGCCAGCTTGACCTCTTGGCCGTTCAGCTCGCCGATCACGCGTGGGCTGAAGGGCTCGTCGATCCGCTCGAACTTCTGACGGAGGTTGAGCGCTTCGATCATCGGCTGCTCCTGCGATGCGACGATTCTAGACCACGGAGGGCACCGCGGGACTTGCCGGTCCAGGCTGCAATGGCATAGCATCGGCCACAGGCGGCCGGCACGGAGGAGCGAACATGCACGAAGCGACGACCGAGACGATCTTGCAGGACCTGCGCACGCTCGTGGCTGACGCAGAGGCGTTGCTCGCGGCCACCGCCGGACAGGCTGGGGAGCGCGTCGAGAAGGCGCGCGCGCAGGCCGAGAGCTCGCTCGGCCGGGCGCGGGCGCGCCTGGCCACGATCGAGGCTCAGGTCGGGGCCAAGGTCCGGGAGTCTGCACGCGCGACGGACGCCTACGTGCGAGAGAATCCCTGGCGCGCCGTCGGCATCGCGGCAGGCGCGGGGCTGCTCGTCGGTCTGCTCATCTCGTCGCGGCGGTAAGGCGTCGCGGATGGCCGACTCGCCTTCCGAGCCGCGAGGTCTCCTCGATTCGGCCCGCCGCCTGCTGACCTCCGTCCTGACCGTGGCGACCACGCGCATCGAGCTGGCCGCGGTCGAGATCGAGGAGCAGGTGCACCGCGCGGCCGAGCTGCTGCTGTGGAGCTTCGTCGGCCTGATGGCCGCGGTCTGCGGCGTGCTGATGCTCGGGTTCCTCGTGATCCTGACGTTCTGGGAGCATCGAGTCCTCGCCGCGAGTCTCGTCGCAGCGGGTTATTTGCTGGCTGCCGCCGCGGCGTTGTTGGTCGTGCGCGCCAAGGCCCGCGGGCGACCGCGCCTGTTCGAGGCCAGCCTGAGCGAGCTGGCCAAGGACCGCGACCGGCTCGACCGCCGATGAGCCGCATCGAGCAGCTGTCGCAGCGGCGGGCCAGCCTGGTACGCCGATGCGAGATCGAGCGGGACGCGGTCGCTGCGCTGACCGCGCGTGTCGTGGCCCCGCTCGCGTGGATCGACCGCGGCAGGGTCGCGCTGCGTCGGCTCGTCGCCGCGCCCGGCGTCGCTCCCGGCGTCGCGGCGCTGGGAGCGATCGCGCTCATCGCCGTACGACCGCCGCAGCTTCTGCGCTGGGGCGCTTACGCCCTCGACACCGCGCTGCTCCTGCTCCGCCTCCGACGCAGCGTGGCGCGCGAGCAGGGTCCCAGCCAGACCTAGACCCGAGGCGGGGGTGCGTCCAGCCACAGGACGCGCTGGGCGTGCACCATCGGCAGCACGCCCCACTCGCCGCGCACCCGGCAGCCCAGGTCGGTGAACAGCGCCTGAAAATCGGCCGCGCGCTCGAACTGGACCTTGTACTTCCGTCGGCGTATCACCCGGCGCAGCACCTGCTGGGCCGCGTGCAGCGAGGGCGTGCGGTAGTACGAGACGATCAGGTGGCGCCGCGCGACGCGGACCAGCTCCGCGGCCACGTGCCGGCGCTTCTCGGGCTCGGCCAGGTGCTGGAACAGGCGAAAGTCGAACACCAGATCGAACTCGCGGTCCTCGAACGGCAGGCGTCCGAGCAGATCGGCCTGGCGCAGGATCAGCGGCGTCCCTTCGGGAGACTCGGCGGCCGCGATCGCGTCCAGGTGACGCTGCCACAGATCGCTGCACGTCACGTTATCCCGCGCGGCGGCCCGGAACTGGTGGGTGAACCGGCCGTGTCCGGACGGGATGTCGAGGATCCGGGCCGGAGGCGGGTCGATCCGGCCCAGCAGGCCGCGCACGAGTCCTTGCTCGCGGCGATTCACGAGGGACTGCACGCGGCGGTAGCGCCGCTTCATGTAGGTCTCGCGGTCGAGCGTGATCATCGATCGCCCCGTGGGTCGCCCATCGTACTACCCGTCCCCGTCCCGAGAAAGCCCACCGGTCGCCGGCCGCGGAAGAGTGGCGCTAGAATGGCGCCGGCTCCAACCCTCGAGAGGTTCC
>Ga0180063_1000031_pt1 | contig 31150 bp, 24 predicted proteins | sample EasRivT47_16_10D_FD_121776 | JGI IMG/M metagenome (GOLD analysis project Ga0180063, IMG submission 121776) | Soil microbial communities from meander-bound floodplain in the East River, Colorado, USA - East River metaG ERMLIBT47_16_10D | ecosystem: Environmental > Terrestrial > Soil > Floodplain ...
GCCGTGGCATCGGAGCCGGCCGCTCCGGCAGCCGACGGCCGGGGCTGGAAGTAGTCCGGGCGCCCGAAGCCCTGACCGATCAGCTCGGAGCCCACGACCCGGCCATCGATCTCGACGAGGCTCCCGTTCGCCCGGGAGGGGAAGAAGAGCTGCGCGAGTCCCGTGATCAGCACGGGATAGCCCAGCCCGGTCAGCACGAGGGTCACGAGCGTCATGCGCAGCGCGACCCCGAGCTCGGTCTTCATGGCACGTCCTCTAGGCCAGGCCGACGGCGGCCAGGATCGTATCGATGATCTTGATTCCCAGGAACGGTGCGACGACCCCTCCCAGGCCGTAGACCACGAGGGAACGACGCAGGAGCGCCGCAGCCCCCAACGGACGGTAACGCACGCCGCGCAAGGCGAGCGGGATCAGCAGGACGATGATGAGCGCGTTGAAGATGACCGCCGACAGGATGGCGCTCTCGGGCGAAGCGAGACGCATCACGTCGAGTGGAGCGATCTCGGGGAACACGGGCAGGAACATCGCCGGGAGGATCGCGAAGTACTTGGCCACGTCGTTCGAGATCGAGAACGTCGTCAGACAGCCGCGGGTCATCAGCAGCTGCTTCCCGACCTCGACGACCTCGAGCAGCTTGGTCGGATTGCTGTCCAGGTCGACCATGTTGCCGGCCTCGCGCGCCGCCTGCGTCCCGGTGTTCATGGCGATGGCGACGTCGGCCTGGGCCAGCGCCGGTGCATCGTTCGTGCCGTCGCCGGTCATGGCCACGAGCTTGCCCTTGGCCTGCTCGCCGCGGATCAGGTTCAGCTTCATCTCCGGAGTGGCCTCGGCGAGGAAATCGTCCACGCCCGCCTCGGCGGCGATCGCCGCCGCCGTCAGCGGGTTGTCGCCCGTGATCATGATCGTCCGGAGCCCCATGGCCCGGAAGCGCACGAACCGCTCGCGGAGGCCACCCTTCACGATGTCCTTCAGGTGCACGACTCCCAGCACGCGAGCGCCATCGGACACGGCGAGGGGGGTTCCGCCGCTCTTGGCGATCGCGGCCACCGCCTGCTCCACGTCGGCCGGGACGCGGCCACCGAGCGTCCCGACGTGGCGCGCGATGGCGTCCACCGCACCCTTCCGGACGACCCGGCCGTCCAGGTCGCAACCGCTCATCCGCGTGTGCGCCGAGAACGGCACGAAGCGCGCCTCGGGACGCTTCAGCTCTCGGGCGCGCAGCCCGTGACGCTCCTTGGCCAGGACCACGATCGAGCGTCCCTCCGGCGTCTCGTCGGCCAGGCTCGCCAGCTGCGCCGCCTCGGCCAGCTCCTCGACGCGGACCCCCGCGGCGGGGATGAACTCCGTGGCCATGCGGTTGCCGAGCGTGATCGTCCCGGTCTTGTCCAGGAGGATCGTGTCCACGTCGCCCGCCGCCTCGACGGCCCGGCCGCTCATCGGAATGACGTTGTGCCGGATCAGGCGGTCCATGCCCGCGATCCCGATGGCCGAGAGCAGTCCACCGATCGTGGTCGGGATCAGGCAGACGAGCAAGGCCACGATCACCGCCGCGGACAAGCGCAGTCCCGAGTACAGACCGAACGGCACCAGCGTCACGCAGGCGATCAGGAAGATGATCGTCATGCCCGCGAGCAAGACGTGCAGGGCGATCTCGTTCGGCGTCTTCTGGCGCTTGGCGCCCTCGACGAGTCCGATGATGCGGTCGAGGAACGACTCGCCGGGGTCGGTTCCGATCCGGACCACGATGCGGTCGGAGAGCACCTTGGTCCCCCCGGTGACCGCCGAGCGGTCTCCGCCGCTCTCGCGGATGACCGGAGCGGACTCCCCGGTGACGGCCGATTCGTCCACGGAGGCGATGCCCTCGATCACGTCGCCGTCGCCGGGGATCACTTCGCCGGCTTCCACCACGACCACGTCCCCTTTCCGCAGAGTGGACGCGGGGACGCGCTGCTCAACGCCGTCGACCTGCTTGCGCGCGATGGTCTCTTGCCGCAGGCCGCGCAGGGCCGCGGCCTGCGCCTTGCCGCGCCCCTCGGCCAGCGCTTCGGCGAAGTTGGCGAAGATCACCGTGAACCACAGCCACAGCGTCACCTGGAACGTGAACCACCCAGGGAGCGCCGCGGGAGCCGGCGCGACGACGTCTTTCAGCCAGAGCAGGCTCGTCAGCACGCTCCCGACCTCGACCACGAACATGACCGGGTTGCGGATCATGATCCGCGGATCGAGCCTGCGGACGCTGTCGAGGAGCGCGGCCCGCAGCAGCGGGCCCTCCCAGGCGGAGACGGCGCGGACGTGACGGTCGCTCATGGCTCAGAACACCCGTCCGGCACGAGCCAGGAAATGCTCGACGATCGGGCCCAGGCTCAGCACGGGGAAGAACGTCAACGCCCCCACGATCAGGATCACCCCGACGAGGAGGCCAGCGAAGAGCGGTCCCGTCGTCGGCAGCGTGCCCGGCCCCGGCGCGACGGATTTCTTGCCGGCCATGACACCGGAGATCGCCAGGGCGGGCACGATCATCAGGAACCGCCCGGCGAGCATGGCCAGGCCCAGTGTCCCGTTGTACCAGGGTGTGTTTGCGCTCAATCCGGCGAAGGCCGAGCCGTTGTTTCCCGCGGCGCTCGTGAACGCGTAGAGGATCTCGGACAGCCCGTGCGGACCGGCGTTGGTGAGCGACGAGAGCCCGTAGGGGGCCACCGCCGACCACGCGGCGAACCCGAGGATGACGAGCGGGAAGATCAGCACGTAGAGCATCGCCAGCTTGACCTCGTTCGTCTCGACCTTCTTGCCCAGGTACTCCGGTGTCCGCCCCACCATGAGACCGGCGATGAACACGGACAGGATCGCCATCACGAGCATCCCGTAGAGACCGGCGCCCACGCCGCCGAAGACGACCTCGCCGAGCTGGATGTTGAACAGCGGCACGAGCCCCCCGAGCGGCGTGAAGCTGTCGTGCATCGCGTTCACCGCGCCGCACGAGGCGTCCGTCGTCACCGTGGCGTACAGGGCCGAGCTGGCCACGCCGAAGCGCACCTCCTTCCCTTCCATGTTCCCGAGGCCGGGATCGAGCCCCAGGGCCTGGTGCACCGGGTTCCCCGCCGCCTCCGCCCAGTACGCGACCGCGACACCGGCGAAGAACAGGAGCGCCATCGCGCCGAAGAGGGCCCAGCCCTGGCGCTGGTCCTTGGCCATGCGGCCGAAGGTGTAGGTCAGCCCGGCGGGGATGGCGAAGATCAGCAGCATCGAGAGGAAGTTCGTCAGCGGATTCGGGTTCTCGAACGGGTGCGCCGCGTTCGCGTTGAAGAACCCGCCGCCGTTCGTCCCCAGCTGCTTGATGACCTCCTGAGAGGCCACGGGGCCCATCGCGATCACCTGCTTGCCGCCCTCGACGGTCGTGACCTCCTCGTAGGGCGCGAGGTTCTGGATCATGCCCTGCGACACGAACAGGAGCGCGAAGACGACGCTGATCGGGAGCAAGACGTAGACGGTGGATCGCGTGAGGTCGACCCAGAAGTTCCCGATCGTGCCCGGGCCCTCGCCTGCGCCACGGCGCGTCAGCCCGCGCGCGAGCGACACCGCGACCGCGATCCCCGCCGCTGCGGACGTGAAGTTGTGCCAGGCCAGGCCGGCCATCTGGCTCAGATAGCTCATCGTCGCCTCGCCGACGTAGCCTTGCCAGTTCGTGTTCGTCGTGAAGCTCGCGGCAGTGTTGAATGCCGAGCTCGCCTCGACCGGCCCCAGCCGCTGCGGGTTGAGGGGCAGCAGGTGCTGCAGGCGCTGGATCGCGTAGGTCACGAGCAGCGTGATGGCGCTGAAGGCCAGGAGCCCGAAGGCGTAGGTCCGCCAGGACTGCTCGCGTCGATCCACGCCACCCAACCGGTAGACCAGCCGCTCGAGCCAGCCCAGCGGGCGCTCGAGGAAGTGGCTCTGCCCCTCGAGAACGCGGTACAGGAAGATCCCCAGTGGCGGCGTCACGACGAGGACCGTGACGAAGAACAGTAGGATCTGCATCCAGCCGATGGCGGTCATAAGCGCTCGGGCTTCAGCAGCGCGTACACGAGGTACGCGAGGAGCAGCAGAGCCAGCCCCAGTCCGATGGCGTATTCCAGGCTCATCGCGCCTCCCGCCCGATCCGGTCGCAGCCCCGCACGTAGAGCCACGAGACGAGAAAGAACAGCAGCACGAGGACCAGGAATGCGAGATCTTCCATCGTCGTCACCTCGCGTTCAGAACTGGGCTACCACGCCGATCAGGAACAGGAGCTGGTCCCGCTGGTCCCGGACGACGACGCCCGAGGCGTCCACAGCGTTTCCGGCGAAGACGTCCGCGGTCGATCGATCGTAACGTCCCTCGAGCTTGAGGATCAACGTCTCGACGGGACGGTGCTCGACGGTCGCCGTCACCTCCCGCAGCGTCTGCGGCGTAGCCGAAATCGCGCCGTCCTCGTCGTCGTAGTACTCGGCACGCAGCGCGATCGCCGTCCGCCACGCGGGCGGAGCGCAGCGGCCGTACACGCCGACGCCTTGCCATGCGGCATGGCCGCCGCTTGGCAGCTCTTGGCGGCCCACGTCGACGGAGAGGCCGAGGCGGAAGGTCTCCGTCGCCTTCCACACCGCCACGGTGTCGTACAGGGTCCGCAAATCGTCGTCGTCGTCCGGCAGCTCCGGCCCCACGATGCCGTTGAACGAGAACGAGAGCTCGTCGCCGGCGAATGCGAACTGCCAGCCCAGGCTCGGGCTACGGTTGTTGTCCTCGATCACCTGCCAGCCGTTGAGCAGGTGGACCTGCGTCGACCAGCGCGGGCTCAACGGAAGCGCGAGCTTCACGCCGGTCTGGTAGTACGGAGACAGCTCGCCGAGCCAGGAGCGTGTGTAGTTCCAGTTGGCCGCCGTGGCGAGCGTCTCGAAACCGATGTGGCTCGGGTAGATCCCGCCTTCGATGAGCAACCCGCGGCCGACCGTGGTCTGGTACTGGATCGAGGCCTGGATCACGTTCTCCCAGGCATCGGGATCGGTCTCGGCCGCGTGGACGACCTCGGCCGAGCTGCCCCAACCCAGGGCCACGTGAAACCCGACGGGGTCGGGTGCGAGCGCCAGGTCGACCTGCGCGAGGTTGATCGCGAACTCGTTGTCGCGCTTGGCCGAGGTGCCGACGCCGGGGAAGAAGTTCTCGTGGTCGGCGGGCTCGCTCGTGTTGTAGGCGTAGCAGGTCGACGAAGCCCGATATCGCGAGTGCGCGCGCTTCGTTCGCCGCGCTGGCCGAAGTCGGGAGCGCGAGGGCCGAGGCCGCGAGAGCCGCAGCGAATCCGTGCCCGGCCATCGTGTCAGTCCTCCCCTGCGCGCCCGCGCTGTCGGTTGAGCAGCATCACGCCCGCGAGCCGTCCGATGGCGGACAGCGTGTGCCGGGCATCCGTGCTCACCCGCGCGGAGCTGCCCCAAACGTCGAGCCAACCGACGCGGCGACCGCGGACCACGAGCGGGATCCGCCCGCCGTCGTCGGGGAGCGGGAGACCGGGTCCCGGCACGACCCGCGGGGCGTTTTCCTCGGGCAGCAGCGTGTCGGGCCGCAGGAGCCGCGCGGGCACGCGCGGGCCATGGCCCACGGGAGAGGCCGCGATGATTCGATCGTGCTCGTCGCGGACCGCCAGCGCCGGGAGCGTCAGGGCGGTTCGCGTCGAGTCCAGAACCTGGGTCAGCACGAGCTCGATCGGTCCGCCGGTCTCGAGGCGGCTCAACGCCGCGCACAGCAGATCGAGCTGGCGCCGCTCGACGCGCAGCAGGGCGATCATCCGGCGGCGTCTGGAGCTGAACGCGGCAGCGACGAGGCCGCAGGCGGCGAGCCCGAGGAACGCGATGACGTCGTGCTTGCCTTCGATCGTGAGCTGCAGGTAGGGCTTGGTCAGGAAGAAGTCCAGACTGAGCGCGGAGCCGAGCGCCGTGGCCAGCGCTGCACGCGGGCCCCCGAGCTCGGCGATCGCGATCGTCAGGGCCAGGAACGGGAACGTGAGATTCGAGGCGCTCGTGAAGTCGCGCAGCGGAATCAGCGCGATGCCGAGGACGATCGCGGAGATCGTCCCCGCCGGCAGGTAGGCCAGGTCTGCGTCCGCGAGTCGCACACCAGCATGGATAGCGCCTGGCGCATCAACGCGGCGTTAAGACCGGTCTCCGGTGCGTCAAATTCTCGTTCGCTCGGCGAGTTGCCCGCGGAGTGGCTTGAATCGGCCGGCTGGTTCCCCGAGAATCGCGCCCATGGACTCGCGGGGCCTCCTCGCCGGCTTCGTCGCGCTCAAGCTGCTGCTCCATCTGCCGATCCTGACCCGCTACGGCTTTCATCACGACGAGCTGTACTTCATCGCCTGCGGCGCGCACCCGGCCTGGGGCTACGTGGATCATCCGCCGCTCGTGCCAGCGCTCGCGCGACTGGCGACCACGCTCTTCGGCGAGTCGCTGTTCGGGCTCCGGATCCTCGCGACGCTCGCCGGGGCGGCCACCGTGCTGCTCACGGGACTGCTCGCGCGTCGGCTCGGCGGCGGGCGGTTCGCGCAGGCCGTGGCGTGCCTCGCCGTCCTCGTCGCGCCGGTCTTCCTGCGCACGGGGAACCTGCTGTGCATTCCGGCGTTCGAGCCGCTGTTCTGGCTCGGCGGCTCGTATCTGATCGTGCGCATCGCCGAAGGCGGTAGTCCCCGGCTCTGGCTCTGGCTCGGCCTCCTGGCCGGGGTCGGCTTGCTCAACAAGCACTCGATGCTGTTCTTCGGGCTCGGCCTGGCCGTGGGCGTGCTGGTGACGCCGCTGCGCCGGCACCTGCGCACGCCCTGGCCGTACGCCGGCGGCGCGCTCGCGCTCGCGATCCTGCTGCCGAACCTCGTCTGGCAGGCGGCGCACGACTGGCCGACCGTGGGCTTCCTGCGCGGACTGAACGAGAGCGTGCTCGCGGGGATCGACAAGGTCCAGTTCCTGGCCGGCCAGCTCCTGTATCTCAACCCGCTCGCGGCAATCGTCTGGATCGCGGGGCTCGTGTTCTGCTTCTCGGCCGCCGGCCGGCGCTACCGGATCCTGGGCTGGATCTGGCTCGTGGTGTTCCTGCTGCTGCTCGTCGTGCAGAGCAAGATCTACTACCTGGCTCCGGCGTACCCGGCGCTCCTGGCCGCGGGCGGGGTCGAGCTCGAGCGCCGGACCGCACGGCCGCGCCACGGCGCGCTGCGTCCGGCGATCGTCGCTGTGCTCGTGGTCGGCGGGCTGGCTCTGCTGCCGCTCTCGCTCCCGGTCTTGCCGATCGATGCCACCGATCGCTACGCGCGCGCGGTCACGTTCGGCGCCTTCGAGAACATCTACGAGATCACGGGCGACCTGCACGGGATGTTCGGCTGGCCCGAGCGGGTCGAGGCGGTGGGGCAAGCGTTCCACGAGCTGCCGGAGGTCGAGCGCGGTCGGGTCGTGATCTTCGTCGCCGGCTACGGCACGGCCGGCGCGATCGACCTGTTCGGGGCGCGTCTGGGCCTGCCCCAGGCGACCAGCCTCGCGCAGACCTACTGGCTGTGGGGCCTGCCCGATCGGCCGATCGACACGGTCCTCGCGGCCGGCTGGTCGGTCGAGACCCTCGAACGGATCTTTGCCGAGGTCGAGGTGGTGCGACGGATCCGCATCGAGCACGCGGACCCAGGGGAGGCCGAGTTTCTCGTCGCCGTCTGCCGTGCGCCGAAGTCCGACCTCCACGCGCTGTGGGGCAAGAACCGTCCGTGGTGAGTGCGTCGTGAGATCCCCCCGTGCGCAGGGTCTCCGCCGTTCGGGCCGGGAACGGTAGGTGCAGAGGGTCCCTGCGCACGAGAGGAAGGTTAAGGTCGTCGAGCTCCTACCCGAACGCCGCGGCTCGCGCGAGCAGCCCCGGGTTGGCGGTCTTGTCGCCCGGCCGCGGCCGGCCGGGATGGATGCAGCGCGCGGGGCACTTCTCCGCCGCGCGGACCAGCTGCTCGAACGTGCCGGCGCCCTGGTCGGCCAGGTACGCTTGCTTGTTCGCGTTGTAGCGGAACATCCGGCCGTTCAGGTTCGTGCACTCGTTGCAGGTCGTGCACAGCGCGGAGTCGAGCCAGGGCTCGGCGGGGACCGGCCCGGCGACTGCGGGCTGTGGCGCCGCGGTCGCCGGCGCTGCCGCGGGTGCAACCAGCGCGGCTTGCGCCGCGGTGTCCACGGCCGCGCGAGGGAGCGTGTCGAGCCCGAGCAGCACCGCCGCCAGGCGACGCATCGTCTCGCCCGCGGTCTCGGCACGCACGCGCTCGAGCTCGGCGGCGTGCTCCGATTCGAGCCGCTCGCGCTCGCGCGCGGCCTCGGCCGCCGCTTCGTCCCGCGCCTGGCTGACGGCCCGCCGCACGTGCTCGTTGTCGGTGCCGGCCAGCTCCTGGAGGATGTGCCAGGCCCGCATGCGATCCGCGCAGGCGAACGCCAGCGCTCGCGTGATCGTCGCACGGCACAGGTGACCCTCGCTGTCGACCGTCCAGACAAACGGGACGAGCTTCCGTCGAGCGTCATCGGGCGTGTCGAGATAGGTCGCGACCTCGACCTGCTCCTCGCACCAGTCCGCGCGAGGCACGATGCGGAAGTGCGCGCTCCAGGACGGGTCGAGCGCCGCGGCGTGGGCCCAGGTGAACGACTCCTCGAGCGTTCGCTCCTCGCCCGACTCGTCGCGGTAACGCACCGTCTGGCGCGGCCAGGCGCGATCGATCTCCGGATTGTCGGTCAGGTCGAACCGCTCGGCCCAGCTCGTTCCCCCGGCCGGGTCGTAGGCGAAGCAGGGCGTGCCGCGTCCCTCTCGGGCGGCCGCCAGCTGGAGCCACGGCGCGACGGGCGAGTCCCAGCAGGGCACGGCGACGAAGGCCGCGGCCGGCCCGTGCGCCGTCGCCATCCGACGCAGTCCTGGAATCAAGTGTCCCGGCCGTCCCAGCGTCGACTGGAGCACGAACGACTCGCGGTGCGCCACGGCGAGGTAGCCGAGTCCCGGGTGGTAACCCGCGGGTGTGTCCGGGGCAGGCGTGGCATCGGCGTCGGCGAGCGGATCGGCCACGATCACCCGGATCGGTCGTCCGGAGAGCAGCAGCGCCGAGAGCGCCGACAGGGCGTGGCCGCGCACGACGCGCGCTTCTTCGAAGACCACGACCGGCGGGACGACGAGCAGCTCCTCGGCGGTCAATCCCCGCCAGTCCAGACGCGCGAGCGGCGCGTCGTGCGCGCCGGGATCGTACTCGCCCCGCACCTCGAGGCGGGCGACCCGCATGGCGCGCAGCGCCGGAAGCGCGGCCCGCGCCGCTTCGTCGAACAGCGCGATCGCGCCGGCGAGTCCCTCTGCGATCCTCGGTTCCCATCCGTCGGGCGTGACGTCGACGATCGCCCGCAGCTGAGCCAGGGTCGCCTCGAGCCGCTCCCGTCGGTCGGGCTCGAGGCGCTTCGAGCCGCGGTGCTCGGGCAGGTTCCGTGCGAGCGCCTCCGCGTCGAGGGCCTGGGCGCCGGCAGCCCCGAACGTCGAGGCGAGCGCCGCGGCGCCACGACCCGCGGGGCCGTGACGCCGGTCGGCCTCGAGCAGCCCGGTGATCTGCCCCGCGAGCTCGGCCGCCTGGGCCACGAAGCCGGCGTGTGCGGGCGCCCGCGCTTGGCGCACGACGGTCGTGACGAGATCGACAAGCGCGCGCGGACCGAGGCGGATCGCCGAGCCGTCGCGCGGGATCCGCGCCCGCAGCGCCTCGATCTCGCGCGCCAGCGCGGTCGCTCCCGCCTGGCTCAGGTCGAGCTCCGAGGGAAACTGCTCGAGCGCGCGGTCGAGCGCATCCCCGAGCGGCGCCACGTCGGACTGGGCTTCGAGCGCGTGGTCGGCCGCATGAGCGACCGCCTCGACGTGCCGCGACAGGATCGGCAGCAGCGCCCCGTCGCGCTCGACCAGCTCGAGCGCGGCGCGCAACAGAGGAACGAGAGACGTCGGGCCAGGCCCGTCCGGCGCACACACGAACGGGTCGTGGCGCGCCGCGACGCCGTTCGAGGCGATCGCGGCGAGCGCCGCCGGTGCGGGCGGGGCCGGACGCGCGTCCTGCGGGCCGGCCGAACTCGAGACGGTCGCCATCGGATTCTCCCGCTAGATCAGGAACCGGTCGATCTGGGCCTGCACGTTCTTCAATCGTACGCTTGCGCTCATTCCGAGGCCGGCGGCCGTCGCCTGGTCGTAGCGCCCGGCCGCTCGATTGCGGTAGAACAAGCCGATCGGCACGACATCCTGGCGTGCCGCGAGGTCCCGGCCGGCCTTGAGATCGGCCGGATCGTGCTCGAGGCAGTTGCGGAACGTGCGCGCCACGGCGTCGTCCACGGGGATGCCGTCGGGATGGGTCAAGAGCAGCGCGCCCGTCGGATCGCGCTGTAGCGCGTCCCACGCGCCTTCCATGTAGTGCGGGCAGCGCTGCAGGATCCGCACGAAGGCGAGCCCCTCGTGCCTGTGCGCCTCGCGCAGCGTGGCGTACACGTGCGGCGGGTTCCAGTCGACGGTCTGCGCGACGAACGACGCGTTCGCGATGCCGAGCGTGACGGTCAGCGGGTTCAACGGCTCGAGCGTTGCGCCGTACGGGTGCGTGTTGGACTTCTGTCCCGCGCGCGAGGTGGGCGAGGTCTGGGCCTTGGTCAGGCCGTAGATCTGGTTGTCCAGCAGCAGGACCGTCATCTTCATGTTGTAGCGGATTGCGTGGATCCAGTGCGCGGTGCCGATGGCGCAGCAGTCGCCGTCGCCCGTCACGACGAACAGGTGCAGGTCCGGGCGCCGGGCGCGGACGCCGCAGGCCACGGGCAGCGGCCGGCCATGCAGGCCGTGGAATCCGTACGTCTTCATGTAGTGCGGGAAGCGGCTCGAGCAGCCGATCCCGGACACGACGACGGTTTGCTCCGGCGGAAGCTGCTCGTCGCGCGCGAGGCGCTGCAGCGCCCCGAGCACGGAGTGGTCGCCGCAGCCGGGGCACCAGCGCGGGGTCAGCCCCACGTAGTCCTCGAGCACGAGACATCGCGGCTTCGGTTCGGCGAGCCAGTCTTCCTCGACTCCGAACATCACGCGTCCTTTCCGGCGAGCGTCAGCCGCGCGCGCAACACGCGCTCGATCATGTCGGGCGGCAGCGGCACGCCCGGAACCCGCGACCAGCAGTCCACGTCGACCAGCGTGTGGCTGCGCAGCAGTTGCGCCAGCTGCGACAGCCGGCGGTTCTCGCGCGGCACGTCGGGATCGTCGCTGTCGTCGCTGTAGTTCAGCTCGATCGTCAGCACCTGGCGGAAGCGCCGGAAGATCTCGGTCAGACCGGGCTCGAGGGGAGAAAGGAAGCGCAGCGTCAGCGACGAGACGCTCGCGCCCTCCTCGCGCAGCGCGCGCACGGCCTCCTCGATCGCGCCGCGTGTCGAGCCCCAGCCCACGACCAGCAGCTCGCCCGTCGGATCGCCGTAGATCGCCGGCGGCCTGAGCGATCTCTGCAACGTGACGAGCTTGCGACTGCGCATCGCCATCCCGCGCTGATTCGTCGCCGACTCGTACGCCACGTGGCTGGCCTCGTCGTGGGCCAGGCCGGTCAGGACGTACTCACCGCCGCGCTGCCCCGGGATCGGGCGCTCGGACAGTCCGGTCCGGGAATCCCATTCGTACGGCCGCACGCTCGTGTCCCACGGCGACTGATCGACGGGCGGCGCGAGCCACTCGACCGAGGTCTCCGGGCGGCGGAACGGCGTCTGGCCCGTCGCCAGGTTGGCGTCGCTCAGCACGATCACGGGACAGCGGAACTCCTCGGCCAGCTTGCGCGCGGTGATCACGAAGTGGAAGCACTCCTCGATCGTCGAGCAGGCCAGCACGATCTTGGGCGCGTCCCCGGGCGCGCCGTGCAGCGCCGCGAGCAGATCGCCCTGCTCGACCCGCGTCGGCAGGCCCGTCGATGGGCTGCCGCGCTGGACCACGACGACGACGAGCGGCAGCTCGGCCATCACGGCCAGGCCGATGAACTCGGTCTTCAGCGCGAGGCCGGGGCCCGAGGTCACGGTGACCGCAGTCTTTCCAGCGTAGCTCGCCCCGAGCGCGAAGCCGATCGCCGCGATCTCGTCCTCGGCCTGGTGCAGGAACCCTGAGACCTCGTGAAAGTGCGCCGCCAGGTGGTGCGAGACCGACGTCGCCGGGGTGATCGGGTACATCGCGCACACGTCGAAGCCGGCGGCCATGATCCCCAGCGCCACCGCATGGTTCCCGGTCATCACGACCAGCGGCTCGGTCGAGGGCCTCACGGGCACGCGGAAGCGGAAGCCGACGTTCTCGACCGCCCAATCGAACCCCGCGCGCACGAGCTTGCGGTTGACCTCGAGCACGCCTTGGCCCTTCTTGCCCAGGCGACGGTCGAGCTCGATGTCGACCTGCGCCAGATCGCGCTCGTAGATCGCGCACAACAGGCCCAGGCACCACATGTTCTTGCCGCGGCGCGGGTCGTCGAGGAGCTTGCGGCACTCGCGCTCGATCGGGGTCTCGATCACCCGGTATCCGCGCTCCTCGAAGTCGCGGAGCGCCTCGGCGTAGGCCCGACGAACCTCCTCTTCGGGCGCGCTGGCCCAGGCGTCCTCGAGGAAGATCAGCGTGCCCGCTCGCAGCGCATCGACGTCGATGCGGCTGTAGAGAACCTGCTCGTTGAAGGCGACCACGACGTCCGCGGTCGCGCCGAGGTTCGTCACGGGCTCGGTGGCGATGCGGATCCGATTGCCGCTCGCACCCGCGCGCGAGCGGTGGGGCGGCTCGATCTCGGCCGGGATGATCTCGACCGTCCAGACGCCGTTGCCCATCCGCGCGCTGACCGAGCCGAACATCTGGCCTGCGGTCTGCGCCCCTTCGCCCGAGTCCGAGACGAACTCGACGATGTGCTGCGCGACGACCTCGATCGTCGGGCTCGAAGCTTGGGACGACATGCGCTCGGCCTCCTACCGTGGCCGTCCGCCTGGGGCCCAGGCGCATCGCCGGACGATTCGTCAGGCGGCCGCCCAGACGCGCAATCCCGACCGAACTCGACAGAAACCCGGCCCGATTTCCATCACCGCCATTCTGCGGTGTGCAGGAGGTTCGTGGCCAAGGGAGCAGGGGACGGAAACGGTCTCCTGCTCAGTCGCCGACGCCGACCTCGTCCCAGTTCGCCGCGAGCAGGATCTCGTTTTCCGCGGCCTCGTGGCGTCGGATCAGGGCCACCGCCAGCTGGACCTGGCTGTTGAGCTCGCGGATCTCGTGGAGCGGCGGATCCTGGAGCTCGGCCGCGCGCGTCATCGCCCGCGACACCGCCTCACGGATGTCGACGTGCTGGGCCTGGAGCTTCTGCAGCCGGTCGGCGAAGCGCGGGCGGGCCACGGGCAGGACGCGGTAGAGCGGCCCGCGCTCCTCGTCCTCGAAATGCCGCTCGATCACGCGAGCCAGCAGCGGCAGCTCGGTGCGCAGGTCCGCGAGCCACGTCCCGGCGACGTCGGGGTGCCGGTCGAGACAGGCCTCGACGCGCGCCACGACCTTCATGCACTGCTCGTGCTCGGCGAGCATCCCCGCTGTGACCTCGTGCGCCCTCGACGGATCGTGGCTCTTCTCGTGCATGGCCTGGCCTCCCAAGGGACATCTACCCCCCTTGTCCCGGCAAGTCAACGCGGAAAGGGGAGGCTCAGGGTCCGCTGGACGGGGGCGCGAGCTGCGGGAAGCCGCTCGTGCGGTACTGGCGCAGGTCGGGATCGATCATCAGGGCTTCCACCTCGGGCAGCTGCTCGGCGAGCGCGAGCCCTTCGATCGGGCCCAGCACGAACAGCGCGGTGGCCAGCGCATCGATCTCGGTCGCCTCGGGGCCGATCACGGTCACGGCGATCGTCCGCCGCGCGGGCATGCCGGTCCGCGGATCGAGGATGTGGTGGTAGCGCACCCCGTCGCGCTCGAAGTACCGCTCGTAGTCGCCCGAGGTCGTGATCGCGCCGTCGGCCAGCTCGAGCCAGCCCAGGATCTCGCCGCGCTGCCGCGGGTGCGCCACGCCGATGCGCCAGGGTCGCTCGGGGCCGCGGCCGCGTCCGCGGATGTCGCCCGCGCCGGCGACGAGGTAGTGCTCGATGCCGTGGGCGTCGAGCACGCGCGCGGCACGCTCGACGCTGTAGCCCTTGCCGATCCCCCCGATGCCGATGCGGACGTCGGGCTGCCTGAGGTAGATCGTCGACTCGGCGTGCGAGACCTCGACCGCAGCCGAGCCGATGCGCGGCAGGCAGGCCGCGATCTCGGCCGCGGAGGGGATGCGCGGCGGATCGATCGACCACATCCGCCCGCACGAGGCGAACGTGATGTCGAACGCGCCGTGCGTCAGAGCCGCCATCTCGAGCGAGCGCTCGACGACCTCGAGCAGCTCGGGTCCCACGACGACCGGGCGGCGTCCGGCCTCGCGGTTGACCGCGCTGATCTGGCTCGTCTCGCGCCACTCGGACAGCAGCGCCTCGAGCCGGTCGATCTCGTCGTAGGCCGCGTCGATCGCCGCCCGGCCCGTCGTCGCGTCTCGCGCCACGACCTGGATCTCGAAGCGCGTCCCCATCTTGAGCCGCTCGTCGCGCAGGTGCTGCGGAGTCTCGGACGCCGCCGTCGACGGCGCGGCGTCGCGTGCGCAGCCGCAGGCGAAGCCGACGAGAACGAGCCACAGCACGAGCATGAACCGCGGTCGCGACATCGTTCCCTCCGAGCTCGAGGCCGGTGGGTATCTTAACCGCGTCGAGACTCGGTGAGCCGCTCCGCGAGCGCCCGGTACGCGGACGCGGGGTCGGGCGAGCCGTCCCAGGCGTCGCAGGCTCCGCCGAGCGGCGTGCGCTCCTCGTGCATCCGGTTCTTGGTCTCGCCCTCGGCCGACGCGCCCTTCGGTTTCCAGTCCTTGCCGCGCGCCGCGCGCGAGCGCTCGAGGAACGACTGCGCGCGCGGGGCGTCGCCGTCGCGCCAGGCCAGGTAGCCGAGGAGGTAGAGCGCCTGCGCCGGCTGCGCGTTCGTGCGCACGATCCACTCGAAGCGCTGGCGCGCGAGGTCGGGCTCGCCTCGCAGCAGCGCGACCTCGCCGAGCGATTGCAGCGCGCCCGTCTCCTCGGGGTTGATCTCGACCGCGCGCTCGAGCGCCAGGACCGCGGCGTCGAGGTCGGCCGCGCTGCTCGCGCTCACGGCGCGCAGCGTGCCCCAGCGCAGGAACGCGCGATGGCTCATCGGATTGCGGCGCTTCAGCTCGTCGAGCGTGGCCAGCGCGGTGTCGACGTCGCCGGTGTCGGCCAGGCAGTTGGCCAGGTAGTAGAGCGAGTCCTCGTGGCCCGGATCGATCTCGAGCGCGCGGCGGAAGAGGTCGATCGCGGCGTGTGGGTCGCGCGACTTCTTCATCGCGTCCATCGCGGCGCGCTGCGTGCGCCAGAACTCGGCCAGCTCCGCGCGGCCGCCGCCGGCGGCGCGTGGCGCCGGCTCGCCCTCGGTCAGCTCCCAGATCGCGTTCGCGGCCACGTCGCGCCATGTGTCGCGGCCGCCGCCGGGCCAGCGGACCTCGATCGCCTCGGCTTGAGTCGCGCTCCCCAGACCGAAGTGCACGGTGCGGCTGCTCTGCGACAGGTACGAGACGCTGTCCGGGCTCCTTCTCAGGATCGCGCCGGGAATCGTGAGCGCGACCAGCGCGGTCTCGATCGTGCCCCGCTTGCGCCGCAATCGCAGCTCGATCCAGTTGCCGCCTGGAGTGTCGTTGCGCAGCAGCCGTGCGCCGCCGTCGCGGTCGACGATCAAGAGGTCGAGGTCGCCGTCGGCGTCGTAATCCGCGAGCGCCAGACCGCGGCTGACGCGCGGCGTCGAGAGCGCGGGATCGAGCGGCGCGAGGTCGTGGAACGCCTGGCCCGCGCGGTTCCAGAACAGGAACGAGGCCTGGGGTCGCAGCTGCTTGGGAGTCTCTTCGGTTTCCATCGTGCTGCCGTTGGCTACTGCTAGATCGAGCCAGCCGTCGCGGTCGAGGTCGAAGAACTCGGTGCCCCAGCCGACCATGGGCAGGGCGATCTGTCCGACGCCACGCTGGTCGGCGACGTCCATGAAGCGCAGCGCCTTCCCGGCTTGGTCGCGCCACAGGTTGTCGTAGAGCGCGTTCTCCTGGGCGATCCAGTGCGTCACGTGGATGTCGTCGTCGCCGTCACGGTTCCAGTCGCCCGCGGCGAGCCCCATCGCGCCGCGGTAGTCCGCGACCCATGCCGCGTGGCTGATCTCCTCGAACCTGCCACCGCGGTTGTGGTAGAGCACGTTGTCCGAGATGTCGTTGGCCACGTACAGCTCGGGCCAGCCGTCGTCGTCGAGATCGTGCCACAGCCCGGACAGGCTGCGCCCTTGCAGATTGTCCACGCCGAGCTCTCGCGCCACCTCGTCGAACGTGCCGTCGCCGCGGTTGCGGAAGAGCAGGTTGCGCTCGGGCTCGAACGACGCGGGGTTGAGCGTGTAGGGCACGGCGAAGCCGTACTGCATGCCGGTCCGGACCGCGCCCGTGGGGGCCACGTAGCGCACGTAGCCGCAGACGTAGAGGTCGAGATCGCCATCGTGGTCGTAGTCGCACCACGAGGCGCCGGCCCAGAAGCCCGACAGCTCGGGGAACTCGAGGTCGCGCTCGAAGCGGCCCCCACGGTTGCGGAACAGGCGCAGCGTGTCGAAGCCGGTGACGACCAGGTCGAGGTCGCTGTCGCCGTCCGCATCGCCCCACGCGGCTCCCATCCCGTGCACACGTGTCTCCGGAAAGCCGGGCACCAGGGCGAACGCTCCGTCCCCGCGGTTCTCGTAGAGCTGAGACGGAGCGAGCGCGGCCGCGTCTGCGGCGAGCGGACCGCCCGCGCTGACCAGGAACAGATCGTCGTCGCCGTCGCCGTCGAAGTCACCCCACGCCGCTCCCGGCCCCATGTCCTCGGGGAGCTGGGACGAGCGGGTCCCGGCGAACGAGCGAAAGCCGCCGAGGCCCGCGGCGTCCGTGACCTCGGTCAGGCGCAGCCGCGGAGCGTCGGACGGGAGGTCGAGGTCGAGCTGCCGCGTGATCTCGGCGTGGTCTTCGCCCGGCCGATAGGTCGAGGCGCGGCCCGAGCGGTAGAAGGCGAGCGTCGAGATCCCGCCGAGGAGCAGGGCGCCGCCCAGGATCCCCGCGGTCCAGTAGAGGCGCCTGCGCCGGCGTCCGACCACGGAGCTACGAGCCCGTTCCGGAGCTCGATCCTGGCGCGTTCGAGACGATGCTCGGCAGCTCGATCGCGATCTCGGCCTCGGCGCGGTCGAGCTCGACGACCGGCGCGCTGAGCCCCGAGTCGGCGCCGAACATGTAGTTCAACAGGAACTGGTCCACCTTGCGGTAGTACAGCTTGGCCAGGACGTGTAGCCGCGCCACGCCGGGCGCGGCGGCGACGTCGTGGACGCGGACGCTCTCGTCCCGCGATCCCGCGGCCGCAGGCGCCGGTCGCGCGAGCGCGTCGGGGCAGGCCACCAGGTAGTCCACTGCGTCCGAGTAGCCGGGGAACAGCGCCCGACGAAAGCGCACGCCGACCATCTCCCACAGGTTGTGGCGATCGATCAGGTTGCCGTACTGGTCGACCGGCTCGACCTTGAACAGGAACGACCCGGGCTCGATGAAGTTCTGCTCGTCGCGCTTGCCCGAGGAGTAGATGACGGTGCCGCGGTCATCGCGGACCTCGATCTCGACCCAGCTCTGGATGATGTCGAGCGGCCCCGTCGGAAAGTCGTGGCCGACCTTGTTCGAGGTCAGCACGACCCGGATCGGGATCTTGTCGCCCGGTGCGACGCGCTCCGGTGCTTCGAGCGCGAGCCGGACGATCGGTCCCGTGGCCCACTTGTGCTGGATCTCGGGAATCTCGGTCGCGCCGCGTAGCCAGCGCTCGGTCAGCTCGACCTGCCGCTCCCAGCCCGGGAGCTGCAGGACGGCGGGCATCATCGCGTTGGCCGCGATGAAGCGGTGGCTGCGGTGCATCCCGTCGTTCGGCTTGCGGTTCGAGTCCGCCGCATCGCCCGCCGCGGGGTCGGTCGAGACCACGAGCGGCATGTGGCACTCGCGGCACTCGACGGTCTTGCTCGGGTCGTCCTTGCGGTTCCAGTGGCTTGCCGCCCAGTTGTCGTACTGGTTCTGCAGCTGCACCCACCCCACCCGGTTGACTTCCTCGTCGATGAACTGCTTGTGGCACGCCGCGCAGTACTCGGGGGCCTTGAACATCCGCTTGCTCAGCCGGTTGTGCTCGTCGGGATACGTCCGGATCAGGAAATCGCGGAACGCCCGGCGCCAGCCGCCGTCGGCCCACTGCCACAGGTACTCGGTAGGTTGGGTCACCGTGTAGTTGGCGTTGCCCCGGATATCGGTCTGCCGTATCGCGTGGCAGGCCAGACACGAGACGCCTTCGCGGTAGCCGTGCAGGTTGGTCAGGTTCTCGACGCCGATGTTCTTCGTGCCCGAGAAGAGCGAGATCGGGTCGTGGCAACCGCCGCAGTAGCGGGTCGACTCGGAGCCGTTCTGCTGGGCCATGATGCTCTGGATCTTCTGGAACGCGGGGTCCATCGCCGCGTAGCGGTGTGCGCTGGGCTTCCACTCTTCCACGATCTGCGCGTGGCAGCCCGCCGAGCCGCACGACTCGGAGCCGGCGAGCGACTGCGCGTCGAAGGCCCCGCCGGTCGCCGTGCGCGCCAGGCTCGGTGCGAACGGGCGATCCTCGCCGTACAGGTACGCGTAGTCCGCAGGGAATTCGTTCCTGTAGCGCTGGCCCGAGTAGGCGAAGGGCAGCAGGGCGGAGAGGGCCAGGCCGAGAACCGAGAGGCCGCAGGCCAATCCGACGAAGCGCAGCGCAACGGCTCGACCGGTTTCGGCCCGCAGCCGGAGCAGCACGAGCGCCATGTGCGGCAGGGCGGTCCCGAGCGTGACGAAGGTCGAGAGCAGATGAACTTGCCGCCAGGTCGGGGACATGCGCGAGGCGAGCAGGCCCTGCCCGGTCACGACGAGGCCCGAGACCAGGCAGACGGCCAGCGCGGTCGTGGCCACATAGCCCAGGAGCACCACGTGCGAGAAGCGGTAGCTCTTGTAGTCCTTCCAATGCACCCACAGGTACCAGGCGATCGGGACCAGCGTGAGCAGTCCGACCACGGTGTGGACGAGCACGCCCCACTCGATCGACGGGTGAAACGGTGCGAACGTGACGGCCAGGCCGGTCGCCGCGAGGAACAGCAGGGCGAACGCGGTACCGCGCGCGAGCGCGGAGGCCCAGCCGGTTCGCACCGGCGCTACGAGCGGTCCCGTCATGGTGTCGACCTCCGGAGGTGCGCAACTGGCACGGGCCCGAAAGTACCGTCATCGTGATCGCTCGAGCGCGCCGGATTGGGGACAAGAATGGTCTCGATCGCCCCGGTCGTGCCGGAGGTATGTTCGTGGAATGCGGGCGCACGGCAGCGGAGCACGATCGATCGCGCTGATCGCACTCGCGCTCGCGGCGCCGGCGTGGTCGGCCGCACCCGAGCCGCTCACGATCGACTACCCGCTCGAGGGGTCGCTCTTCCCGCCGGGCTTCGTCGCGCCGACCTTCGTCTGGCACGATCCCGCAGCGAGCGCCGAGCGCTGGATCGTGGAGATCGCCGGCGCGGGCAGCCAGCCGCCGATCCGGGTCTCGACCGACGGCGCGCGCAGCGTGCCGGAGATCGACCGGCGCTGCGTCACCGAGAGCAACGTCCTCGAGCCCAGCCCCTACGAGGCGGCGGCCCGCGCCTGGACGCCGGACGCCGACACCTGGGAGGCGATCCAGCGCCTGTCGCTCGAGAGCGACACTCGTGTGACGATCCACGGAATGGCGGGTGACGGCGAGCGGGTGGTCTCGAGCGGCGGGGTAGGCATCCGAACCTCGCGCGATCCGGTCGGGGCGTCGATCTTCTATCGCGACGTGCCGCTGATGCCGACGCGAACCAAGCAGGGTGTCGTCGAGCCGCTCGACCAGAGTCTGTTCCCGCTGATCCAGTGGCGCCTGCGCGATCTCTCGCAGGAGAGCGCCCCGATCGTCATGACCCACCTCCCGACCTGCGCCAACTGCCACTCGTTCTCGCGCGGCGGGAAGACGCTGGCCATGGACATGGACGGCCCGAGCGGCGACAAGGGCGCCTACGTGATCAAGGACGTCGCGCCGCGCATGGTCCTCGAGCCGCCCGACGTGCTGAGCTGGAACGCGTTCACGGGAAAGCCCGAGGGACGGACCACCTTCGGCCTGTTCGCGCAGATCTCGCCCGACGGCCGCCACGTCGTAGCCACGCTCAACGAGGAGATCTTCGTCGCCAACTACACCGACTACCGGACCCTGCAGACGTTCTATCCGACGCGCGGGATTCTCGTGGTCTACGAGCGGGCGACGGGGCGCATGACCCCTCTCCCGGGCGCCGACGATCCGCGGTACGTGCAGGCGAATCCCGCGTGGAGCCCCGACGGCAAGTGGATCGCGTTCCTGCGCGCCGAGGCCCGTGCGGCCTACGACGACGGTCCTCGGCCGACCTACGCCGGCGACCCGCTCGAGACGCCGATCCAGTACGACGTGTACCGCGTGCCGTTCCGCGAGGGGCGGGGCGGGACGCCCGAGCCGATTCTCGGTGCGTCGCACAACGGCAAGAGCAACTCGTTTCCCAAGTACTCGCCGGACGGGAAGTGGATCGTGTACGTCCAGGCGCGTAACGGCCTGCTGCTGCGACCGGACGGCGAGCTGTACATCGTGCCGGCCCTGGGCGGCGCGGCGCGGCGCATGCGCTGCAACACGACGCGCATGAACTCCTGGCACAGCTGGTCTCCCAACGGTCGCTGGCTCGTCTTCACCTCGAAGCAGAACACGCCGTTCACGCAGATGTTCTTGACCCATGTCGACGAGCACGGCGACGACACGCCGGCGATCCTGGTGCCGAACTCGACCGCGGCGAACCGCGCGGTCAATCTGCCCGAGTTCGTCCCGATCCCGCCCGCGGGTCTGGTCGAGATCACCACGCCCGCCGCAGACTACCGGCGGCACCTCGAGCGTGCCCGCGCGCTCGAGGCGGCGGGTCAGCGCGAGGAGGCCCGGGCTGAGCTCGCGCGCTCGCTTGCGCTCAAGCCCGACTACTGGGAGACGCACCTCACGCTCGGCGACCTCGTGGCCCGGGATGGTGATCCGGCGGCCGCGATCGCGCACTACCAGCGCGCGCTCGAGCTGAACCCGCGGTTTCTGACCACGCATCTCAACCTGGGGATCGCGCTGTCGCGCCTGGAGCGCTACGACGAGGCGCTCGAGCACCTGGCGGTCGCGCTGGCGCTCGATCCGGAGAACGCGTCGAACACCGTGCGCGTGGCCCGGGTTCTCGGGCTCGCCGGCGACACCGAGCGGGCCGAGCGGTACTTCGCCCGCGCAGCGCAGCTCGATCCCAAGCTCGCCTCGGCCCAGTACGAATGGGGTCTGTTCCTCGAGGGTCGAGGCCAGCTGGAGCAGGCGATCGAGCGGTTCCGCTCCGCGGCCGAGCTCGACCTCGGCCACTACTGGGCACGCTACCAGTGGGGTCGCGCGCTCGAGCGCCTCGGTCGGATCGCGGAGGCGCTGGAACCGCTGAGGGCCGCGACGGAGATCGGCCCGGACTACGCTCCGGCCCACGACGCGCTGGCGCTGCTCCTCGCGTCCTACGGCGACCCGCGTCTGCGCGACGGCGGCGAGGCTGTGCGCCTGGCCTGGATCGCCTGCGAGCGGACGGGGCAGGCCGAGCCGCGCTACCTCGACACGCTGGCCGCGGCCTACGCCGAGGTCGGCCGCTTCGACGAGGCCCGGCGCACGGCCGAGCGTGCCGTGGGGCTGGCTCGGGGCAGCGGCGATGCCGGGCTCACGCGGGAGCTCGAATCCCACCTGGCGCTGTTCGAGCGCGGACTGCCGCTGCGCATCGTGTTCGAGGGGGGACGCTGGCGGACCAACGCCCCCCGTTGAGCGGAAGGCCGGAGTCTACTTCAGCGTCTTGACGTAGGCGGCGACGGCCTTGATCTGCTCGGCCGTGAGCTTACCCTCGAACTTGGTCATCTTGTTCTTGCCTTCGCTGATCACTTTCTCGATCGTCTCGGCCGGGTTCTTCTTCTGCCACTCGGCGTCGTTCAAGTTGGCCGAGCCCTCGGCCATCTTCTTCGCCACGCCGTCCGCGCCGTGGCACATGGCGCACTTCGACGCGAAGAGCGTCTTCCCCTCGTCTCCCTCGGCGGCGGCCGGGAGAGCGATCGCGAGCGCGAGAACCGCGAGCAGCGACACAGCCAGAGCCTTCCTCATGCCCATCTCCTTGCGAGGTGGTTCACCTCGTCACGACGTACCAGCCCGTGCCCGATCTACCTGTCGGATCTTGAAGAATAGCCCCACCAGCACGAACACGACGAGCACCAGGGAAACGGCGAGGCCCTTCCTACGATACTGCAGCTCGGCCAGCGCCGACTGGCCGTCCGCCAGCGCGGCGGCCGCGACCTGCTTGCCCTCCTCGATCCGGGCCAGCAGCCGGGGCGGATCGAAGGCGTGGATCAACGCGCGGGCCTCGACGGCCGCGGTCGTGCCCTTGCTCTTCAGCTCGAAGCGGGGCCCGCTGACCTCCATGCCTGCGACCTCGGCCCGCTTCAGCAGCGTCGAGGCCTCGCGCAGCTCTCGGTCGAGGGAGGACAGAGCCGCGTACATCGCCTCGCTGGCCTGATCACAGGGGTCGCCCGGACTGTGACAGGTCAGGCAGACCGACCCCGGCACAGGGTCGACGCCGGCACCCGGGAGGTCGCGGATCCGCACTCCGCGCACGGGCTGGGTGGCGGATACCTCGAGGCGCAGCCGGATCGCGTCGCCGCCTTCGACGGGCGAGCCCGAGATCGACACGATCGTCAGCTCGGCCGCGAGAGGGCCGGCGGACGCCAGGCGCGGGGGCCCGTCTTCCGGTCGATCCCCCGGCCGCACGCCCGCCTCGATCTCGAGCGGGGCGATCCCCTCGGCCGAGACCTCGACACGGTGCGCGAGCCGCGCGTCGTCCGCCAGGAGATGGGGGCGGAGCACCACGCGCCACGATGCACTGGCCTTGTTTCCCGCGCCGAGGTCGCCGATCTCGGCGACGAGCGGATCCGCGGCCGCGATCTTGCCCGCCGAGAGTTCGGGGGCCGATCCGCCGTGGAACAGCTCGGGCGTGGGGTGGCGGATCTCGTGGTGGTCGTGACACACCGTGCATTCGGCCTGCTCGAGGTTCGCGAACAGCTCCTTCTTGAGCGAGCCGCTGAAGAGCAGCGCCTCTCTCCCGTGACAGTGGCCACACACGAAGGCCACGGACTGCACGCCCGGCGGAGCGGCACCATGGTTCCCGTGACAGTCGTTGCACGCCGGAGCTGCCGTGTCCCCGCGCTCGAGCAGCGCCCCGGCGTGCTGGCTGAGGCGGTAGCGCGCGAGCTGGTCGGTCGGGATTCCGTAGGGTGCCATGAACGCTGCGTCCGCGTGACACCGCCCGCAGGTCTCGGGAACGCGCGTCGCGTAGACCGGGGACTCCGGTGAGTCGACCGGCCGGATCCCGTGCACACCGTGGCAGTCGATGCACGTCGCCGGCTTGGAGTCGCCATCGGCATTGCGCAATCCGTGCACGCTCGTCCGGTACTCGGCGAGCTGGTCCACACGGCCCTGCGGGTCGAAGCGCTTCATGAACGCCGCGTCCGAATGGCAGCGCGCACAGAAGTCGGGTATCTGCAGCCGGTTGGGCGCTGGCGCAAAGCCGCGCGCGGGCGACATGGCGGCCTCCGCGTCCTCGGCCAGGGCGGGGGAAGGGTCGCCGCCGTGGCATGCTTCGCAGCCGAGGCCCGCCAGGCCGTGCACGTCGACGTCCCAGTGGCGCGTGGGCTCGGCGGTGGGGCCGTCGAGCTGCGCGTGACAGGTGATGCAGGAGGAAGGTGCCGCGGCCGCGGATGCCGCGCCGCCGAGCGCCGCCACCCCGATGCAGGTCAAGACGATCCACGCTCTCATGATCGTTCGCCTCGTGCACCGGCCATCGATCTTCCCGCGACCCAGGGACCCAAGATGAGCACGGCAGCCGTGCCCACCGGCCACCAAGCGTGGTAGCCGATCGCGGTCAGGACCACGATGAACGTCAGCGCGGCCCCGCCGATCGCGGAGACGAGCGGACTCCCGCCGCGCTCGACCACGCGACGATCCAGAAACGGAACGAGGAACGCGCCCGCTCCCGCCGCGCCGAACAACAGGATCACCCAGGCCTCGTTCTCGATTCCCAGCAGCTCGCCGCCCGGCACGAACTTGAGCGTCTGGAACATGAACATGAAGTACCACTCGGGCCGAATATCCGCGGGCGCCGGCGCGAAGGCGTCCGCCTTCTCGCCCAGCTCCCAGGGGAACAGCGCGGCCAGCGCCGCCAGCACTCCCAGCGCGAGCGTCCAGCCGAACAGGTCGCGCAGGAGAAAATCGGGCACGAAGCGCATCGTTCGCCGGGCACTCGCGGGCTCGAGCTCGACCGAGGGCGGTACGCTCATCCCGTGTCGCTGCACGAGCAGCAGATGCAGCGCGAGCATCGACGTCGCGAGCGCCGGCAGGATCGCCACGTGCCAGCCGTAGAAGCGCGACAGCGTCCCGCCCGTCACGTGGTCCCCCCCGCGGAGGAACCGCACCAGCTCGGCCCCGACGAGCGGGAGCGCGCCCGCGATGTCCGTGCCCACGCGGGTCGCGAAGTAGGCCAGCTTGTTCCACGGCAGCAGGTAACCCGAGAAGCCGAAGCCCATCGCCAGCCCGAACAGCGCGAAGCCGGAGAGCCAGGTCAGCTCGCGCGGCGCTCGGTACGCCTTCAGGAAGAACACCGAAAACAGGTGCACGAACGCGGCCGCGATCATCAGGTTGGCCGACCAAGAATGGATCGAGCGCACGAGCCAGCCGAACGGCACCTGGGTCACGAGGAACTGCACCGACTCGTAAGCCTCCTGCGACGAGGGGCGGTAGTACAGCATCAGCAGGATCCCGGTGAAGACCTGCACGAGAAAGAAGAACAGGGTCATCCCACCGAAGTAGTACCACGCGCCGTGCCGGTGCACGGGCACGGTCTTGGCCTCGACCACGTGACGCAGCGCCTCGAGCCCGATCCGATCCTCGATCCAACCGAGCAGGCCGCCGCGCGTGCTGGGCTCGACTGCCATCCGCTCATCCACGCGTGACGAAGATCTCTTCGTCCACGACCTGCACGTCGTACGGGGTGAGTGGATGGGGCGGCGGGCCGGCCACGTTGCGGCCGTTGAGATCGTAGTAGCCGTTGTGGCACGCGCACCAGATGCGCTGGGAGGGCTTGTCGAACTGGACCGTGCACTCGAGATGCGTGCAGGTCGCGGAGAAGGCGCGGTAGTCGCCGGGCGCGACCTGGATCAGGATGCCGGGCGACGCGCCGAACGGGAAGATCTTCCAGCCCTCCTGGGCCAGCTCGCCGACCTTGCCCGCCAGCACGCGGCTCGTCGCCGCTTCGGGGATGACCGGCGGCTTGAGGAAGCGCAGCACTGGGTAGAGCACGGCCGCGGCCAGCGCCATGACGCTCGTGCCGAGGAAGCGGTCGAGGAAACGCCGACGTGTAGGGCTCATGGGTCGGTCCTCTGCTCGTCAGGAGCGTGGCGGGACGATCCGGCGCTCCGACAGGAAGGTCAGCCGCGTGCGGCCCTCGTCGCCTCCCGTCGGCGTGTGCTCGTAGTGCAGCTTCACCTCGACGTGCGCGGTGTCGGCTGCGGGAACCGTGAACAGGAACGACTCGATGCGTTGCTCGTCGGCCCGGATACGCGAGTCGGACTCGAGTCGCAGCGAACGTGCGAAGAAGCCGCTGCCGCGCTCGATCAGGGCACCGTCCGCCCCGCGGAAGATCTTCTCGTAGACCCGCTGATCCTGCAGCGACTTGCCCGCGCTGGTGTCGACTTGCACCCGCAGGATCACGCGCCGGCCCGGCATGCCCGTGGGCACCGCGTGTCCGGCACCCTTGTTCGTCAGGCGGATCTTGATCTCGAGCTGATCTCCCGATCGCGTCGGGTCGAGGATCGAGGCCCCCAGCGCCTTGTGCAGTTGTTCCAGGGAGTGGCCACCCGGAACCTCGTGCAGGTTCACCTCGACCCCGGGCGCGCGCAGGATGCGCGGGTCGACGACGTGGGCCCTCGTGCGGCCCATGTGGCAGGACTGGCAGGTCCTGCCGTCCTTGGCCGCGCGACTGGCCTTCCACTCCGAGTAGGTCGTTATGATCGGCGTGCCTTCGGCGTTGACGTACTCGTGGCACCCCGCGCAGACGAGCGCGGTGGTGTGGAGCTCGGAATACGCGACCTCGTGGCCGGTGCTCGTCGCATCCCGGATCGGTCCGCGCTTCACCGCGCCGACGTCGAAGGCTAGCTTGGCGCCGGAGCTCGACAGCTCGACTCCGACAAGGCTGTGACAGACCTCGCAGCTCACGCCCTCCCAGGTGACCTTGCGGTCGAGCTGGACGTCCCCGGTCTTGTCGACGAGCGGGGAGTGGCAGGCAAGGCAGACCCGACCGGCGCTCGTCCCGTCACGCGCCGTCGTCTCGCGATACGCCTCGAGGAAGACCGGGTCCTCCATGGCAGCCGCATGTGCCGAGGCGCGCCACATCCGGTAGATGTCGCGGTGGCACTCGCCGCAGACATCGCTGCGGGTCGGCCGGTTGGGGGCGGAGAGACCGGCCCCCTGGGTGCCGGCAACCAGCAGCAGCACGGCGATCCACCCCGGCGCGAGCCCCACGAGGAATCCCCCCTCGTATCAACGGACAACGATGTCCATCGATCCATGACTGTGGCGCATGACACAGTCGACCGGCAAGGCCGAACCCGACGATAACAGGAGCGAAGCGGTCCGCAATCAGTATCCCAGCGCCAGACCGTGGGTCCGGGGATCCGATACGCCGTACCAGCGGCCGTCCCGCCGCTCGAGCGTGGCCGCGAGGCTGCCCGCGAGCGGGTCGAACCAGCGGATCGTGTGGCCCAGCCGCTCGAGCTCGCGCACCACGCCCGCGTCGAGCCCTCCGCGCTCGGCTGCGATCACGTCGGGCACGTGCTGGTGGTGGAACCGCGGGGCGCTCACGGCGGCGACGATGCCCAGCTCGTGATCGAGCCGGGCCGAAAGGACCAGGAACACCGCGGTGATGATGTGCGGCCCGCCGCTCGCGCCCGTGACGAGCAGAGGCCCCCCAGCAGGGTCGAGCGCGATCACGGGTGTCATCGAGGACAGCATGCGCTTGCCGGGCTCGATGGCGTTGGCTTCGCCCTGGACGAGGCCGAACAGGTTGGGTGCGCCGGGTTTCACGGTGAAGTCGTCCATCTCGTTGTTCAGCAGGAAGCCCGCGCCGGCGACGGTCACGGCCGAGCCGTGGGACCCGTTCAACGTGGTGGTCAGTGCGACGACGTCGCCGCGCCCGTCGGCCACGGAAAAGTGCGTGGTGTGTCGTCCTTCGCCGTCGCCGCCGATTCCGGGCGACACGCGCGCCGAGGGTGTCGCGTGCTCGGTCGATATCGAGGTCGCGAGCTCGGCCGCGAACGCGGGAGCGAGGAGCCGCTCGAGCGGGATCTCGACGAAGTCCGGGTCGCCGAGAACGCTGTTGCGCACCGCGAACGCCCGCCGGAACGCCTCGACCTGGCGATGGACCTCCGTGGCGGAGCGCCAGCCCAGCTCGGCGAGGTCGGTCGATGCGAGCTGTCCGGCGATCAGGGCCAAGGCGATACCGCCCGAGGAGGGGGGCGGCATGCCGATCACCCGGTGCCCCCGGTAAGAGAACTCGAGCGGCTCGCGCCACCTGGCCCGGTAGTCGCGCAGATCCGCACGCGTGAGGATCCCGCCGCCGCGGAGCATCTCGTCGGCGATCGCATCCGCCGTCGCGCCCTCGTAGAAGCCGCGTGCCCCCTGCTCGGCGATGCGGCGGAGCGTGCGGGCCAGGTCCGGGTTCCGAAAGCGCTCGCCCCGTGCGAGCGGCTTGCCCGCGGGCAGGAACATCGCCGCCGAGCCCGCGAAGCGCGAGAGGCGCGCGGCGTCTGCGGCGACAGCCGCGGCGAAGTCGGCATCGACCTCGAACCCGTTCTCGGCGAGCTGGATCGCCGGCTCGACCAAGGAGGCCCAGGGCCGCGATCCGAGCTTGCGGTGCGCCTCGAACAGCCCCGCGACACTCCCCGGAACGCCGCAGGCCAGGTGCCCGGTCAACGACTGCTCGGTCGGCTCGCCGGAGGCGTCGAGGTACATGTCGCGCTCGGCCGCCGCGGGCGCCGTCTCGCGGAAGTCGAGCGCGTAGGTCTCGCCGGCGACGCGCGCCAGCAGGAAACCGCCGCCGCCGAGATTGCCCGCCGAGGGCAGCACGACCGCGAGCGCGAACGCCGTGGCCACGGCGGCATCGACCGCATTGCCGCCCTCGCGCAGCACCTCCACGCCGACCCGCGTGGCGAGCGGCGCGTCGGCGACGACCATTCCGTGCACACCCTCGACAGCCGGGGCGTCGAGGGGGTAGGGCCAGGAGGCGGGGGCCCTGGGAGGGTCAACAGCCGGAGCCCGCGCACAGGCGACGAGGGCAAGGAAGAACAGTCCCGCGGCGAGCCGGCGCCGGCGCACCATCAGTCGTTCGTCCCGGGCACGACGAGGACGATGCCGTCGAGTGGCAGCTGCTCGAAGTCCCGCCGGTTGAGCGTCAGCAGGCTCGTCGCCCGGCCCTTGCGAGCGCAGCGGAGGATCAGCGCGTCGTAGGTTCGGCCGCCGGTTACACCGTCTGTGGGCAGGTCCGCGAGGAGCCGCCACGTCTCGCCCCCGGTCAGCGATATCACGTCCGCAGACTCCTCGAACGACCCGGCGAGCAGCTCGAGCGCCACCGCGGGCGCGAGGCGGTGCGGTGCGGGGAGGCGCGTCAGGACCGAGTACGCCTCGACGAGCGCGGGTGCCGGGACGAGGAGCTTGCTTCCGTGTGCGTCCCGTGTGGTCGCGAGTGCCCGTAACGCGGCCTCATGAGACTCGTGCCAGCCCAGCAGGGCCGCCACGATCACGCTCGTGTCGACGGCACCGATCCTCACCCGGGCTTCCGGCGGGATCGAACGCGCTCGCGCGTTCGCCGCACCGTCTCGCTGGACAGCACCTCGAACGGCCCGACCGGCTCGGCGACGCGGAATCCGCTTCGTTGCTCGACCCGCACTTCCCGCGCAGCCGGCTCGATCTCGATCCGACCGTCGCGCAGCGTGACCTCGAGCGGCTCCCCGGGGTGCAGGTCGGCCGCCTCGCGGAGCGCCTTGGGGAGGACCAGCCGCCCGGCTCCATCCATGGTAATTCTCATGGCACAGAACATACCACGACGAATGCCATTCAGCCAGTCCGGCTCACGGCCCCACCACGCGCCCGTCCTGCATCACGAACACCGGCCGCTCGACGACCGTCACGTCCTCGAGCGGGTTGCCCGGCACGGCCACGAGGTCGGCGAACGCGCCGGGACGGAGCACGCCGACCTTGCCCTCGCGCCGCAGCAGGCGCGCGTTGACGAGCGTCGCCGAGCGGAGCGCGTCGAGCGGAGACATGCCGGCCTCGACGAACACGCGCAGCTGGCGCGCGTTCATGCCGTGCGGCTGCACGCCGCTATCGGTGCCGTAGGCCACCTGGATCCCGGCCTGGATCGCCGCCCGCAGGCTGGCCAGCTTGCGCTCGTAGACCTGGCGCGACTTCTCGATCTGGTACGGCTGGTAGCCGCCCGCGGCGCCGCGCTCGAGGATCCAGGCGTTGGTGAACGGGTTCGGGACGACGAACGCGCGGTGCTCCCGGGCCAGCGCGAGGGTGGCCGGATCGAGCATCGAGGCATGCTCGATCGAGCGTGCGCCGGCCACGAGCGCCCGCCGGATGCCCTCCGTGCCGTGGGCGTGTACCGCCACGTCCTTGCCCTTGCTGCGCGCGGTCTCGACTGCCGCGCGCAGCTCCTCTTCCGTGTAGTCGGCCATCGACGGGTCGGACCCGGCCGACATCACGCCGCCCGTCGCCAGGACCTTGATCCAGTCCGCGCCGCGCTTGCAGTTCTCGCGCACGCGGCGGCGGATCTCGTCGGGCCCGTCGGCGATCGCCGAGATCCGCTGGACCACGACGTCCTCGGGGAGGTCGTTGCGGTCCCCGTGGCCGCCGGTCGAGGAGATCGACTTCCCCGCGACGAGCATGCGCGGCCCGGGCACGCGGCCGGCCGCGATCGCGTCGCGCAGCGCGACATCGGCCACATCTCTCGAGCCGAGGTCTCGCACCGTGGTGAAGCCCGCGCGCAGCGTGGCGCTGGCGTTGGCGACGCCTTCGATCGCCGCGCGAGCCGTGGTCTCGATCAGGCTCTCGTAGGGCGTCTCTTCCGCTCGGCCGATCAGGTGCACGTGTACGTCGATCAGCCCGGGCAGGAGCGTGACGTCCCCCAGATCGTGCGTCACCGCTTCACCCTCCCGGCGCACGGCGATCGCGGTCACGAGGCCGTTCTCGATGCGCACGACGGGCTGGCGCACGAGCGTGCCCGCTTCGACGTCGAGCAGGCGTGCCGCGGAGACGGTCAGCGTGTCGGCCGCGACCGGCAAGCCGGTCAAGAGCCACAGGACGAGGAGCGTGGGGCTGCGCATCCCGCCAGGGTAACCGAAGTCGTGGCTGCCGGGACGAGCCTCAGAAGGTCCAGCTCAGGCCCGCCGTGACCAGGCGCGGCAGCCCCGATCGGATCTGCGGCTCGACCCGCGGCGCCCCGTCGTCGAGCTCTACGCGCATGCCCTCGAGGCAGCACGCGTTCTGCCGATCGAGGAGGTTGGTGACGTTGACGAACGTGGCCAACGTCGTTCCGCGGACGACGAATCGGCGGCCGAGGCGTGCATCGAACCTCAGGTAGTCGGGTAGTCTTGCGCTGTTGCGGGCGCCGACGACCGGATCGACGGCCTCACCCGAGACGGGAGTCGTGGGCTGTCCCGAATGGTAGATGCCGGCCAGTCTGATGTCCCAGTGCTCGGCCAGTCGCCAGGCCAGCCCGAAGTCTACCGCGTGCCGCTGGTCCCAGGCGCGGGGCACCCAGGCGCCGCCGATCTCGTCCTCGGCTCGCGCCAGGGCGTAGCTCGCGCGCCAGCCGAGACGCTGGCCCATCGCGCCGC
>Ga0180063_1000032_pt1 | contig 31141 bp, 23 predicted proteins | sample EasRivT47_16_10D_FD_121776 | JGI IMG/M metagenome (GOLD analysis project Ga0180063, IMG submission 121776) | Soil microbial communities from meander-bound floodplain in the East River, Colorado, USA - East River metaG ERMLIBT47_16_10D | ecosystem: Environmental > Terrestrial > Soil > Floodplain ...
CGAAGAACACACGCAAGTCGGTGGACCAGGTGCTGCGACTGCTCCACGTGCTCGACTGCTACGTCGAGCTCGTGGTGCGGGCGAAGAGCGCCTGACGCCGGGGTCAGACCCCGAGTGAATCGAGCGACTCGACCGGCACCTTGCCCGAGCCGTCGGGCAGATCGATCACGTACGCCGGGAGCGCCAGGCCGCCGCCGAGGCGCAGGCGCAGCTCGCGGTAGATCGCGAGCCCGCGCTCGAGCGTCACGTAGAACGAGCCGCCGCCCGGGACGCGGTCGGGGTGGTGCAGGTAGTAGGGCTTGATGCGTGCGGCGACGAGCGCGCGGCACAGCGCTTCGAGCGTCACCGCGTCGTCGTTCACCCCCGCGAGGAGCACGGTCTGGTTCAGCACCGGCAGGCCGGCGCGCAGGAACAGCTCGACCGCGCGCCGCGTCTCCGGCGTGACCTCCCGCGGATGGTCGAAGTGCAGCACGACCCAGGTCGGGAGCCCGCTGGCCAGCGCAGCGGCGAGCTCGGGCGTCACACGCGCCGGGTCGTGCACGGGCGCTCGTGTGTGCACGCGCAGCCGCTCGAGCCAGGGCGCGGCCGAGAGCCGGGCGACGATGCGCCGCAGCACGGCGTCGGGCAGCACCAGCGGATCGCCGCCCGACAGGATCACCTCGCGCAGCTCGGCCTGGCGGGTGAGCCAGTCGATCGCGCCGTCGAGCTCGGCCGGCGTGGGGTCGCGGTGCGCGCCGTCGGGGAACGTGCGGCGGAAGCAGAAGCGGCAGTACACGTGACAGCGCGAGCTGACGAGCAGGATCGCGCGGTCGGGGTGCTTGCGCACGACGAACGGCACGGGGCTCTTTTCGCGCTCGCCGACCGGGTCTTCGATTGCCGAAACGTCGGCTTCGAGCTCGTCCGGCTCGGGGAACGCGATTCGCCGGATCGGGTCGGCCGGATCGTCCGCGTCGACGAGGCCGAGGTAGTAGTCGGTCCAGCGCACCGGGAAGCGCCGCGCTGCCGCGCGCAGGCTCGGATCGAGCGCCGGTGTGCCGAGGCGCCGCGCGACCTCGCCGATCGGCACGGCGGGGCTACCGGTGAAGCCGCGGCGTCGTTCGGTCATCGGGCCCCGCGGCTACTCGAGCGGATTCACGTGCTTCACGCCAGGGAACCGCCGGAAATCTTGATCCGTCGAGCAGATCGTCGCCCCGTGCTCGATCGCCAGGGCCGCCAGGTGAGCATCTCCCGCCAGATTCCCCGCGGTGCCCGTCGCCGCGAGTAACGTGCGCAGGATCGGCCAGTGATTCTCTCCCGGGACGATCGTTCGTGCGCAGGGTTGCCGCAGCCATTGGTCCACGTACTCGAGCGCCTGCGCCGTTGGAAGCTGCCGCCGCAGAATCCCGGGTCTGGTCGTCAGGCGCAGAAAGGCGAGCGTGACCACCCACGCCAGGCCCAAGGGATCGGGCGCGGACAGCGCTGCCTCGAGCCAGGCTCGTGCGCGAGCATGATGCGGCGAGTCCGCGTCGACGGCGTAGATCAGCAGATTCGCGTCGACGAGGATCACTTGCGGAGCTCGAGCTTGCGGGCGAGCTCGGTGTCCTCGAGGGCGTCGGCGAGTCGCAGGGCTCGATCGAGATCGATCCCCGCGCACACGCCGCCGAGCGACGCGGGCTCGAGCCTGTACGGCCGCGCCTCGGACCGGCCGCGCTTCTTGGCCAGGCCGATGCGCAGGATCTCGTTCACCACGTGCTTGAACGATCGCCCCGTCCGGTGGGCCAGCTCCTTGAGCGCCTTCGCCGTCGCGTCGTCGATCGTCAGGGTCGTGCGCATGACTTCATAGCATATACATCCCTGGCATCAAAGCGTCAACCGGGTCCCGGTCCTCCCCGGCTCGCGGGGAACAGGCGACTGTTCTATAGTTCGCCCCCATTCCCGAGGAAACGACCGTGTACGAGACGAACGAGTTCCGCAAAGGGCTGAAGGTCGAGATCGACGGCCAGCCCTACGAGATGGTCGACTGTCAGTTCGTGAAGCCCGGCAAGGGCAACGCGTTCACCCGCACGCGGCTCAAGCACATGGTCACGGGCGCGGTCATCGACCGCACGTACAAGAGCGGCGAGAAGGTGGATTCGGCGCACCTGACCGAGCATCCGATGCAGTTCATGTACGAGGCCGACGGCGACTATCACTTCATGAACATGGCGACCTACGAGCAGATCACGATCCCCCAGGCGCGCCTCGAAGAGAAGGCCAACTGGCTCCACGAGAACCTCGAGGTCAGCGTCCTGTTCCACAACAACCTGCCCATCGCCGTCGACTTGCCCAACTTCGTCGAGCTCGAGGTCGTGGAGTGCGACCCGGCCGTGAAGGGCGACACGAAGTCGAACGCCTCGAAGCGCGCCACGCTGTCGACGGGGGCGGTGATCCAGGTTCCGCTGTTCATCGACTCGGGCGAGCGCTTGCGGATCGACACGCGCACCGGGGAGTACGTCGAGCGCGTGAAGCGCTGAGCGGTCGGGGTGCGCGGCGACCAGGCCTACCCGCCGTATCGCGGGCCGCGTGTGCCCGTCGCCGAGGCCGCGCTCGGCGGCGGGCCGGTCGCCGGTCGCATCCGCCGCGACGACTCGGGGACCTGGCTCGGCGACCCGTCGGGCGAGGTTCGGCTCGAGGCGGTCGAGCCGGGGAGCGCGGCGGACGGCGACTGGGTCTCCGGAAGGCTCGTGGCCACGGGATCCGCGCATCGTCTCGACGGCATGGTGGTCCACGCGCCGCGGCGCGCGCAGTCCCCCGACCCCGGCCTCGCCCAGCGGCTGCTCGCGCTCGGCCGGCGCGCCGAGATCGTGCTGGCCGCGCGACGCTTCTTCCACGCGCGCGGCTTCCTCGAGGTCGAGACGCCGTCCCGCGTGTCCTGCCCGGGCCTCGAGCCGCACCTCGCGGCCTTCCCGGCGGGCGCCGGGCAGTGGCTGATCACCAGCCCCGAGCTGCACCTCAAGCGCCTGCTCGCCGCAGGGGCCGAGCGGGTCGTCGAGTTCGCCCGCGCGTTCCGCGACGATGAGCGTGGGCCCTGGCACCGCCCGGAGTTCCTGCTCGTCGAGTGGTACCGCGCGTTCGCCGCGCTCGACGAGATCATGGCCGACTGCGAAGACCTGCTGCGCGCGTGCGCCACGGCCGCAGGGACCTCGTGCGTGCGCGGGAGCTGTGACTTGATGGTCCCGTTCGAGCGCACGACGGTGCGCCAGGCGCTGCGCGCGGCGACGGGACTCGACCTGGCGGCGTTGCAGGAGCGGGACGCGCTGGCGCGCGCGGTCGCGCAGCGCGGCCACGCCATCGCCGTCGACGACAGCTGGGACGAGCTGTTCTTTCGGGTGTGGATCGCCGAGGTCGAGCCGGGGCTCGGGCGCACGCGCCCGGCGTTCGTCGCGGACTATCCGGCGAGTCAAGCCGCGCTCGCCCGGACGCGCCGCGAGAGCTGGGGCGAAGTCGCCGAGCGCTTCGAGCTCTACGTCGCCGGAGTCGAGATCGCGAACGCGTTCCACGAGCTGAACGATCCCGTCGAGCAGCGGCGGCGCCACGAGGCGGACCGCGCGGCGCGCGCGGCGGCAGGCTCGCCGGTCTATCCGCTCGACGAGCGGTTCCTGGCCGCGCTCGTCGCCGGGATGCCGCCCGCGAGCGGCATCGCGCTGGGCCTCGACCGCCTGGCCGCCCTGCTCGTCGGGGCCGATTCGCTCGACGCCACCTTCCCGTTCTAGGGTCCCCGTTCTGCGCTATCGTCGGCCCGACGTCATGGGGAGCGGGATCGAGCGGAGCGAGGTCACGATCGTCGGCGGCGGGCTCGTCGGCTCGCTGCTCGCGATTCTGCTCGCGCGACGCGGTCACGCCGTGACCGTCCACGAGCGGCGCTCCGATCTGCGGAAGGGCGAGGTCGAGGCCGGCCGGTCGATCAACCTGGCCGTCACGCGCCGCGGCATTCGCGCGCTCGAGCGCGTCGGGCTGGCCGAGCGCGCGCTCGCGTTGACGGTGCCCGTGCACGGCCGGATGGTGCACGGGCCGACGGGAGGCGTGGCCTTCCAGCCCTACGGCCGCGACACGAGCGAATGCAACTACTCGATCTCGCGGGCGGCGCTCAACGAGTTCCTGGTGCGCGAGGCCGAAGCACGCGGCGCGCGCCTCCGTTTCGACTCGCGGCTCGTCGAGGCGGATTTCGAGCGGGGCCGGCTGGTGTTCGAGAACCCGCGCGACGGTCGGCGCGAGGAGACGCGGGCGCGTGTCGTGTTCGGAGCGGACGGGGCGGGATCGGCCGCCCGCGCCGCGCTGTCACGCACACCCGGCTTCGTGGAGCGGCTCGAGCCACTCGGACACGGCTACAAGGAGCTCGACATTCCTGCCGGACCGGGAGGCGGATTCCGCATCGAGAAGAACGCGCTCCACGTCTGGCCGCGCGGCGCGTTCATGCTGATGGCCCTGCCCAACCCCGACGGCAACTTCACCGTGACGCTGTACCTGCCCGAGCGCGGCCCGCACGGCTTCGACCGCCTCGACGCGCCCGCGCGGGTGACGGCCCTGTTTCGCGAGCAGTTTCCCGATGCGCTCCCGCTGATCGCGGATCTCGAGGCGGCGTTCTTCGACAGGCCGACGGGAGCGCTCGGGACGGTCCGCTGCCGCCCCTGGCGCTCGGGGGATCGGGCGCTGCTGCTCGGCGACGCGGCGCATGCGATCGTCCCTTTCTTCGGGCAGGGCATGAACTGCGGGTTCGAGGACTGCACGGTCCTCGACGACCTGATCGCCTCCCAGGCGGGGTGGGGCGAGGTCTTCGCGGAGTTCGAGCGCCTGCGCCAGCCGAACGCCGATGCGATCGCCGACATGGCGATCGAGAACTTCGTCGAGATGCGCGACCGGGTGGGGGACGCGCGCTTCCTGTTGCGCAAGGCGGTCGAGCACCGCCTGGAGGTCGAGATGCCGAGCGAGTACCGCTCGCGCTACTCGATGGTCATGTACAGCCACATCCCGTATCGCACGGCGCAGGAGGCGGGGGAGGTCCAGCAGACGATCCTGGACGAGCTATGCCGCGAGCTGGCCTCGGCCGGAGATCTCGACCTCGGCCTTGCGCGGCGGCTCATCCGCGAGCGCCTCGCTCCGCTGCTACGCCAGCGCGCCGCCTCGCTCGACTACTAGCGGGGTCTGACCCCGTTCCGCAGTAGCCACAGCAGGCCGAGCGCCATCACGGCCGCGGCGGCCAGCAGGGCGGGACGGCCCATCGCCGGCAGGCTGATCGGCATCGGACCCTCCGTCGTGACGAGCCGGATCGTGTCGCCGCCGCTCAGGTTGAACGTGAACGTGCCGCTGTTGATCGGCGTCACGGCTCCACCGTCGAACTGGATCGTTTGGCGGATCGTGCCTTCGCTGCAGGCCAGCTGATAGTCGTACGTGTGGGAGGCGTTCGTCGTGCCGCTGCCCGAGGTCACGGTCGCGGCGAGCGACGCCTGGCGGCCCACGCAGCCGCCAATGTTCTGCCAGGCGAACAGGGTCTGCGGCTTCTTGCTGCAGAACCAATCGGTGTTCCACGTGCTCGCGATCGCGTCCTCGACCCCGCTCCCGTCGCTACCGGGGCTGATCGAACCGTTTCCGGCGAGGATCGGCCCGAACGCCAGCACGAGCCCGGCCACGAACAGCGTCTTGCGCAACGATTTCATGGGTTGCACCCCCTCGGTCCCGCATCCCGGAGGAAACTGACTGTTTCATACCGGCAACAGGCGGCCGAAGCAAGCACAGGATTCGTCCGGTTGCTGCATTCGGAACCGCAGCCCAGAAGTGGCTTAGGATTGAAGCGCTTATGGGGGACGACCGGCAGGAGTCGGGAACGCCGAGCGACCGGACCTGGGTCCAGGGCGCGGGCGGGAGCGCGGCCCGATCCGACGAGACGATCGGCAACTATCGAGTACTGCGCACGCTCGGCGAAGGCGGGATGGGCGTCGTCTATGAAGCCGAGCAGGTCCGGCCCGTGCGCCGGCGCGTGGCGCTGAAGGTCATCCGCACCGGGCTCGACTCGGAGGGCGTGCGCCTGCGCTTCGAGTCCGAGCGCCAGGCGCTGGCCTTGATGGACCATCCGGCGATCGCCCGCGTGTTCGACGCCGGGGTCACGGCCGACAGCCGGCCGTTCTTCGCCATGGAGCTCGTCGACGGCGTGCCGATCACCGAGTTCTGCGATCGCGAGCGCCTCGAGCTCGGCCCGCGACTGCAGCTCTTCGTCCAAGTCTGCGAGGGCGTGCAGCACGCGCACCAGAAGGGGATCATCCACCGCGACATCAAGCCCTCGAACGTCCTCGTCGCGGGCGCGGGGCAAGAGCGCGCGGTCAAGATCATCGATTTTGGCGTGGCCAAGGCCATGACCGAGCGCTTGACCGAGCGCACGTTCCTGACCGAGATGGGCCAGCTCGTGGGCACGCCGCAGTACATGAGCCCCGAGCAGGCCGACCTGCGCGGTCTCGACGTGGACACCCGGACCGACGTGTACCTGCTCGGCACGCTGCTGCACGAGCTGCTGACCGGGTGCCTTCCGTTCGACCCACAGATGCTCCAGGAGCGTGGGCTGACCGAGTATCGGCGCCAGATCGTCGAGGTCGACGCGCTCCGGCCGAGCGAGCGCTTCGCGGCGCTCGAGCCCGGCGCGGCGCGCGAGGCCGCGCGCCTGCGCTCGACCGATCCGCACTCGCTCGCGCGCGTGTTGCACGGCGACCTCGACGCGATCACGGTCAAGGCGCTGGAGAAGGACCGGGCGCAGCGCTACGCGTCGGTCTCCGAGCTCGCCGCGGACGTGACGCGGTACCTGCGCCACGAGCCGGTCACGGCGAGTCCGCCGAGCGGTCTATATCAGCTGCGCAAGTTCGCTCGGCGGCACAAAGTCGGGGTGTCGTTCGCCGCGGTCCTGGTCGTGCTGCTGGCGGGCTTCGCCGTCACGATGGCGGTCTACGCCTCGGCCCTGGCCCGGGCCCGTGATCGCGCGAATCTCGAGGCGGACGCGGCCCGCGAGGTCGCGGACTATCTGGTCCAGCTGTTCGGCAGCAGCGATCCGGAGCAGGCGCTGGGCGCCACGGTCACCGCGCGCCAGATCCTCGACCTCGGCCGAGAGCGGATCAAGGAGCTCGACGGGCAGCCGCTCGTCCAGGCTCGGTTGCTCAACACCATGGGCGAGGTCTACACGAGCGCCGGGCTACTGGAGGAAGCGCGTCGGCTGCTCGAGGAGGCCCTGCGGGTCCGGCTCGAGCGCCTCGGGGGCTCGCACCTCGACGTGGCGGAATCCCAGAGCAACCTGGGCGGTTTGCTCGTGCACGTCGGAGAGTTCGAGCGCGCGCAGACGCTCTACGAGGCGGCGCTCGCCACGCGCGAAACTCAACTCGGTCCCCAGAGCCTCGAGGTCGCGACGAGCTTGACCGAGTTGGCGAACATCCTCGGCGTCGTCGGCCGGGACGCGGAGGCCGCGAAGCTCCACGAGCGAGCGCTGACGATTCGCGAGCGCCTGCTGCCGCCCGACGACCCCGAAATCGCCGTGAGCTTGGCCAACCAGGCGATGCACCTCGAGCGCGCGGGCGACTACGCCGCGGCGCGCCCGCTCTACGAGCGCGCGCTCGCGACTTGGCGCCGGGTCTACGCGCCGAACGATCCCACGATCGCCCGGACCCTGGAGCGGCTGGCTCATGTCGCCGAAGGGCAGGGCGACCTGCCGACCGCGGTGGACTACCACGAGCAGGCGCTCGAGCTGCGTCGCGGCATCTATGGCGCCGATCACACCGAGGTCGCGAAGAGCTTGCTCGCGCTCGCAGCGCTGAGCGCACGGCAGGGCGACCGGGCGCGCGCGACGGCGCTGCACGACGAGGCGCTCGCCGTCTACCGCCGCGCGAACCAGCTCGACACGCCGATCGTCCGGTACAACGAAGCCGCCTACCTGGCCGCCGTCGGCCGGCCGGCCGAAGCCGTGGAACAGCTGCGTGGCGCCGTCGTCGACGGCGGCTACGCAAACGCCGCGCAGCTCCTGCGCGACGTGCGCTTCCGGCCGCTGGTCGAGGACCCGGGATTCCAGGCCATCGTGGCCGCCGCGCGAGCGCGGGAGGACCGCCGTTAGGCCTCGGGGTCGCTCGCGCCGTTGCCCTTGATCTGGCCGCGCAGCTCCATGTTGCGTACGAGCCGGTGCAGGTAGTTCGGGTGCACGTCGAGCAGCTTCGCCGCGACGGTGTGGTTGCCCTGTGCCTCCTCGAACGCGCGCAGGATCAGGCGCTTCTTCGCGCCGAGCACCGCCTCGTGGTAGCTGCCGGTCGCCGCCTCGCCGCTCCCCGTGCGCTCGACCTCGAGGATCTGCTCCGGCAGGTCCTCCGGCAGCACCAGGTGGGCCGAGCCGAGGACGACCGCGCGCTCGATCGCGTTCTCGAGCTCGCGCACGTTCCCCGGCCAGCCGTAGGCCGCCAAGCAGCTGCGCGCGGCGGGGCTGATCCCGGTCACGCGGCGATTGCATTTCGTCGCGAACTTCTCGACGAAGTAGCGCGAGAGAAGCGGGATGTCCTCGCGCCGCTCGCGTAGGGCCGGGGTACGCAGCGCGACCACGTTGATCCGGTAGTACAGGTCCTCGCGGAACGTCGCGCCCTGGACCGCTTGCTGCAGGTCGCGGTTCGTCGCGGCAATGACCCGCACGTCGATCTTGATCGGCCGTGTCCCGCCGACCCGGTCGAGCTCGCGCTCCTGCAACACCCGCAGCAGCTTGGCCTGCAGTCCGAGCGCCATCTCGCCGATCTCGTCGAGGAACACGGTGCCGCCGTCGGCCAGCTCGAGCTTGCCCTTCTTCAGCGCCACGGCACCGGTGAACGCTCCCTTCTCGTGTCCGAACAGCTCGCTCTCGAGCAGCGACTCGGCCAGCGCCGCGCAGTTGATGGCCACGAACGGCTGGCTGGCGCGTGGGCTGTTGCGGTGGATCGCCCGGGCCACCAGCTCCTTGCCGGTTCCGCTCTCGCCCTGGATCAGCACCGTCGAGTCGTTCGGCGCGACCTTGGCCACGAACTCGTACACCGAGCGCATCGCCGCGCTCTCGCCGATCATGTTGTGCTCGATGGCCAGATCGTGGCGCAGGCGCTCGTTCTCCTTGCCCAACCGCTCGGCGTGCAGCGTGCGGTCGAACGCGCCCGCGGCCATCCCGGCCACGGCCGCGAGCAAGCGCAGGTGGTCGACGTCGAAGCGTTTCCCCGGCGCCGACGCATCGACGTAGATCGCCCCGAGCTTGCGGCCGTCGATGCGGAGCGGCACCGCCAGCACCGACCGCACGCCCTGCAGGCTCGGCGCTCCGCTGAAGTCCTCGCACTCCAGGACGTCGTTGCTCAGCATCGCCACGCTCTTCGACAGCACGCGCTCGACGATCGTCCGGCTGACCTGCACACCGGCCGACGAGCCGTCGCGTGCCTTGGCGAACGCCGGTCCGATCCGCCCGTCCGACTCCTGCAGCAGGATCGCGCCTCGCTCGGCGGGGACGACCTCGAACAGCGACGCCAGGAGCTGGTTCGCCAGGTCCTCGACGGTCGGCGACGAGTTGACCACGGATCCGACCTGCACGAGCGTCCGCAGATCCTGCATCACGCGACTGTACGGGGAATCGCTCGCGGGACTTCCCGGGCTCTCGAGCTGCCGGGCGTCGTCCCACGGCAGCTCGACCGGCGTTGCGCCGAGGAGGTTGTTCCCCAGCTCGACGCTCGTCCGCTGCGGGCCCGATTCCGCGTCGTGCAGCAGGAACAGCAGCACCGAGTCGCCGACGCGCACGTGGTCCCCGTGGGACAACCGCTGGCGCTTGATCGGCACGCCGTTGACCAGCGTGCCGTTCGTGCTTTCGAGGTCGGCGACCTGGTAGCCCTGCGTTGTCTCTCGGATGACGCAGTGGCGGCGCGAGACGAGCGGCTCCTGCAGGCGCAGCGCGTTCGTCTCGTCGCGCCCGATCGACAACTCGCCCGACTCGAGCTCGACGACGGAGCCGTTCCTGGGGCCGGCGATCACCGCGATGCGTGGCGCCATCGGTTCGCAGCTCCTGCCCACCCGGAGGATCGCCGGGGGGAACGCTCCGGGACTCGTCCCGGCTCCCCCTAATCTACCTCGGTCGTCAGGAAAAAAGCGCGGAGGCGGATTCCCCCTCAGTTCACCGCCTCCGCGAGCAGGGGAGCTTGGTATGCACATCGGACCTCGGATTACAGCAAGGCCGGTGCCAAGGCCTCGGGCCCGAGAATGTCGGGAAAACGGCGGAACGGCTCTGCGAGATGAGGGTCGAGCTATCGGATCGGATAGCTGAAGGGGCTGGCCAAAAGCGCGAAGGCGGGAGCCGTTACCGGGTCCCGCCTTCGCGCGCTCGAGAATCGCAGTTGGCTTCCATCACTTGATGTAGTTCTTGCGCGGGGGGAGTGCGACGCTCGTGACACCGGCTTTGATCTGGCTCTTGGTCTTCATGGCGTTCTCCTTCGTTTGGTTCTGCGTTTCGGCTCGTGGCTCGCGGGTTCTACTTGATGTAGTTCTTCCGCGGGGGCAGTGCGACGCTCGTGACACCGGCTTTGATCTGGCTCTTGGTCTTCATGGCGTTCTCCTTCGTTTGGTTCTGCGTTTCGGTTCGTGGCTCGCGGGTCCTACTTGATGTAGTTCTTCCGCGGGGGCAGTGCGACGCTCGTGACACCGGCTTTGATCTGGCTCTTGGTCTTCATCTCGGGCCTCCTTTCTTCCTCGTTTCGACCACGCTTCCCCTTAGAGCAAGGCGGATGCCAGCGCCCGCGCCGAGCAAATCGCGCGCGAGGACCGGTTCGGGCTATCCGTTCGGTTCTCGATGCCGGCCGGTGCTATCTGATGGGATAGACGCAGGCTACGGATGCGCGATCACGAGCAGCGTCGGCGCCCGCTCGAGCACGCAGTCCAGGCAGCGGCGCAGGCTCTCGGGGTCGAGAGCGGCGAAGCTCTCGTCGAGCACGACCAGCTCCGCGCGCTGCAGCAATGCCCGCGCGATGTAGACGCGGCTGCGCTCGCCATGCGAGAGCTGCCAGCCGGTCTCGCCGACCATCTGGAGCAACCCGCCCGGCATCCGATCGAGGAGCGCCCCCAGGCCCAATTCACGGCACATCGCAGCGGCCTGCTCCAGGTCCTCGGCTCGGGGCGGCCAGGCTCGTCCCATCAGGAGATTGAAGGCCAGACTGCCCGTGAGCACGTGGTTCTCGTGGAACTGTGGCGCCGTGGCGACCCGCCGCAGCCAGCCGTCGGCGCCGATCGTGGCGTGATCGAGGCCGTCGAGCAGCACGAGTCCCGATGCGGGCTGTCGCAGCCCGGCGATGATCGACGCGAGCGTCGACTTGCCGCCGCCCGAGGGCCCCTCGAGCAGGATTCGATCGCCAGCGGCGATGCGCATCGAGCAGTCGCGTAGCACGGGCTCGCCGCGCTCGATGTAGCGAAACGCGAGGTCGCTCGCCACGACGAGCGGCCCGGCACGCTCGACCGGCGAGCGCGTGGGCTCCGCGACCGATCCGGGCGGCACGGTCGTGTGCGGCCTCGCCGCGGCACGGAACAGCGGCCCGATCACCCGCCAGGCCACGAGGGCGCCCGCAACGTGACGGGCTCCCCCCGCGAGTCGCGACAGCGCCTGGTGAGCGAGCAGCACACCGCCGAGCCCGACCGCCAGGTCTTGCACCGACCGTGTGCTCCACACGAATGCCGGCGCGAGTCCGAGCAGCCCCACCGCGAGCCACCCCGTCGGGATCGCGAGCGCGAGAGCCGCACCGCTGCGGTCGAGACGCTGCGAGCGCGCGAGCAGGCGATCGAGGCCCTCGTCCTCACCGGCGTGCCAGCGCGCTTGCGCTTCCTGGGCCACGCGCGTGCGATGACCGACGAGCCGCTCGACGAGGTCGTGTGTCAGGCCGACCCGTGCCACGGTCCAGGCCTCCCGCGCCCGGAAGTAGCGCCGGGCCACGAGCGCCGTCAGCGCGATCCACGCGAGCAGCGCGACGACGTGCAGGGCGCCGCCGGCCCCCAGGGCCAAGACCGCGGCCGCGCCGACCAGCTCGACCACCGCCAGCACGCCCGTGAGCCCGCCGCTCACCGCGAGCGACTCGACGGCCTCGGACTCGATCACCTGCCCGAGCAGCTGCCCCGCGCCGAGGTGCCGGATCTCCTCGGGCTCGAGGCGCAGCGCCGCGGCGAGCAGCCGGCGCTTGATCAGCCCGCCCGCCCCGATCGCGACGAGGCCCTGGCACCAGCTCGCCAGCATGCCGAGCGGCACGAGCGTCAGCAGGATCAGCGCCCAGGCCAAGAGCCAGCCCGTGTCGAGCCGGCCCTCGAGCGCGCCGCGGCCGATCGTCCACCAGGAGAGGATCCACAGCGCGTAGCTCGCCGCGTGCAACAGGACGAGGGCCCCGAGCACCCGCGGCAATCCGAGGCTGCGCAGCTGACGAACGAAGTCCGCCGACGGCGGGAGCGCGAGGCTCCATACGCCGTCGATCCGCTCGCGCCCGAGGCGCTCCTCGAGCAGCGCGGCTGTGGCCCGCGCGCGCCGCGCGCGCGACACCCCGGTCTGGGCCAGGAGTCGCTCGATCTCTTCGCGGGCCGGGGCTTCGAGCGCGGCGACCCGCTCGCGCAGAACCTGGGATAGCGGGACACGCCGGCGAGTCCCGCCCGGCTCGAGGATCTCGACGCGCCCACGCCGGCCGCGCAGGACGACGAGGAAGCAGGGCTCGGAGTCGACGTCGAGACGGACGAGCGTCGGACCACACGCTTGGAGTCGCCGCGCCAGGTCCGCGTGGGACAGGCCGAGCTCCTCGATCTCGACGCGCATCCACGCGGATGCCTCGACGAGCCAGCGCTCGAGCGAGTCGGGGTCGCGCGGAAGGGCGCTCGCGTCTCCGAGCGGGATCGGCTCGAGCCCGGCCTGCGTGGCGAGCGTCTCGAGCGCTTCCCCCAGACGGTCCAGCGGCCAGGTCTTCATCCGCGGGCCTCGGTGATGCGACCGCCGTCCAGGCGCAAGCGCCGCCACGAGCGCGCGATCCACAGGCCCTCGCGCAGCGCCCGCTCGGCATCGAGCAGGGCGCGCAAGCGGGAGTCGGAGCGTCGCGCCAGCTCGGCTGCCGTCCCGTCCTCGACCACGCGCCCGCCCTCGAGCACGACGACGCGACCGAAGGACGCGGCGTCGCCGACGTCGTGCGTGATGCACAGCAGCGTCGCGTCGTGCCACTCCTGGCGCACCGCGGCGAGCAGCCGCGCGCGCTGCTCCCGATCGAGGCCGCGGAACGGCTCGTCCAAGATGACGAGCCGGACCGCGGAACGCAGCAGCGCGCGCCCGAGCCGCACCCGCTGTCCCTCGCCACCCGAGACGAGTGCGCCCCCTTCCCCGAGCGGCGTCTGCAGGCCGTCCGGCAGGCGCTCGACGAGCTTCCGCATCTCGGCGATCTCGAGCACGCGGCCCACGACCGTACCGTCGGCGCCCGGCTGGCCGTAGCGCAGGTTGTCGAGCAGCGAGCGGTTCCAGATCTGAACCGCCGGATCGACCCACGCGGTCCGCTCGCGCAACCAGGCGAGGCGTGCCGCGTCGAGCGGCTCGCCGTCCACGAGGACGCGTCCGACTGCGGCGCGGTGCCAGCCGAGCAGCAGTCCGACGAGCGTCGACTTTCCGGCGCCCGACGGGCCGACGATCGCCACGTGCTCGCCCGCGTCGATCTCGAGCCGCACGTCCGATAGCACGTCGTGACCGGCGACGCGCACGCTCACACCGTCCAGGTCGAGCCGGGTCCCGTGCGCCGCCGTCTCGCGCGCCGGCTCCGTCGCGGCGGGTCCGCGCTCTTCCTCCGCGGCCCCGAGCGGCTCGAGCAGCCGCAGCGTCAGGTTGCGGACCTCGGGGTACTGTCGCGCCGCCAGGGCCAGGCTCTGCCCGAGCGCGGGGAGGTGCAGGGTCCAGAAGACGAGGAGCAGCACGACCGAGGCCTCGCCGCCGCGCCCCGCGTATCCGACGAGGATCCAGGCCGCGAGTCCGAAGCCGCACAGGAACTGCAGTCCCTCGACGACGACGAGCGTGCCCTGGAGCGCGATGCCCGCCCGCGCCCAGCGCGCCAGCAGGGCCTCGTGCTCGCGCCGCACGCCGCGCTCGGCGCGATGGCAGCGGATCGGGACGAGCCCGAGGAGCGCATCGAAATAGAACCGACTCAGCGCGCCGACGTGCGTGCGCACGCGGAGATCGCGCTCGACGAGCAGCGATTGGGCCGCGATCGGGAGCGCCACGGACACGAGCGCGAGCAGGCAGGCCGAGGGCGCGCTCGGCGGATCGAGCCAGGCGATTCCGGCGACCGTCAGCACGAGGCCGAAGCCGGCGTGGAGCGCCTGGCGTGCGATCTCCGGCAGCTCGCGGATCTGGTGCAGGCTGTGGCTGCGCTCGGCCATGTCCGAGGCGAGCCGGCTGTGGAAGTAGCGGTCGGGTAGTCGGGGGATCTTGCCCAGGAACGCGACGCGCAGGCGCAGCTCGAGCTTCCGGCCGAGCCGGAGCACGCCTGAGGCGAGCGGGATCTCGAGCAGTGCCAGCGCGGACAGGAACACCAGGACCGCCCCGAGTGCCGCGAAGCGCTGGCGCGCGAGGCCGAGGTCGGACCACAGGTGCAGGAGCCCACGAAACACGAGCGCCTGGACCAGCACGCCAGCCGCCGCGGTGCCGAGGGCCGCGATGAGCACGCCGGGCACGAGCAAGCCGTCGGCGCGCAGCAGGCGCAGCAGCTCGATCCCCGGTCGGGCGCGCGGGGCGCTGAGGGCGAGGTCGAGCTCCGGGGAGTGCGCGGTCGCGCGCTCCGGCTCCTCGATCCCTGCGACCCCGTCCGCCTCACGCACACCCGAGACCCGGACCAGCACGACGCCGCGCACCGCGAGTCGCTCTTCGCCTTCGAGCTCGGGCGGGGCGGGCCGCACGGACCAGCACTCGGCGGGGATCGCCCAGGCCTGCGCGACGAGCACGTCGAGCACGGGTCGGGTGCTGCCGCGGCTCACGCCACGCGCGTCGAGCAGTGCTCGGACGGCCCGCGTCGCTGCGTCGAGCGTGGCGAGTCCACGCCAGCCCTCGTCCGCGCAGGCCGTCGCGATCCGTGCGTCCGAGGCCGGTCCGTCGATCCCCAGCGCGCGCAGGCGCCGGCGCAGCGGATCGAGGAACGACGCCGACCCGGCCCACGCGCGCCAGTAGCTCGCCGTGACCGAGGTCTCGTGCACGTACGCGTCGGCGAGCAGGCGGCGCGCCGAGACCCACGTGCGACCGGCGGCCGGGTTCATCACCTGGACCAGGGGCCCGTGGCGCCGCCAGGCCACGACGAAGTGCGTCGCACCGCTCGGCGAGCGCACCACGAGCAGCGCGGGCAAAGGGGAACAGCCCGGGACGAGCAGATGGTCGGCCGGGATCAGGATCTGCTCGGCGTCGAGCCCGGCCTGCCGCGCGACCTCCTCGAGCGTGTCGATCGACGTGCCGTCGAGATCGGTCTGGCAGGCTTCGCGCAGGCGGCCGTAGCTCGCCCGGATCCCGAACCCCTCGAGCAAGCAGGTCAGCGCGGCCGGCCCGCAATCCATCGCCGAGGTCTGGACGATCTCGGGCGCGAAGAAGCGGGGCCTCGCGCGCGGCGCGCGCTTCCTGACGCCCGTCACCGCGGCCCCGCGGCCAGCGTGCCCGCCGCGCGGAGCAGCAGCACTGCCGGCGAGACGCGCTCGACCTCGACCTCGACCGTGCCGGGCAGTCCGTGCTCGAGCGGCAGCGCCGGGTTCGAATCGGGTCGCACGGTGAGCTCGACCCGCACGCGCCCGTCGCGCAGCTCGCTCGACACGCGCGCGACGCTCGCGGAGAGACTGCCGTACTGGCTCGACGGGAAGCTGGCCAAGCGCAGCCGCGCCGACTGCCCGGGCCGGATGCGGCCGAGGGCCGCCTCGGGCGCGAAATCGGCCACGACGTGCAGCTCGCCCGAGCCGAGGACGACCCCCAGGCGGTCTCCCGCGAGCACGAACGCCCCGGCCTCGAGCGGCGCGGCCTCGACGATCGTTCCGCGCACCGGCGAGCGGATCGACTTGTCCTCGGCCTCCTGCTCGAGCCGGCCAGTCGCCACCGCGCCCGCGCCGACCTCGCCCTCGAGGCGCGAGGCCTCGCGGCGCAGCTGCTCGATGCGCGCCGCGCGGTCGCGCTCGCGCGTGCGCAGCTCGGGCTCGAGGCGCTCGGCCGCCAGGCGCAGGCCTTCCTCGGTCGCGCGCGCCCGTCCGGCCTCGGCCGTCGCGCGCTCGAGGTCTGCGTCGGACAGCAGGCCCGTGTCGTGCAAGCGCGTCGCGCGCTCGAACGCCTGGGCCGCCAGCGCGGACGAGACGGTCGCCTCGTCGTGCTTGGCCCGCGCCTCGGCCAGTGCCGAGCGCGCGGCGCGCCGCTCCTGCTCGAGCGCCTGCTCCTGGAGCACGATCTCGCCGCGCAGCGCCTCGAGCTGGGGCGCGAGCGCTCCCGTGCGCCGGCGCGCCTCCTCGATCCCGAGCCGCTCGGGCTCGGTCGCGAGCGCGACGAGGAGCTCGTCGGCCTCGACGCTCCGGCCGAGCGCCAGGGTGCTCGTCACGACGCGCCCCGAGGAGGGCGCCTCGAGCGGGTGCGCGGCCCGCTCGACCTCGAGACGGGCCGAGTCGCTCACCTCGTGCACGGCCACGCGGGCGAAGAACATCCACGCGGTCCAGCCGGCGAGCAGTCCCGCGCCCAGGCCCAGCGCGAGCAGGGTCCGGCCGTGACCGTCTCCCGCGAGGCCTCGCAGCGTGCGTGGGAACTCTTCCGACACGGCGCCTCTCCGCGTGCGCGCTCGGCCGACTCTACCGCACTCTTTGCTAGAATCGGCGTCTGATTCGCTGGAGGTGCAGATGACTCGCTGGCAGGTTTTCGCGGCGCTCGCCGCACTCTCCGCGCTCGCCGGCTCCGCGGCGGCGCAGCATGCGCACCACGTGGAGCAGGCCGACGAACGGGCGCTCGCCGAGGACCCGCGCCTCGCCGCGGGTCAGCTCGCGCCGATCCTCGACGGTCTCGGCGGGCACCATCACGCCGTGACGACCAAGTCCGAGCGGGCCCAGCTGTTCTTCGACCAGGGGCTCAAGCTGGCCTACGGGTTCAATCACCGGGAGGCGCTGCGCGCGTTCAAGGAGGCGGCGCGGCTCGACCCCGACTGCGCGATGGCCTACTGGGGCTGGGCCCTCGTGCTGGGACCGAACATCAACCTGCCGATGTCGAAGGACGCCGTGCCGCAAGCCTGGGAAGCGCTGCAGCTGGCGCTGGCCCGGCGCGACAAGGTCACGGAGCCGGAGCGCGCCTACATCGACGCGTTGGCCAAGCGCTACTCGGCGGACCCGGAGGCTGACCGCGCGCCGCTCGATGCCGCGTACGCTGCGGCGATGCGCGATCTGTACCGGCGCTACCCCGAGGACACCGACGCGGGCGCCCTGTTCGCGGAAGCGCTGATGGACGTCTCGCCGTGGAACTACTGGACTCCCGACCGCAAGCCGCGGGAGGCCACGCCCGAGATCCTGGCCGCGCTCGAGGACGTGCTACGCCGCGACCCCGAGCACGAGGGCGCGCTGCACTACTACATCCACGCCGTCGAGGCCGTGGACCCTGCGCGCGGCGCCGCGGCCGCCGACCGCTTGCGCCCGCTCGCCCCCGGCGCAGGCCACCTGCTGCACATGCCGTCGCACCTGTATATCCAGCTCGGCCGCTACGCGGATGCCTACGAGGCGAACGCGCTGGCCGCGCGGTCCGACGAGTCCTACATCGCGCAGTGTCGCGCCCAGGGCATCTACGCGTTGAACTACTTCCCGCACAACCTGCACTTCCTGGCCTGGGCCGCGTTCTATCAGGGGCGAGCGGCCGAGGCTCTGGCCGCGGCCAAGCAGGTCCGTGCCGGTGTGCCCGAGGATCTGCAGGGCAACGACTGGGCGCTCTACGAGACGTTCCTCAGCATGCCGCTCTACACGATGGTGCGCTTCGGGATGTGGGACGCCGTGCTCGCCGAGCCCGAGCCGCGGAAGGACGCGCGGCTCTTGACCGGGATCTGGCACTACGCGCGCGGGCGCGCGTTCGCCGCAACCGGGCGCGCGGCAGAGGCGCGAGGCGAGCTCCGGAAGGTGGAAGCGCTCGCCTCGGACCCCGCGAGCGCGAGCGTCCCCGTGGGTTACGCTGGCGCCCCACGGCTGCTCGAGATCGCGCGCTTCGTGCTCGCCGGCGAGATCGCCGCCGCGGAGAAGAAGCACGACGAGGCGATCGCCTACCTCGATCGCGCGACGCGGCTCGAGGACAGCCTGACCTACAACGAGCCGCCCGACTGGTACTACCCGGTGCGGCACTCGCTCGGCGCGGCGCTGCTCGAGGCCGGCCGTGCGGTCGAGGCCGAGGTGGTGTACTGGCAGGATCTGCGCCGGTATCCCGAGAACGCCTACGCGCTGCTCGGTCTGTGGCGCGCGGCCGCGGCGCAGGGCAAGACCGCGGAAGCCGCGGACTTCGAGAAGCGCTACCGTGCAGCCTGGTCCCGCGCCGACGCTGCGCTCGAGACGTCGCGCTACTGAAGGCGGGCGCAGGCGCGGTGGCGGAAGCAGCTGGTCAGGTGATCGTTGACCATGCCGACCGCCTGCATGTGCGCGTAGACGATCGTCGAGCCGACGAACGAGAAGCCGCGCTGCTTCAGATCGCGGCTGAGGGCGTCCGAGACCTCGGTTCGAGCCGGGAGATCGCTCATCGAGGCACGCCGGTTCTGCACCGGCCGGCCGCCGACGAAGCCCCACTGGTACGCGTCGAAGCTGCCGAACTCCTTCTGCACCGCGAGGAACGCCCGCGCGTTGCGCACCGCGGACCCGACCTTGAGCCGGTTGCGCACGATCCCCGGATCCGCGAGCAGCCGCTCCACCTTGCGCGCGTCGAACCGCGCGACCTTGCGCGGCTCGAAGTCGGCGAACGCTCGCCGGTAGGCCTCGCGCTTGCGCAGGATCGTGATCCAGGCCAGTCCGGCCTGCGCCCCTTCGAGCACCAGGAACTCGAACAGCTTCCGGTCGTCGTGCACCGGAACGCCCCACTCCTCGTCGTGGTAGGCCATGTACAGCGGGTCGCTGCCGGCCCAGTCGCAACGCGTGTTTTTCATCCGGCCACACGGTACCACGCGCGGCCGAGCCACTCGTGCAGCGCGAACGTGCTCTCGAGCAACGCGCCGGTGCGCGGGACGAAGTCGCCGGGCGTCCAGCGATCGTCGGCCGAGATCCCGGTCGGTGCGGGAACCACCTCGAGCCCCTCGGCCTCGAACGCCGCGCGGGCGCGCGGGATGTGCGTCGCGCTCGTCACGAGCAGGATCCGGCGCACCCCGTCCTTGCGCAGCAGCTCGGCGCTGCGCCTGGCGTTGGCCGCCGTGTTCCGCGCTGCGCTCTCGACCCAGCGCGCCGAGATGCCGAACTCCTGCGTCAGCGTCTCGGCCATCATGTCGCCGAGCGGCCGGTAGCTCGGCTGCAGGCGGCCTCCGGTGACGAGCAGCGGCAGGCCCGTCTTGCGGTGCAGCCAGGCGCCGTAGCGCAGGCGCATCAGCGTCAGCATCCCGATCGTGTCGCCGCCGTACTCCGGGGCGTCGGCGTACACGTCGCCGCTGAGGATCACGATCGCATCGGCCGCGGGGAACGGAGCCGTCGGATCGATCGGCGGCGCGTGCTCGAGCGTCGAGGCCAGCCACTCGCTGCACACGGGCGCGCTCAGCACGGCGAGCAGCAGCCACGCGCCGGCGAGCGCGGCCATGCCGAGACGCGGGCGCGCTCGGCGCACGGCCAGGCCCGCGGCGGCGAGGACGAGGATGCAGCCCGGCGGAAGCACGAGCGCCTTGACGATCGAGGGTACGAGCATCGGAGCCTCCGCGGCGCATGATAGATGGGGTCTGACCCCAGTTGCTCTTGGGTGGGAAGGCGCCTAGGTTGGCCGCATGCGCCGCCTCGCACGTCCCGCGCTGCTGCTCGGTGTCCTCGCCCTCGGCCTCGTCGTCGCCGAGGTCGCGGCCCGCCGGCTCCATCCCGAAGCGACGCTCGCGGCGCAGCTCGCCCGGCTCGGGCGCGACCGCAACGCGCTGCGCACGCCGGATGCGGAGTTCCACCACGTGGGGGACGGGATCTTCCGTCTCGATTTCCCACCGCCGGGCGTCGCGTCGCTACCGCGGATCCTCGTGGTGGGGGATTCGTTCGCCATGGGGCACGGCGTGGGCGTCGACCAGCGCTTCGGAGCGCTCCTCGGGCAGCGCCTGCACGGCGCGGCCGAGGTCGACGTTCTCGCCACCACGAGCTACTCGCCGATCATCTACCGCAACATCGTGCGCCGCGCGCTCGCCGCGAATCGCTACGTCTGCGTCGCCCTGTTCGTCGACCAGACCGACCCGAGCGACGAGGTGATCTACCGCAAGGACCTCACGGGCCCGGCCTCGCGCGAGTTCGACGTGGTCGCGATGCGCGAGCGCATCGCGGTCCTCGGCGCGGCCTACGACCGGATGGAGGCGGGCTTCACGGGCTGGCGCGGCCTGCCGCGCCGGCTCGCCCTGGTGAACGCGCTGTTCCCCCCGCAGGCGCTGCTCGACACGCTGCCCGCCGATAGCCCGCATCGTGCCTACGTCGAGCTGTCGCTGGCCCGCTCGCGTTTGACCCGGATCTTCGAGGAAGCCCCGGAGACCAGCCTGGCGCAGACGATGACCGCGGTCCTGCTCGAGCACCTCGACGAATCGGTCGCGCTGGCCCAGGCGGCCGGCGCAGGGGTCGTGCTCGCGGCCAACCCGTGGGAGGACCAGGTGTCGCCGTCGCCGCGCGTTGCACGTGGCTCGTCCGGGCCGTACCCGCGCGAGAACCGTCTCGAGCGGCTGCTCGTCGAGCGCTATGGCAAGGCTCCGGGAGTCGTGGTGCTCGACCTCACCGCCGCATTCCGCGCCGAGCCCGAGCCCTCGCAGCTGTTCCTCGACGTCCCGGCACACGAGGTGCACTGGAATCGCGCCGGGCACGAGCTCGTGGCGCGCACGCTGGAACAGGCGGTGGCCCGGTTGCCCGACGCGGGACTCGTGATCGCGGCCGAGCGGTAACCCAGCCGCGGTATCCTGGACCGGCCATGGTCGGTCGCGTCCTCAACCAGTACCGGATCCTCGGCCCGCTCGGCAAAGGCGGGATGGGCGAGGTCTACCTGGCCGAGGACACCGAGCTCGCGCGCAAGGTCGCGCTCAAGCTCCTGCCGCCCGAGATGGCCGCTGTGCCGCAACGCATCGAGCGCTTCCGCCGCGAGGCCCGCGCCGTCGCCGCGCTGAGCCACCCGAACATCGTGACGATCTACTCGGTCGAAGAGGCGGACGGCGTCCATTTCTTGACCATGGAGCTCGTGGCCGGCAAGACACTCGACTCGTTGATCCCGGCAAGCGGCGTCACGCTCGAGCGGATCTTCGACGTCGCGATTCCGCTCGCCGACGCCCTGAGCGACGCCCACGAGAAGGGCGTGACCCACCGCGACCTCAAGCCGGCGAACGTGATGGTCACCGACGACGGCCGGGTGAAGGTCCTCGACTTCGGCCTGGCCAAGTTCCGCGAGACGACCTCGGGCGACGACGAGCGCCAGCCCACCCAGACGCTGACGCGCGAGGGCACGCTCGTGGGCACGCTGGCCTACATGTCGCCCGAGCAGGTCAAGGGCGGCGCCGTCGATCATCGCGCGGACATCTTCGCCCTGGGCGTGATCCTGTACGAGATGGCCACGGGCAAGCGGCCCTTCGTCGGCAGCTCCTCGGCCGAGCTGATCTCGTCGCTGCTCCGCGACAGTCCGCCCTCGGCGAGCGAGGTGAACGCCGCGGTGCCCCGTCCGCTGGCCAGGATCATCCGGCTCTGTCTCGAGAAGGATCCCCAGCAGCGCTATCAGTCGGCGGCCGACGTGCGGAACGAGCTGCGCGCGCTGCGCACCGAGCTGGCCTCGGGCGAGGTTCAGGCGCACGCGGTCCCGCGCGCGTCGAGCCGCGGCCCGGCCCTGGCCCTGGCGCTCTGCGTCGGGCTGCTCGCCGGTGTGGTGGCCCTGATTGCCTGGCGCTTCGGCGGGTCGGGAGCAGCGGGCGCGCAGGTCTCGGTGGTGGTGCTGCCGTTCGGTAACGCGAGCCAAGATACGGCGCTCGATTACTTGACCCTCGCCATCCCGGACGAGGTCACGACGACCTTGAGTCGTGCCGCGGGCCTGTCGCTGCGTCCCTTCTCGAGCGCGACGCGCTATGCCGGTCCGCAGGTCGACCTGCGAGCGGCGGGGCGCGAGCTGCACGCGACGACGATCGTCACGGGCCAGTTCTTTCGCGAGGGCAGCGATCTGCAGCTGACGCTCGAGGCGGTCGACGTCGAGCGCAACGAGATCGTCTGGCGCGACGGCGTGACAGTGGCGGGCGACGACCTGATCGCGCTGCGGCGCCAGGTCGCAGAGCGCATCCGCTCGGGTCTGATGCCCAAGCTCGTCGGGGCGGGCGAGAGCGTGGCCGCCGGGACGCAGCCCGCGAGCCCCGAGGCCTACGACCTCTATCTGCGCAGCCTGGCGATCCCGGACGACACACAACCGGGCCTGCGGGCGACCCAGATGCTCGAGCGCGCCGTCGAGCTCGATCCGCGCTACGCGCCGGCGTGGGCCGAGCTGGGGCAGCGCTACCACGCGGAGGCGGCCTACGGGACGGGCGGCGATCCGTTCTACGCGCGCGCCGTCGACGCGCTGCGGCGGGCACTCGAGCTCGACCCGAGCTTGCCGGTGGCGGCCGCGCGCCTGGTCACGATCGAGGTCGAGAGCGGGGAGCTCGCACGGGCCTACGACGAGGCGCGCGCCCTGGTCGAGCGCTTCCCGAGACACTCCGACGCTCACTTCTCCCTGTCCTACGTGCTGCGCTACGCCGGGCTGCTCGACGAGGCGGGGCGCGAGTGCGACGCGGGCTACGCGCTCGATCCGACGAACCCCGGCCTGCGCTCCTGCGGAATCACGTTCTACCTGCTGGGCGACCACGAGCGGGCCGAGGTGTTTCTGGCGCTGTCCGACTCGGATTTCAGCGTCGAAAACCGCTGGACGAGCCTGATGCGTCAAGGCCGCGACGAAGACGCGCGATCGCTCCTGGCCCGGAGCACCGTAACACCCCCGCGGACGTTCGCCCGGCGCTGCCTGGGCGGGGAGAGTCCGACCGATCTCGCCGCGCTCGTCCCGCCCCTCGAGACGGCGGTCGCGGTGCTGCGCGACGGGGAGCAGCAGTACTGGTCGGGCGCGTTCCTCGCGCGCTGCGGTCAGCCGCAGGCCGCGCTGCGCTTGCTCTCTGTGGCCGTCGAGCGCAACTACTGCGCGTATCCGCTGCTCGAGACCGACCCGTTGCTCGTGAGCCTGCGCAGCGAGCCCGACTTCGAGCGCATCCGCGCCGCGGGCCGCGCGTGCCGCGAGCGCTTCCTGGCCCACCGCGAGGGGCGCTAGATCTCAGCTGCGCTTGATCACGACGAAGCTGATGTCGTCCGCCGGCGCCGCAAAGTCGAGGATCGAGCGCTCGAGGGCGTCTGCGATCTCGCGCGCCGACAGGTCGCGGGTCCGCGCCAGCTGCTTCTCGAGCGCGTCGGGCACGTAGGTGCCGTCGCCGTGCTCGAACACGCCGTCCGTCGCGAGCAACAGCACGTCGCCCGCGCCGAGCAGCGACAGCTCGTTCACCGAGTAGCGGTCCTTGAAGCGCGGGGCCCCGGCGAGCTGCGCGCGGTCCACGTCGTCGCCCGAGGGCACGATCCCGATCGGCGGGTAGCGGCTCAGCTTGGCTGCCGCGATGTCGGCGATCCGGGCGTAGCGCCGCGAGAACACGATCGGCGGTGGATGCCCCGCAGAAATGAAGCGGAACACCCCCGAGGTCGAGATCTCGCCGTAGATCATGGTCAAGTACTTGTGGATCGCCGAGGATTGGTAGAACCGCGTGTTGATATGCTCGAACAGGCGCGTCGTGATCTCCCCGTGCTCGTCCATCTCGTAGATCGCGCCGAGCAGGAACGCCTGGTGCAGCATCGCGGCGATCATCGCGTCGGTCATGCGATGGCCGGACACGTCGGCGAGCAGGATCCCGGCGCGGTCGCGCGTGCGATGCAGCTGGTCGACCAGCTCGGCTCGTCCGTCGGCCTCGGCCCGGGCGATCCTCGCCTCGAGGTCGAAGCGCCGGCGGAAGTCGATGTACACGATGTGATCGCCGCCGATCCGGCCGCGCAGCGGCCGCGACACGCCGGCGATGTCGAGCCCGGCGAGCTTGGGGATCTCGCCCGCCGAGGGGTTCAGGCAGCGCGCGATCTCCTCGAAGTTCTCGAGCTCGGAGGTCAGCTCGCGCTGGGTTTGTGCGTCGCTCTCGTGTTCCATGGACCGCTCAAGATACCTCGTTCGCGCCGGCCCGTCTCGTTCGCGCTCGCGTTGGCTCTGCTGGCCGCGGGCGCGGCCCGGGCCGATTCCGACGAGCCGAGCCTGGCCGAGTCCGTGCGCGCGCGCCTCGTGCGCTTTCGTGTCGCGCCGCACGCCGGGGCCGCGCGCGACGCGTGTGTCGGCCTCCAGCCGACGGACCTCGCGATCCGGCTGCGCGGTCGAGCGCTCGACCCGTCGCTGGTCGTGTCGCTCGAGCGGGACGTGCGGCCGATGCTCCACGCGCTGGTGATCGACCGCAGCGGCAGCATGGACGACAAGCTCGAGGCCGCGCGTGCCGCCGCGCGCGGCTACGTGGACCGCATGCGGCCGGGCCTCGATCGGGGCCTGGTCGTCGCCTTCGACGAGGACGTCGTGCTGGTAGCCAAGGCCACGGCCGATCCGACGGCGCTGGCGCGGGCCATCGACGGCGTCGCGCTCGGCGGGCGCACGGCGCTCCGCGACGCGCTCCACGCCGTGATCGGCGAGCTCTCGATCCACCTCGAGCGGCCGGTCGTCCTGCTGCTCTCGGACGGCGCCGACACGGCGAGCGTGACCAGCCAGGATGAAGTCCTGGCGCTCGCGGCCACGCGGCGCGACCTAGCGGTGTTCCCGATCGGCGTCGGCCTGCCCGAGATCGGCGCGGCGGGGCCGGGACCCGTGACCCCGAAGAAGTTCCTCGAGCAGCTGGCGCGACGCACCGACGGCGAGTTCCTCGACGTCCCGACCGCTTCCGGTCTTGCCGGCGCCTACGACCGCGTGCGCGACCTGCTCGATGCGGAGTGGGAGCTGGTGATCGGCGATCCCGATCCGCAGCTCGCGCCGGCCGAGCCGAGCCTGCGCATCGTCGGCAGGCCCTGCTCGCTGCGGATCCTGGGGCGGCAGGGCGACGAGGAGCGGGCCACCGCCGAAGCTCCCGCACCCCTCGGCGCCCATGGTGCCGAGTGCGAGCCCGACCTGCGCTGGGTCGTCAGCGCGGCGTGGCGCCTGACGCCGGGCCCGGGCGCGAACTGGCGCAGCGAGCAGACGCCCTCGGGCCTTCACGGCTGCGTCGTCGATCTGACGACGGACGACGGATTCCTGTACGACGCCAACGAGGTCGAGGGAACCTGGCTCAACGCCTGGCGCGAGATCGGCGATCGACCGTTCGACGTGCGGGCCGCGCCGCTGCCGGCTCTGCCCGATCGTCCCGCCCTCGTGCTCGACGCGATCGCCAGGGAGCTCATGGCACGCCGCGCGGCAGCTCCGGATCCGGGTCCCCGGCAGATTCCGCCCGAGCGCCACGCGCGGCCGTTCCGCGACCTCCCGTTCCTGTGGAACGGTCGCACGACGCTCGCCGTCCGCGCGCAGCTCGCGGCCGCGCTGGCCGAGCGGCCGGAATATGCCGCCTACGCGCGGGAGCGCACGCTTGCCGAGGCGCGTCGCGAGCTGGACGACCTCGCCCGGACGAGTCGGGGCTTGGCGCCCGAGCGGGTGCGCCAGGCGCTCGCCGAGTCGCCCGAGGGCCGCGCGATTCTCTCGCGCGCCGAGCGCCCCGGCCCGCGCGACCTCGAGCGGCACCTAGCGGCCTGGCTCGGCGATGTGCCGGCCGTCGATGCGTTCCGTGCGTGGGAGCTCGACGCGGTGGCCCGCGTGCTCGCCGGCGACACGACGGACACGCCGAGCTTCGCCCAAGCGTATCGCGCCGCGTACCGCCTGTTCTTCGCTCCGTCCTACGTCCGGATCCTCACGCCGCTCGTCGTCGGGCGCGATCGAGCGAGCGGCTCGCTCGGGTTCTGGCGCATCGTGCTGCCTCGCACGGCGTGGATCGGTCCGCGCAAGAAGGACTTCGCGGACATCGAGAGCCAGCACGTCCCGCTCGACCTCGTGCCCGATCGCCCGCTCGGGGTCTGGCTCGCCGAGCGGCTCGCGAGAGCGCCCGCGGAGCTTCTGGACCGGCTCCGCTCGACCGGGCTCGCGCCGCTGGACCTGTCCTACGGGTCGCTGGTCAAGCCGAAGCAGCGTGATCCCGGGCGCGCCTACGACCAGGCACGCGTCACGCTCCGGCTGGCCGACTGGCACGGCGGCAAGCTCGTCCTGGTCGCCGATCTGGACCGCGACGGTCCCGAAGCGCCGCCCGCGATCCGCTCGCTCGCGGTCCGCGCGTCGGACGATCCCGCATTGGCCGACCTCGCGGCCGCGCTCGAGGCGGCGCTGGGGTCAGGTCTCGAAAATTGAGGTCGTGGCCGCCACCCAAATATTCGAGACCTGACCCCGTTCTGCTACGCTCCTCGCATGGAGAAGAAGCGCCGGCGCTGGCCGTGGGTCGTGGCGCTCGGGCTCGTCGTCGTGCTCGTCGGGGCGGCGGTCGCGCTGCCGCTCCTGCTCGACGTCGAGCGCTACCGCGGACGCATCGAAGCCGCGCTGACACAGGCGACCGGGTGGAAAGCCGAGATCGGCCAGATCGGCTTCTCGGTCTGGCGCGGCCTCGTCCTGACGGTGAGCCCGGTCCGCCTCGCCGCGCCGGGCGACGCCTCGCGGCTCGAGGTCGAGAGGCTCGAGATCCGCGCGGCGGTCCTGCCGCTGCTGCGCGGCCAGCTCGTGATCCAGAGCGTCGACCTCGTGCACCCGAAGATCCAGCTGGTCCGACCGACACAAGCCGCCGGGTGGGTCATCCCGAGCGGTCAGGCAAGTGCCGGACGCGCGCCCGCGGCCCAAGGCAGCGCGCCGGTCGACGTCAGCGTCGGAGCCGTCCGCATCACGGGCGGAGCGCTCGTGCTCGAAGATCGGGCCGGCGCACCGCCCTGGACCGTCACGCTCGACGACCTCGCCGTCAGCCTCGCGCCGAGCGCCGGCACGGTCGAGGGTAAGGGCACGCTCACCCCGGGCGGCGCGCGGCTCACCTTCTCGGGCGACCTCGAGCGCGGGCTCGGGATCACGATCGCCGATCTGCCGACCGAGTCGCTCCACCCGTTCCTCGGCGCCGAGCTGATCCACGCCGGGGGCACGCTCGCGGGCCAGGCGCAGCTCACGCTGCCGCCCACGATCCACGGCACGATCGTCGGACGCTCGATCACGCTCCTCGCGGGAGAAAAGCCGCTCGACGAGATGCGCGCCGAGTTCACCGTGCGCAACACCGGAGGAGGAGCGTGGGGGCTCGAGAGCCTCGCGCTCGACGCGGGCGGCCTCGCGGTCACGGGCTCGGGCCGCCTCGTCCCCGCGGTCGATCTGCGCTTCGTGCTCGCAGAGACCAAGCTCGAGACGGCGCTCGCCGTGATCCCGTCGATCCTCCCGCTGCCGCTCGACCTGCGCCCGCCCGGCTCGGTCAAGGCCGACGCCCGGGTCGTCGAGTCCGCGCGAGGACCGCTCGTCACCACGGCCACGGGCGAGCTCTCCGCGGCGCAGTTCGTGGTCAGCGACCTGGTGCCTCCTGCCGAGAACGTCCGCGCCGCGTTCGAGCTCGACCGCAACGGCGCGCTCGAGGTGCGGATCCTCGGCGGCACGATCGCGGGCGGACCGGCGACGGGCGTGGCGCGCCTGGCCTCGATCGACCCACCGGGCAAGCTGACCTTCGACGGCGAGCTGCAGGACGCCGCCTTCGGCGCCATGCTCGGCGGCTTCGTCGACAAGGCCGAGACGATCACCGGCCCCACCGGGCTCAAGGCGCGCGTCGGCCTCGACCTCGCGCGTCCCACGCTCGACGCGCGAGCACTCTCGGGCCGCCTCGATCTCGACTCGCGCGACGTGCGCTTCCCCGGCTTCGACCTCGAGCGCGCGGTGCTCGCGAAGCTCGAAGAAAAGCTCGGACCGCTCGCCGCGCTGGCCGGGCTCACGGGCCAGGGCCAGGAGGCCGCGAAGCCAGACGACGGACGCGCGCTGCTCCAGTCGCTCACGGCCAGCGTCGATTTCGATCGCTGGCCCTGGGGCCTCGAGCGCCTGACCTTCGCGGCCGACGATCTCTCCGCCGCGGGTGCCGGGACCTTCGATCCGGAAAAGGGCGCGCTCGCGCTCGAGCTCACGGCACGGCTCAGCCCCGAGCGCACGACGCGCTTGGTCAACAAGACCAAGCAGCTCGGACGGCTCGTGGGCCCGGACGGCCGGCTCACGCTCCCGCTCAAGGTGAGAGGCTCGCTGCTCTCGCCCTCGGTCGAGATCGACCTGGGCAAGGCGCTGGCCGGCGGCGAATCGAAGCAAGAGGCGATTCAGGGCCTGCTCGAGGGCCTGCTCGAGCGCAGGAACAACAAGAAGAAGACGCCGCCGCCAGCGCCCAGCCCGTGAGCCGGGGGTAAGATATCGAGCATGAGCATCGAAGAAATCGAGGCCGAAGCGCTCATGGTCTCCGATCAGGAGACGGCGCGCCTATGGGCCGAGGAAGCCGATCGGCGCGACGCCGACCTGGACGCGGCGCCGGAGACGGCACGCCCTGCCGCTACCGTCCTGCGTGACGCTCGGGCCCGGCTGAAGTGAATGGCCCGAATCGCCCCACGTTGACCCGCGTTCGGCCCGCATGGTAGCGTCCGAGATCCACAAGCAGGCGGGTCGATCGTGAGCGCGCTCCACGCCGGAGAAGCCTCGTTTCTCGACGCGATCGTCGAGCGCAACCGGGCGTTCGTCGCCGGCCGCGCCGCCCAGCCGCTGCCCCCGGTCGAGCAGCTGCGCCTGGCCGTCGTGGCCTGCTACGACCCGCGGCTCGACGCCCTGTTCCAGCCCGCGCTGGGCTACTCCCCGGGCAAGACCTTCCTCTTCCGCACGGCGGGCGCGCTGGTCCAGCCGAGCGGGGCCACGCTGCGCTCGCTCTCGATGGCGGTCTACATGTTCGGCGTGACCGAGGTGCTGGTGGTCGGCCACACCTCGTGCCGCATGGCCGCGTTCCAGACGAACGAGTTCGTCGAGACGTTCCGCCGCCGCGGCGTGTCGCGCGAGGCGTTCGGTCCGAACGACCTGCGCGAATGGGCCGGCGCGCTCCCGAGCCCGCGTCGCGGCGTCGAGATCTCGGTGGCCAACATCGTCGCCGCACCGTTCCTGCCCCGCGATCTGACGGTCGCGGGCGTCGTGCTCGACGACGAGACCGGCGCGCTCGAGGTCGTGGCCCGGCCGGGCGAGATGATCGTGGCCACGGCAGCGGCGGCGCACGAGCAAGCAACGACTCCCACGGAGACCCCCGCGGCCGCGGCAACGCAAGCGGCAGCGCCCGCAGAGCCCCTCGCAGCGGCGGCCGCGCCCGCAACGGACGGCGAGACCAGCGCGCTCGCGCGCGACGTCGCCGAGTTCGCGCGCCTGCTCGGCTCGAAGCAGCGCTGGCGCGACGACCTGAAAACGCTCCAGGGCGAGCTCGACCGGCCGCACCATCCGCTGGTCAAGTTCCGCATGCTCGAGAGCATCGCGCGCCGCGCGGGTGCCGAGTCGCGCGAGGTGCTCGACGCCTTCGAGAAGGTCAAGCACTCGGTGATCGCGGCCCGGCAGAGCCTCGAGACGGAAGACCTGTATCGCTTGTTCCTGCGCGTCGTGGGGAAGCAGAAATGAGCATCGGGGTGATCTACGTCGGCCTCCTGGTGCTCGGTCTGTCCTACGCCGTGATCTCGGGGGCGCTGGGCTGGCTCGCCGATCTGGGCGACGCGGACGTTCACGTCGACGCCGGCGGCCACATCGAAGCGGGCCACATGCACCCGATCTCGGGCACGACCGTGGCCACCTTCATCACCGGCTTCGGCGGCGGCGGCGCGGTGGCGCATTATCTGATGCGCTGGCCGCTCCTGGGCAGCCTGGGCACGGCGATGCTCGTGGGCCTGGCCGTCGCGGGTGCCGCGTTCGCGGTGCTCGAGCTGATCTTCAAGCAGACGCTCGGCGGCGGCGAGTTCGCGATCGAGGAAGCCGTCGGCCGCGAGGCCGAGGTGATCAGCGCGATCCCGAAAGACGGCGCGGGTGAGATCGCGTTCGTGGTCAAGGGCCAGCGCGAGCAGGCTTCCGCGCGCGCGGTCGACGGCAGGGAGATCCCGCGCGGCCAGCTCGTCGTCATCGAGAGAGTCACCGGCTCCACGTTCTTCGTCCGCCCGAAGGCCTGACGCAGGAGGTTTCGCTCATGCTCGGTCCGCTCGTCACCGTGATGTCCTTCCTCGTCGTCCCGATCGTCTTCTTCCTGCTCATCCTGACGGTCGCGCGACGCTACAAGAAGGTCGGCCCGAACCACGTGATGATCATCTCGGGCCGCCGCCACAAGGTCAGAGCGAAGGACGGCTCGGCCGACGTCACGGGCTACCGCATCCGCAAGGGCGGCGGCGCCTTCATCTTCCCGCTGCTCGAGCGCGTGGACGTCCTCTCGCTCGAGGTCATGACGCTCGACATCACGACCCCCGAGGTCTACACCAAGCCCGGCGTCCCGCTCGTCGTCGACGGCGTGGCCCAGGTCAAGATCAAGGGCGACGAAGCCTCGATCCGCACCGCCGCCGAGCAGTTCCTGGGCAAGACGGTAGAGCAGATCCAGGAGGTGGCCCGGCAAACGGTCGAGGGCCACCTGCGCGCGATCATCGGCACGCTGACGGTGGAAGAGATCTACCGCAACCGCGACCAGTTCGCCTCCTCGGTCCAGGAGGTCGCGGTCTCGGACATGGCCAACATGGGCCTGCAGATCGTCTCCTTCACGCTGCGAGACATAAGAGACGGCCACGGCTACCTCGACGCCCTGGGCAAGCCGCGCACCGCGGAAGTCAAGCGCGACGCCACGATCGCCCAGGCCGAGGCCGACCGCGA
>Ga0180063_1000033_pt1 | contig 30996 bp, 34 predicted proteins | sample EasRivT47_16_10D_FD_121776 | JGI IMG/M metagenome (GOLD analysis project Ga0180063, IMG submission 121776) | Soil microbial communities from meander-bound floodplain in the East River, Colorado, USA - East River metaG ERMLIBT47_16_10D | ecosystem: Environmental > Terrestrial > Soil > Floodplain ...
CCCGGGCGCCTCTGTGCTTGACGCTGCCCCACGGGATGAGACGTCGGTGCAGAACCGGACGGAGGGGCAGTCCCAGGTGCTCCGCCATGTGGGAGGCTAGCTCCTGACCCGGCGAGAAACCGCGTCTCAGGTTCGCGAGAGGATGGGACGGGACCGCAACGACGGCGCTGCAGCGGTGGGAATGGCCGGATGCAAGGACCGCCGCTCTCATCTGGAGGGCCAATTCGTACAGGATCTCGCGACGTCGGCCGAGCTTGGCGCGGAGGAGCACGGATCGTGCGCACCGATCGTACGCGACCGCGGCCACCGTGACATCGACCGGCGAGGAGCGGAGCGCGCATGGCCGGCAGAGATCCGGCTCCGCACCCGAGAGATCGGATGACATGGGTCCTGGAAGGGCGCACCTCCGGCAGTTGGGCCCGCGCAGCGGCTCGAGTCCCGACCAGCACCGCGAGCAGACGCCGTGCAACTGCAGGGCATCGAGCGGACTGTGGCACGCCGCGCACGGCGCCGGGAGCAGGAAGGTCAGGACGGGATGGGTCCAGTGACGGATCGACGTCGAGGGCACGCGAACACGCATCGCCTCACCGGCACGGAGGCTCGGACGGGACCTCAGGGACGGGCCAAGTAGATCGGTGCAGGAGCGATTCCGAGCTCGTCGAGGGAGATCTCCTCGCGGAATGCGATCTCGACCGAGTTCCACTCGCCACAGGCCGGACAGCGATCCTGCCACTCGACGCAGGTTTCCTCACACGCTCGGCAGGTGTACTCCACCTGCACGAGGTCCATTTCCTTGATCACGCGGCGGTACTCGGACGCGGCCTGGCGGGGGTTCCCGCGCCGCTCGTGGATCCGACCGAGCAGGTAGTGCAGCGTCGGAGCATAGCTCGCGCGGCCCTCGAGCGAGGACAGCACCGCGAGGGCGTCGTCGAGCATCTCGAGGCGGAAGTACAGCTTCCCGAGGTAGAACCGCGGCAGGGTGTCCTTGCGCACCCGCGCAATGCAGCGCTTGAGGGCTTCGATCGCCGCGAGCGGCTGCTCGCGCGCGAGGTAGTACTCCTCGAGCATGGTCAGCAGCACGGGGGATCCGGTGGCCTCGAAGCCGTCGAACCAGGCCTGCGTCGCCTCCTTCTCTTGACCCTGGCTCGCCAGTGCCTCTCCCACCTTCACGTGGGCCGGAATGAAGCCCTTGTCCTCCCGGAGCGTGCGGCGCAGGAGGCCGATCGCCTCGCGCACCTTGCCCGCGCGCAACCGCTCATTCGCTATCTCGTAGCGGATTCCCAGGCCGCAGCGACGGTCAGCGGCTTCCGCAGGATCCGACGGTGCCGCGCGCTTGACCACGTTCTCGTGCGCCTCGAGCGCTGGCTTCCAGCTACGCTGACGGATGTGCACATCGCGCAGCTTGCGCCATGCGGCGACCGAGCCTTTCTGGATTCCGAGGATCTTGCCCAGGACGGCCAGCGCGCGCTCCGTGTCGCCCTTCGTTTCGTAATCCTCGACCAGCGCGTAGAGCGGGCGAGTGCTGTCCTGCTTGAGGTGGTGCGCCTTGCGGTGGTACTCGATCGCCTCCGCGACGCGGCCTTGCGCGCGGAGCACGTCCCCCAGTCCCAGCAACGTGTTGAAATGCCGACTGTCGCGCTCGAGCACCGCCCGGAAATGAGCCAACGCTTCGTCCTGGTGGCCCTCGACGGCCGCGGCGAGGCCCCGCGAGTACTCCGCCTCGATGGCCTCGGAGTCGCGGTTCGCGCGGCGCATCCGCCCGCGCTCGAGCACCAGGCTCATCTCTCGCGATACGCCCACGAGCAAGGTGGTGAAAACGCCGACGCCGAAAAACCCCACGAGCAGCCAGGCCACGCTGACGGAGACCTCGCTCGACAACGAGACCTGCTGGACCAGGAGCGCGCTGTTCCGGTTCCAGACCGAGGCGACGAAGAACAGCACCGCGAAGAGGAGCAGCAGCATCAAGAACGTGCGGAATTTCATCGGGCTCGTCGTTCCCGGCGCAGGCAGCTGGGCGGCTCGCGGGACGCTTGCCCGGTCAGGTTAGTGCAGTCTCCCGGAGCCCGTCAAGCAAACGGCCGCGGGCCACTCCCTCAACGGTGGTACGGCACGCCGCGCAGCAGGGTGATCGCCCGGTACAGTTGCTCTGCGACCAGCACGCGGACCAGCTCGTGCGGCAGCGTCAACGCGGACAGCGACCAAGACGCATCCGCGATCTCGTGGATGGCGGGGTCGAGGCCCGACGGGCCGCCGATGACGAACGTGCCCCGCGGCACCGCCCAGCGCTCGAGGCGCCGTGCCAGTGACTCGCTCGACAGCATCTCGCCGCCGGGCTCGAGCGCGATCGTGTGTCCCGGTGGGCCCAGCTGGCCGAGAAGGCTGCGTGCCTCCCGGGCCCGGGCCCCGTTGGCGTCGTGAGGGCCTGCCGGACGAGCGTCCGGAACCCAGCACGTCTCGAACGGAACGCCGAGTCGGCGGATTCGCGCCGCGTACCGATCGTGCAACGCGGCCGCGGGCTCGTCGCGTGGCCGCCCGACGAGCAACAGGCGCAATTTCACGGTGACTCAGCGGGTCGAGGTGGACTGCGCCGATCCTCGTCGCCGCGGCGTCTCGGGGATCTCGAGGACCGGGGCGTCCCCCCACAGCCGCTCCAACCGGTAGAACTGACGCTTCGTGCCTGCGAACACGTGCACGACGAAATCGAAGAAATCGAGCAGGATCCAATCGCCCTGCCGGCGCCCCTCGACGCTGGTCGCGCGCCGCTTGAGGTCCACCGACAGACGCTCTTCGATCGCGTCGGCGATCGCCTGGGCCTGTCGCTCGGTCGTGCCGTGACAGATGACGAAGGTGTCCGTGACGTCGCTGAGGCCGCGGAGATCCAGTACCACGAGGTCGAGCGCCTGCTTGTCCCGTGCTGCTTCGACGCACGCGACGACCTCGGGCGGCGGCGCGCCTTTCAGCGTCGTTCCTCCTCAGCGATACACATGCTTGTCCTGAATATACCGGGCGACCGAATCCGGAACAAGGCCGGCCAGCGAATCGCCGGCCGCCGCGCGCGCTCGAACCACGTGGGACGAGATCGGAGTCGGCGGCACAGGCAACCGGAACACGCGACCGCCACGGCCCAGCCCGATGCGCGCGCACGACTCGGCGTCGCTGGGAGCCTGCGTCAGGACCCGCACGACCTCGGGGGCGAGGCGCGCGGTGCCCCGGGGATCGTCCGGCCGATCGACGACGACCAGATCGAACTCGGTCAACAGGGCCGTGTGCAGGCGCCACGTCGGCAGTTCCGCCAGGGAATCGAAGCCGAGCAGGAACACCGGGTTCACGTGGAAGGGCGCCCGACGCAGCGCACGCAGCGTGTCGATCGTGTACTGCACGATTCCCGTGCGGAGCTCGAAGTCGCACAGCTCGAGACCGGGTCGCCGGGCGATCGCGGCGGCGATCATCGCTGCCCGGTGCTCGGCGGACGCCACGCCCACAGGGTCCTTGTGCGGAGGGACCGCGCAGGGCAGGAACCAGATTCGTCGCAGGCCCAACCGCTCTCGTGCCTGTTCCGCGATCACGAGGTGCCCGAAATGCACGGGGTCGAACGTCCCACCCAGCACGCCGACCGGCTCGCGATCAGCCACGGACGGGCTCCGCGTCGCCGAACGGATCGGGGGGCAGCAGGTCCCGGGCCGCCGCCGCACGAAGCAGGATCCGGTCCACGCTGCGTAGCAGCTCCTCGATCCCGAGCCCGCTGACCGACGAGACGGCGTGGAACTCCAGGCCTTCCCGCCCGGCGACCTCGCGCAAGCGCGCCACCGCGGTGGCGTCCTGGACCGCGTCGGCCTTCGTCGCCACGAGCACGCGCGGTCGGGCCGCGAGCTCCGCGCGATGGCTCTGCAGCTCCGCGCTCACGATCGCGACGTCCACGACCGGGTCCGAAGCGGTTACCGTCGGATCCACGAGATGAAGCAGCACCGAGCAACGCTCGATATGTCGCAAGAACCGTGTTCCGAGGCCCGCTCCGAGGTGCGCACCCTCGATCAACCCGGGGATGTCCGCGACGACGAAGGAGCGAGCGTCTCCGCGATCGACCACGCCGAGGTGCGGCTCGAGCGTCGTGAACGGATAGTCGGCGATCTTGGGCCGCGCCGCGGAGATTCGCGAGATCAGCGTCGACTTTCCGGCGTTGGGCAAGCCGACCAGGCCCACGTCCGCGAGGAGCTTGAGCTCGAGCCGCAAGTAACGCACTTCCCCCGGGGTTCCGGGGTCATGGCGGGTCGGGGCCTGGCGCACCGAAGAGGTGAATCGTGCGTTGCCGCGTCCGCCGCGTCCGCCCTGCGCGGCGACGAACCGGCGTTGCGGTGCGGAGAGGTCGTCGAGCGTCTCCAGTCGCTCATCGTCGTACACGACGGTGCCGATCGGGACGTGCACCTCGAGGTCGGCTCCCGAGCGCCCCGTCCGGTTGCTGCCCTGCCCGTGACGCCCCCGCTCGGCCTGGAAATGCCGGTGGTAGCGGAACGAGAGCAGGGTCGAGACCGAAGGATCGGTCACGAGCACGACCGAGCCGCCATCGCCTCCGTCGCCGCCGTCCGGTCCGCCGCGCGGCACGTACTTTTCCCGCCGGAACGACACGCAGCCGTTGCCGCCATCACCGCCGCGGACGACGATCCTGGCCTCGTCGACGAACATGGGCGGGGCGTGCCTCGGGCCGCGAGGGGCGAGTGCCGGCGGGAGGCCGGTCAGGCCAGCGGATCGATGCGAACGAAACGCCCGCGGCGACCACGATCCTCGAACTGGACGCGACCCTCGGCCAGGGCGAACAGCGTGTCGTCCTTGCCGCGGCCGACGTTCTTTCCCGGCTGGATCGGAGTGCCCCGCTGCCGGACCAGGATGGTGCCGCCGCGGACCAGCTGCCCGGCGAACCGCTTCACGCCGAGCCGCTGTGCGTGGGAGTCGCGCCCGTTACGGGAACTGCCGCCTGCCTTCTTGTGCGCCATCGTGCTTCCTCGCGGTCGCGCGCTACCCTTCGATCGCCTCGATACGAACCCGGGTCACGTGCTGACGATGGCCCTGGCTCCGGCGGCTCGCGTTCTCCCGGCGTTTGTACGTGCGAATGAAGATCTTCTTCTCGCGATCCTGCTCGACCACCGACCCACGCACGCTGGCCCCGGCCACGGTGGGCGATCCCACGGTCACCGCCCCCTCGCGGCCGAGGAGCAGCACGCGATCGAACACGATCGGGGCTCCGGCGTCCCCGGCGACCCGCTCGATGCCCACCACGTCGCCGACTTGCACGCGCGCCTGCTTGCCGCCGGTCTCGATCACAGCGAACATGGACTTTCTCCGGAAAGGCGGCAGTCTAGACCCGGGGGGGGCGAGGTGTCAACGGGAGCGGGTCAGCGACGCCGCAAGTCGTTCAGCACGAGCCGGATGATCGTCTTGAGCGTATCGAAGACACCGATCCCCTTCGTGGCCACGGCCTCGACCGTCGGTTCGTCCTTCAGCCGCAGGTCCGCGGCGAGGCGTTCGACGGGAAGCGCGCCGGGCAGGTCCCGCTTGTTCAACTGCAGAACGTACGGCAGCGTCGCCAGGTCGTAGCCGTTGTCCCGCAGGTTGGTCTTGAGGTTCTCCGCGGATTCGACGTTCGCGTCGCGCCGCATCTCCTGCGAGTCGGCCACGAACACGACCCCGTCGACGCCCTTCAGGATGAGCTTGCGCGACGCGTCGTAGAACACCTGTCCGGGCACCGTGTACAGATGAAAGCGGGTCCGAAAGCCACGAATCGTCCCCAGCTCGATCGGCAGGAAGTCGAAGAACAGGGTTCGATCGGTCTCCGTGGCCAGCGAGATGAGCTTGCCCTTCGAGTCGGGGCGCGTCTTCTCGTGGATCCACTGGATGTTGGTCGTCTTTCCGCCGAGCCCCGGCCCGTAATACACGATCTTGCAGTTGATCTCTCGCGCGGCATAGTTGATGAAGGTCATCGGTCGGGCTCAGCCGAACAGCCGGTCGATGTCGGCGTCGGTGAGATCGCCCAACGGGGTCACGGCCAGGGCCTCGGCACGCGGCGCGTCCGAGCGTCGGACTACCTCGGTCACGACGTTCGCGAGCGCCGGGGTGGCCTGGCTCACTCGCAACCGTACGAGGCCGAGCGACGAACGCTCGTCGAAGCTGACGACGAGGATCGCCTTGTCGGCGACGGTCGAGAGGTGCAGGCTGTCGCTCCGACCCTCGTGAAACAGGGTCGAGAACTCCTGATCTCCGACGAGACCCGCCAGGCCTTCGGTCGCCGCGACGCTCCCCGCGGCGAGCGAGGCCAGCGCGGTCGGATCCACCGACACGAGGTCCCCCGAGCTCGCGATGTGCTGGCCGTTCTTGTCCAGCAGGAAGACGAATCTCGCGTTCGCGTTCGTGCAGAGCTGCTCGAGCATGGCGATGAAACGCTCGTAGTCCTGCTCCAGAATGACCAGATTGGTCCGAGGCATGGGACCCCGCCCCCTTCGGCGCTGCGCGACGGCTAATCTATAGCCCTCGGGACGGGAGGGGCAAGCTCCGCTGGGGCACGGGCCGGAGACTAGTATTCGCGGCGGTTCTCGAGGGCGCGGCGGAGCGTGAGGTCGTCGGTGAACTCGAGCTCGCCACCGGCGGGGAGGCCCTGAGCCAGGCGCGTCACCCGGAGTCCGAGCGGGCGAACGAGCCGGGAGAGGTACACGGCCGTCGCCTCACCCTCGACGTTCGGGTTCGTGGCCAGGATGACCTCACGAACGCTGCCTCGGCCGATCCGTTCGACCAGCTCGCGGATCCGCAGCTGGTCCGGGCCGACGTCACGCAGGGGAGAGAGGGCACCGCCCAGCACGTGATACAGGCCGCGGAACGCTCCGGTGCGCTCGATCGCCAGGACGTTCGTCGGATCCTCGACGACGCACACCGCGGACGGGTCGCGGCCCGCGTCCGCGCAGATCGGGCAGCGCGCTCCCTCGCCGAAGTTGAAGCACTCCTCGCAGGCCTGGACCGAGCCGCGCAGATCGGCCAGCGCGCGGGACAACGCCGCGACGTCCTCCGGCGGGACACGCATCAGGTGGAACGCCAGCCGCACGCCGGTCTTGCGCCCGATGCCCGGGAGCTTGGTCAGCTCGCGCACCACGCGCTCGATCGGTGCGGCCAGCTCGCGCATCGGATCAGGACAGGCCGGGGATCTTCGCTCCCGCGAGCCCCTGTGTGAGTTGCTGCATCTCGTCGTCCACCTTGCGACCCGCCTCGTTGACGGCGGCGACCACCAGATCGCCGAGCAGGTCCGGGTCGTCCGGCGTGATCGCCGGGGGGGCGATGCGCACCGAGAGCAGCTCCTTCTTCCCGTTCATGCGGGCGGTGACGATCCCGCCGCCGGCCGAGCCCTCGACCTCGAGGGTTTCCATCCGCGACTGGATCTGCGACTGCATGCGCTGCAGGTCCTTCATCATCTTCGCGACGTTCACGAGTTGTCCTCCCAGGGTCCGGGTTCGGTTGACGCCCCTGCATCGGTCGAAGGCGCGAGGGGACGAATGTCGACGAGCTGCGCGCCGAAGTCCCGCAGCAGCTTGCGCACCCCGGGCTCGCTCGTGGCCCGGTCGACCAGGCTCCCGTTCGCCGTCTCGACCGGCCGCGGCTCGACCGATGGGCCGGTCGCCCGCGCGCGACGCTCGGTCTCCGCTGGCCGGGCCGGCGCGCCCTGGCTCTCCGCGCCCTGCACGACGACCTCGAGCCGTTGGCCCAGGACGCGTTCCGCGTACTCCTGGACGACGCGCTGGTTCTCCTTGCGCGAGAGCTGGCGCGCGATCGCCTCCAGGGTCGGGCCGAACCGGACCTCGATGCGCTGGTTCGAGATCTGGATGCCCTCGGCCTGGCGCAGGATCGCTCCCACCATGGGCCGCCCGTCGACCAGCGCGGCGACGAGGCGTTCGGTCTCGGACGAGCCGTCGGGCTCGGGCGCCCCGACCGGGGCTGGGGGGGGCTCCTCGATCCGGGGGAGCAGGGGGGCGGTGGCTTCCGCCCGACGCGCCGGACCGACGGGTGCTGCCGGCGGCGCGGCGGGAACCCGTGAGCCACCCAGGGACAGCAGCACCTCCTCGATCGGACGAACGGCGCCGAGGCTCGCCAGACGAATCAACGCGGATTCGAACATGAACCGCGGTCGAGTCGAGTAGCGGAGCAGCGACTCGAGATCGGCGAGGATCAGGAACGCACGATTGAGGTCGTCGACCGTCAGACCCTCCGCCACCGCGCGCAGCGACGCCGCTTCCTCGGTGGAGCGCGACAGCAGGCCGGCGACGTCGGGAACCGTGGCGCAGAGGAGCAGGTCCCTCAGCGCCGAGATCAGCTCGTTCCAGAAGTGCTGCAAGTCGTGGCCGTCCTCGACCAGCCGGTCGAGTGTCAGCACCATCTCGGCGGCATCGCGGCGCGCCAGGCCGCCGATCATTCGCTCGAGGATCTCGCGGTCTACGCCACCGAGCAGGCGCACGACCTCGGCGTCCTCCACCTCGGCACCGCTCGCCGCGACGACCCGCTCTAGAATCGATAGCGCATCGCGAACGGAACCCTCCCCCGCGCGGGCGATGCGGGTGAGCGAGGCGTCCGACACACGCAGGCCCTCCTCGTCGCCGATCCGGCGCAGGAGGGCCGACACTTCCTCGACGCTGACCCGGCGGAACTCGAACACCTGGCATCGCGACTGGATCGTCGGCAGGATCTTCTGCAGCTCGGTCGTCGCCAGCACGAAGACCACGTTCGGCGGCGGCTCCTCGAGGGTCTTGAGCAGCGCGTTGAACGAGGCCGACGACAGCATGTGGACCTCGTCGATGATCAGGATCTTGTTCCGGTCCCGCACCGGCGCGTAGCTCACCATCTCGAGGAGCTCGCGGGTCTGATCGACCTTGGTCCGGGACGCGGCGTCGATCTCGAGCACGTCCATGGAGCGGCCGTCCGCGATCTCGCGGCAGGCGGCACACGCGTCGCACGGCCGGGGCGTGGGCCCGGTCTCGCAGTTCAGGCACTTGGCCAGGATCCGCGCGACCGTGGTCTTTCCCGTGCCACGCTGCCCGGCGAACAGATAGGCATGCGCGATCCGCCCGCGCTCGATCGCGTTGGCCAGCGTGCGGGCGACGTGCCCTTGGCCGATCAGGCCTTCGAACTGTGTCGGGCGGAGCTTGCGTGCCAGGACCTGGTACATCGTGCCGTCTCCCACGTGCGGTCGGGGCGGGTTGTCCGCCGCCGGGTGATGGGGCCCAAGTGGGCCTGCGGCACCTGCGACACCTCGCTTACCGTTGCTCCCTTCCGGGCCTGGCGGGGTTCACGAGATCGCAGCGCACAGGACTTGGGCCCCCCAAGGAGGATGGCGGAGAGAGTGGGATTCGAACCCACGGTACGGTTTCCCGCACACACGCTTTCCAAGCGTGCACCTTCAGCCACTCGGTCATCTCTCCGGCTGCGCCGGAAGTCTGGCGGAGAGGGTGGGATTCGAACCCACGTGCCTCCTCACGGAGACAAAGCGCTTTCGAGGCGCCCCCGTTACGGCCACTTCGGTACCTCTCCGGATTCAGTCGTTCGTGTCGTCCGTGGCGGAGCGCTCTCGTCGCTCGAGGAAGAACTCGCGCAGCTTCGCGCTCGACTCGTCGGCCAGGACACCACCCGTGATCTCGAATCGATGATTGAACGACGCGCCTCCGGGCCGCAGCAGCTCGAGCAGCGACGCGGCCCCCACCTTCGGGTCGGCGGCACCGAACACCAGCCGTTCGATCCGCGCGTGGAGCGCCGCCCCCATGCACATGAGGCACGGCTCCACGGTGCAATACAGCGTCGCGCCGGCCAACCTGTAGTTGCCGAGCGTCGCCCCGGCCTCACGCAGCGCGAGAATCTCGGCGTGCGCGCTGGGGTCGTTCCGCGCGATCGATGCGTTCGCGCCGCGCCCCACGACCCGGTCGCCGATCACCGCCACAGCACCCACAGGCACCTCGCCCCGCCGCCCCGCGGCGTCCGCCTGCTCGAGAGCGAGCCGCATGAACCGTTCGTCCGGATCCCGGCGCGTCACGTTCCATTCGCCCGCACGGCCCCGCGAGCCTGGTCGGACCGGAGGGACTCGAACCCCCGACCTACTGGTTCGTAGCCAGTCGCTCTATCCAGCTGAGCTACGGTCCGGCGAGTCTTGCCCGGAATTGCCCAAGAATCGGCCATGTTTCAGGCAGGTCGCGAGTCTAGCACCCGCCTCTTCGGGGTGTCAACGAACGGCCCGGTCGGGCTTTGCCCCGACTCGAGTCGCGCCCTATATTCCAACAACACGGAAAAAACCGACATTCGAGCCAAATTGGAGTTCTATCATGGCAGACGAGAGCGACAGCACGAGAAGGTTCTTCACGACTGCCGAGGTGGCTCGCTACTGCGCCGTCACGAACGACGGCGTACTGAAGTGGATCAAGGCCGGGAAGCTGCGGGCGTTCTCGACCCCCGGCGGCCACTACCGGATCAGCTCGGAGGACTTCCGCGCGTTTCTCCAGCGCTTCGACATGCCGGTCGACGACGCGTTCTTTCGCGGTGGCTCTCGCGAGCGCTCGGTCCTCGTCGTCGACGACGAGCCCGACATCCGCGAGGTGGTTCGGCGGCTCCTCGGTGAGTTCGACCCCGAAATGCGTATCGAGGAGGCGAGCGACGGCTACGAGGCCGGGATCAAGATCGGGAGCATGCAGCCCGATCTCGTGATTCTCGACGTCATGATGCCGCGCGTCGACGGGATCTCGCTGTGTCGCTCGATCCGCGAGAACCCCCGCACGCAGTCCGTGAAGGTCCTGGCGATCACGGCGTTCCCCGAGCAGGACTACGTGCGCAAGATGTACGACGCCGGCGCGGACCTGTGCCTGATCAAGCCGTTGCAGATCGAGCACTTCCGGCTCGAAGTCGCGCGGCTGCTCAACGAAGTGGCAAGCGACGGCACGAAGCCCACGAGCGCCGGGACGCGGACCGGAAGTCGCGGCTGACTCGCCTACGAGGGATCGACCAGTCCGAGCGCGAGCAGCCGGTCGAGTGTCTCCTCGACGTCCCGGCGTGCCGTCGTATCGTCGACGTCGAACTGTGCTCCGAAGCGCCGGACGATCTCGCGCACCGACGCACGCCCGTCGCACAGCAGGTAGATCTCTCGCGCCGTCGCGTTGAGCACGTGGACCCGCTCCTGGGCCGAGTCGTAGAACAGGTACTCGTCGCCCAGGTCCTTGCCAAGGATCCCGCGGGTGGGGTGGGGCCTGCATTCGGGGGTCAGCATCGAGATCAAGGTAGGGCGGTTCGACCGCACAAGGCAAGCCTATACTCGGGGGGAGGAACCGATGGAGCGTAGCCTCGACGTGCTGTACGTCCACCTGCGTGTCACGACCGACGCGCCCGATCTGGTCGATTCCTTCTTCTCGGTGTTCGGCGCGTTCGAGACGCGCCCGGATACCCCGTCCGCGCGCCCCGCGGAGATCCTGGTTCGAATCGACTCGGGGAAGGGACGGGTCGAGGTCGCGGGCCACGTGGTCCAGCTGGCGACCCGGTCGCTGGCGCAGGTCCAGATGTACAACCTGCTCTATCGCACCCTGGCTCGCTCGGTGTCGAGCGCGTTCCTGCTGCACGCGGCGGCGGTCTCGGCCGGCCGGCAAGCGTTCCTGATCGCGGGACCGTCCGGATCCGGCAAGACCTCCCTGGCGCGGATCCTCGCCAACTCGGGGTGCCGACTGATGAGCGACGACATCGCGCCGCTGTCGGTGCCTGACGGGCTCGTGCACCCGTTCCCGCGCCGGGTCGGGGTCCTGCGTCCGGAGGTGGCGCCGCCGGGCGCGGTTGCGATCGGCACGAAGGCTTTCGTCGATCCCGCCGTGTTCGGCGCGGCGATCGAGACGAGGCCTCTGCCGCTCGGCGCGATCGTGCTGATGAACCCGTATCCGTCGGACGTCACGTCGGTCCCGGTCAGCGTCGGGGTGCTGGGCGACGGCAGCGAGATCGTCGAGCGGTTGCAGGACGTGCCGGGCATCGAGATCGTGGGGCTCGAGGTCCGGGAGGCGATGGCCGTGGTCGAGCTGCGCGCCACCGGCGGAGCTGCCTGCGCGGCCGTCGATCGCGCGATCGACGCCAGCGATCTCGGTCTCGTGTTCCACGTCCGCGGCTACGGGGACGCCAAGCACTACGCCGCGCAGCCGGAAATCGAGCGCGTCTCGGCGCGCACCGCCGGGGTCGAGCTGCTGCGCGAAGCGCTGAACCGCGAGCCGAGCAGTGCACTGCTCGGCCGGCATGCCGGAAGCGTGGTCGCCGCGCTGGTCGAACTCACCGGAATGGTCGCGCGCACCCCGTGCTACCGGCTGACTCCGGGACCCGTCGAGGAGACGGCTGCCCTGCTGCGAGAGCGGTTTCTCGGGTCGCCGCAGGGCTGAGATCGAGCGTCAGCGCGCTCCGCTGCCCACGACGCAGACGCGGATCGTCTTGAGCACGATCCACAGGTCGAACAGCAGGTTGCTGTTCTTGATGTAGTAGAGATCGTACTTGAGCTTCTCGAGCGCGTCTTCTTCGGAGGCACCGTAGCGGTACTCGACCTGCGCCCAGCCGGTGATCCCCGGCCGCGCCGTCATGCGCAGGCCGTAATAGGGGATCCGTTCCTCGAGCTGGCGCACGAAGTGACCCCGCTCGGGGCGCGGTCCGACGAAGCTCATCTCGCCGCGGAGCACGTTGAACAGCTGCGGCAGCTCGTCGATCCGCAGCTTGCGGATGATGCGTCCGACGCGGGTGATCCGCGGGTCGTCCGTTTGGGCCCAGGTGGGTCCGCTGTCCCGCTCCGCGTCCTGGCGCATCGAGCGGAACTTCAAGACATCGAACTCCTGGCCGTTCATCCCGAGCCGTTTCTGTCGATACAGGATCGGTCCCGGGCTGTCGAGTCGGATCAGGAGCGCGGTCAGCGCCATGACCGGTGCGGACAGAAGAAGCAGCAGGCTCGCGTGGGTCAGATCGGCTGCGCGCTTGAGGAAGCGGCGGGTCGACGACGTCTTGAAGCCCTCGGAGAAGATGAGCCACGAGGGCAGCATCGTCTCGACCGCGATCTTGCCGCTGACCCGTTCGAAGAAGGAGGTCGCATCTTCGATCTCGATGCCGAGCAGGCGCAGCTCCATCAGCTGGCGCAGCGGGAGCTTCCCACGCTTCTCGTCGAGCGCGACGATGATCCGGTCCGCGCGCCTGCCGAAGCCGGCGAGGCTCTCGAAGTCGGACTGGATCCGCGTGCCCATGGCGAGCAGCATGCCCAGGCGACGATCGTCCTCGTCGACGAATCCGGCGACCGAGTACTCCGTGCCATGCTCGGTCAAGATCCAGCGACAGACCTGCTGAGCCGTTTCGCCCGTGCCGACGATGAGCAGGCTCTCCCGCGCCGCGGCCAGGATGCCCAGCCGCATCGTGGTCCAGCGCCAAAGCGCGACGACGGTGGGTACGACAATCGAGCCCCCGAACAGGAGCAGCGACAGACGCGCGTTGTTGCCGGGGACAAGCGCCCACAGCGCGGCGAGGCCCGCACTCAGGACCGAGAGGGTCCCGAAGACGGCGACCTGCCGCCGAACACCCGTCGGGTCGCCGAGCGTTGCCGATCGGGTCATCACCAAGAGAACCGCGAACAGCACACCCACATAGGGTGTTGGGGCGTGAGCGGTCGCGCCGCCGTACGTCACATGCGCGAGCGCGTAGAGAACCCCGAAGATGAGCCCGCCCTCGAGAGCAAAATTGGCGACGGACCGTGGCCGAGCGATTCGCAGAAGTGCAGACACTTGCTCGATAACCCCACGCTGACGAGGCGCACCCCGCCCGCGCAGCGAAAGAACCTCCAAAAACCTGCGGTGCAGCTAAGTTCCGCGTGCCGTGCCCGCAATCTACGAGGACTCGACGTCGGTGTCAACGGCAAACCCCTGTAAACTCACCACGCGGAGTCACTTGGAACCGAAGGAACCGAATCAAAACGAGCGCGACATCTTTAAATTGTTCTCCGATGCGCCTTGCTTGACGGGGCTGCCGACGAGGGACTAGAAAGTGAATCGAAACCGAGCCGACGTGTGTGGGAGGATCGACATGACCGCGCGGATCCTGACCGGTGCGTTGGGTCTCGCTCTGCTCTGCTCGGCAGCGTGGGGGCAAGACCCGCCCGAAGCCACGCCGCAATCGGACGCCTTCGTGATCGGCGTCGAGGACCAGCTGCTGATCTCGGTCTGGGAGGTGCCGGAGCTGACCAAGTCGGTGACGGTGCGCCCGGACGGCCGCATCTCGTTACCGCTGATCCAGGACGTCAACGTCGCCGGTCGAACCCCAGAGGAGATCCGTGACATCCTGACCGAGAAGATCTCGAAGTTCATCAAGAACCCGTTCGTTTCCGTGATCGTCGAGCAAATCAGGAGTTACCGCGTGTACTTTCTGGGTGAGGTCGGGACGAAAGGCATGCACCAGTTCTTCCGACCGATCCGCGTCCTGCAGGCCGTGGCCACAGCCGGTGGGCCGACCGACTACGCCAAGAAGCAGATCACGATCATCCGCGAGGAGTTCGGCATCGAGCGACGGATCGAGATCGACTACAAGAAGCTGCTCGAGGGCGGCTCGGGCCAGGAGAATCTCTATCTCAAGCCCGGCGACACGCTGATCTTCCGCTAGGGATGGACGTGGATGAGCAGCAGCAGCGGACGCCCGTCGTCCGACCGATGGCGGCGTGCGACCTCGCGCGCTGGAACGCCTACGTGCTCGGCCGGCCCGACGCGACGTTCTTTCATCTCGGGGAATGGCGGACGGTGCTCGAGGCCGCGTTCGGGCACGAAACCTACTTCTTGCTCGCCGAGCGCGACGCGTCGATCGATGGCGTCCTGCCGCTGGCCCGCATTCGCAGTCGCCTCTTCGGCGATGCGCTGATCTCGACGCCGTTCTGCGTGTACGGCGGGGCCCTGGCGTCGGACGCGCGGACGGCGGAGGCGCTCGACCGCGCCGCCGTCGACCTGGCCGAGCGGCTCGGCGTGGGGCACCTGGAGCTGCGCTACCGCAAGTCGGTGCACACGGACTGGTCGTGTAAGGACCTGTACGTCACGTTCCGTCGCGAGATTGCCCCCGACGCCGAGGCCAACCTGCAGCGCATCCCGCGCAAGCAGCGGGCGATGGTGCGCAAGGGCATCGCCGCCGGGCTCGAGGGCAAGATCGAGAACGATCTCGAGCGCTTCTACCGCGTCTACGCCGAGAGCGTGCGGGGCCTGGGTACGCCCGTGTTCTCCAAGCGCTACTTCCGCGTGCTGTCCGAGACCTTCGGCGAGCGCTGCGAGATCCTCACCGTCGAGCTCCAGGGACGGCCGATTGCGAGCGTGATGAGCTTCTATTTCCGCGACGAGGTGCTCCCATACTACGGTGGTGGCACGGCGGAGAGCCGCGCGGTTGCCGGCAACGATTTCCTGTACTGGGACCTGATGCGCCGAGCCGGCGAGCGGGGCGTGCGGGTCTTCGATTTCGGTCGCAGCAAGCGGGACGTCGGCTCGTACCATTTCAAGCGCCACTGGGGCTTCGAGCCCGAGCCGCTGTTCTACGAGGTTCGGCTGGTTCGGTCCCGATCCGTGCCCGACGTGAACCCGCTGAATCCGAAATACCGGCTGTTCATCGAGACCTGGAAGCGTCTCCCACTTCCCATCTCGACGCTCGTCGGTCCCTGGATCTCGCGCAGCCTGGGCTGAGGCATCCGCCAGGTTGCGGATGTTCGCGGATGTTCGCATACTTTCCAGTTGCTGCGGCGGTGCTTCGGCCGTAGCTAAGGTCCCAGGGCACCCGGAGCCACGGCATTTGAAGAACGAACGAGGGTCCTCCCTGCTCCCCGCGGCGATGCTCGTCGTCGGTCTCGGCAGCGGTTCGTCGAGCGCCCAGCAGGAAGCCAAGGGCCCCGCGTTCCAGTTCAATCCGTCGATCGGGCTCGGCTACTCGATCACGGACAACGTGAGCTACCTCGACGACCCGACCGCGAGCACGTCGAGCGACTCGAGCGCCCAGCTCACCGTCAACCTGCCCACCGAACGGCGGTTTCGCACCGGCACCTGGGATACGGAGTACCTCGGCTACTGGACGCGCTACGACACCAACGCTGCGCTGGACAGCGGCAGCCACTATCTGGACACGGAGCTCGAGCTCAAGGCTACGCGCCGATCGACGTTTCGCGTCAACGGAGTCTACGCGCGGACGCAGCAGCAGGCCGTGCCGCGGGAGACTCCGGACATCGCTACCGGCGACGAGCTGTTCCTCGGCGAACGGCAGGAAGTGCGGTCCTACGGCCTCGGACTCGGATACGGTCTCGACATCGGCCCGACGTGGACCTGGGACACGAGCGTCTCGGGAGCCCAGGCCAACGCATCGACGATCGACGGCTATCAGGACGGCACGTCGGGCCTGGCGCGTCAAGACACGAAGGCGTTCCGGGCACGGACGCGATTCGAGCGCGAGCGGTCCCAACGCTTCACGCTCGGAGGCGAGTACCAGTACAGCCGCTACGATCTGGAGGCCCAGGGAATCGAAGACGTGCACGCGATGTCGCTGACCTGGGAGCGGAAGATCGGGCCCAAGTCGGCGCTCGCGGGCGAGCTCGGAGGCTACCACCGCTCGCGGGACGCAGGCGACGAAACGCCGACGTATCAGGCCGACGGCGCGCTGGTCGCGATTTCCTATTCCTACACACCGAAAACGGGGCTCACGGCGCGAGCCGGGTTCAGCCTCGTGCCCACGTCGGGCGGAACGCTCCAGGGGACGTCGACGAACCGCACCATCCAGGCGTTCCTGACCGGAGATCACGAGAATCGCCGCTTGGCGTGGGAAGTCGGCGGGTACCAGAGTGTCCGAGAGGCGAGCGACGAGACGGTTCCCACGCTCGAGGTGCTGTCCTTGACGGCCTCCGTCGAGCACGCGATCCAGGAGGTAGTCGGACTGCGCCTGAAAGGAAACTGGGCCGATCAGACGAGCGACGTCGAAGGCTACGCCGAAGGTCAGTACTATTCCGTCACGCTCAGCTGCGTGTGGTACCCCCTGGGGCGGACCCACCTTTCCGGAGGCTGACTCTACGATGACCCCCAACTCGCAACGGATCCTGGCTCTCGAGCTCGCGGACACGCTGCTGCGATCGTGGTGGGTCGTCGTCGCGGGTTTTTGTCTCGGGGCAGCGGCGTCCGAGGTCGCGCTGCTCTCGATCCGGCCCGTGTACGAGTCCCAGGCGGTGGTGTTCGCCGACGCCGAGCAGCTCCCGCCGGGGATGGTCCGCACGACGGTGCCGGACGCCCCGCCGGAGCTTCAGCTCGGAGTCGTGCGAGCCGCCGTGCTGCGACGCGAGAACATCGAGCGCGTGGTCGACGAGCAGTTCGGGGACGCGACCTCGCCCGGAACCCGCGACATCCGCGTCGGGCAGGTGTCTGCAAGCATCCGCTTCCAGTCGAACGCGGACCCGCGCCAGCCTCTGCTGACGATCAGCTACCGCGACACCGATCCTGCGCGCGCCGCGCGCGTGGCCCAGGCCGTCGCGGAGCTGGCGGTCGCCGAGAACGGGTCGATCCGCGCGCTCCAGGCGGCGCAGGTGACGACTGCCGTGCAATCGCTCTCGCACCGCGTCGAGGTCGATCTCGAGGAGGTCAATCGCCAGATCCGCGAGCTGCGCTCGCGCTATCCGTTTCAAACGGATGCGCAGCGCGTGAACAACGAGCAGATGCTGCGCGCGGCGGAGACCGACCTGGCCGTGGTGACGAAGGACCTCGAAACCGCCAAAGATCGGCTGTTCAGCCTCGAGGCCGAGCGCGGCAGCGCGGCGGCGCCCGTCGTTCCGCTCACGGACGCGCCCGGACCACCGCGGACCGCATCGAGCGCACGGATCGCAGAGCTCGAGGCCGAGATCGCGAAGCTGCGCGAGAAGTACACGGACAGCCACCCCGCAATCCAGACTGCGCTGCGGAAGCTCGAGGAATTGCGAAATGGCCAGCCCATTCCGCAGCCGAGCGATCAACCCGCCGCGGCGGCGACGCCCGCGCCGTTCGACTTCCTGCAGTCGCACATTCGTGCGGCACGCATCGAGATCGGCCGGCTCACGGCCGAGCAGACACGGATCGTGGCGGAGCGCGATCGGTACCGGGGCTATCTCGCCGAGACACCACGGGTGCAAGAGGAGCTGAACGAGCTGAATCTGCGCCGTGATCGACTCGAGCACGATTTTACGGCCCAGCAGGTCAAGATCGATATCGCCCGGACCGGCCAGCAGATCGAAGACAAGAAGCTCGGCAACCCGTTCCAGATCGTCCGCCCCGCCTACACGCCCTCGGTTGCGGCCTGGCCCAACCGCCTGCAGTTCCTGGGCATCGGCATCGTCGCGGGCCTGGTCCTGTTCGTCGGCCCGATTCTCGCCCGGCCGCTGCTCCGACCGGTCATTGCCTCGGAAGCGGGGCTCCGCGCGCTGGGTGATGTCCCCGTACTGGTGAGCATTCCGATGATCCCGACACCGGCCTCGCTGCGCCGCGAGCGGCTCGTCCGGATCCGCAACTGGGGCCTCGCTGCGGCCTCGGTGCTGGTGGTCGTGGCCGCGCAAGCGGTGCGGTTCCTGCGATGAGCGCGAGAAGCGGCGTGCAGCCTCCCGGTCCGATCAAGCGCGAGCCGCTCGCGGAGGGTGTGCCCCTGAGTCACATGAAACCGAACAAGCTCGCGACGTCGGCCGAGCTCGTGATGCTCAGCCAGCCGCGCTCGGTGCACGCGGAGCGGTTTCGGCGTCTCACCACCACGCTGGTCCATCGACACAGTGGATCGGCGCAGGTGATCGCGATCACGAGCGGCCTGCCCGGCGAGGGGAAATCGACGGTCGCCATGAACCTCGCGCTCGCGTTCGCCGACGCCTCGAACGAGAAGACCCTGATCCTCGACGCCGACCTGCGGCGCCCCAGCGTGGCGCGCTTTCTCCAGTCCGAGCCGCCGTTCGGGCTCTCCGAGGTCCTCGCCGGGAAAGTCGCTGCGGAGCAAGCGATCCTGCGCCTGGAGGGCACCTCGCTCGAGGTGCTGCCGGGGGGCAAGCGCGTCGACGATCCCCTGGAGCTCCTGACGTCGGGAACCGCGAAGGACCTCCTCGCGGAGCTGAGGCGCGGCTACCGCCGCATCCTGATCGACACGCCGCCGATCATCCTGTTCAGCGACGCCGACGCGATCGGGGCGCTGAGCGACGGATTGATCGTCGTGGTGCGGGCGGGATCGACCCCGAAGTCCTCCTTCGCGGAACAAATCGCCGCGATCACGTCGGCGCGGATCCTGGGGGTCGTGCTCAACTGCGCAACGGCGAGCTTCGCCGATCGCGGGGCGTACCGCGATTCGTACTACTACCACGAGTACTACAACGAGGAACGAAAGAAACGCTAGGCCTCGCGCGGGATGAACATGGACCGGCCGGCAAGCGCACCAAGACGGATCGTGGCCATCGGCGGTGGCACCGGTCTGCCCGCGGTCCTGCGGGGGCTTCGCCCGTTGGTGACGGCTGGAGTATCCGAGGACCTCACGGCCGTCGTGACGGTCACCGACGATGGCGGGAGCTCGGGACGCCTTCGACGCAGCATGGGCTTGCCTCCACCGGGTGACATCCGGAACTGCCTCGTGGCGCTGTCGGAGGACGAGGAGCTGCTGTCGGGGCTGTTCCAGCACCGCTATGGAGCTTCGAACGAGCTCGAAGGGCACTCGGTCGGCAACCTGATCCTGGCCGCTCTGGCCGAGCAGACGGGCTGCTTTCTGAAGGCGATCGAGCTCTCGAGCCGCGTGCTGCGGACCGCCGGGCGGATCCTACCGGCGACCCAGGCCAACGTCAGCCTCGAGGCGCTCCTGGCCGACGGCTCGAGGGTCGTCGGCGAGACGAGCATCAACACGTGCGGCCAGGCGATCCGGCGCGTGTTCCTGCATCCCGAAGCAGCGGCGCCGGCCCCTGGCGTCCTGGAGGCGATTCAGCAGGCGGACCTGGTCGCGATCGGGCCCGGCAGCCTGCACACGAGCGTGCTGCCGAACCTGTTGGTTTCGGGTGTCGCGCGAGCGCTGGTCGAGACCCAGGCGGTCGTCGTGCTCATCGCGAACCTGGTGCGCGAGCGTGGCGAAGCGATCGGCCTCGACCTGGCCGATCACGTGGCGGTGGTCGAGGACCACGCGGGGGCGCCGTTCCTCGACGCGGTGGTCGTGCACGATGGTCCCCTCGATCCCTCGACGCTGCTGCGTTACGAGGCCGAGGGGGCGACTCCCCTGGCGTGGCCCGGCGAGCGCGACGGTTGGCCGCGGGTGGTCCGCCGCAACCTGGTCGCGCCGGGATGGAAGCTGCGTCACGAGCCGAAGGCCACGGCAGGGGCGCTGATCGAAACGTGGGCTCTCATGGAACAAGACCGCGACCGCCGCGCGCTGGATCGCAGCGTGCGGCCGGCTCGAGTCAGGGTCGGGGGAGACGAGCATCGATGAACAGCGGAAGGCGAGAGGAAATCCTGACCAGCCGCGAGGCGCGCGAGTTCCTCAAGATCGGACGGACGAAGCTGTGGCGGCTGACCCGCGAGAACACGATCCCGGCGTATCGCCTGGGAGACGGCAAGAAAGCCAGTCTGCGCTACAAGAGGTCCGAGCTCCTGGCCTGGCTCGACCAGAACCGCATCTGAGCCCGGCCCGTGGTGGTCAGACTGCGACCGGCCGCAGACAGATACGCGACGGCCTGGAACGCGACGAGCTTGCCGAGCTTGATCGCCCCGCGAGCAGGGCCGACCTCGTGTCGCTCGACGTCCACGAACTCGTCGTCCGCCCGCAGCAGGCTGCGCACGACGGAGAGACGCTGGCTCGCGCGGCCCACCAGCCACAGCGTGTGGACCTGCATCGCGGCCGGAGCCCGGGACAACCGCTGCGAGAGCAGGGAAGCGACCGGCTCGAGGATCGCCAGATGGAAGCGCGCGAGTCGGCTGGGTCTGAGATCGCGGATCACCGCGTCCGGGATCGGGCTACCGAACAGCCGCTTGGTCATCTGGAGCGAGAACGACACCGCAGGGCCCAGATCGCCGTCCCGGGCGGCACGCGTGAGCATGTCCCAGTCGAGCCCGGGGCACGACGCGGTGATCCGGTCGATGTCGACCAGGCGGCCGAGCCGCGAGAACGACTCCTGGAGGTTCTGCAGCACGACGTGCAGAATGAGGTGCTCCGGTCGCGGAACCCGCATGCTCAACCCGGTCGGGCGTGGGGCCACGATCGCAGCCTCGAGCACTCGCTCCGCGCTCAGCTGGAAGGGCGAGAACGGTCGAGACAGCGCCCAATGCACCTCGACCATCGGACGACCGCGGTGTTGCAGCGGCAGGTGGAAGTGATGCCGTCGGTACGCTTCGGGGGAAGGGAGGGCGGGATCCAGCCCGTACCCCGACTCCGTGAGCGCTGCCGCGGCGCGTTCGACATCCGAGGGGCGCACCAGGATGTCGAGGTCGTCGAGATCCCGCTCGACGGGTTCGTCGTAGAGCGTGTCCATCACCGCCGCGCCCTTCAGGATCACGGGCTCGACCCCGCAGGCGCGCAAGCACCGCACGAGGTCATCGCGGGAGAGCTGAAGCAGCGCCGCGGAGCGCCGCAGGCGCCGCAGCGTGTCGGCGACCTCGCCGCCGGCTCCCGGGCCGAGGGTCCGGGCGGCGACCGAGTGCGCGAGCCCGTACACCCGGTGCCGCGAGGCCAGGCTCCAGAGCTGGGCGCGCCGAGCTGGATCGGCGAGCCGCTCCGAAAACCCCGCGTCGAGCCCCGCGAGCGGATCGCGGCGACACAGGGCGACGAGATCGTGGCGGGTTGTCACCATGGCTTCGGACCGATACGCATCCTATGAATAGTCAACCCGTCCGAGAAAGCAAGCTCCTGAATGCCCTCAGCGTCGACGTCGAGGAGCATTTCCAGGTGGCCGCGTTTGCCCGCGTCGTGGGGCGCGAGGAGTGGTCGAGCCACGAGAGCCGGGTCCGACGAAACACCACCGAGCTGCTCGACCTGTTCGACGAGGCCGGGGTTCGGGCGACGTTCTTCATTCTCGGGTGGGTCGCCGAGCGCGAGCCGGGGCTCGTGCGAGAGATCGCTGCCCGCGGTCACGAAGTCGGCTCGCACGGCTACAGCCACCAACTCGTGTACGACCAGTCGCCGCAGGAGTTCCGCGCGGAGACCGAGCGGTCCCGGAGATTCCTGCAGGACACCTCCGGCCAGCCGGTGCTGGGCTACCGCGCCGCGTCCTTCAGCATCGTTCGCGAGAACCTGTGGGCACTCGACATTCTCGTCGAGGCCGGATTCCGCTACGACTCGAGCGTGTTTCCCGTCGTGCACGACCGCTACGGTCTTCCGGGGGCGCCCCGCGGCATTCACCGCACCACAACCCCGGGGGGAGCCGAACTGCTCGAGTTCCCGCCGTCGACGGTCCGGGTCGGCGGGGTCACGTTCCCGGTCGCGGGAGGCGGCTATTTGCGCCTTCTTCCGCGGATCGTGAGCCACTGGGCGATTCGGCGGCTCAACGTCCGCGAGCGCATGCCGGCCATGGTGTACCTGCACCCCTGGGAGGTCGACCCCGGCCAGCCGCGGATCCAGGGCACGCTCCCCAATCGCTTGCGTCACTACACGGGACTCGGCTCGATGCGGAGCAAGCTCGAGGGGCTGCTCCAGCGGTTCCGCTTCGGGACGGTGGCCGAGGCGCTCGGACCCCTGTTGTGAAGCGCCTCGTGCGCCTCGCGGCACGAGCGGCCTCGCGCAGCGGGCTGCTCGGCCCCCTGCGGGCGCTCGCCAACCGGTTCGAGCCGCGCCCATCGGTGCTTGGCTTTCCGCTCGTACGCCGCCGCCGATCGCGCAACGTGCAGATCCTCCTGTTCCACCGTGTCCGGCCCGAGCCCGATCCGTACCTGCCGGCGATGCCCGTCGAGCCGTTCGCCCGACAGATGGAGTGCCTCAGACGGCGCTTCCGCGTCTGCTCGCTCGAAGAGGCGCTCGAGGGCGTGGAGCGTGGCGACGTGCCCGAGAATGCGGTGGTGCTCACCTTCGACGACGGTTACCGTGACAACCTCGACCACGCGTTCCCGATCCTCAGCGCCCTCGACCTCAAGGCAACCATCTTCCTTTCCACCGGCGCCATCTCGGGCCGGTCGATGCTGTGGCACGACCGGGTGTTCCGGGCCTTCGCACTCACGCGGGAGCGTACTCTGGGACCGTTCGGCGAGGCGGCCGCGCAGTACGTGCTCGGCGGGGCCGCGGCACGCGAGAGCGCTCGCGATTCCGTCCTCGCGTACTTGAAGACGCTGCACCCGCTCGAGCGGGACATCCGGATCGACGAGCTCGTCGAGCGCCTCGCGGTCGCCGACGAGGAGCCGGCCGAGCGCCTCATGCTGACGTGGGACGAAGTCTCGCGAATGCGACACGCCGGCTGGGGGTTCGGTGCCCACACGGTGACCCATCCCGTGCTCTCCCGCCTCTCGCGGGAAGAAGCACTGCGGGAGCTCGTGGAATCGCGCCGCGCGATCGAGGAGCGGCTCGGCGAGCCGTGTCGTGTATTCGCCTACCCCAACGGCAGGCCCGCCGACTACACCCCGGCCGTCAAGAGCCTGGTCCGCGAGGCCGGGTATCGCTGGGCGCTGACCACCGTGTTCGGCGCCTATCCGGTACGCTCGGCCTCCGGGCCCGGAGATCCGCTCGAGATCCCGCGGATGGGAATCGGCGAGGGCGACCCTGATCTGTACCTGGCCAAGCTGACCCTGTACAAGTTTCTCGGCTGACCGCGAACGAAGATAGGGGAGGTCCCGTTGGCGATTGCGATTCGAGAAGCCGACGTCGAGCGCGACGCCGCCGCGCTCGCCTCGTTTCTCGCGACTCAATTGGCGGACCATGGCGGGACGGCGCGCTACGACTGGCTGTACCGGCGAAACCCGTTCGGGAAAGCGCGGGCGTGGGTCGCCTGGAACGAGGCGGACGGGCAGATGGTCGGCGTGGCCGCGGCGTTTCCGCGACCGATCGTGGTCGATGGTCGGCCCGTTGCGGGATGGAACCTCGGCGATTTTGCCGTCGATCCCAGGCACCGCGCGCTCGGTCCGGCGATCCGGCTGCAGCGGGCGCTGCTGGATGACGTGACGCGCGGGGGGGCGCTGGCCTACGACCACCCGAGCGCGAGCATGCTCGCCGTCTACCGCTGGATGAAGGTCGAGCCGGCTGGGCACGTGGTCCGCTACGCCAAACCGCTGCTGCTCGACGGCCGCCTGGCCGGCGGTGTCCTGGGTCGGCTCGTGAGCACACCGGCGACCGCACTCGTCCGCCTGGCCGACGCGCTCGGCCGACCGAGGACAACCGCGTCGGCCGAAGCAATGGGGGGGCGCTTCGGTGCCGCGGCCGAGGATCTGGCACGGCGCGTCGGCGCGTCCTGCCGGGTTGCCGCGTTGCGCAGCGCCGCTTATCTGAATTGGCGCTATCTTGACACGCCGCGGGGGGCGCACGAGGTTATGGCGGTGATCGGTTCGAACGACGCATGCGAGGGGTTCTCCGTGGTGCGGCGCGAGGGTAGGCACGCCGTGCTCCGCGATCTGGTCGCGGAGCCCGACTCGCCCGCGGTCCACGCGCTGCTGCGCGGCGTGGCGACGGAGCTGCGACGTGCAGGCGTGCAGACCCTCAGCGCACCCGCGCTCGAGACGAGCCCGCTCGTGCCGGTTCTACGGCGCTGGGGCTTTCACCCCCGCGAGGCGACGCCGTTCGTCGTTGTCACGGGGTCCGAGAACCCGCTGCGCGACGTCGTCGGGAGCGGTCGCCATTGGCTGCTCACGGATGGGGACCGCGATGTCTGAGCGACAGCCGACACGAGCCGAGGTCACCGAAGCGCTGCGACGCTTCCTCCTCGAACACTTCCCGGCGGCTCGAAGGGCCAGCCTGCCGGACGATGCCCCGTTGCTCGAGAGCGGCATCGTGGACTCGCTGGGGATCCTGGAGCTCGTGAACTTCGTGACGGAGACGTTCGGCGTGACGGTTAACGACGAGGACCTGCAACCGGAGAACTTCAGCTCGATCCAGCAGCTCGCGACATTCGTCGAGCGGCGGCGCGGTTGACGGTCGGGGATCTCGTCTCGCGCGAGGACGAACGATGGACCACTTGACCCACCACCTGCTGCGGGCGAGCGTGGAGCGCTACCCCGAGCGGATCGGGCTCGTCCATAGCGAGCGGCGCCTGACCTATGCCGAGCTCGACCGAGCGTCCGACCGACTGGCTCGGGCGTTCCTCGGCGCCGGGCTCGGGCGCCTCGAACGCGTGGCCGTGTTCCTCGAGAAGAGCGTCGAGGAGACGCTCGCGATCCTGTCCGCGTCGAAAGCCGGCGGCGTGTTCGTGCCGATCAATCACCTGCTGTTCCCCGAGCAGGTCGAGCACATCCTGCGCGATTGCACGCCCAAGATCCTCGTGACCTCCCGTGCGCGCTTGGCACAGCTGACGGAGGTGGTCGAGCGCGCGCCCGGCCTCACCTGCGTGGTGGTCACAGACGGCCCGCCCGAGACGCAAGCAGGGCCCCGTCGTGTTCTCGAGCTGTCCCGCGTGCTCGATCCGCTCGAGCCTGGGCTCGACGGCCCGCCGCGAATCGCCAGCATCAGCAACGACCTGGCTGCGATCCTCTACACCTCGGGGTCGACGGGCAAGCCCAAGGGGGTCATGCTGTCCCACGCGAATCTCCTCGCGGGCGCCCGGATCGTATCGACGTACCTGAAGATCACCGAGAGCGACCGCATCCTCAGCGTCCTGCCGTTCAGCTTCGACTACGGCCTCAACCAGCTGCTCACCGGCCTCGCGCAGGCGGCGACGGTGATCCTGCTGAGCTTTCGCTTCCCCGGCGAGGTCGTGAACGCGATCCGGAACGAGCAGGCGACGGGCCTGGCCGGCGTGCCGTCCTTCTGGACGCTGCTGTCGCAGCCCGGGTCGCCGGTGCACCGCCAGCCGCTGCCGAGCCTGCGCTACATCACGAACTCGGGCGGCGCGGTGCCGCGCCCGCTGTACGACGCCTTGCGCAAGGCCCTGCCCACGACCGAGATCTACCTGATGTACGGGCTGACCGAGGCGTTTCGCTCGACGTACCTGCCGCCCGAGGAGGCCGATCGACGACCCGGCTCGATGGGCAAGGCAATCCCGGACACCGAGATCTACGTGGTCAACGAGCGCGGCGGGATGTGCCAGCCCGGAGAGCCCGGCGAGCTGGTCCACCGCGGACCGACGGTCTCGCTCGGATACTGGGGCCTGCCCGAGGCGACGGCCAAGGTGCTTCGCCCGAACCCGCTGGCTCTGCCGCAGGTGGGGAATGCCGAGCCGGTCTGCTACTCGGGCGACATCGTCAAGATGGACGAGGACGGGTTCCTGTACTTCATCGGACGACGCGATGCCACGATCAAGTGCGCGGGACATCGCATCAGCCCGACCGAGGTCGAGGAGATCCTGATCGGGACGCAGCGCGTACGCGAGGCCGCTGCGATCGGCATTCCGGACGAGCTGATGGGGCAGGCCGTGCTGGCCGTCGTGGTCGCGCGGGACGGACAACCGATCGACGTCGATGCGCTCCTCGCCGACTGCGCGCTCAAGATGCCGCGCTACATGATCCCGCGGCGCGTCGAGGTCGTGACGAGCCTCCCCAAGACCGCCCACGGCAAGATCGACTATCCGTTCCTGCGCCGCCAGTACGCGAGCGCGCCGGCCTGACGCGGTGCCGATGAGCGAGGCCGGCCGGTTCGTCGAGCGCCTGTTCCAGCGCGACGGCTCGATGCTGTGCATCGGCGGGATTCCGGCCGAGCAGCTCGCGGGGCAGGCCGGGACCCCGGTCTTCGTCTACGATCGCGAGATCATGCGGCGCAGCCTGGCACGCCTGCGCGCCGCGCTGCCGCGGCGGTTCGACGTCTACTATTCGATCAAGGCCAATCCGAACCGCGCGATCCTGCGGGTGTTCCTCGAGGAGGGCTGTGGCCTCGAGGTGGCCTCGTCGGGTGAGCTGCGCCTCGCGCTCGCGGCCGGCGCCGATCCGCGACGCGTGCTGTTCGCCGGCCCGGGCAAGACGATCGAGGAGCTCGAATGCGCGGTTGCCGCGAAGATCGCGGAGATCCACGTCGAGTCGGCGGACGAGATCGAAGCCCTCGGCGCGGTCGCCGCGCGCCACGCCGTGCGGGTCGGAGTCGCGATCCGCGTGAATCCCGGCGAAGAAGCCCAGGGCGGCGCGATGCGGATGGGCGGGCGCGCCTCGCAGTTCGGCGTGGATGAGGAGATCCTCGAGTCCGTGATCGACCGCGTGCTGGCGGCGCCGGGGCTCGACTTCCGCGGGATTCACCTGTTCATCGGCACGCAGATCCTCGATCACGAGGTGCTGGCGCTCCAGTACGGCAACGGCCTGGCGATCGCCGAGCGCGCCGCCCGTCATGCCAAACGACCGATCGACACCCTCGATCTCGGCGGGGGGCTCGGCATTCCGTACTACACGAACGATCGAGAACTCGACGTCGAGGCCTACGGGCGCGCGGTGCACGAGCTGCTCGAGACACGGGCAGCGGTCCCTGCGCTCGCGCACGCGCAGCTGCTGATCGAGCCGGGACGCCATCTCGTCGGCGAGAGCGGAGTCTACGTCTGTCGGGTGATTCGAGTGAAGGAATCGCGGGGCAAGACCTTCGTCATCACGGACGGCGGCATGCACCACCATCTGGCCGCATCGGGCAACCTGGGGCAGGTGATCAAGCGTAACTTCCCCATCGCCGTGATCAACCGCTTGGCCGAGCCGCCCTCGCTCCGCGCCGATGTGGTCGGACCGTTGTGCACTCCGCTCGATGTTCTCGGGCGCGACGTCGAGCTGCCCGCCGTGCGCCCGGGCGATCTGATCGGCGTGTTCCAGTCCGGGGCCTACGCGAGGACGGCGAGCCCGCTGGAGTTCTTGAGCCACCGCACGCCCGCGGAGATCCTCGTGACCAACGGACGATCCGAGATCGTGCGGCGGCCTCGGCTGCCGGACGACCGCGGGACGAATGCTGAAGAGACTGCGAACGACGGTTGACGAGCTCGGGGTGCCGAGCACCGCGCTGTACGCGGCGAACCGTGTGGTGTCACGACTTGGCGGCGGCGCTGGCGTCTATCACTACGACTTCCTCATCCAGCCGGTTCGCGCTGTGCCGCTGCTACCGTCCGGGCTCGGACGGTCGATCGATGTGCGGCCCATCGGCCGCGGCGACTCGCTGCTCGCCGCCATGCCCGTCCCCGTGAACGTGCTGGAGCGCCGTTTCGCCCAGGCCGCGGAGTGCCTCGTGGCGACACGCGAGGGGGCGATGGTCGGGTACCTGTGGCTGTGCTGCGGTCCCTACGAGGAGGACGAGGTGCGCTGTCGGTTCGTTCCCGGTCCGCCCGGGTGCGCCGCTTGGGACTTCGACGTATTCGTCGAGCCGCGGCACCGGCTCGGCCCAGCATTCGCCTGTCTGTGGGATGTTGCGCATGCCGTATTGCGTGGCCGCGGGATCACGCACACGTTCAGCCGTATCTCTCGGTACAACGTCGTATCCCAGCGCGCGCACGCGCGCCTGGAGGCTCGTCGCGTCGGTTCCGCCGTGTTCGTGCGGATCGGACCGTGGCAGGTCATGGCCTCCTCGATCCGCCCGCGGGCGCACGTGGCGCTCGTCCGCTCGGCTCGGCCCGTCATCCGATTCGAGGTTGGCGCCGACACCGCCCGGCCGTAAAGCACTCGCTCACGGTGGGGCGTCGCGGGCAACCGTTCCCGTGGCGGGCTGCCCCTCGAGCTCCGCGAGGCGCTGTCGAAGTTGGGGCGCGTCGGGTGCGCGCGCCAAGCCCTCGCGGATGATGCGCGTCGCCTCGGTCACGTCGCCCGCGCGTTCGAAGTACTGGCTGAGCGCCAGGTATGCCGGTACGTAGTCCGCCCGGATGGCCAGCGCGGCCGTGAAGCTCTCGACGGCTTCCACGCGCTTCCCGAGGCTCATCAAGGCGATGCCCTTCTTGTAGTGGATCTCGGGGAGCAGCACGAGGCTCTTGTCCGCGCGCTGGAGCACGTAATCGCACTCGTCGACGGCATGCGCATACAGGCCATGACGAATGGGTTCGTCGTTCACGATCTTCGACGCATCGTATAGCCAGGACAGCGCCCGGCAGTAGTGGTGCAGGTCTTTCCAGGCGTCGCCAAACACTCTCTCATACGACTTCGAGAGCGGATCGCCGTAGGCACCGTGGCCGTGGCGGATCTTGTCGGGAAGCTCTTGCGTGTATTTGCACCACTCGGGCAGGTGGTTGGCGTAATTCGCGGCCCACACACGGTCCACCTCGTCCGCGAGCGTGCCCGGGATCGCGAGCGCTGCGACCAGGAGAGGCGCGACGCGGCGCGCTACGCGCGTGTCCCATGGGGCTCTCCCCGGGATCTTCGCGGGGCGGCGTTCGGACGTTCGGGGGGCTCGCATCACGAGGCAAAGTGTATAGTCGCGCGCGGACCGTGTCCATGACGGCGCGGGGTGATTCGCATGGGGGCCGCGTGGTTCGTCGCGTACTGATGATCGCCTATCACTACCCTCCAGTGCAGGGGAGCAGCGGCGTCCATCGCACCTTGAAGTTCAGTCGCCACCTACCCGCGGCCGGGTGGGAGCCGATCGTGCTGACGGTCCGGGACTCTGCGTACCCGTCCCGTAGCCGCGATCTGCTGCAGGAGATCCCGCCGGGGATCGTCGTCCGGCGCACGGCGTGCCTCGATGCCGGGCGCCACCTCGCGATCCGCGGTCGCTACGCGATGTGGACCGCGCTGCCGGACCGCTGGGCCAGCTGGTTCCTGTCCGGCGCGGTCGCCGGGTTACGACTGATCCGCCGGCATCGACCGCAGGCCCTCTGGTCGACCTATCCGATTGCCACGGCACACGTCATCGGTTGGTTCCTCGCTCGCGTGAGCGGACTGCCGTGGATCGCCGACTTCCGAGATCCGATGTGCCAGGACGACTACCCGACGGATCGCCGCCAGTGGCGCGCGTTCCAGTGGGTCGAACGGAGAGCCGTGCGGGCGAGCGCCGCCGCCACGTTCACCGCGCCGTCGGCGCTGAGGACCTACGCCGCGCGGTATCCCGGGGAGCCGGCCGAGCGGATGTGGATGCTCGACAACGGCTTCGACGAGGAGGACTTCGCCGGCATCGCTGCCGTGCCTGCCCCGACTCGGCCCGCCCGGCTCACCCTCGTCCACAGCGGCACGCTGTACCCGAGCGAGCGCGACCCCACGCGCCTGTTCGAGGCGCTGGGGCAGCTGCGCCGCGACGGTCGGATCGCGCCCGACTCGTTCCGCCTCGTCCTGCGCGCCACGGGCCATGACGAGATCTACGGCCGGATGCTCGACCAGGCCGGGATCGCAGACATCGTCGAGCTCGCGCCGCCGATCGACCATCGTGCGGCGATCGCGGAGATGGTGGCGGCAGATGGCCTGCTCCTGCTCCAGGCCAGCAACTGCGATCACCAGATCCCGGCCAAGATCTACGAGTACCTGCGCGCGGGCCGGCCGATCGTGGCCCTCACCACGCGAAGCGGAGACACCGGGGCCACGCTGCTCGACCACGGAATCGAGCCCGTCGCGCCGCTCGACGATCTCGCCGGGATCCGGAGCGGGCTGGTGACGGCGCTCGCGCGGATCCGTGCGGGAACGGCGCCTATCCCCGACCCGCTCGCGGTCGCCCGGTGCTCGCGCCAGGCCCAGACCGAACGACTCGCGCGGCTTCTCGACCGTGTGATCGCGCGCTAGGCCTTCGCTGCTCTCGCGGCGAAGGCCCTGCGACAGTCCTCGATGATCCGCTCGAAGCGCTGCATCGAGCGTGGCCAAGCGTGGTGGCTGAGCATGCGCGCGCGTCCGGCGTGCGCCAGTCGGGCCAGCCGGACATTCTCGCGCACCGTCATCGACGCAAACGTGGCTGCGACCTGGAACGTGCGGCCGATGCCGCGGCGTGCGTTCGCGTGCGCGGGAGCGCCGTCGATGCGCA
>Ga0180063_1000034_pt1 | contig 30976 bp, 30 predicted proteins | sample EasRivT47_16_10D_FD_121776 | JGI IMG/M metagenome (GOLD analysis project Ga0180063, IMG submission 121776) | Soil microbial communities from meander-bound floodplain in the East River, Colorado, USA - East River metaG ERMLIBT47_16_10D | ecosystem: Environmental > Terrestrial > Soil > Floodplain ...
GCGAGGAGGAGCGCGCGCTGCTGGCGCGCGAGCTGCACGACGACCTGACGCAGCGGCTCGCCGTGCTGGCGATCGACGTCGGTCGCGCCGAGGTGGCCGCGCCGAGCGGGGCGCAGGCCGAGACGCTGCGAGCGGTTCGCGAAGGGCTGGCACGCCTGAGCGAGGACATCCACTCGCTGGCGTATCAGCTGCACCCGTCGGTCCTCGAGGAGCTCGGCCTGGCCGAGGCGCTGCGGACGGGCTGCGAGCGGATCGGACGGCTGGGCCACGTGCAGCTCTCAGCCGAGCTCGACCCGTTGCCCGGCGTCGTCGGCAAGGATGCGGCGCTGTGCCTGTTCCGCGTGGCGCAGGAGGCGCTGAACAACGTGATGCGTCACGCCGGTGCGAAAGCGGCGCGCATCGTCCTGCGGCAGATGGACGGCGGTCTGCTCCTCGCGGTGCGAGACGACGGTGTCGGGTTCGATCCCGGAACTACGGGAGCGCGGAAGAGCCTCGGCCTGGCCAGCATGCGCGAGCGTGTACGGCTGGTGAACGGAACGCTCGACATCGAGAGCGCGCCGGGCGCGGGCACCACGATCGTGGCCTGGGTTCCCACGGAAGGCGGGTCGCGATGAGCGCCCCGCAGCGTCCGCGGGTGCTCCTGGCCGACGACCATCTGCTGGTGGCCGAGGCGCTGAAGAGCCTGCTCGCCGCCGAGTACGAGCTGGTGGGCGTGGTGGAGGACGGGCGCGCGCTGATCGAGGCGGCGCGCACGCTGCGTCCGGACGTGATCGTCGCCGATGTCACCATGCCGCAGCTCAACGGCATCGACGCCTTGATCCAGCTGCGGCAAGGCGGTGACCGAGTGCCCGTGGTGTTCCTGACCATGCACCGCGACGTGACCTTCGCGCGGCGCGCGCTCGAAGCCGGCGCAGCGGGTTTCGTGCTCAAGCACTCGGCGGCGGTCGAGCTGACCGCAGCGCTGCGCGCCGCGCTCGCCGGCCAGACCTACCTCACGCCGCAGCTCGCGGCGGAGGTCCTCGCGGCCATGAAAGGGGGACCGCAGCGGACCAACGACCCGATCGGCTCGATCACGCCGCGGCAGCGCGAGGTGCTCCAGCTCCTGGCCGAGGGCCGCTCGGCGAAGGAGATCGGCACGAGCCTGGCGATCTCGGCCCGCACGGTCGAGTTCCACAAGTACCAGATGATGGAAACGCTGGGCCTGCACACCAACGCCGAGCTGATCCACTTCGCGATCAAGCACGGCCTCGTCGAGCTCTGAGCGCCGTAGGCCCGGGAGCCCCGTACTTTTTCCAGCGACGAGTCCCGTAGTTTCCCGAGGGCCGAGCGCTCCCGCGGCGGACTATCCTGCCTCTCGTCCGTGCGGCGGCGCACGAACCACAGGGGTCGCCGATGCGTACACCTCAGGAGATCGTCCGGTTCCTCCGCACGAGCGTCCCGCTCTTCGCCGACTTCCCCGACGACCGTCTGGGCCAGCTCGTCGCGGGGTCGCGCGTCGCGTCCTTCGAGGCGCACGAAGCGCTGCCATCGGCTACTCGGTCGCGTATCCGTTCGGCGTGATCGGCCCCATCCTGTGCTTCTTTGCCTTCTCGCGCTTGTTCCAGGCGCGGCTCGCGCCCGCGCCCGCGCCGCTCGAGGCGCTCGAGATCACGCTCGGCGATCCGAGCGGCGCCACGGTCGCCGAGATCATGGCCGGTCTGCCGCCCGGCGTGGATCTCGTCGCCATCCGACAGGGCCACACGAACAAGCTGCCCGATCCGCAGGCGCGCCTCGCCGCGGGCGACTGCGTGCTGCTGTTCGGTCGGCCCGATGCGCTCGAGCAGGCGCGCCTGGCGCTCGGTCACGTGGACGTCGGTCGCATCGCGAAGGACCGCGGCGCACTGGACCTGGTGCGGCTATTCGTCTCGCGGCCGGCGGCGGTGGGCACGGCGATCGGCGAGTTCGTCTTCCCCGAGGGCGTCGTGGCCAAGATCGCGGAGGTTCGCCGTGGCGACGCCGTGCTCTACGCGGCCCCCGACCTCGTGCTGGAGTACGGCGATCGGGTGGGCGTGATCGCGCCGCGCGAGGCGATTCGCAGCCTGCAGAAGCAGTTCGGCGACTCGTTGAAGTCGACGGCGGAGTTCTCCTACGTCTCGGTCGGCCTGGGCATGTCGCTCGGCGTCCTGATCGGCCTGATCAGCCTGCCGATTCCGAGCGTGGGCTCGTTCTCGCTGGGACTCGCCGGCGGTCCGCTCCTCGTCTCGCTGCTGCTCGGCCGGCTCGGTAGGACCGGACCGCTGTCCTGGCACATCCCGCTCGCGGCGAACCTCACGCTGCGCAACTTCGGTCTGACTCTGTTCCTGGCCGCAGTCGGTCTCGGGGCGGGAGCACCCTTCGTCGCGACCGTCTCCCAGACGGGGCTCGCGTGGCTTGCCGTCGGCGCAGCGATCGTGCTCGGCGCGATCGTGAGCGTCCTGCTGCTCGGGCACTACCTGTTCCGGATGTCGACCGACGACCTCTTCGGGGTCGCCTCGGGGACCGCTGGCAATCCGGCGATCCTGGTCTACGCGAACCGCGTGTTGCCCAGCGACCGCGTCGACGTGGCCTACGCCACGATCTTCCCGTCCATGACGATCCTGAAGATCGTCGTCGTGCAGGTCACGATCGGCGTTCTCGCCGGATAGCCTGGCCGAGACTCGTAGTTTCCCAGGTACGGGCCTGGTAGTTTTCCCAGGTCCTCGCGCTCCGCCCCACGGCTAACCTGGCTGCGACGTGCGCCCCGTGTGGAACCTACCGGCGCGTGAGGAAGGCACCCATGAAGACAGCCGAGCACCACAGACTCACAGAGGCTCGTGAGCAGAAGGTCCACTGGAAACAATGGGGGCCTTACCTCAGCGAGCGGCAATGGGGAACGGTCCGCGAAGACTATAGCGAGAATGGCGACGCCTGGAACTTCTTCACCCACGATCAGGCCCGCTCGCGGGCCTACCGCTGGGGCGAAGACGGGCTGGCCGGCATCTCCGACGACAAGCAGCGCCTGTGCTTCGCGCTGGCGCTGTGGAACGGCAGAGACCCGATCCTCAAGGAGCGGCTGTTCGGACTGACCAACAGCGAAGGCAACCACGGCGAGGACGTGAAGGAGTACTACTTCTACCTCGATAGCACGCCGACCCACTCGTACATGAAGTACCTGTACAAGTACCCGCAGGCAGCCTTTCCCTATCGCGATCTGGTGGAAGCGAACGGCCGGCGCTCGCGCGACGACTTCGAGTACGAGCTGCTCGACACCGGCGTGTTCCACGAGAACCGCTACTTCGATGTGTTCGTGGAGTACGCCAAGGGCGGCGCCGCGGACATCCTGGTGCAGATCACGGCGGCCAACCGCGGGCCGGACGCGGCCGAGCTGCATCTGTTGCCGACGCTGTGGTTCCGCAACGACTGGTCGCCATGGATCGCCCCGTCGAACCGCGCCGCCGCGAAGCCGAGCCTCGAGCAGATCGCGGCGCCGGCGGGCGCGAGCGCGGTCGCGGCGTCGCATCCCGTGCTCGGCGACTTCGTCCTGTACTGCGAAGGCGGCGTGCCGCTCTTGTTCACCGAGAACGAGACGAACCACGAGCTGCTGTTCCCCGGGCAGGCGAACGAGAGTCCGTTCGTCAAGGACGGCATCAACGACTGCGTGGTCCAGGGCGTTCCGGACGCGGTGAACCCCCGCCAGCGGGGCACGAAGGTCGCGGCGCACTACACGTTCGAGGTCGGTGCCGGCCAGAGCAAGGTGATCCGACTGCGACTCTCCGACCGCTCGTCGGATCCGAAGGGCCAGCCCTTCGGCAAGCCGTTCGACGAGATCTTCGCGGACAGGCTCCGGGAAGCCGATGCGTTCTACCAGTCGGTCACGCCACCGTCGGTGGGCGAGGACGCAGCCAACGTGATGCGCCAGGCCCTCGCCGGGATGCTGTGGAGCAAGCAGTTCTTCTTCTTCGACGGCGACAACTGGCTCGACGAGCACAACTCCAACCCGCTCCATACCGGATATCGAAATGCCCGGAACTCGGAGTGGTACCACATGCTGAACGAAGACATCATCTCGATGCCCGACAAGTGGGAGTATCCCTGGTACGCGGCGTGGGACCTGGCGTTCCACACGCTCCCGCTCTCGATCGTGGATCCCGACTTCGCCAAGCAGCAGATGGATCTGATGCTCCGCGGCTCCTACCTGCACCCCAACGGCCAGATGCCGGCCTACGAGTGGAACTTCAGCGACGTGAACCCCCCGGTCCACGCCTTCGCGACCCTGTTCCTCCATCGCACCGAGCAGGCCCTGCGCGGCGAGACGGACCTGGACTTCCTCAAGTCGACCTTCCACAAGCTCCTGCTGAACTTCACCTGGTGGGTCAACCGCAAGGACCGTTTCGGCAAGAACGTGTTCGAAGGCGGCTTCCTCGGCCTCGACAACATCGGCGTGTTCGACCGCAGCGCCCCGCTTCCCACGGGCGGCCACCTCGAGCAGGCGGACGGCACGGCGTGGATGGCCCTCTTCAGCCAGAACATGCTGGAGCTGGCGGTCGAGCTGGCCGTCCACGACCGCACCTACGAGCAGATGGTCTTCAAGTTCGTGGAGCACTTCTACTACATCGCCGCGGCCATGAACCGCCCCGGAGCCGATGGTATGTGGGACGAGGAGGACGGCTTCTATTACGACATCCTGCGGCTCCCCGACGGCAGCGCCACGCGGCTCAAGGTGCGGTCTCTGGTGGGGCTCCTTCCGTTGTGCGCCACCACGGTGATCGAGAAGTCGCAGCGGGAGCGCGTCCCGAACGCGATGCGCTTCATCCAGGAGCGCATGCGCCGGATACCCGAGCTGTCGACGACGATCCACCCGACCGGCCCGGGTCATTTCGGCGTGGCGGAGCGGGGTGTTCTGGCCCTGGTCAACCCGGAGCGACTCCGCCGCATCCTGACGAAGATGCTCGACGAGAACGAGTTCCTGGGTCCCCACGGGATCCGCTCGATCTCGAAGTTCCACGAGCGGAACCCCTACGTGTTCCACGCGAAGGGCCAGGAGTACCGCGTGGACTATCTGCCCGCCGAGTCGAACACGGGCATGTTCGGCGGCAACTCCAACTGGCGCGGGCCGGTCTGGATGCCGTTGAACGCGCTCATCATCCGGGCGCTGCAGAACTTCTATCTGTACTACGGCGACGACTTCAAGATCGAATGCCCGACGGGGTCGGGGAAGAGGATGAACCTGTTCGAGGTGAGCAAGGAGATCGCCGATCGGCTCACCCGAACCTTCACCCGCAACGAGCAGGGCCGGCGCCCGGTCTACGGCGGCGTCGAGAAGTTCCAGTCCGACCCGCACTGGCGTGACTACATCCTGTTCTACGAGTACTTCCACGGCGACAACGGGGCCGGGTTGGGCGCGAGTCATCAGACCGGCTGGACCGGGCTCGTGGCCAAGCTCATCGAGCTCTACGGGCTCATGGACGCCAAGCGCGCCCTGGCGGTGGGGAAGCAGGTCGCGTTCGAGCAGCCCGTGACGTGAGCCGATGACCCGCTTTCCGGTGATCTACGAGATCAACACGTGGGTCTGGCTCGACGAGCTGAGCCGGAGGTACAGGACGTCCGTGGACCTGGCCACGGTTCCGCAGCAGGAGTGGGATTGGCTGGCCGCTCACGGCTTCGACGCCCTCTGGCTCATGGGTGTCTGGGAGCGGAGTCCCGAGGGCATCGGCATCTCGATGCGCAACGCGGGGCTGCTCCAGGAGTTCCGACAGGCCCTGCCCGACTTCTCGGCGCCCGACAACGTCGGGTCGCCTTACTGCGTGCGCCGCTACGTCGTCGATGCGCACCTGGGCGGGCCGCAGGGACTGGCCGCGGCGCGCCGGATGCTGCGCGAGCGCGGGCTGCAGCTGATCCTCGATTTCGTCCCCAATCACGTGGCTCCCGACCATCCGTGGGTCCGTGAGCACCCGGAGTACTTCGTGCGGGGCAGCGCGGACGATGCCAGGGACGATCCGGCGTCGTTCGTCGAGGTCCGCGGGACGGTGTTCGCGCGCGGCCGGGATCCCTACTTCCCGGCGTGGCCCGATGTGCTCCAGCTCAACGCCTTCGAGGAAGGGCTGCGGCAGACGGCGGTCGAGACGATCTCTGCGATCGCCGAGCAGTGCGACGGCATCCGCTGCGACATGGCCATGCTCATGCTCAACACGATCTTCGAGCGCACCTGGGGGGCTCGCGTCGGAGCGAAGCCGGCCGGCGACTACTGGGCCACCGTGATCGCCGCGGTCCGAGCCGGGCTTCCAGAGTTCCGCTTCCTCGCCGAGGCGTACTGGGACCTCGAGTGGGAGCTGCAGCAGCAGGGCTTCGATTGCTGCTACGACAAGAAGCTCTACGACCGGATCGAGCATGGAGACGCTGAGAGCGTGCGCCAGCATCTCCTGGCCGATCGTGCCTACCAAGATCGGATGCTGCGGTTCATCGAGAACCACGACGAGCCCAGGGCCGCCGCGACGTTCCCGCCGGCCAAGGCGCGCGCGGCCGCCGTCGCGATCCTGACGCTTCCGGGGGCCAAGCTGCTTCACGAGGGGCAGCTCGAGGGCGCGAAGGTGCGGCTGCCCGTGTTTCTGGGGCGCCGCCCGGCCGAGCCGATCGATCACGATCTGGTCGCGTTCTACGAGCGCCTGCTGAAGGCGACCCAGCGGGACGTCTTTCGCAACGGTGCATGGCGCCTGTGCGAGCGGAGCGGCTGGCCCGACAACCCGAGCTACCGCGACGTTCTCGGGTGGTGCTGGCTCAAGGACGACGAGCGCTACCTCATCGTCGTGCACTTCGGGCCCGACACCGCCCAAGCCCGCGTGCAGCTGCCATGGGATGAGCTGCGAGGAGAGTCGTGGCGCCTCGAAGACGTCCTGACGAACGAGGTCTACGACCGGAGCGGAGACGAGATGCGGGATGCAGGCTTGTACGTCGACCTGGGGCCGTGGAAGTGCCACTGCTTCCGGTTGAGCGCGCTGCACGACGACTGCTGAGAAGAGAGGGTGCCAAGATGACCAAGGGTTGGCTGGACAAATTGCCGCTCGGTGTTCTCCTACCGAGCGTGATCGTGCTCGAGGGCTGTGAGAGTCTCGGCATCCACGATACGGCGAGCCTGCTCGTCCCTACCATGCAACGCTCCGAGATCGTCGGTCTCGTCGCGGGGTTCGGGACCACCTTCGCCGCGCTGCCGGACTTGCTCGCGATGCTCAAGCGGCGCTCGAGCGCAGGCATGAACCCGCGGATGGCGGGAATCATGTGCGTGTTCCAGGTCGCCTGGGCTTACTACGGCCTGTTGATCGCTTCGCGACCGGTGATCGTCTGGAACGTGGTCGCGATCGTGATCAACGCGCTGAGCGTGGGCGCGTATCTCTATTTCGTCCGCAAGGAGCGCGGCCAGGCGAGCGCGAGGGGACGATGAGCGAGCCCCGGAACGACCAGCAGCAGCAGGATCTCCACCGCCAGGCGATCGAATTGACCGTGCGCCTCGCGGTCGTCGGACTGCTCGCCTACTGGTGCTTCGCGATCTTCCGCCCGTTCGTGATGGCGCTCGTCTGGGGGATCGTGCTGGGCGTGGCCCTTCGCCCGGCCTACGTGTGGATCGAGCGCGCGACCGGAGGGCGGCGGAAGCTCGCCGCGATCGTGCTCGTCCTCCTGTGTCTCGCCGTCGTGGCCCTGCCCACGGTGATGCTCTCGGAGTCGCTGGTCGACGGGGTGCGCTTCGTCTCTTCGAGCCTCGAAGAGGAGGGTCATCTCAAGATCCCGCCCGCTCCTGAGAGGGTCGCCCAGTGGCCGCTCGTCGGTCCGACGGTCTACGAGACCTGGAATCTCGCCTCGACGAGCATCGAGACCGTCCTGCAGCGGTTTCGACCCCAGGTGAGGGCGTTCGGTGGGTGGCTGGTGACGCTGGCCAAGCAGTCCGCCCTGACAGTCCTCCTGACCGCCGTGGCCCTGGTGATCGCCGCCGTGCTCCTGACGCGACGCGAGGCCGCGGCCAGGGTCGCGCGCGATATCGGCAGCCGGATCGCCGGCGACGAGGGGGCCGAGGCCGTCCGGCTGGCTGGCCAGACCATCGGGTCGGTCGCGAAAGGAGTGGTGGGCGTGGCGGCGATCCAGGCCGGCCTGGCCGCCTTGGGTTTCGTGGTGGCGGGGATTCCCGGCGCGGGCTTGTGGACGCTGCTGATCCTGGTCTTGGCCGTGGCGCAACTGCCGCCGCTCATCGTGCTCGGGCCGGTGATCCTCTATCTCCTCGCCACGGACGCCAGCATGGCGACGATCGTCCTGTTCAGCGTCTGGAGCGTCGTCGTGACGATCTCCGATGGGCTGCTGAAGCCGCTGCTCTTGGGTCGTGGCTCGGACACACCGGTTCCGGTGCTCCTGATCGGCGCCATCGGCGGACTCCTGCTGCACGGGTTGATCGGATTGTTCGTGGGCGCCGTCGTCTTCTCCACCGGGTACCGGCTGTTCGGCCGCTGGATGTCGCAGGACGCCGACGTCGTCGGCCCCGCACCCTCGTAATCTCCCGTCACCGGGCCCGTAGTTTCCCGAGGTCCCCGCGCTTCGGATCTCGACTAACCTCGCCCCGACGTGCGCGAGAGGTCTCACAGTTGCGTTCTGCTGGCCGACCGCCACCACGGTCTCACGGAAGGCGTGCGCGGGCTGCTCGAGACGGCGTTCGGAACGGTGGTCATGGTCGCGGACGAGGCGTCGTTGCTCGAGGGCGCGAGCCGACTGCAGCCCGACGTGGCGGTCGTGGATCTGTCCCTGGCTCGCGACAGCGGCTTGGGCTGGTTGCGAGCGGTACGGGAGCGCTGCCCGGACCTCAAGGTGATCGTCCTCAGCGTCCACGACGAGCAGTCCGTACGGCGGGCGGCCCTGGCCGCCGGCGCCGACGCCTTCGTGCTCAAGCGCGCGATCGCGACCGACCTGCTGCCCGCCGTCGAGCTGGTTCGTGGCAACTACGAGGCTGAGCGGCAGGAGTAGGGACATGGCCATTCACGAACAGGAGGTATCGATGATCGGTCGCACGATGAGTGTCATCGCATGGCTCTGGTTCTGCCTCGCTCCGAGTGTTGGCGCGCAGCAACCCGCGGACCCGGCCGCAGCGAAGACCGACCACGCGGCCGCGGTCAAGGCGTCGCTCCAGACGAGCATGGCGGCGCTGCGGCAGTACCAGTGGGTCGAGACCACGGTTGTCTCGATCAAGGGCGAGGAGAAATCACGGACGCAGAGCAACTGCTACTACGGAGCCGACGGGAAGGTGCAGAAGACCCCCCTCACCGCTCCGGCGGAGGAAGGGGGACGGAAGTCGCGAGGGGTCAAGGGCCGGGTCGTCGAGAACAAGACCGAGGACCTGTCGGACGCGGCGAAAGAGGCGGTGGCCCTTGTGAAGCAGTACGTCCCGCCCGACCCGGCCCGCATCCAGGCGGCCAAGGACGCGGGGCACCTGACCGTGACGCCGCCCGATCCGGCGGGTCAAGTTCGGTTGGTGATCAAGGACTACCTGAAGGCGGGGGACTCGCTCACGCTCGACGCGAACGCCGCAACCGACCGCATCTCAGGCGTGACCGTCTCGACATTCACCGACAAAGCGAAGGACACGGTCGGCTTGAAGGTCACATTCGGGACCTTCGCGGACGGCACGGTCTATCCGGCAAAGATCCAGATGGACGTGGCCGCGCAGAATCTGGCGGTCGCGATCGAGAACTCCGGCCACAAGAAGGCCGCCGGCTGAACAAGGAGAGGAAACCCGATGGACGACAGGACAGAACAGCCTTGGATGCTTTCACGCCGGGAATTCGTGGCCCACACGGGCATCGCCGCGGCCAGTGGCCTGGCGCTCGGCGCCGCGCTGGCCGCGACCCCGGTCGCGGCGCAGCAAACGTCCGGCGCGACCCAGAAGGGCAAGACCGCGCCGTTGAACTGGAAGGAGGTGTTCTTCACCAACTGTCCAATGGTGTCGGCCAACAACATCGACCAGGAGCTGGGCTGGTGCAAAACGGACTTCAAGGCGATCGGCATCGATTACTCGTACTTCCGCAGCCGCCGCGAAAACGACTGGTACCCGCACTACATCCACAATCTCGACAACCTGATCCGCTTCGGCGGTCTCTATCCGCCGATTCACGTCCAGGCCGACATCCGCAGGACGCGGTTGCTGGGTGCGACATGGGTTCACGAGGGTGGCTGCATGGCGGTGCGCGCCGAGGATCCGATCTGGCGGATGAAGGACTTGAAGGGCAAGAAGATCGGCCTGTCGAAGAGCCTGAACACCATCAAGAACGACTGGTGGCGTATCCAGGAGCACATGGGCATCGAGAGCATGCTGATGATGAGCGACATGGGCATGGACGACGTCAAGATCGTGGAGTTCCCATACCCCGATGACTGGTACGACGATCCAAAGATGATGGAGCCCATGATCAACCCGACCGATCTCTGGGCGACGCGTGACCACAAGCACGACCTGGCCTTCCGCCCGCTGGAGTCCGCGCTGCTCGGTGGCAAAGTCGATGCGATCTACACGCAGAGCAAGGTGTTCCAGCACCTGCAGGAAGACACAGGCAAGATCCGCATGGTCGAGGACCTCTCCCGGTACCCGGACTGGAAGCTGCAGGTCGCCAACACGCCTGCCGTGATCACCTGTACCGATGTGATGGCCAAGGAGCACCCCGAGCTCGTCGTCACGTACATGAAGAGCATGATCAAGGTCGGGCGCTGGGCCAACGAGTTCAAACGCGCCGCGGCGGTGATCCTCGACCGGCAGACGTTCTACCGTGACGCCGAGGACACCTATCAAGGCATCCAGGACGTCGACCTGGTGCCCAACCTGTCGCCGCAGAACCTGGCCTGCATCGCGACGGGCAAGGACTTCATGCTCAAGCACGGCTACATCAAGAACAACTTCGACGTGCGCGCGTGGGCCGCGCCGGAGTTCCTGGAAGAGGCCGCGAAGCGGCTGATCGAGGAGACCTGGAAGAAGAAAGCGACGGGGAAGCTCCCCGAGCCCTCAGAGCTCCAGGCAGAGTCTCGACGGATCGGGTAGTGAGTTGAGCGCCTGGCCGCGAACGGGCGGCCAGGCGCCGACGGACGGCTGGAGGGGGACCATGCAGATCCAAGACCGCCGAAGGAAGTCCCGCACGATTACGTGTGTGACCGCCATCCTGACCGCCGCTGCGCTGTCCTGCGCCGCGGCACCTGCGGCGATCCAGGAAGCGGATCTGCCCGGCATCGAGAACTTTTCACGGCTCGACGGCTCGACCGGGTTCGCCGGTCCAACGGCTGGCTTCGGTGGGGCGACGCGACCTTCCGCGATGCCCGCGTTGAGGAGTGCAGGGTTTGCGAGCGTGATCGGCTTGCGCTTGGCCAGCGAGGAAGGTGCCGAGATCGATGCCAGTCGTGCGGCGGCCCAGGCTGCGGGGTTGAAGTACATCCACCTGCCGTTCGATGCCAAGAAGCCCGACCCCGCAGTCATCAACGAATTCCTGAAGGCGGTCGGCGACGAAGCGAACCAGCCCGTGTTCGTCTATTGCAACTCGGCCACCCGTGTGGCGGCGCTGTGGATGATCGGGCGCGTGCTGTTGGATGGATGGGACCTCGACGCCGCGGCCAAGGAAGCCGAGGCGATCGCTGCAAAGCCCGATGAAGCGATCCAGTTCGCGAGCGGCTACATCGCGTCCCAGCGCCCGGCGCGGAGGTGAGCCATGAAGGTCGTCATCGTGGGCGGGGTGGCGGGCGGAGCGTCGTGCGCGGCGCGCCTGCGTAGGTTGGATGAGCAGGCAGAGATCTTGATGGTGGAGCGTGGCCCGTACGTCTCGTACGCGAACTGCGGTCTTCCCTACCATATCTCAGGCGTGATTCCGAGGGAATCGAGTCTTCTGGTCGCCAACGAGCAGGTGTTCCGCGAGCTTCACGCGATCGACGCGCGGACGAATTGTGAGGCGATCGCGATCTGGCCCAGGAAGAAGACCGTCGACCTGCGCAATGTCGCCACTGGCGAGGTGACGACCGAGTCGTACGACAAGCTCGTGTTGTCGCCCGGCGCACGCTCGGTACGGCCGCCTCTCCCGGGAATCGACCTGCCCGGGATCTTCCATGTGCGGACCGTTCCGGACGCGCGGACGATCCGCGAGTGGCTCGAGCGGGGCACGGAGTTCTTGGCGGGGATGTCCAGCTACTCGGGGATCCAGTTCGTGAAGCCGCAGAGGCGCGCCGTGGTGATCGGCGGCGGCTTCATCGGCCTCGAAACGGCGGAGAACCTGGTTCATCTCGGATTCGACGTGACGCTCGTCGAGATGCTCGATCAGGTCCTGGCTTCCCTCGACCGTGAGTTCGCGCGCCTCGTCGAGGAGCACCTGAAGCGGCATGGCGTCCACCTGGCGCTGGGCGACGGAGTGGCGAGATTCACGCAACGCGACGGCGGCGCGCTCGAGGTGCAGACGAAATCCGGCAAGGAGTACCCGGCCGACATCGTGATCCTCGCGCTCGGCGTGCGGCCGGACACGACGTTGGCTCGAGCCGCTGGGCTCGCGATCGGCGAACTCGGGGGGATCCGCGTCGACGAGCAGATGCGCACGAGTGATCCGGACATCTTCGCCGTCGGCGATGCCATCGAGGTCAAGGACTTTGTGACCGGCGAGGGGAGCCTCGTGGCCTTGGCCGGGCCGGCGAACCGGCAGGGGCGCATCGCGGCCGACGGGATCGCCGGACGCGACTCGCGGTACCGTGGCACGCAGGGCACGGCGATCATCGGCCTCTTCGGCGCCGCCGCCGCCTGGACCGGCGCCAGCGAGAAGACGCTCGAGAAGCTCGGCGACTCGGACTTCGAGAAGGTCTACCTGTTCCCGAACTCGCACGCCGGGTACTACCCGGGAGCCAAGATGCTCGGGATGAAGGTCCTCTTCCGCAGATCCGATGGACGACTCCTCGGCGCGCAGGCGCTCGGCGAGGACGCGCCCGCGGTGGACAAGCGGATCAGCGCGCTGGCCGTGGCGATCCAGATGGGCGCCACGATCTACGACCTAGAGGAGGCCGAGCTGTGCTACGCGCCGCAGTTCGGCAGCGCGAAAGACCCGGTGAACTTCGCCGGGATGGTCGCGGCCGACGTTCTGCGCGGCGACATGCCGCTGGCCCACTGGAACGCAGTGAACGGTCGGTTCCTGCTCGACGTGCGCCAGCCAGCGGAGCTGGTTGTGGAGAGCGTTCCGGGCGCGGTCAACATCCCGCTGGGTCAGCTGCGCTCGCGCCTGGGCGAGCTACCCCACGACCGCGAGATCCTCGTCATCTGCCGTTCGGCCCAGCGCGCGTACTACGCGACGCGGATCCTGCTGCAGAACGGGTTCCAGGCGCGGTGCCTCTCCGGCGGCATGCTGTCGCGGGCGATGCTCTCGGGCAAGGCGGTTGACACGGTGCCGTCGATCCCGACCTAGCGTGGCCCGTCGGGAGTGCCGTGAGGAGAGAGGTCGCACGTGCACGACGTCCTGGTGGTCCTGCTCAAGGCCTCGCTGGTGGCCTTCATGGCGGGCAACCTGCTGGCCATGGGTCTCCGGCTAAATCCGCAGGACGCCCTCACGGGATTGCGGAACGGCCGCTTCGTCGTGCGTGGCTCGGGCGGGCCCGCTGAACCCCCTCAGTCCGCTTTCCCGACCGCTTCGGCGTAGGCGCGCTCGATCGCCGCGGGCAGCGTGGCGTCGAAGAAGCGTTGAGCCGGCGCGTCCTGGCCGGCGAGCGTATCGCGCCAGCGTGCCAGGTCGACGCTTGCGCGGGTCTCCTCGAGCGAGCGGCCGGCGACGGTGGCCGTGCCGACCTGCGCCACGAGGTCCTCGAGGTAGCCCGCGACGTCCCGCAGCTGCTCCGGGCCGAGGAAGATCGGCCCATGTCCCGGGACGACGGCATCGACCTCGAGCGCGGCGAGGTCGCGCAGCGCCGCGACCCACTCGCGCGGGTAGCCGTGGCCGACGAACGGCAGGTCGTCGAGCACGTCGCCCGTGATCAGGACTTTGCTCTGCGGCAGGTAGAGGACCGTGTCGCCCCGCGTGTGCGCCCGGAAATGCCGCAGCTCGACCTTGAGGTCGCCGAGCGACAACGTCGTCGACTCCTCGGCGTAGGGCCGTGTCGGCACGACGAACTCGGCGCCGCGATTCCGCTCGAGCCAGCCGCGGGCGCGCTCGATCGCCGCCCGCTGCTTCGTCCGCTCCTCCTCCGTCAGCTCGGTGCCCTGCTCGTCCTTGCCGGTTGCGAGCTCCTGCTCGGCCAGGGGGATGCGCGTTTCGAGCCGGGCCACGCGCGCGCGCAGCTCCTTCTCGGCTCGCTCGGGAACGTCCGACACGAGCGTCTGGTGCCCCACGAACTCGACCGCGGGACCGAGTTCCCGGCGATACACCGCATTGCCCTGTGTATGGTCGGCATGCCAGTGCGTGTTGACGACGTAGCGCACGGGCACACGGCTGATCTTGGGGATCTCGGCGCAGACCCGACGCACGAACGCCTCGTCGGACGGGGCGTCGACGACGAGCAGGGCCTCTGAGCCCACGACCAGGACGACGTTCGAGTCGTCGAAGCGCTTCTCGGCCGGCTGCAGCGCGGCGTAGACGCCGGGCGCGACGAGCACGAACAAGTCGCTCGTGGGCGGGACGGGCGGCCCGGGCTCGCTCGAGCGGCAGGCCTGGCTCAGGAGCAGCAGGGTCGCGAGGGCGATCGAGAGGCGCGTGGGCATGCGTTTCCTCAGCTGCTCGCCGACGTGTAGCGAGCGATCGAGCGGAGCCAGACGTAGCGCGAGAGCGCCGAGAACACGACCGCGCCGCCGAGGGCCAGCGCGAGCGTCGCCGCCGAGAGCCGGCCGAGCAGCGCCAGCGCCGGGTAGGTGGTCATCAGCGCGATCGGAACGACGAAGGTGAACAGGAACGAGATCGTCCCGCGGAACACGGAGGACGGCCAGCGCGCGGCGTCGAAGATCGAGCTGAACAGGTGCGTCAGGTTGTCGACGCGCACGACGTAGAACGCGGCGCTGACGGTCAGGATCCACATCGAGTAGAGCAGCAGCGTCGAGGCGCCGAGGAGCAGCAGCGCAGCGCCCACGCCGGCCAGGGACGGCGTGCGGCCGAGCAGGTGGAAGGCGTAGCCGAACACAATCGCGGCGCTGAGCAGGTTCGTCGCGCGCCAGGGCCGGAACTGCGCGGTCGAGACCAGGAACTGGGCGTCGGCCGGCTTGAGCAACACGAAGTCGAGCGTGCCCTTGCGGATGTGATCGACGACGCTCGACAAGCTGGGGTTGATCGCGCCCTCGAGGATGCCCTGCAGCAGCAGAAACCAACCGGTGACCAGGAGCGCCTCGGGAAACGTCCAGCCCGCGACCGACTCGCGACTGCCGAACACCACGAGCAGCGGGATCAACGCGGTGATGGCCCAGAACACCTCGAGCGCGCCCTCGACGACGAAATCGAAGCGATACTGCACCAGACCGAGGAACGAGGTCCGCAGCTGGATCCCGAGCAGGCGCAGGTACCGCCGCACGGTCGCTCAGCCTCCGTAGGCGGCGTAGCGGCGCGTACCGGCGCGCCAAAGGGCCGCGGACAGCACGGCGAACGCGAGAACCCAGGCCCACTGGCGGGCGATGAGCAGCCAGCCCTGCGCCAGGTCGTGGGCCGAGGTCAAGAGCTCGACCGGCAGACCGATCTGGTAGCGGAACGGCAGCCAGTCGAGGAGCGTGCGCGCCGTCTGCGGGAACAGCTCGATCGGCACCAGGTAGCCGCTGCAGACCCAGAACAGCACGAGCCAGACGTCCATGACCTTCAGGCTGCTCTCGATGCGGAACGCCAGGCAGCCGATGGCGAAGCTGGACAGGAAGCCGAGCGTCCAGGCGCCGCTGATGGCCACGAGCCATTGCAGCCACGCCAGCGGGTCGCGCGGAAACGACCCGGCCACACCGAGCGCGAGGGCCAGGACGATCACGGGCAGCGCCGCCAGCGCACGGATCGGCACGATCGAGAGCGACTCCGCGGCGTAGGCGATCGCCGGATGGACCGGCCGCAGCAGGCGGGCCGACAGCGTTCCGTGGCGGATCTCGAAGTTGATCTGCCACGAGATCCACGAGCCGGTGAACTGTCGGACGACGAACGTGGCCAGGAAGTACGCCGTCAGCTCGGTCTGGCCGAACCGCCCGACGGGGCCGTCGCGGGCCACGGCCGACCACAGGGCGAGCATGATGAACGGCATCGTGGTGGAGAGGATCCAGACCACGAGCTCGGCGCGATAGGCCACGCCTTCGGCGAAGCCGACGCGCAGCAGCGTCGGGAGCGCGCGGACGGTCGAGCCGAGGCTCACGGCGCCGCCGGCTCCTCCCGCTCGGCGCGGCTCCGGGCGAACAGCTCGCTCATCACCTCCTCGAGCGGCGCCTGCTCGATCGTCAGATCGGTCACGGGTAGCTCGCCCAGGGCCCGGCCGACCGTGTCGCGCAACCGGCGCTCGTCCACCTGCAGCACCGCCTGGGCCGGTTCGTTCGTCACGACCTGGCCGAGCCGCGCGAGCGTGTGGGTGTCGACCGGCCGCTCGAGGTGCAGCACGACGCGTCGCTCGGGGCGCACGCGGCGCACCAGCGCCTCGAGTCCGCCGTCGTAGGACAGCTTGCCGCGGTCGATCACGATCACGCGCGGGCAGAGCGCGGCGACGTCGTCCATGTTGTGGCTGGTCAGCAGCACCGTCGCGCCGCTGCGCTCGTTGTAGCGGCGGATGAAGTCGCGCATCGTGACCTGCATCGAGACGTCGAGGCCGATCGTCGGCTCGTCGAGAAACAGCACCCGCGGCTCGTGGACCAGCGCAGCGGCCAGCTCGCATTTCATCCGCTCGCCGAGCGAGAGCTGGCGTGTGGGCTTGGTCACCAGGTCGCCGATCTCGAGCAGCTCGGTCAGCTCGGCCATCACGCGCGCGAAGCGCGCCCGCGGCACGTCGTACACGGCGCGATTCAGCTCGAAGGTCTCGGCCGGCGGCAGGTCCCACAGCAGCTGCTGCTTCTGGCCCATCACGAGCATGATCGAGCGCAGGAACTCGGGCTCGCGCCGGCGCGGCACGTGGCCCAGGACGCTCGCCTCGCCCGACGTCGGGTGGAGCAGCCCCGCGAGCATCTTGAGCGTCGTCGTCTTGCCCGCGCCGTTCGGTCCGAGGAACCCCACGCGCTCGCCGGCCGGGATGTCGAACGAGATGCCGTCGACGGCGAGCACGCTGTCGTAGCGCCGGCGCACCAGCGAGCGCAGGGCGGCGAGGAGCCCGGGGGCACGCCGGTGCACGCGGTAGTGCTTGCGCAGTTCGCGGACCTGGATCACCCCGGAAGATTAGCAGTGGAAGCGGGGTCAGGTCTCGAAAGTTGAGGTCACGGTTAGCGCGACCTCAACTTTCGAGACCTGACCCCGGCATCTACACCGCGCGGGGGAAGGGGGCGCGACGGTTCGCCGCGGGCAGGTAGACCTGGAACGTCGACCCCTCGCCCGTTCCCGACTCGACGGCGATGTGGCCACCGGCCCGCGCCACGACCGAGTAGACGTGGGCCAGGCCGAGGCCGGCGTGCTCGCCTTCGACCTTGGTCGTGAAGAACGGATCGAAGATGTGCTCGAGGGCATCCTCGGGGATCCCGCTCCCGCTGTCGCGAACCGTCACGCGCACGTGCGGGCCGAGCCGCGCGTCGGGATGCGTCGCCACGTACTCCGCGTCGAGCTCGACCGGCTCGACGGCGAGCACGAGCGTCCCGCCGGCCACGATGGCCTCGAGCGCGTTGCGCAGCAGCGGCCGCACGATGTCCTCGATATCGCGCGCCTGCCGGGCCAGCGTGACGTTGCGCGCGACGACGATCGCCCGCGTGGCGCCGTGCGCCGGCGTCAGGCCCGTCGCGCGGCACTCGTACCAGAAGCGGGAGCTGTCGGTGCCCTCCATGGCGATCTCGCACTCGGCGCGTCGCTCGTCGTCGAGCGCCGCCCCGAGGCAGGCGGCAAAGCAGGCCTGGTGGTCGGGAGCCAGCAGGTCGAACACGCTGCGGCCGGTCAGGTCGCTCACGGTCCGGCCGGCCAGGCAGCGGCTGGCGAAGGCGATCGTGCCGTCCCGCTCGACCTGCAGCAGCACGTCCGGCGCCTGCTCGGTCGCCGAGCGCAAGGAGCCATTCTCCTCCTCGCGCACGAGCTGTGCGTGATGCTCGGCCACCGCGCGGTGGACCCGCGCGAGCAGCTCGCCCGGGTCCGTCATCTTTTCGACGAAGCCGAAGGCCCCGAGGTTGACCGCCTCGCGGGCCGAGGGGAAGGAGCCGTATCCCGTGTGCAGGATCACCCGCAGCTCGCGATGCAGCTCGCGCATGCGGCGCAAGACCTCGATGCCGTTCATGTCGGGCATCCGCAGGTCGACGATCGCGGCCGCGGCGACGCCACGCGCGGCGCGATCGATCGCCTCCGTCGCGCTGGCGCAGGCGATCGCCTCGTACCCCTCGTCGCGCAGCAGGTCGCACAGCGTCGTGCGCTGGCCCGGCTCGTCGTCGACGACCAGAACTTCCGCGCCGCGATGCGTTGCGGCTGGGCTCATGCGGTCTCCGTTCCTTCCGGCACGGGCCCCGTGCGCAGCAGCGCGAGCAACCGCGCCGGGTCGATCGGCTTGCGCAGGAACGCGCGCGCTCCTTCGGACAGCGCCTCGGCTTCCAGGTGCTCGACTCGATACGCGCTCATCAGGATCACGAGCGGCTGATGCGTCCGGCGGATCCGGCGCGCGGCTTCGACGCCGTCGATCCCGGGCAGACGCACATCGAGCAGCACGGCGTCGAAACCGCCCTCTTCGCAGAGCTTGACCGCCCGCTCGCCGCTCTCGGCCGTGACGACATCGAACCCCTCGTCCGACAGGATGTCGGACAGCGTGGCGCGCTGGTTCCGCTCGTCGTCGACCACGAGGACACGGCGGCGTTGCGAAGTGCCCGACATGCGAAAGCCCCGGCTAGGTGCAGCGTAGCACGCGGGTGCCGAGGGCCAACGGAGCCCCTCAGAACACATCCCTGATGTGTCATTTATGCAAATAGGAACCGAGAAATACACATATTTACTCACAAATCTTGCTGTGGCAATCCTGGCGGCGATTCGTATTCGCAATCGTGAGGACGCATTCGTGACACGGCAACCCGCGAGGCGAACCATGGCGAACCCGACCCAGACCCCCCCGAACCGCAACGACCACTCCCATGACGGCTCGGCCCTGTTGATGGCCGTGTTCGTTCTGGCCATCGTGAGCCTGAGCGGCATCGGCCTGCTCTTCATGACCAGGACGGAGGTCCGGACGAGCTACGTCGGCCTCCGCGACAAGCGCGCCTTCTACCTGGCCGAGGCCGGCGAGGAAGACGGGCGGATGACGCTCTTCGCGATCAATGGCAACAACGGCTTCAGCGACGACCTGGTCGGCTATGCCGGCGCCAACGGTCAGTTCGACGCGATCGACGCCGCGGCGATCCAGCCGATCTTCAACGACGCTGGCGTGCTGACCGGCGTCACGGGCGTCGGGGACGACCTGCCGGTTCGCGGCGTGACGCCGTTCTCGGGCGGCTACTACATGTCGTTCGTCACGAACGACCCGGCCGACGGCGTGACCTCGACCGTCGACACGAACGATATCGTGATGTTCACGGGCGTCGGCGCGGGCCCCGACGGCGAGTTCGAGGTCGTGCAGGCGATCGTCGAGCGCTGGGAGGTCATTCCCCAGCTTCCGCCGGCGACGGTGACCCTGCTCGGCCCGGACCCGGTGTTCGAGAGCGGCACCTCGGACCCCCACCTGTACACGGGCAACGACTGCGGCGGCCGTGATTCGGGCCCGGGACGGACCGGAAAGAAGGGCTCGCCGCTGCCCGGGTCGGACGGGATCCCCGATTTCAACGTTCCCGTCGTGGGCACGATCGGCTCGAGCGCGGAGCTCGCAGCCGAGGGCGGCATGCAGCCGAACCCGACGTTCGAGTCCGGCGACTGGAACGATCAGGACGTGTTCGCCGACCTGACCGACCTGAGCGAGCCCACGCTGGTCGACTCCGGCTTCACCGGCCCGAACCCGATGTGGACCGACTGCGAGGCCCTGCACGGCTTCGTCGAGGACCTGCGCAGCCTGGCCACCGTGATCTGCACCAGCCCCAGTTGCGCTCTCCCGCCCACGAACATCGGGAACCTGATCTTCGTCGACGGCGACTTCGACATCGGCCCCGAGGGCGGCGCGGGCACGCTGGTCGTCACGGGCCAACTGACCTACAACGGCAGCGCCAACTGGAACGGGATGATCTTCGTGTTCGGCGCGGGCGAGTTCGTGCGTCACGGCTCGGGGAACGGCTACATCTCGGGCGCCGTGATGCTGGCCGACATCGCCGGCGCGGACAACGCGTACGGGACCGACGACGACTGCGACAGTGGCGACAACGGCTTCGAGAGCGTGCGCTACGACATGTCGGGCGGCGGCATCGCCGAGACGATCTACTGCAGCGCCGACATCCTGGCGGCCAAGCCCAACCCGCCCTATCGCATCCTGGCCTTCCGTCAGCTCTGATCTGCGCCTCCTCCTGACCAGCGCGACGTGGGGCCGCCTTCCGGGCGGCCCCACTCGTTTTTCGGGCGCTCGACCGATTGCTCCCCCGACGACGCGCGTGGTAGCTTCCGCGCCATGCCGCACGAGACGAGCCGCGAGGCGACGTGGACCGTTCTCCTCGCCGACGATCCCGCGATCTTCGTGGCGGTGCACGGCTCGTTCTTCACGCGCGCGGCCGGGCGCGTCGTCGCCGCGTCGAGCGCGTCCCAGGCGCTCGAGAAGGCCCGTGCCGAGCACCCGGCGCTCGCCGTCCTCGATGCCGAGACCTGGGGCCTCGAGGCCCTGCGCGGCCTGCGCGCCGACCCGCGGACGGCGTCGATCCCGGTGCTGCTCTTGACCGCCTCGGCGCGGACCGCGCCGTCCGGAGCCGACGCCGTGCTCGCGCGGCCGCTCGATCCCGCGGAGCTCGAGCGCATCGCGGCACAGATCGTTCATTTGCCCACGCGCGGCGGCGGCCGGCGCCACGCCGCGCTCCGCGCGACCTACTTCCGCGGCGATCGTGCGGCGCGGGCGTTCACCAAGGACGTCGGGGTGGGCGGTCTGTTCCTACGCACGCGGGAGAGCCTCGCGCCGGGCGAGCTGCTGCAGGTGATCGTCGATCTCCCCGGCGACCCCCCGACGGCGGTTCGGGCGGCGGGGCAGGTGGCGCGGGTCGTTCCGCGCGAGCGCGACTCGCACCTCGTTCCGGGAGTCGCCCTGCGCTTCGTCCGCCTGAGCCCGCGCGACCGGGGGAAGCTCGCGCGGTTCGTGGCCACGGGAGCCCCGGGTGGCTGACGAGCGCATCCTAGTCGTCGACGACGATCGGGACATTCGCGGCCTGGCCGCGACCGTGCTGGCCGACGCCGGCTACGACGTCCGGCAGGCGGGCTCGGGCGCGGAGGCGTTCGAGGTCCTCGAGCGGAACCGGTGCGCCCTGGTGCTGCTCGACATCAACATGCCGGGACTGGACGGCTGGCAGACGCTGCGGCTGATCCGCGCCGACGAGCGATTGCGCGCCTTGCCGGTCGTGATGTTCTCGGTCAAGTCCGAGGTGCGCCACAAGCTCACCAGCCTGCAGGAGGGCGCCACCGACTACCTGTCCAAGCCGTTCGTCGTCGACGAGCTGCTGAGGCGCGTGCGCTCGGTGCTGGATGCCGCGCACGATTCGCCGGCGGTCCAGCGATGAGCGCGGACGCGCGTGGCGGAGAAGGCTCGCGGACCGACGCGCTGCGCCTGCGCAGCGTGTTGCAGGACCGGGTCACCGGGCTCCCGGCGTTCCCGCTGCTCGTCGACGCGCTGCGCGCGCAGCTCGACGAGCGCCGGCATCTGGGCGTCGTGCATCTCGAGCTCGTCGGGCTCGAGGTCGTCGAGTCGCTCTACGGCTGGCAGGTGTTCGACCGCATCGTGGCTCGCGCCGCGGACGTGCTGCGCGCCACGGTCGGTCGCGAGCTGCCGGCCGGGACGTTGCTCGGCATCAACGCGGTGGCCGGAGAGCGCTTCGGCGCCTTCGTTCCGGACGACGGTCATGGGGGCGAGGTCACCGCGTCCGCGCTCGCGGGCTACGCGCGCGCCGCCTCCCGGCGGCTCGAGCACGAGCTGGCCAGCGCCGATCTCGCCGGGCTCGTCCCGCCGCTCGAGGTCCGGGCGGGCCATGCGCTCCTGTCGATCGACCCGTTCTTCCGCTTCGAGCGGCGGGTGGCCGCGGCACTCGAGCGCGCGCGGTCGCTGCCCGAGCGGCGCCGTCGACGCCGCGAGCGCAGCCTGGGCTGCGAGCTCGAGCGGATCCTGCGCGACGCCGAGATCCGGACGCTGTTCCAGCCGGTGGTCGATCTGCGCTCCCGCGCCGTCCTGGGCTACGAGGCTCTGTCGCGCGGCCCCGAGCGCGGTCCGCTCGAGATGCCACGGGCTCTGTTCGCCGCCTCCGAGCGCCTGGGCGTTACGCTCGATCTGGATCGGACCTGCCGGGACGCGGCGCTTCGTGCCTCGACCACGCCCGAAATGGCGACGTCCGGCACGCTGTTCCTCAACGTGGTGCCACAGAGCTTCGACTCGTCGGCCGTCGACGCGACGCACGCGCTCGACCGACTCGCCTCGCTGAGTCGGCCGATCGTCCTGGAATTCCCGGAAAGGGCCGCCGACGCCGACCCCGAGGGCTTTCTGCAAGCGGTGACGCGCGCGCGGGCCTGCGGGCTGGGCATCGCCGTCGACGACGTCGGAACCGGCTGGGGAAGCCAGGCGCTGCTCGAGCGCGTGCGACCCGACTACGTGAAGGTGGATCTCAGTCTCGTGCACGGAATTGGGCGCAACCTCATAAAACAGGAGATTTTGCGCTCCGTGGTTCGTATAGCGAACAGCATGGGCGCCTCGATCGTCGCTGAGGGGATCGAGGCCCGGGACGAGGCCGAGGTCCTTCTCGCGACCGGCGCGCAGTACGGTCAGGGCTACCTGTTCGCCCGACCCGGACCGCACGGCGGCGAGGCGTCCGACTGCTGAGAGGTCGGAGGCCCCGAGTCCCGGAATCGAGGCTCCCACGGGACGTCGCATGGGCGCGGCAACGACGCACGCTGCCTCGGGCTGGCTCGCCGGAATCCGGACGGGGGACGATCGCGTGCTGATCGTCCTGGCCGGCCTCGGCGTGCTGCTGTCCTTGGCGCTGCTGTTCTCGATCCTGCTCGCCTCGCGGCGGCGCCTGTCCCAGGAGATCCGTGAGATCGTGGCCGCGCTCGAGGAACTGCGCAGCGGACCCACGCGCCGCAAGCCCGAGCTGCCGCCGAATTCGCCGCTCGCCGTCGTGGGGGACGCGATCGCGCGCCTGGGCCAGGATCTGCACGTGCGCTCGACGGAGGCCGCGGAGACCACCGAGCGCCTGGAGGGCGTGCTCGAGGCGTTCCGCCAGAGCGCGATGGTCACGACCGATCTCGACGGCGACGTGCGCACGCTGAGCGACGGCGCGCTCGCGCTGCTCGGCTGGGAGCGCGACGAAGCGCTCGCGCTCCCGGTCTCCACGTTCTTCGCCGAGGGGGCCTTCGAGTCCGTGCTGCCCCGCCTGACGCGCCGCGCGGCGCGCGAGCGCGGCGTCCAGACCCGCGCCGTGCTGCGCCGGCGCGACGCCACGACGTTCCCGGCCGAGCTGACGATCCGCACGCTGCATCGGTCGAGTCGGGAGCCTGGAGGGTTCCTGATCGTGGTGCACGACGTCACCGAGCAGGTGGGCCTCGAGACCGAGCTGCGCGAGGCCCAGGAGCGCTACCGCAGCCTCGTCGAAGGGCTGTCGGTCGGCACGGCGATCGTGCACGACGGGCGCGTGCTCTACGCCAACCCGGCCTTCGCCGCGCTGTGCGGCGTCGATCGGCAGCGGCTGCTGAACCTGCCGCTGCGCGACCACGTCGCCACGGACGACGTACTGCTCCTGGGCAGTCGCCTGGAGGCGCTCGAAGCGAGCGCCACGGGCGCCGAGACGCTCGGCTGCACGCTCCTCGGTGCGGACGGGCGACCGACCGCCGAGGTGCGGCTCGACCTGGCGCCGATCTCCTACGCCGCAGGCCGCGCGGTGCTCGTGCTGGCCCACGACGAATCGGCGGCGCGGCGGGCCGAGGCCGAGGTGCGGGCCAACGAGTCGCGGCTCGATGCCGTGCTCGAATCGACGTCCGACGGGATTCTCGTGCTCGACGAGGGTCCGCAGGGCGGGCTGGCGCGCATGACCAACGCGGCGTTTCTCGAGCTCGCCGGGCTCGGCGCGCGCGAGGTGCTCGGCCGATCGCGCGAGCACATCGCGCGCCTGCTGCGGGAGCACGGAGCGGGGCACCAGGCGCTGGCCGAGGTCGTCCTGGCCGGCACGCCGGTCGAGGCGCGGGTCGTGCGGCTCGAGGGCGCCGAGCCGCGCGAGATCACGGTCGCGGCGGTCGACCTCGACGATCGCGAGGGTCGGCCGTGTGGTCGCGTCGTGGCCTGCCGCGACCTGACGGCGCAGCGCGAGTCCGAGCGCAAGCTGCAGCAGCACGCGGACGAGCTGCAGCTGGGCAAGCTCAAGCTCGAGCAGGCCTACCGCCGGCTCGACGCAGCGAACCAGGATCTGCAATCGCGCACCGCGGAGCTCGACCGGCTCAATGCCGAGCTGCGCAAGCTCGATGAGATGAAGTCGAACCTGCTGGGCAACGTGTCGCACGAGCTGCAGACGCCCTTGGTCTCGATCCGCGGCTACACGGAGATCATTCTCAAGGAGCGCCTGGGGCCGCTGACCGTCGAGCAGCGCAAGGGGCTCGACCTGTGTCTGTCGAACATCGATCGACTGATCGCGATGATCGACGGGCTGGCCTCGGTGTCGCGCTCGGACGTCGAGGGGGAGCGCTTGACCTTGCGTCGATTCGCTCTGCGCGAGGTCGTGGAGGAGGCGCACGCGCTGCTCGCGGGCGCGATCGCGGCGCAGCAGATCGTCTATTCGGTGGACCTCGGCCCCGAGCCGCTCGTCGTGCACGGCGACCGGGACCGCATCCTGCAAGTCCTGCTGAACGTCCTCGCGAACGCGGTCAAGTTCAACGTGCGCGGCGGGCGCGTCGAGGTGCGGGCCACGCGCCAGAGCGCCGGCTTCGCCGCGGTCGAGGTCCAGGACACCGGGGTGGGCATCCCGGCCGAGGCGCTGGGTCGGATCTTCGACCGGCACTATCGCGTCGAGGGCGCGGCGAGCGGCCGCGGTCTCGGCCTGGCGATCGCGCGCGACGTGCTGCGCCTGCACGGCTGTCGCATCGACGTCGCGAGCGAGCCGGGTCGGGGCACGCGCTTCACGTTCACGTTGCCGCTGGCCGGCGAGACGAGCCCGCCCGAGGCGGCGGGGAGCGGGGGGGGCGAACGGCCGGGCTTGGGTGGAGCGCCCATGCGGGCCCGCTACCGCATCCTACGCTGAGCGGCGTCGGATCTCGAACAGCAGCACGGCGGCGGCGGCGCCGATCGACAGGCTCTCGACACGGTCGCGCATCGGAATGCGGATCCGCGCCGCGAGCCGCCCCTCGAGCCCCGGCGGGAGCCCGGACGCCTCGGCGCCCAGCACGAGCGCGATGCGTCCGCCCCAGTCGACGTCCGTGAACGAGAGCTCTCCGCGCGGATCGGCGCCGAGCAGGCGGAAGCGGCGGGCGAGGAGCTCGCCGACGAAGCCGTCGAGATCGCCGCGCAGCGCGGGCAGGCGGAAGATCGAGCCCTGACTCGCGCGGACGGCGCGCGGGTGGTGCAGGTCGGCCGAACCCGCGCTCGCGAGCAGCAGGTCCGCGCCCGCGGCGTCGGCGGTGCGCAGGATCGCGCCCAGGTTCCCGGGATCCTGCACGCCGCAGGCGAGAACCACGAGCGAGGCTCGCTCGAGGCTCTCCGCGAGCTCGACCGCGCGGGCGCGGACCACGCAGACCACGGGCTGGGGCGAGCGCGCGTCCTGCGCCGCGTCGAGCGCATCGTCGCTCGTCTCGAGGTACGGCACGCGGGCCGCCTCGAGGTCGCGCGACAGCGCTCGCCCTTCCGCGGTCGCGCCGAGCCGCGGTGAGCCGAGCGCGAGGTCGATCGCCGCGCCCGCATCGAGCGCCTCGCGCACCAGATGGAGCCCTTCGGCCACGAGCACGCCTTCCGCGTGGCGCAGCGCAGGTTCGCGGCGCAGCGCGCGCAGGCGGCGCAGCGCCGGGTGGTTCTTGCCGATCATCGTGGGTCCCGTCCGCCTCGCGGGGCCGACCATGGTAGACTCAGGCCTTCCGCGGGCCAAGACCGTGCGTGTTCTTGCCATCGAACCGATGAACCCGCGTGCCGACCGCGTGGCCGAGGCCGCGCGCATCCTCGAGCGCAGCGGCGTCGTGGCGTTGCCGACCGAGACGTTCTACGGGCTCGCCGTCGACGCCTTCCGCTCGGACGCGCTCCTGCGGATCAACGTGCTCAAGCGCAAGGCCGCGCGCTCGCCGATCCTGCTGCTGCTCGCCGATGCGCAGCAGGTCGAGCTGGTCGCCGCGCGCCTGCCCGACCGCTTTCGCGAGCTGGCGGCGTCGTTCTGGCCCGGTCCGCTCACGCTCGTCGTCCCGGCCTCGCGCGAGGTGCCGGACGAGGTGACGGGCGGCAGCGGCACGGTCGCGGTGCGCGTTCCCGGGCTCGCGCTCCCGCGACGCCTCGCGCGCGAGCTCGGTCGCCCGATCACGGGGCCGAGCGCCAACCGTCACGGCGAGCCGCCCTGTCGCACGGCTGGCGAGGTCGCCGCGACGTTCGGCGAGAGCCTGGACGCGATTCTGGACGGTGGATCGACCACCGCCGGCGCGCCCTCGACGATCCTCGATCTGTGCGGCGCACGCGCACGGGTCGTGCGGGAGGGGCTGCTCCCGGCCACGTCGCTCGCGCCGTTCCTCGGCCCGCTATAATGACGCCGGTCGTGCGAGTCGCACGGACGATCGCTGCGGGAGCCGGCGCAAGTCGCGCACCCGGGGAGGAAAGTCCGAACTCCGCAGGGCAGCGTGCTGGGTAACTCCCAGGCCCGGTGACGGGACGGAAAGTGCAACAGAGAGCAGACCGCCTGCCGGTGTCGTGTCGCGTGCCACCGCGCGGCAGATTCGAGGTGCCGGTCGGTAAGGGTGAAACGGTGCGGTAAGAGCGCACCAGCGCCTGCGGCAACGCGGGCGGATCGGCAAACCCCACGCGGAGCAAGACCAAATAGGGGAGCCATGGGTCGGCCCGGCCCCGCGCTCCCGGGTAGGTCGCTCGAGGGCGGGAGTGATCCCGCTCCCAGAGGAATGATCGTCGCCCTCGCAAGAGGGCACAGAATTCGGCTTACGGGCGGCTCGCATGTCCACGCTCCCGCCTCGTCTTCCGGGTGGCCGGAGGACGCCGGCGGGGCGAAATCGGTCGCCCGGCGGAAGGCGCCCCATGCACGGATCCAGGCGCGGCACGCGAGGCCTGCGGCGGGGCGACACGGTCGGTGTCGTCGCCACCGGCTTCGCCGTCGAGCCCCAGCGCCTCGCGGCCGGCGTGGCCCGGCTCGGTCGGCTCGGTTTCCGCGTCGCGCTGGGCCGACACGTCCTCGACCGGCACGGCTACCTCGCCGGCACCGACGACGCGCGCGCTGCGGACTTGACTGAGATGCTCGGGGCAGCCGACGTGCAAGCGGTGTGGTTCGCCCGCGGCGGGTACGGAACGGCGCGCATCCTCGATCGCGTCCCCTGGCGCGCGCTCGCTCGCGCGCCCAAGCTCCTCATCGGCTACAGCGATCTGACGGCGCTGTTCGCCCCGGCGATCGACCGCGCGCGTACGCTCTGTCTCTACGGCCCGGTCGTGGCCGAGCTCGGCGAGGTGGCCGCCTGGCATGCGCCCTCGCTGCGCGGGCTACTGTCGGGCCGGCCGGTCGAGCTGAGAATCGCCGCACGGAACGTGCTGGTCGGCGGTCGAGCCCGCGGCCGCCTGGTCGGCGGCAACCTGACCGTCCTCGCGCACCTGTGCGGGACGCGCTACGAACCGGACTGCCGGGACGCGATCCTGTTCTTCGAGGACGCAGGCGAGCCGACCTATCGCATCGATCGCATGCTGACGCAGCTGGGGCAGGCCGGCTGGCTGACCCGTGTCCGGGGCGTGGTCGTGGGCAGCCTCGATACCCCGCCCCGCCGACGCTTTCCTCCCGATCGCGCGCTCGACGACGTCCTCGGCGAGGCGCTCGTGCCGCTCGGCGTCCCGGTGGTGCGGGGACTCGTCGCGGGGCACGTCGCGCACAAGCGCACGCTGCCGCTGGGCGGGCTGTGTGAGCTCGACACACGGGCGGGCGTGCTGCGCCTTCGGCCGTGAGCTGCTCGAGCGCAGCGCCGCGGCGGATCCGCCTCGACCTGGCCTACGACGGCACCGACTTCGCCGGCTACCAGCTCCAGCCGCGGCGGCGCACGGTGCAGGGCACGCTCGAGGCCGCGCTGGGCCAGCTCGCCGGCCAGCGCGCCGTGCGCGTCCGCGGCGCGAGCCGCACCGACGCCGGCGCCCACGCCCGGGCGCAAGTCGTCGACTGCGCGCTCGCGTGCCGGCTCGACGACGCGAGCCTGGCGCACGCGCTGGCGCGCCTGCTGCCCTCCGACGTGCGACCGCTCGCCGTGCGCAGCGTGTCCGAGCGCTTCCACGCGCAGTACGACGCGCAGTCCAAGACCTACCGCTATCGCATCGACCGCTCGCCGTACGGCGATCCGTTCCTCGCGCGCTACGCGCTGCACGTTCCGCAGCCGCTCGACGTCGAGCGCCTGACCGAGGCGCTGGCGCTCGTGCCCGGCCGGCGCGACTGGTCCGGCTTCGCCGATTCGCGCTGCCGCGTGCGCGACCGTGTGCGCGAGGTGCTCGAGGCCAGCTGGGCCGACGTGGGGCCGCTCGAAGGCGCGTTCATGTTTCGCGCCGACGGCTTCCTGACCCACATGGTGCGCAATCTGGTCGGCACGCTGCTCGAGATCGGCCGGGGACTGCGCCCGACCTCGAGCCTGGCCGCGATCCTCGAGCGACGGGACCGCACGCTCGCCGCGGCGGCCGCGCCGGCGCGCGGCCTGACGCTGTGGCGCGTGACGTATCCCGGCGAAGCGCCGGACGACCGGCCGTAGGTCGGTTGATCGGCCCGACGATCGGTACTAGGATTCGCCGGGGTCGGCCTCCGGTCGTCCCCGCGTGCGGTGGAGGTCCATGTTCGGCAAGGAGGCACTGGCCGTCGCCGGAACCGAGGAAGCGCGCCTCCTCAGCCAGATCGATCGCTCGCGCCTGCCCCGACACGTCGCCGTGATCATGGACGGGAACGGCCGCTGGGCCGCCGAGCGCCGGCTGCCCCGCGTGGCCGGTCACCGCGCCGGCATCGACGCAGTGCGCGAGGTGGTCGAGGTGTCGGCGCGGCTGGGGCTCGAAGTCCTGACGCTCTACGCCTTTTCCAAGGAGAACTGGAAGCGCCCGCGCTCGGAGGTCGCGACGCTGATGGCCTTGCTGCGCGAGTACGTGCGCCGCGAGCTCGCGACCCTGCTCGAGAACAACATCCGGCTGCAGACGATCGGCCGCACTGCGGATCTGCCGCCGAGCGCGCGGCGCGAGCTCGACCGGGCACTGGACTCGACGGCCGGCGCCACGGGGATGCGCTTCAACATCGCCCTGTCCTACGGCGGTCGCACGGAGATCGCCGACGCCTGCCGGGCCATCGCCGCGGCGGGGCTTCCGCCCGAGGCGATCGACGAGAGCACGATCGCGGCCCACCTGTACACCGCGGGCCAGCCCGATCCGGACCTGCTGATCCGCACCAGCGGCGAGCTGCGCGTGTCGAACTTCTTGCTGTGGCAGATCGCCTACGCCGAGATCTGGGTCACGGAGACGCTGTGGCCGGATTTCCGTCGCCTGCACCTGTTCCAGGCGCTGGCCGACTACCAGCGACGCGAGCGACGTTACGGGGGGCTGGGCAAGCCGAGCGATCCCGCGGCGGTGCTCCTGGGCTGACCGGCCCGGGCGCTCAGCAGACGACGATGACGCGACTCGTCACGGCCGCCGTACTCGCCCCCTTGCTGTGGGTCACGATCAAGCTCGCCGCGCCGTGGGTCTTCGTCGGCGTGGCCAGCGCGGTGATCCTCGCCGCGAGCTGGGAGTGCTATCGGATGCTGCGCAGCGGGGGCGCGGAGCCGCTGGTCACCCTCGGTCTGCTGGCCACGGCGGCGCTGCTCGCATCGTTCGCGCTGCCCGATCCGCGCTTCGCGCCCGGGCACGTGCTGACGGGCGCGGTGCTCGCCGCGATGGCGCTGGCGATGGTCCGCCGTGCGACCCCGCGGCAGATGCTCGACGCCCTCGGCTCGACCATGCTCCCGGTGCTGCTCGTCGGCGCGACGATGGGCTACGTCCTCGTGCTGCGCCGCGCTCCGGGCGCGGACGGTAGCGACCTGGTGCTGCTGCTGTTCCTGTGCGTCATCTGCGGCGACACGCTCGCGTACTACGTGGGCTCGCTGCTCGGCCGACACCGCATGGCGCCGATCATCTCTCCGCGCAAGAGCTGGGAGGGCTTCGCCGGCGCGATCGCCGGCAGCATCGGCGGCGCGCTCGTCGCGCACGCCTGGTTCTACCAGCGGCTGCCGCTCGGGCACGCGATCGCGCTGGGCCTGGTCCTGGCGCTGGCCGGCGTCCTCGGCGATCTGGCCGAGAGCGTGGTCAAGCGCGCCTGTGGCGTCAAGGACTCCTCGACGGTCCTGCCGGGCCACGGTGGGTGGTTCGATCGGACGGACAGCCTGCTGTTCGCCGCGCCCATCCTCTACCATTACCACGTGGCGTTCCTGCGAGGTCTCGCATGAAGCGGCTCGCGATCCTCGGCTCGACCGGGTCGATCGGTACGAGCACGCTCGATGTGGTGGCGCGGTTCCCCGAGCGCTTCGCGATCACCGCGCTCGCCGCGGGCACGAACGTGGAGCGCCTGGCC
>Ga0180063_1000036_pt1 | contig 30488 bp, 23 predicted proteins | sample EasRivT47_16_10D_FD_121776 | JGI IMG/M metagenome (GOLD analysis project Ga0180063, IMG submission 121776) | Soil microbial communities from meander-bound floodplain in the East River, Colorado, USA - East River metaG ERMLIBT47_16_10D | ecosystem: Environmental > Terrestrial > Soil > Floodplain ...
CCGGCGCCGCTGCAGGGATTGCCTCCACCACGCGCCAGCCTGCGGGAAGGCGCAGCTCGCGCTGCACCGCTTCGCGGGAAAGCGGCGCCGACGGGTCGGTCGCCTCGAGCGTCACAAGATACTGCTGCACGTTACCCTCCTCTCTCGTAGAGGCGCACCCGCAGGCCGGGGGTATGCGCCGCGCTGTCCCAGTCGAGCCCCGGGATGGCTCTCAGGTTCGCCGACCTGCGGTAGCCGCCTGCGGGCCGTGCAGCGATGATCGCGCGCGCCATCGGCTCATCCACACCGGCCAGGCGCCGCAATTGGGTCCTGCCTTCCTCGCCTGCCGCGCCCTCGGCTCTTCCTGCAGCTGCCCACTGATCGACATAGAAGAGCTGCGCCGGTGCAGGCGTCAAGTGGTAGAGATTGACCTGCTGGTCGTCGAACTCGTTCGAGATGGGCCCGCCCTCCGGCACGATCGCCTCCGGCGCCGGATGCGTATCGTCGATCAGCGCCTCGGCTTCGCATTCGATGCTCGTCGGCAGGGTTTGCTCCACCCGGATGATAGCGGCGATCGCCTCACGCTCATCCTCCTTCGCGATGTCGTCCAGCTCGTCGCCGGCCAGCGGATGAGAGTAGCCGCCGTAGTGGGCGGTCACCTGGAAATGCACCTTCCTGCCGGCCGCCACGGCGTTTTTCACGGGCGTCTCGAAGCGGGCCGACATCAGGGCATTGGCGCTGCGCGTGATCGGCGTGAGGTTCGACCATTCGCCGCCGGGCCCGCCCAGCTGCTCGTTCAGCAGATGGCCGCGTACGTAGTACGTCGCGGCGCCGGACTGCCTGCGACGCAACGCTTCCCAGTCGCCGCCTTCGATCGAGGGCGAGCTGCCGTCGCCGTGGCCCGAGGTCAGCTGCGCTATCTGCACCGAGCTGCCGAAGCCGTTGACGGGCGGCCCGTACACCGGCTCGGACGACTCGCCGCTGCCGGCCGGGATGAATTCCGCGGTGGCGGTCGCGAGCTCGTCGAGCAGGCCGGTGATCTCGGCCGAAGGATCCTCGCCAACCGCCCCGGCGTCCGTGCCCGTGCCGCCTGCGGCGCCGGCAGAGCCCAGGGTCGCGGCGGCCGCCACCGCCTCGTCCAGCCGGTCGGCGATCAGCAGCGCGTCCTCCTTCGCCGCCTGCTTGTCGGGCGCGACCGTGATGTTGGTGATGAATTCCTGGTAGCTCTGCTCCTCGCTCGCGATCATCAGGCGCGCGTTCGCGCCGCTGCCCTCGAAAAACAGCGTGTGCGGCTCGCCCTGCGGGCTGGTGAACTGCTTGCGCAGGCCCAGCCAGTCGCGCACCGCGGCCACGCCCCGGCGCAGCATGTTGATCAGCGCCTGGCCGGCGGCGATGGCGCGGTCGATCACCCAGTCGATGGCGCGGTCGACCATCTCGCGCACCGACTCGACCATCTCCTGGATGCGCTCGCCGAAGTTGGACAGGCCGATCTGGTTGGCGAGGAAGCCGATCGCCATCGGGATGCCGCTCGCCAGCGCGGTCTCGAAGAAGCCGGCGGCGATGTCGATCGCGCCGCGGGCGATGCCGCCGATGCCGTCGAGCACGCGGTCGATGACCATCAGCATCTCGCGGATGTACTGGATCGCCGACTCGATGGCGCGGTACAGGGCGATGGCCGAGTTCACCGCCGCCATCACGCCGGTCGGGTCGAGCATCGTCAGCAGGCGCACGCTCACGCGCGTGATGATGGTGCGCGTCAGCCAGCCGATCACGCCGTCGAGCACGCGGTCCCACAGGCCGGCGAGCTGGTCCTGGATCTCGGCCCACAGCCCGGCGGGCCCCTCCTCGATCAGGATGGCGACGAAGCGCCATACGCCGGTGGCGATCTCCAGCGCCTGGCGCAGCCGCTGCACGATCACCGGGTCGAGGCGACGCGCCAGGCGCTCGAACACGCGGTCGACCGTGATGTCGAGCACCTGCAGCACGAAGCCGAGGATCTCGCGCAGGCTGAAGTCGGCGGGCGGCCGCAGCCCGCCGGCGGAGAGCTGGCCGAACAGCCAGCCGGTGATCCCGCCCAGCAGGTGCGTGCCGATGTTGCCGAAGAAGCGGATGAAGCCTTCCTTGATCGCCGAGAGCAGGTTGAGGAGGAAGCCGACCGGGTTGCCGAGGATGTCGCCGATGGCGGTGGCGGCCTTGGCGAGGATGCTGACCACCAGCTGCGGCGGGATGCCGATCACTTCCAGCATGGAGCTGAAGAAAGTCCACGCGGCGCGCGCCAGGTCGCCGTCGACGAACACCTGGCGCAGGATGCGCAGCGCGGTCGCCTCGATGCGCGCCCAGATGTCGGGCAGCTCGAGCAGCGTGCTGAACACCGGGATGCGGCGCAGGATCTGGTTGATGACGAAATCCTTGATCGGGTCGCGGATGCACGCCGGGATCAGGTTCCAGACGGTGTTCAGCACCATCGCGGGAAGCTGCATGATGTCGGCCGCCACCTCGATCACGCTCTGCACCGTGGTCACCAGGCGCCGCACGAAGGGCGCCAGGAAATCGAACGCGCCGAGCAGGAAGCCGAACAGCTGGCTCACCTGGCCGTGCGCCCAGCGGCTCATCGACTGTCCGGCCTCGTCGAGCCAGGAGAGCGCATCGCCGAGCGGCGCGAGCAGGCTGTGCCCGCGCAGCCGGGCGAGCAGCGCGCCGAAGCCGCCGGTGACGAGGTCGACCTTCTCCCCCAGCCAGTCGCCGGCGGTGACGATCACGCCGCGCACGCCCTCGATCACCTCCTCCAGCGTGGGTAGCGCCGCGGCGAGCGCCTCGCGGTTCGCGGCGACGTCGTCGCCGCCGCCGGTTTCCTCGTTCACGCGGTTGAGGCTCGCGCCGAGGTCGCTGAACTGCTCGCCCAGCCGGCGCACGAAGGGCGGCGGGATCAGCGCGTTGATCTCCTCGGCGAGCGCCACCACCGGCTGCCAGACCGGGCGCGTCTGGTCCTTGAACCAGTCCCAAGCCTGGGTCGCCAGGCCCTGGATCCAGGCGACCACGCCGCCCTCGCTGTCGCCGCCCGGATCGTCGCCGAGCCCGAGCTGGTCCTTCACCCAGCCCCAGGCGCTGCTGAAGGCGCCGGTCACGGCGTTGCGCACCGGCGCGGTCCAGTCCCAGATGTCGGCGGCGAGCTGCTGGATCGCCGCCCACACGTCGCCGGCGAAGTTCTGCAGCCATTCGATCGCCGGCGCGCCGTAGCCGCTCCACAGGCCGGTGAAGAACTCGCCCACCGGGCTGACGAACTCGACCAGCTTGTCCCAGGCGCCGGTAGCGATGTCGGTGACGAAGGTCTTCAGCTCGTCGATCGCCCGGAAGAGCGGTTCGCAGTCGCCGGCGCGCAGCGCCGCGACGATCGGCTCGGCGCGCGCCACCAGCTCGTCGAAGAGGGTCGCCAGCGTGTCGAGCGCACCCTGCGGCAGCAGGGCAGTCAGGGCGCCGACCAGGCCGTCGAACACGCTCGCCAGCTGGTCCTGCAGGAAGCCGAGCGGGCCGCGCTCGATGATCGGCCGCAGGTGCGCCTCGAGACCCGGGGCGACGAGGCGCACCAGGCCCCAGCCGGTATCCGCGACGGCGCCCCAGATCGCGGCGCCGATTCCGCCCTCGTCGCCTTCCTCGCGCTGCACGACGGGCTGCGCCGCGCCCTGCTGCACCACGTGCGTCAGCTCGTGCGCCATGAGGCGCGGGTTGTCCGCGCTCTCGCCCGGCCCGATCCAGATGTGGCGGCCGTAGGTGAACGCGCGCGCGTTGAGGCGCGCCGCGTCCTGGCGCTCCTCGGCGCTGTCGTGCACGCGCACCTGGGAGAAGTCGTAACCCAGGCGCGGCTCGATGAGGGCGCGCGTACCTTCGGCCAGCGGCCTGCCGCTGCCGGGCGCACGTAGGCGGGCGGTCAGATCGGCGTCGTCGATCTCGCCGCCCTCGCGCCCTGCCGCGCTCAGGCGCATCACCCGGTCGGCCATCGTGTCGGCCTCGCGCTCGTACTCGTCGTCGGCCGGGCCGACCGCGATCTCGCGCTGCACGCGCTCCTCGTCGTCCTCCTCGAGCGCGTCGCGCTGCAGCTCGTTCTCCTCGCACGCGGCGCAGGCGCGCTGCGCCGGCAGGACGGGCGGCGGCGCGGCGGCCGGCGGCGGATCGGGCGGCGCAGCGTCGAGCGCCGGCGCGCGCATCACCGCCTCGGCCATCGCGTCGGCCTCGCGCTCGTACTCGTCGTCGGCCGGGCCGACCGTGACCGCGCGCTGAACCTGCTCGTCTTCGCAGGCGGCGCAGGCGCGGCGCACCGGGGCTGCCGGACACGGCGCCGCGACGATGGCACGCAGCGCACGCTGCTCGCCGCCGCTCGGTGCCGACCACAGCGCGAGCGGCGGACGCACCGGCACGCGCCGCGCGACGGCCGCGGTCTTGGTCTGCTTTTCGGCGACGGCGCTCATGGATCAGCGCCAGAACTCGGGAAGCCAGGTGATCGCGAGCCCACCGGTGTAGACGGTGCTGGCGCCCTCTTCCCCCGAGCGGTCCCGTACCACGCCGCCGGTCAGCCCGATATCGAGCTCGCCGATGCGCACGCCGAGGCGTGCCTCGGCTTCCGGGCTGACGGCCGCCTTGTCACCGCCGATGAAGGCGAGGCCGCCCGACAGGTCGGCATAGACGCTCCATTTCCCGCTGGGGCGCGCATCGCCCAGCCGCAGGGAGACGAAGGCGGACGTGATGAACTTGGAGTCCAGCGCACCGAGGGTGAAGCCGACGCTGGGATTGATGCCGCGCATCTCCGGATGCTGCCATTCGACGCCGCCGCGCAGCCGGCCGAAGCCGCCGCCGGTCGAGGTCAGCCCGCCTTGCAGGCTGAGCAGGGGCATCATCGTCGTCGGCTCGCCGTTCACGATCGCGCCGGCGAAGAGCGCGTACGAATCGGTGTTCTTCAGCGCTTGCGCGGTGCTGAGCGAGAGGAACTCCCGCTCCCGCGAGTAGATGTCGGGCAAGTTGAGCCCCTTCGACGACAGGCCGATGCGGTGGCCGTTCTCGTGGATTAGCGCGGTGGCGCGGCCGCGCGCCGACTGGCCGAAGTAGGGCGCGAACAGGCACACCGGTATGCCCTTCGGGATGTCGCACCAGGCATTGGCTCCGGCCGCGCGTGCAATCGGCGCGTCGAGCCGGCTGCAGACGTAGAGCTTGTTGTCGAGCATGTCCTGCAGCGCCTTGTGCGTGCAGCGCATGCGCTCGCGCACCGTGTCCACGGTCGTTGCGCCGTGATCGTTGAAGTACCAGTCGAGCAGCCGCTCGGTGCGGCCCGCGAGCGAGCCCTCGAGCGCGGCGATTGCCTCCGCGGTATAGGAGAGGGCGCGCTCGATGTCGGCCTCGATCGACCTCTCCTTGCCCTTGCAGCGCTTGATCGAGCAGGAGGTCCAGTAGGTGACCGCGTCCTCCTCGGATTCGGCGGCCGCTTCCTGCGTCTCGTCGCGCTGCACCGCGCCGCCGAGCGCGGGCGCGGCGTCCTGCTGGACGACATGCGCCAGCTCGTGCGCGAGCAGCCGCTGCCCGGTAGCGCCCGCCGGGTCGTACTTCCCAGCGCCGAACACCACGTCCCGGCCGAAGGTGTAGGCGTGCGCGCTCAGCGCGCTCGCCGAGGCCGCCGCCGCGGGACCGGTGTGCACGCGCACGGCGCCGAAGTCGTGGCCGAAGCGCGGCTCGAAATGGCCGCGCGCGGCCGCCGGCAGCGGCGCGCCGCCCGATGCGGTGCCGGCGGCGACGGTTGAAGACACGTCGCCGCCGCCGCGGGTGGCGCCCGGCGTCGCGGCGCGCTGCACCTTCTTCTCCTCCTCGCAGTCGGCGCACGCGCGCTGCGCCGCGGGCGGCGCGCGCAGCAGCGCACGCAGGCCGGAGTCGCGCGCCGGCGCGCGATAAACGCTCCGCGGTGCGCCGTGCCGCGGGGACAGCCGACGCTGCGCGCGGGCGAAGGTTCTCACTTGATCGTGGCCGCCAGCGCCGCGGCGCCGTCCTTGCGGTTCTGCGACGCGAGGCCGATGAAGCTCGAGATGAACGCGCGGATCTCCTTCTGGTAGTCGGCGCGGCCCCACACCCGGCCAAGCGCGACCTTCTCGCGGTCGGCCGTGTCCGCCGCGAGCTGGAACGCCTTGCGCAGGATCAGCCCGTTGATCGCCGCCAGGTAGGCCATGTCGCCGATCTGCGAGGCATCCATCATGTACTCGGACAGCTTGCCCATCTTGCCGCTGGCCTTGTCCGCGTTGCCGGCCACCGGGCCCACCAGCAGGTTGAACACCGTCGCTTCCAGGAAATTCGCGCCGCCCACGAGCGAGCGCACGCCGGCGCGGTCGTCGGCCTTGAGCATGTTCTCCAGCCGGTCACCCAGGTGGCTGGTGACGCCGGCACCCAGCGCCGCGATGCGGTCGGCGATCGGCGGCTGCCCTGCGTGCAGCAGAGCGACGATGATGTAGCGGTCTTGCACCACCGCGATCAGCTGGTGGTCGGCGTTGCCGCCGATCTCGGTGATCGCGGCGTCCGCCCGGTCGAGGGCGTAGTGGAACAGCTCGTGCGCGAGCGTCGAGCGCAGGATCGGTTCGCTCATCTCCCGGCTCTTCTTCGAGCCGGGAAGGATGTCGGGGTCGACCTCGATCGACGGCGGCTTGCTCGGCGTGTAGTGGGCACCGCCCATGCGGACACCCTGCATCACGAAGACGCCGTCGTCGCGCAGGAACCTCTGCAGCACCGACAGGACGTTGGGATCGTTGCCGAGCGTCACCAGGTAAGGTCGCAATTTGGCGGGAACGCGCTTCTTGTGCGCATCGAGCATGAGCTCGACGGAGGCGGCGGCCACGGTGCCCTGCTGTCCCCCATAGGCAACCAGCAGGTCGGTCCCCGCGGCGAATCCGCCGGTCACGCGCGCATTCGGCGAGGTGCCCGCGGCGGTCGACGGCGGCTCTGGATTGGGACGCAGCAGCGTGCTGCCGCCGCTCGGCGCGAAGTCGGTGGCGCCGCTCGGCACGCCCGGGACGTTGTGCATTCCGCCGGCGGAAGCGAACAGCAGCGCGTCGCCCGACCCGCCGGTATAGACCGTCGACGCGAGCAGGCTCCCATAGAACGCGTCGTTCAGAGCCGCCGCGACGGCCGTCGAGGCGTCGCAGAACTCGAGCACCCGTTCGATCAGCCTGGCCGTGTCGGGCACGCCAAAGCGCTGGACGTTGTCGCGCAGGAAATCGAAGGCGAGCACGTAGAGGTCCTTCTTCGCGTCCCATTTGGCGCGGCCCGCCGCCGCCTGCGCTAGCCGCCGCGCCCCCGCCTTGTCCAGGCCGAGCGTAGTGAAAGCGACGGCGAGCAGGTCGACCGCATGTCCATGCTTCACGTCGCCGTGGTTGAAGGGCCAGTCCACCCCCGCCACCCTCGGTACGCGCCGCAGGGTCTGCCCGTCGCCCTGCTGCACCACGTGGGCCAGCTCGTGCGCGAGCAGCCGCTGGCCGGCGGCGCTGCCCGGATCGTATTGCCCGGCGCCGAACACCACGTCGTGCCCGAACGTGTAGGCGTGCGCGTTCAGCTCGTGCGCCGAGGCCGCGGCCTGCGCGCCAGCGTGCACGCGCACCGCGCTCAAGTCGTGGCCGAAGCGCGGCTCGAAGCGCTCGCGCGCCGCTTCCGGCAGCGGAGCGCCGCCCGATGAGGTTGCCGCGGCGACGCTGGCCGACACGTCGCCGCCGGCGCTCGCGGGCGACTCCGCGGCGCGCTGCGCAGCGGGCGGCGCGCGCAGCAGCGCACGCAGCGCCGGGTCGGCGCGCGCCGGCGCGCGATAGCCGCGCCCCGCCCCGGCCGGAACCTTCGCCCGCCGGCGAACGCGGGCCCGGGTCTTCACTGCCGGGTCGCGCCCGCGCGCAGCAGGCGCACGAGCGCCTCGCCGATGGGCTGGCCGGTCTGCTCGAAGTAGGTGAAGCCGGGCGAGGGATTGACCTCGAAGCAATACCAGTCGCCCTGCGGCGTGAGGCGCAGGTCGATGCCCGCGAAGTGCAGGCCGAGCGCGCCGGCGAGGGCGCGGCAGCGATGCTCGACGTCCGCGGGTAGCGACGCGGCGGCGAGCTGCGCCGCGGCGCCGCTGTGCGCGGCGTAGCGGTAGTCGACCGCGTCGCTGCGGATTTGGCAGGCAAAGAGCTCGTCGCCGACGACGTGCACGCGCCAGTCGACGCCCGGCACGTAGGCCTGGAACTGCGTCGGGCACCAGACGACGTCCTCGAGGCGCTCGTCCGACCCGGCCGGCAGCCGCGCAACGATGCTGCGCACGCCGCTCACCGACTTGTAGACCACATCGGCGTGCGCTGCGACGAACTCGCGCGCCGCCTGGGGATCGGTGGTGATCAGCGTGGGCGGGATCTCGAAGCCGCCGGCGCGGATCAGCTCCGCCTGGTAGGGCTTCGAGGTATTCGAGCCCATCGCGACCAACGGGTTGACGATCAGCGCGTCGGCCGCCGCGAGCCAGCCGTAGAGCGAGGCGTCGAGCAGCGCCGCGCGGCGCACCTCCTCGCTCTGCGGCGCAAAGCCGGCGCGCTGCAGCACGCGCCAGCTCTCGAACGAGCGCACGTACACGGCGCCGATCTCGTCGAGGTCGAGCTCGCGCTCGCCCATGCGCAGCCGGCCGCCGGCCTCGAGCGAGGCCTGCGCTGCACGCGACTGCTCGAGCGTGAAGTGCGCCGCACCGCAGCGCTCGAATTGCGCGCACACCGCGTCGAAGGGCGAGTCTCCCGCGGTTCCCCAAAGCATCACGAGAGCCATCGAAGCTCCGCTTGTGAATCCAGCGCCGCGTCGCCGCCGCGGCCCCACAGCTCGTAAGGCACCGGCTCGGCGCCGCGCGCACCGCGGAACTGGCTCAGCCAGGCGAGCAGGAACGCGTTCATCTCGGCGGCGACATACGCGCGGTCGGCCGGATGGATGTGCGGCAGATCCGCTTCCACCAAGGCGCCGATGCGACAGAGCACCCCGCCTACGTCGGCCGCGGCGAGCACCTCGCCGTCGGCGACAGCGCGCGCCTCCTCCGGCTCGCCGGCAACATAGCGCCAGCCCGGCCGCGACAGGTCGCGCGGCCTGACGTGGCGCACCCGGCCGGGCGCGAGCGCGGCGAGGCGGGCGAGCGCGGGGTCGCCTTCGCGCGCGAGCACGAGCACGCAGCGCTCAGTCACCGCCGCCTCCGGCCGGCGGCGGCAGGCTGATATCGGGCCGCTCGATGGGCCGGATGAAGCTACGGCCCGCGCCGGGATCGATCGTGCCGTCGAGCACGAGCGGCTCTCCAGGCGGGGTGATGAATTCCCTGGGCTTGATGCTGTCGGATGCATCCTTGATCGCCTTGCCGCCGCCGGTGTCGGCTGCATCCTTGGTCGGCGACTTCTCGGGGCTGCCGTCCTTGAGGTCCTTGGTCGGCAGCTTCTCGGCGATCGCGTCCTTGAGGTCCTTGCTGTCCTTGGTGACGTTCTTCAGCGGCGCAACGGTCACCGTGGCGCTCGCCGTGGTGCTGCCGCAGGTGGCGACGACATGGTAGGTGCCCGGCGTGCTCGGCGCCGTATAGACCGCGGTCTTGTTGGTGCCGACGACCGAGCCGCCGCCCGCTTCCTGCACGCTCCAGGCCGGATCGGCGTTCGTCTGCGACATGGTCGCGGTGAACCCGTGCGTGGTGCCGGCGGTCACGGTGACGCTCGCCGGCACGAGCGTGATGCCGATCGCCACGTCGGTCTCGCCCCGCTCCTGTCCGGGCTTCATCGCCCACCAGCGCACGGTCTGCGAGACGGGCAGGGACGATCCCGAGTTGCGCTGCGCGAAGATCTGGAAAGTGCCGTTCGCGGGGTTGACCCTCGCGTAGTAGCGGGTCGCCCTGCCGTAGCCGGTGTCGCCGATGGTGACGGTCGATCCGCCGTCGATCGCGAGATGCACGCAGATCTTCCCGGCGCCAAGCCCGGGATCGATGGCGTTGGAGAATATCTCGGCGCCGAGCGGCATGCCGATGAACTCGACCGTGCCGGTGACGAAGTCCTGCGCCTGGCCGGTCGCGATCGGCTGCAGGCTGCCGGCGACGCCGACCTTCCAGCGGTCGTCGCTCTCGTCCCAGATCAGCTGCGCCCTCGAATCGGTGTTGCCGCGGAAAACCTCGAGGCCGCTATGGGTCGTCGGCGACGCGGGACCGCCGGCGTTGCCGGTGGCGGTCTCGGGCCGGTTGACCATCACGATGCGGTCTTCGACCACCAGGTCGTTCACGTTGATGGTGGTGGTGGTGCCCCTGACCGTCAGATTGCCCTCGACGGTGCAGTCGCCGTCCACCTGCAGGCCGGCGTTGATGCGCAGCGCGCCGGTCATGGTGTCGCCCGCGCGGTTCACCTTGGCGTCGACGTCGGTGCGCAGGGCGTCGAGCTTGTCCTTGACGGTGTTGTCGTCGTCGCCGGCGCTGTAGGGAATCTTGCTCGAGTCGAGCTGGCAGAGCAGCGTGGTCAGCACGTCCTTGATCTTCTGCGCCGTGGGCGCGGCGGCGTCCCATAGCAGCGAACGCAGCGTGTGGGCGAGCGGCGCGCAGTCGGGCAGCTGGTAGCCGATGTCCGAGCTCTCGAGGCGCTGCACGAGCAGGTCGAGCGCCTGTTGCACGTTGTCGGGCAGCGCCGGCCCGCCCACCTCGAGGATGTCGCGCCAGTTGTCCTGCGCCGGCTCGTTGTCGTAGCCGACGCGGTCGGCCTTCAGGTTGGTGAGCGGCGGGAAGCTCAGGCGGCGCCGGCCGGCGTCGTCGTCGAAAGGCGTGACCGTGGCGCCGTCGGCGCTCGCCAGGCGCAGGTAGCGATGCACGATGCCGACCGGCGTGCTCTGCGCAGGCTGCACGCGCGCGGCGCCGACCGCATCCTCGCGCACCGCGGCGAGCCAGTAGTCGCCGGCGACGAATTTCTTGTCGTTGAGCGCGAGCTTGAGGGTCAGCCCGGCGAGCTGGACGGTGAAGTAGTCGTCGTCGAGCTCATAGTGGCCGTGCGTGGCATCGGCGTCGTCCGGCAGCTCGACGAGCGCCAGCCCCTTGTCCTTCGCCGTGGCGGCGCCCGACAGCGACCAGGCGGCGGCTTGCGCCAGGGTGCAGCAGCCGTCCCAGCGGCGCACGTACGGGTATTCGTCCTTGTCGGGGAGCTGCGCGGCGTCGGGCCAGCCGTCTTTCAGGATCGCGCGCTGCGGGGTGAAGCTGCCGGCATGATGCACGCCGAGGTGGCGCTCGGTGGTGTCGCTGAAGAACTCGTAGATCCAGTTGCCGCGCTTGAACTCCGCCGGCACGTCGGCCTGCAGGTGATGCTCGGCGGCGTTCTCGCTCGACCACTTGAGGGTCAGCGCATCCGGCTCGCCGGCCGCACCCTGCACGTCGTGCACCTCGAGGCGGAAAAGGTAGTTGCCGACGCGCGCGTCGAGCGCGATCGCGGTCGCGCACGGGTCGCATTCGTCCCTCGCCTCGCCGCCCTGGCGGATCGCGAGCTCGAGGGTGGCGTTGCCGATCGCGGGATTGTTCGCCTCGCCCAGGCCGGAGTCGGTCGGGCACCACTTCACCTGCGCGAGGATCTGCGTGCGCGTGGTGGTGTCGGCGCCGTGCAGCCCGGGGTCGAGCAGCGACGCGTCCTGCAGCGCGGTGGTCGCGAGCTCCCACACGTCGGCATAGAGCACCTGGTTGCCGCCGGGCCACGCGGGCGCGGCCGGGAAATCGGCCTGCTGCTGCAGGGTGAAGGAGGTGACGCCGGCGGACGCCGGCTCGAGGCGCGCGCGCACGCCGTCGGCGTACAGCGTGCCGGGCCGCAGCGTCGGCCCGTCGGAAACCAGGCCCACGCCGGCGCCCGGGGTGCGCGGCACGCCGTTGCCGACCACTTCGCCGAGCGCCGCGTCGACCCGGCGCTTGAGCAGCTCGACCAGCTCGTTCAGGTCGGCGTCGCTGATCATCCGACCCTGCTGCTGGTAGATGCCGGAGCGGCGCTTGGCCGGGTCGTCGGTCCAGCGTGAGATCTGTGTCTTCATACGGTCACCCCGTTGATCTTCATCTCGGCGGCACGCAGCTCAACCGCTCATCCGGTATCACCACCGCCTCCATGCCGAACGGCAGGTACTCGGCGAATTTCTCGCGCAGCGCTTTCCAGCGCAGGCTCAGGTACAGGTGGTGCCCGGCGCCGAGCTCGCCGCCGTCCTCGGCGCCGGCGCTGATCGAGGCCGGCGTCGACGGGTGCAGCACGCCCGCGCCCGGCACGCCGAAGCCCAGCCGGAAGAACACCGGCACGTCGGTGGTGTAGCGCTGCACGCGGTTGATGTCGAAGCGCCGCACCGCGGGCGGCGGCTCGAGCGCCGCCTCCTGCTCCTCTTCCGCCTTGAGCGCGGCGATCAGCTCGGGCGGCACGCGCACATGGCGCAGGCACACGATCTGCGGCGGCTTCGCCAGCTGCGCGACATAGCGCTGCAGGTTGCCGAGGAACAGGCAGTCGATCGCCTGCACCGCCTCGCACACGGTCTTGCCGAGCACGCTGCAATGCTCGAGCTGCGCCAGCCCGTCCGCCGCCTGCACGTGCCGCAGCAGGCAATCGGTCGCCGTGAGCACCGGCGCCTCGAGGTCGAACTGTTGCACCACCACCTTGAACGCCGCGCAGCGCGCCAGCTCGAGGCGGCCCTTCTTCACCGTCAGCGTGTTGGCGAGGTGGAAGCCCTCGAAGCGGTAGACGTGCTCGGGGTCGGCACCGGCGCCGTCGCCCAGCGTAATCGCGCCGCGGATGCGCACCGGCGCGGCTTTGGTAGAAGGGCAGCGGTAGATGGTGCGCCGTTCCTGCCGCTCCACTTCGAGCAAGCCGCGCGCGACAGCCTGCTCCGGGTGTTCGATGTCCCACTCGAAGCTGTCCGCGCCGGGCGGGAAGAAGCCCGGCGGCACCGGCACGAACGCGAGCAGGCGCTTGGGATGGAAGTGCCCGCGCCGCCAGTCGGGGGTGCGCAGCTCGACCGTGCGCATCGAGCGGTCCTCGTAGCTGCCGGGGAAGCACGGCGTGCCGCGCGGATTCGATACCTCCCAGAGGACTTCCCGCTCCGTGCCGGGGAAGAAGCTGCGCTGCGTGCCGAACCTCGCGCGCGGCGCCTGCTGCGCGCGCGAATGGCGGCGGAAGTCGATGGTGACGGCCGGCAGGTCGGGATGCGTGGCGGCCGACAGCGGGTCGCTGCGTCCGGGGTCGCGCGCGCCGAGCACCGCGGCCGGCAGCTGCTTCTCGCCCGGCCGCGCGGTGCGCGCCACGCGCCGCCAGCCCTCCTGCAGCTCGACCTCCGTGCCGGCGACCGCCTCGGCGATTTCCTCGGTGGCCGCGGCGGTGCCCTTGCGCTGGCGCCAGGCGATGCTGCCCGCCACCTCGCGCCGCCGGCCGGCGGCGTCGGGCGAGCGCGGGATCACGTCGAGCAGGTCGGCGAAATAAGGGATCAGCCAGGGCTGGCAGCGCTCGGGGAAGTTGTCGTCGAGCCGCTGGCGCAGCGTGGCGTAGACGCGGTCGAGCAGCCCGCCGCAGGCGTCCAGATAGCGCCGCAGGTCGCCGCTCGCGTCGCGGCTGCGGTACACCTCCGGCAGCATCGCGTAGAGCTGCGCGCCGATGCGCGAGCGGTTCTCGGGGGTCACAGGGAGAATTCCTCCAGCTCGACGCGCAGCGAGCCGGGGCGCTCGGCGGCGTCGAGGAACACCACCTCGCGCGGCGCGGCGTCGATGCGCTGCGCGGCCGGCGCGGCGCCGCCGCGGCCGCGCTCGGCGGCGAGCGTGCAGCTCGAGTTGCGCACCCCGGCGATGTTCTCCACCACCGCGTAGACGTCGCTCACGTAGAGGTTGGCGCCGAGGTCGCGGTTGCGCAGCGCGAACGCCTCGGCCAGCCGCGCGAGCGCCTGCGCCTTGACTTCCTTCGGGTCGTATTCGGCGCTCACCACGCGCAGCCTGACCTCGAGGTGCAGCCGCACGCGGACGAACTCGCTCACCGTAACGTCGACTCCCGGCAGCGAGTTCGCGGCGAGGAAGCTCTCCAGCGCGGCCGCCAGGCGCTCGTCCAGCTCGCCGCCGCCGGCGGGCACCACCACCACCTCGATGCGCGGGCGGCGCAGCGCGCTCTGCATGCGGAACGCACGCGCGCGCCAGACCGCGGCGTGCGCGGCGGCGAGGTGCGCGTAGTCGTCGGCCGAGACCGCGCGCTCGAGGGTCAGCAGGCTCGCGGGCGCCTGGCGCCGCAGCGCGGCGGCGCCCTCCATGTCGCCGCCGCCGCTCGCGGCCAGCGGCTGGCGCAGCTTGTCGACCAGCGGGCTCGGGCGCGCCGGCTTCTCCAGGCTGCGCGCCGGCAGGTTGCCGGCGAGGCCGCTGCCCAGGCGGTGGCGCACGCGCACGTTGTTCGCGCCGGTCGGCAGGCGGCGGCCGTGCTCGCCGTCGCCGAACTCGATGCGCAGGAAGCCCTGCTCGGTCATGCGCACCGCGTAGTGCGCATCGCCCGGCTCCGAATCGTTCAGCGTTCCCACCTGCCGCCAGGTGCGCCCGTCGACCACCACGTCGATGTCCGCGCGCACGCCGGCCGGCATGGTCGGGTCGGCGACGAACGAGGCGCCCGCCTCGGCGAGCACGAAGAACTGGTTGAGCGCCGAGGCGTCGCCGCTGCCGAGGATGCGCTCGTTCTGCCGCTCGCCGTGGCCGGCGTTCACCACGTTGCCGCGCACCACGGTATTGCCGACGGTGAAGCCCTCGCCGGCGGCGAGCGGCGGATCGACCAGCACGGCGGCGGCGTCGAGGCCGGTCACGGTGGCCTCGCGCCCGCCTTCGAACGTGCCGTCGTCGCGCTGCTGCTCGAGCCACAGCCGGCGCCCGATCACCAGCAGCTCGGAGCGCGGCGCCGGGATCGGCAGCCGCGCGGGCGCCTCGGCCTGCGGCAGCCGCGTGTCGTTGCGCTCCCAGCCGCGCACGCGCAGCCGCTTGGCGAAGCGGCCGTAGACGCGCGTCTCGGTGAGATAGAACGGACGGCCCGCGCCCACGTTCCACTGCGAAACCGCGAGCTCGGCGCGTCCCGCCTCCGGGTCGACGGCGACGTTGTCCAGCCGCCCCCAGCCCAGCCGGCCGCGGCCGGCGACGACGACGAAGTCGCCGGCCGAAGTCTCCTTCGGCAGGCTGGTGGTGACGACCGGCGGCAGCTGCGCGCCCTGCGCATCGTGCAGGAAAGGGTCGGCCTTCCACTCCTGCGCGGGCGGCGGCAGGTAGAGCTTCACCGGAGTCTTGCTGAGCGACGCGGCGAACCGCAGCACGGTAAGGCCGCTCAGCGAATTGTCTTCGCTGGGCCCGTAGTAGCGCGCGTCGATGATCGTCAGCAGCTCGAGCTGCCCCGACGCGTCGGCTACCGCGAGCGGCGTCGTGGCCTGCAGCGCGCTGAGATCGCCCGCCACCGAGAGGGCGTGCTGGCCGGCGGAAATGTCCGCGAGCAGCCGTCCGTCGTAGTGGACAACCGCGGCTTCGCGCGCGCGCGATACGTAGGTCTGGTCGAGCTGCAGCGTACCGAGCGGCTTGTCGAATTGCAGCTGCCGGCCATCGATCACGGCGACGCCCAGGTAGCTGGAGTTCGTGCCATCGGACACGAACGCGATCTGGTCCACGCTCAGGCCGTGCGGCTCGTCGGCGAGGAGCAGCGTGTTCACGCCCGACACTTCCGGCTGCGCCGGGGCGAGCGGCGCGAGCCGGTCCACCGGCTTGATGTGCACCAGCAGCTCGCCGCGCCGGAACAGCGTTGCGCCCGGTCGGCCGGGCGCACGATCGCCGCTGTCGGGTACGCCGCCGCCGGGGCGCACGCCGATGGTCGGAGCGCCGCTGTCGGGCACGCCGCCGCCGGGCCGCACGCCCGTCCTCGGACCGCGCTCGCCGCCGCTGTCGGGTACGCTGCCGGGACGGCCGGGCGCGCGCTCGCCCGCCGTGCCGTCGACCGGCACGTCGAGGAGGAGCGTGGTGGCGCCGTCCTCCTCGCGCAGGCCGGCGATCAGCCGCACGGTGACGTATCCGCTGACTTCGTTCTCGAGCACCACCGGATCGCCGAGCCGCAGGCCGGCGACGCGCTCCTCGAGCCGCAGCGTGGCGCCGGTGACCGGCTCGGGCGAGCGGTCGTGGCCGGCGAGGCGCAGCTCGTTCAGCCGCTCGTCGAGCTCGAGGTCGGCCAGGGTCTCGAACACCACCGGCGCGCCGCCGCCGAGCGGCGCGTATTTCACCGCGAACCCCTTCGCCAGGCGGCCGCGCTTGTCCTTTTTCGCCATCAGCACGAGCGGCGTCGCGGCGGACGCGGGCGGCGCCGGATGGTAGTCGAGCATCTCCACCAGCCGCCGCAGGTGATCCCACTGCGTCGCGGTGCGCAGCGTCGATTCGTTGGCGTACGCGTCGAGGTACTCGGTCAGGATGTGGCTGGCGCGCGCCAGGGTGCGCGCCAGCTCCTCGCCCCAGTCGCCGCGCGCGGCAACGTACTGCTTTGCGCGCCGCGTGCGCCTGCGCTCGTCGGTCTCCACCTTCGGCGGCTTGTCGAGCGGCCAGGCCTCGAGGCCGAAGCGCTCGCGCAGCGCTTCGCGCAGCAGGTCGAAGTAGACCGCGGCGTTGCCGTCGACGTAGCGCAGCCGGCTCAGCCCGGCGCGGTTCCAGCGCGTGAGGTCGGGCGTGCTCATCCGCCGCGGCCGCCGTGCAGGGTGAGACGGAAGAAGCCGCGGTCGACCTGCGTCGGGTCGTTGTCGCACACCGCGATCTCCAGGCCGTCGAGCGTGATCACGCCGCGCGCCGCCTGGTCCGGGAACTGCGCGCCGAGGCGCTTGAAGCGGTTCACGCACACGTTCTCGACGCCGTCGAGCGCCATCAGCGCCTGGATGATGTCGGCGGCGTGCAGGTCCTCGCCGAAGCGCAGCCGGCCCGGGCGGAAGAAGCCGGTCGGGCCGCGGCCGAGCGCCTCCTCGGCCGCGGCGCGCACCTCGGACTGGAAGTAGTTCGGGCGCAGGCGGATAGAAAGCGCTAGCTGGATGCCGACCGGCTCCGCCTGGTGCAGCTTGACCTCCTGGCCGAGCATGCGGAAGGCCTCCAGATAGTCCTGCAGCAGGACGCGGAAGGTGAGCGGCTCGGGCAGGCCCTCGAGCGACAGCCCGCTGCGGGTGTGGAAGCTCTCCACCTGGTCGCGCAGCAGGCGGATCTCCTCGTCCGACAGCGGCGCGGCGAACGGGTCGCTGTCGAGGTCCTTGTCGTTGCGCAACGCGACGGCCACGCGCACCAGCGGCCACGCCCCGCCCCACTCGTAGGCGGCGTGCGCGCGGTAGACGAGCGGATGGTCTTCGAGCCGCTCGGCGTAGTCCTGCAGGCTCACCATGCGCCGCTGCGTGTGCACCGCGCGCGGCCCTGCGAGCCGCGCCGCCTCCATGCGCTCGGGCTCGCGCTGCCAGAGCGCGAGCAGCCCGGCGACCTGGTCGGTCTCCTTCTCCAGCGCCTCGGCCTCGGCCGCGAGCGCCTGGTCGCCGTAGCCGATGAGCGAGAGCAGGCTGTAGACACTGTCGGGGCGGCGCGCGGTCTCGAGCGTGGCCTCGGCGCTCACCCGGTCGAGCATGTCGGAGAGCTGGTCGAGCACCGCGGCGAAGGCCTCGACCAGCACCACCTCCAGGTCGGCCGCGGTCCAGCGCGTGCGCTCCGGGAAGCGCGCCGCCAGGTCCTCCAGCATGAAGCGGCGGAAGCCGTCGTAGTCGCGCACCAGCCAGTCGAAGTCGTCGCCGATCTCGGGCAGCGCCGCGGGCAGCGGCACCACGCGCCGCGCGCAGGCGCGGCAGTCGGTGCCGAAGCTGAGCGTGGCGGACGGCAGCTCAGCCACCGGCGCCTCCCGGACCGTAGACGAAGCGGTGCTTCTCCTCGCGGTTGATGGTGGCGAGGCGGTAGCTCACGGTGATGGTCAGGCGCTGCTCGGTCTCGATCGCGCCCGCCTGGTCGTTGCCCGCCACCTCGATGTCGAGGGTCTTCGGGTCGACCTCGCCGAGCAGCACGTCGGCGAGCGCGGAGCTCAGCCGCTTGCGTGTCATCTCGCGCAGCGCCTCGTTGTAGGGCTCGAACACCAGGCGCTTCACGCCGGCGCCGAACTCGTGGCGGAAGACGCGTTCGCCGGGCGTGGTGAACAGCACCTGCTCGATCTGCTCGCGCACGTGCTCCGCGCGCTGCACCTTGCGCGGTCCGTCCGCGTCCATGCGCAGCGGAAAGGCGAGGTAGACCGGGTCGGTGAGGCGCGGCATGACGCTAGGCGGTCGTCACCTTGCTCGACAGGCTGCTCGCCTCGCCCTGCGGCGTGGGCGGCCCGGAGGGACCCTGCGAGGTCGGGTGCACGTGCGTGGCGAAGAGCTGCAGGAAGCTCGAGCCCTTGATCACCGGCTCGCCGCCCGAGCCGCCGAGCATGACCTGCGAGCCCTCCACCACGATCTGCTGCCCCTTCACCGTGATGCCCGAGGACGCCATCTCGATGCGGTTGCCGTTGGCGTCCTCGACGATGGTGCCGCTCGAGCTCATCACCAGGCTGTTGCCGTTCGAGTCCTCGACCAGCACGCGCTCGCCCGCCGCGTCGAGCGTGAGCTTCGCGCCCTTCGCGTCGGTGAGCACGACCGTGCCCTCCTGGTCGATGACCAGCGTCGCCTCCTTCGGGTGGCGCAGCCGGATCTGCTCGGCGTCGTCGAGGTCGTCGAATTGCAGCGTGTGGCCCTTCTTCGTGCGGAACAGCCGCGTGGTTGGCGGGCTCAGGCGCGCGTCCTCGGGTACGTCGGCCTCGGCCAGCCAGAAGGTGCCGACCCAGATCGGGCGGTGGATGTCGCCCTCCTCGAACTCGACCCACACCTGGGCGTTCGCCTCGGGCACGGCGAAGAAGCCGTGCCCCTCGGCGCCGCCGAACGGCAGGCAGGGCAGCGCCCAGTCGCTTTCGGCCGCGCCGAGCACCGAGGGCACGCGCAGCTTCAGGCGCGCGCGCTTCTGCGGGTCCTCGTTGCTCACCACGAAGCCGCGGTATTTCCCGTAGCGCCGCTCCGCGACCTGCCTTGCCAGGCGTACGACGGTCTCTTCCATGGCTCACCTCATGCGAACAGGGCCGCGATCGGGCTGGCGAGGCCGGCGGCGCCGTCGTCGCCGGTGGCGTTGCGCAGCAGCTTGAAGCCCTCGCGGTAGCCGTCGGTGGAGAAGCGGTGCTGCACCTCGTCGACGTAGTAGGTGCCGCCGTAGGTCTCGCCCGCGCCGTCGACCACCACCAGCGCGTGCGTGAGCAGCACGTGGCCGTAGATCGCGCCGTCGAGCTCGCCCTCGGCGCTCACCTTCCACGCGTTCTCGTTCGCCTTCGCCTGCGCGCGCGCGTGCGCCTCGTCGGCGGTGCCGCCGCTCGGCGCCGGCATGCGCCAGACGAACGGCTTCAGCCCCTGCGAGGCGCTGTCGGCGGCCACCCGGCCGAGCAGCTTCAGGTTGGGCTTGTAGTGCTCCTCGTCGTCGGGCTCGCCGGCGCCGCCCTCGGCGGCGCGCGTCACCGCGACCACGTCGGGCTTGTGGCCGTCGTACTGCGCGGCGAAGCGCAGGCAGTTGGTCGCCGCGCCGGCGTACACGCGGATCGGCTCGGGCGCCGGGTCCTGGTCGAGGCGCGGGGCGTGGAAATACAGCTTGCCGGCGCGCACGTAGAACTCGTAGCCGTTCGCCTCGGCGCGGTCGCGCAGCAGGCGCACCCAGGTGCCGTCGACCTCGAGGCTGGCGTTGGTCAGGCCGGCGTCGGCGTCGGACTGCAGCTGGTTGTCGCGCGCGATCTTCTCCACGATCTCGCGGTCGGTGGCCGGCTCGTCGGCGGTGGACAGCGTGTCGCGCACGTGCTCGCGGTCGAGCGCGAGCGACTCGTCCTGCGCGTTCACCGTGACGCGCGAGGCGCTCATGTCCTCCGGGTACTCGCAGCGCACCTCCTTGATGTAGCCGCGCATCACCTCCGCCGCCGCGTCGCCGAACAGCGCGTCGATGCGGATGCGCTTCCAGTCCTTGAACACGCCGGCGTCCTGCACGCTCCAGCGCCCGTCCTCGAGGCGCACCGAGTCGAAGACCAGCGAGGCGGTGGTCGCCGCGCGCCGGCTCATCGTCACCTGCACCTCGCGCAGGTACGGGTAGAGCGCGTCGATCTCGGCGTCGTCCACCTTGATGAGGCACTCCACCGGCTGGCGCAGGCGGTCACGGATCGCGATCGGTCCCATGCTCAGCGGCTCCCCGGCTCTCTCGCGCGCGGCACGAGCAGCGGGTCGGCCTCGTTGCGCCCGGCAAGGTCGCCGGCGTAGAGCACGTCCGGGTTGGCGTCGAGGATGCGCCACCACAGCGCCGGCTCGTTGTAGTAGTGCGCGCCGAGCAGGTCCGGGCGCTCCCCCACCCGCAGGTAGTGCTCGAGCACCGGCCGCGCCACGCCGATGGCGCGCGCGCGGATGCCGCGGAAGCGCGGCACGCCGTCCTCGCCGGGCTGGAACGCAACCGCCGCCTCGTAGCGCGAGCCTTTCTTGATCATGGCGCGTTCATCGCAGCAGCCCGCCGGCGAGGCCGGCCAGCCCGGCGAGCCCGGCGAGTCCCGGCAGCGCGCCGGCGAGCGCGAACTGGCGCTTGAGCTCCTCCCGGTAGAAGGGGTTGTTGCTTTCGATGATCTGCATCGTGAGTGTGGCCTCGGCACGGTACGGAAGGAGGTAGGGCAGGTACTCCTTCGCCTCGATCTGCACCTGGGTGAGGAATACCGGCAGCACCTGCACGCCCCAGACGAACAGCAGCACCGAGGCGTACTGGTGGCGGGCGAAGGCGCGCTCGTCGCCCTCGCCGAGCGCGGCGAGCGTGCGCGCGCCGTCGGGCGTCTGGCTCTTGGGCTCGACCATGCTGCGCAGCACGTCGATCTCCGGCTGCACGCCGAAGCGCGTGGCGACCGGGTCGCCGGCGTTCATGCGGTCGGTGGCGTCCAGCAGGATCTTCGCGCTGAAGCTCTCGGCGTTCACGCTCACCCCCTGCGAGGCGCGCGCCACTTCGCGGACGTCGGCGAAGTCGTAGCCGCCGCGCGTGCCCGGGGCGCCGCCGGTGCGCACCGTGACGCCGCGCGTGCGGCTGATGGTGGCCGGATTGAACTCGAAGCTCAGGCTGAGCGGATTGGGCGTGTTCGCATACTCGACCAGCGCGCCGCGCTGCACCTTGAGAGCCGAGTAGCTGCCGGGCGTCGTGCCGGGGATCACGGCTTCGCGCCCAGGTGCGCGGCGAGCTGGCGCGCCGCCGCGCTGGCCACCTCGGCGTCGGAGGCGCCGGAAGAGACCCGCACCGGGCCGGGCGCGAGCGCGTCGAGCGAGCGCGCCTCGGCGAGCGGAATGCGCGCCGCCGCCTCGGCGAGCGAGCGCGCGATGGCCTCGGCACGCCCGGCGTAGCCCGCCGGCAGGCGCAGCCGCATGCGCGCGATGCGCAGGCTCACGCGGCCTCCGCGAGGTGCCCGGCGAGCATGCCGAGGCTCGAGCGCGGCACCTCGCGCCCGTCCTTCGCCAGCTCGCCCATCACCGCGCTCGCGACGTGCGCGAGCGTGATGCGCGAATCGGCGGCGGCGGCGAGGAACGCCGCGTGCAGCGCGGCGTTGCGGATCTGCGCGCCGGTCAGCTCGAGCGCCGCGCCGAGGCGCTCGGGCTCGACCTCGGCCGCGAGCGGCGCGCGCGGCGGGAAGGCGCGGCGCCAGAGCGCTGCGCGCGCCGCCAGGTCGGGGCGCGGGAACTCGATCACCGCCTGGAAGCGGCGCGCGAACGCCGCATCGAGGTGCTGGCGCAGGTTGGTGGTGAGGATGCAGGGGCCGCGGTGATTCTCGATGCGCGACAGCAGGTGGCTCACCTCCATGTTGGCGTAGCGGTCGCGCGCCTCGCGCACGTCGCCGCGCCGGCCGAACAGGCTGTCGGCCTCGTCGAACAGCAGCACCACGTCGCGCCCGTCGGCGGCGTCGAACAGCGCGTTCAGGTTCTTCTCGGTCTCGCCGATGTACTTGCTCACCAGCATGCCGAGGTCGACGCGGTACAGGCGCCGGCCGAGGCGCGCGGCGATCACCTCGGCGGCGAGCGTCTTGCCGGTGCCGGAGGGGCCGGAGAACAGCGCCACCGGCCCGCCGGGCAGGCGCGCGCCCCATTCGTCCTCCACGCGCGCGCGGTGCGTCACCCACAGCACGTATTCCTCGAGGGCGCGCCGGCAGTGGGCGGGCAGCACCAGGTCGTTCCAGCCGGCGCGGCACGCCACCTCCATCGTGCCCGGCGGCGGCGCCGCGGGCGCCGCCCAGCCGAGCAGCTGCGCCTGCGCGCGCGCGCTCGCACGCAGCGGCGCGAAGCTGCCCTCGGCGTGCTCGAGCAGCCGTGCGCGCTTGAGCGGAGCGTCGTCCTCCAGGCGCACGCGCAGCGACTCCGCGTCGCCCGCCTCCATGAAGAACAGCTCGCGGATCAGGGCCGGCGTGGGGTAGGCGCTGCCCAGCCCGGGCTGCAGCTCCTGGTACATCCAGCCCAGGCGGGGCTCGGCCTCCGGCGCGAGCGCGCAGGCGAGGATGTCCTGGTCGAACCACGACAGGCCGCAGTCGCGGGCGAGCAGGTTCCACGGCGCATCGGCGCGCAGCGAGCGCACCTCGCCCTGCAGGTGCGTGAGGCGCTCCTTCAGCGCGGCGCCCGGCGCCTCGCCGCGGCGCGTCTGCGCGAGGCAGGCGCCGAGCAGGTCGATGCGCTCCCACTCCGCCGAAAGGCGCGCCGCGCTCATGCGCCCGGCCCGCGCACGGAAATGAGCAGAGGATTGCTGCACAAGGTGACGACCGCTCCATCCTGCGGCCGCGTGTACTGCCGGCTCGCGTAAAGCACGGCCTGTCCGCGCCCGCTCAGGGGGAAGGTCAGGTCTCGCGCCAGGCTGTCGAAGCTCGGCTCGCTCTGCGCCGGATCGAGCCGCTCGGCCTGGGCGAGGATCATGGAAGGCGCCGCCGGCTCCGCGCTCCATTGCGGCTCGGTCGCTTCCGCGTCCTCCCAGCTCTCCCACTCCAGGCTCAGGTTCACGCCCGGCTTGCCGAGCGCGATGACCTGCACCTGCGGCGGCAGCGCGTCGGCCGCGAACGCCATCGTGTAGTGCAGCGTGTCGTCCGGCGCGCGCCAGCAGATGTGCGGCACCCAGTCGGCGCGCGCGGTGTCCACCTGCACCGCCGGCACCTCGGGGGCGCGCGCGCCGACGCCGAAGCCGGCGGGCGGCAGCGGCCGGTAGCGCATGTCGGCGCCGACCTCGATGCCGACCGACCCGGTGCGCGGCCCGTGCGCCGCCGCCCGCTCGAGCGGCAGCGGCAGCAGGGCGAGCTCGTAGCCGACCGAGAGCCGGTAGGGCGTGTCGCCCTGCGTCGACCAGATATGGTTCAGGTCGTCCAGCGTGAGCGCGTGCAGCAGTACCTGCATCTGCGCCACGTCGGCGTCGTCCTCGCCGCGCAGCATGAGGATCGGCCGCTCGTGCAGGCGCTGCATCACGCCGCCGACCAGCCGCAGGTCGTTCTCGCCTGCGCTGATCGTGCCGCCGCCGTTGGCCGCCTCGCTCGTGCCGAGCGCGGTGACCAGGCAGTAGAAGCGCAGATAGACCGGATCGGCGCTGGTGCCGTCGGCAGCGTGTGCGCCGTGCTCCACGCGGTAGAAAAACAGGTTGAGGAACTGGTTGGTCGGGTCGCTCTGCGCATCCTTGGCCGCCGCGCTCGGATGCCCGATCAGGATGCGGTCCTCGGGCAGGTTGGTAGCGCCGGCGAGATGGGTACGCAGCGCTCGCGCGGCCACCGACAGCGACGAGGGCGAGGGCGCGGCCATCAGAGCCCGCGCAGGTAGAAGCGGCTGGCGAAGTCCGCCGCACGCGCCGGCGCCTCGGGCGCCGCGCCAGGTGCGCGCGCGGCTTCCTCGATGACGATCTCGATGCTGCCGATCTCGACCAGCGGCGCGGCCGCCGGCGCCTCGGTGCGCGGCTCGGAGGGCGCCGCGCCGGGCGGCGCGCCTTCCAGCGCGAACGGCGATTCACCGGTGGCGAGCGTCGGCGGGTCGGCGAAGGCCTCGGAGGGGCGCGCAGGCGCCGAGCTCCCGGCTTCGGCAAGCGACGCGGACCGGACGTCCTGCGCTGCGCCGGGAAGAGCGGGCGCTGCGGTGCGCGCGGGCGCCGCGCTCGAACGAAGCGACGACGCGCCGGCCGAGGCGAGCGGTTGCGCGGCCGGTTCGGCGAAGAGGCTGCGGGGCGTCTGCGCCACGCTCCATTCCGTCGGCGGCGGCGCGGCCTCGTCCGGCAGCGGCGCCACCGGCTCGATCGACGGCTGCCGCGGCAGCGCGCCCGCATCCCGGGCTCGCGCCGTCGGGCTCGGGTCGCTTTCCGCGAGCGTGGCCGGCCGCTGCGCCAGGGCGCCCGGCTGCGGCGGGCTTGCCGCCGAGGGCGCATGCGCGCGCCGCAGCGGCTGCACCGCCGGCGGCGCCTGCTCTTCTTCCATCTCTTCCATGCCGGACTCCGCCGCCCTGCGCACCGCGCCCGGCTGCGGCGGGCTTGCCGCCGAGGGCGCATGCGCGCGCCGCAGCGGCTGCACCGCCGGCGGCGCTTGCTCTTCTTCCAGCTCTTCCATGCCGGGCTCCGCCGCCCTGCGCACCGCGCCCGGCGCGGCGCGCGCCGCCGGCGCTTGCGGCGCGGAAGGGCGGTGGGCACGATCGGCGGCGTGCGGGGCAGCCTCGCTCACCGCTCCCTCGCCGGCGTGCGGCGCCACCTGGGTTTGCGCGAAGCCCGCCTGCGGCGGCGCGCCGGCGCGCCACGACACGCGGCGCCGGACGAGGAAATGGCCGAGCGCGCCGCGCGCGGCGCGCGGCGCGGCGGGCACTGCCGGGCCCAGGCGCGCGACGATGCGCTGCAGGAACCCGGCCGGCGCGCTCATGCGGGTAGCGCCGCCGCTTCGCCGAGCTCGAGGTACAGGCGCCGGCGCTCGCGCGGCAGATCGAGGATCTCCGCCTCGCTCCAGTGATAGCGCAGCGCGAGGGCGTGCACCTCGCGGTAGAGCTCGGCCGGTCGCGGCAGAAAGAAGTCGTAGGGGTCGATCTCGAACGTGTTGGCGGTCCCGCACTCGCTGCACGCGCTCGCCAGCGTGGTGGCGACCTGCGGCGCCATGGCGTCGAGCGCGGCGTCGATCGCGTCGACCTCGGCCTCGCTCAGCGCCTCGAGCTCGGCGGGCTGCGGCGCGGCGCCGTCGATCGCGGCGACGCAGGCGAGCGCCAGCGCGCGCCGCGCCTGCGCGCGCTCGAGCGCGGCGGCGCGCGCCTCGTCCTCGCCGGTCGGCATCCGCAGGCGCAGGCGCCTGCCGGCGGCGTCGATCTCGGTCCAGGGATACCCCTCGGCGGCCGGCGTCAGCGGCAGGCCGCTCAGGCGAAAGCCGATGTCGAAGCGGCCGCCGCAGGCGGCGCACGTGACGTGCCGCCACTGCTCGTTCTCGGTGTGCTCGAGGGCGAGCGCGAGCATCAGGAACTGCCGGTCGGTGGTGGCGAGGCCCGCCACCAGCTCGGGCGTCGCTGCGCGCCCGCCGACGTGCGTGAGCGCCGCGGCGAGCAGCGCGCTCACGCGCGCCGGCCGCGATCCGCCCTGAGTCTCGGCGAGCTCGGCGAGCTGCTCCTCCAGGCGGCCGGTGAACGGGCGCAGCGCAGCGTCACGCGCCAGCCGCCCGTCGAGCAGCGCCCCGCCCGGCAGCCTGACTTTCGTACCCGCTTCCGTGGTGCCCGCTTGCATGCGCCCGCCGGATCACGTCTCGGCGGGCTCGGCCACGGCGGTGTCGCGCTCCCAGCCCTCGTGCTCGAGCTTGACGGTCTGGATGCCCACGGCGTTGGTGGTGCCGGCGTCGAAGCCGGGCAGCGCCTGGTACTCCGAGACCCAGGCGCGGAACAGCTTGTAGGACATCGCCACCTTGCCCTGCAGGTTGAGCACGTTGATCACCACGTCCTTGCGGAAGCTCTTCAGCGACATCGCCGCGTCGCCCTGGATGTTGTTGACGAGGTTGGCCCACTTCTCGAACACCGGGTCGTGCGTCAGCCCCTGCTCGAGCGTGACCGCCTCGTACTTGGTGGCGCCGGGCAGGCGGCGCTCGTGCGTGGGATCGCCGGCGGTGCGCCAGCCGATCGCCTCGGTAGTCTTCTTCAGCGCGCTCATCTTGCGCAGGCCCGCGACCGGCTGCCCGTCGAGGAGGACCTGGAACTTGAAGGTGCGGTACGGATCGTAGCGGTGCGCGTTGACGGCAAACAGCGGTGCGGCCATGAGCGTCCCTTTCGTGTCCTGTGGCTGTCCGGCGTTATTGCTGTCCAGCCTTCTGTTGGATGCGCACGATCACGAACTCGGCCGGCTTGAGCGGCGCGAAGCCGATCAGCACGATCACCTGGCCGCGGTCGATGTCGTCCTGCACCATGGTGTCGCCCAGCCCGCAGCGCACGAAGTAGGCGTCGTTCGCCTTCTCGCCCTGGAACGCGCTGGCGCGGAACAGGCTGTTCATGAACGCGCCGATGTTGACGCGCAGCGACGCCCACAGGCGGTGGTCGTTCGGCTCGAACACCGCCCACTGGATGCCGTCGTAGATGCTGCGGCGGATCATGATCGCGGTGCGCCGCACCGGCACGTACTTCCACTCGGGGTCGGAGGTGATGGTGCGCGCGCCCCATGAGATGACGCCGGCGAGATCGAAGCGCCGCAGGCAGTTCACGCTGATCGGATTGAGGTTGCCCTGCTGCACGTCGGTGAGCTCGGTTTCGAGGCCCACCACGCCGTTCAGGCTCGCCTCGGTCCCGGCCGGCGCCTTCCACACCCCGCGCGTCGCGTCGATGCGCCCGTAGAGCCCCGCCATGTAGCCCGAGGGCGGCAGCTGAATCGTGCCCGAGGTGCGCCCCGAAGGATCGAGCGCCATGACCCAGGGGTAGTAGAGCGCGCCGTACGAGTTCGCCTTGGTCAGGCGCCTGCGGAAACTCTCGGCGTCGCCCGGCGAGTTGTCGCCGATGCCGACCTCGCCGATGTAGAACACGTCCTGCAGCGGCCGGTTGGCGCAGTACGCCCTGCCCTCGTCCATGATCTGCGAGGTGCCGACCCCCGGCACCGCGAGCAGGCTGAAGTCGGTTTTCTTGTCGAGCAGCCCGAAAGCGTTCTTGTAGCTGGTCGCGTTGAGGCCGGCGATGTTGCCGTCCGCGCCGAGCGTGGCCCCGGTCACGATGCCGGACTCGGCGTTGTCGCCGACCTGCACGACCTTCAGGTCGCCGATGAACGCCGCCGGGCGCCGCACGGCGAGCGCGTCCTCGGAGATTCCGCCGTGGCCCTCTCCGAGACGGAGCAGGCCCGTGGCGCTGTTGGCGGGCGCGTCCTGGATGCGCACCGACGATTTCTCGGTGGCGCCGCCGGAGGTGAGCAGCAGGCGGTCAGTGCCCGTGACGGCGCAGGTGAAACCGGTAAAGACCGCGGGCAGCGTGCTGCCCTTCCTCGGCGTGAGCAGCCTGACCTTGGCCTGGAGATCAGCGGCGACCGCGGTGAGGGTGGCCGACGCGGTGGCCAGCGTGACCTCCTGGTAGCCGTCGTCGTCCAGGCTGATCAGGAAGCGGTTGGTGGCGGCGGTCAGCGTCAGCGGGTCGGGCGCGGCAACGGCGCCGCCGCGGTGGAAACCGGCCTGCAGGTTGGTGTTGGCGGAGCGCGATTCCATGCGGACCAGCTCGGAGCCGCGCTCCAGGCGCTCGACCGCGTAGTTCGGCGAAGCCGGGTCCATCACCAGGTCGTCGTGGGTCTCGAGCGCGGGGAGGTCCAGGACGTTCTCCGGCACATCGCCTTTCGGCCTGCCGGCGGGCTGGCGGCGGATCGTGAGCTTGAAGCCGTTGCCGCGCTCGATGCCGGCTTCGCCGATGGTGAGCAGCAGGTAGTTGCCCCAGTCGCCGGCGTTCCTGGCGGAGAAGCGCACGGCGTCGTCGGTGCCGGCGCGGTTCTCGAGATCGATCGCGGCCGTCGCCGCGTCGCTCGGCGCCACGCGCACCACGTAGCACTGGCGGCCGCCGTTGTTGAAGAAGCTGAACACGCCTTCGGCGAGGTAGGTGGCGGGGTAGAACCCGCCGTAGTGCCGCTGGAACTCCTCCCAGCTCGTGGCGCGCAAGGCCCGGTCGGTGGGGCCTTTCTCCGCGACGCCGACGAACGCGGTGGTCGAGGTTCCCGCCGCCTCGATCGGGCGCGCGCCGCCCGGAATTTCCTCGACATAGACACCGGGATAGGACACTGCAGTCATGGCGTTCTCCTGGTTGCTTTCTTCGTTGCGCTACGCGTCAAGCGTCGTCGCCCGCTCTTCTTTTTTTTTCCTTCGCCGCCTTCCTGGCCAAGGCTTTTTCCTCTTTCGCCTCGTCGCGCGCGCTCTTCGCCGCCTCGTGGTCGCCGTACGGCGGATCGGTGCGGATCATCTTGCGGTCGTGGAGCTCCCTGAGCTTCGGGTTGTTCAGCACCTCGCCCGTGTCGACGCTGCAGCTTGCCCCCGGCATGACGCTCAGCGCGGCGCCGCTGTTGCCGACGACCCAGATCAGCTTGCCGGTGAGGTTCGTGATGGTGGTTTCGTTCATGAGGCTTCCTCTTTTCGGTTAGTCATGGCCGCGCGCCGCCGTGAAATACACCGTCGAGCCGTCCGCCTGCGTGCGCATGCCCATCACGCGGCTGCGCACCAGCGACTCGAGCGCCGCCGCCACGAGCGGCGTCGAGGCGTCGGCCCAGCGGCTGCCGAGCCACCAGCGCCGGATTCCCTCGATCGTGTCGGACGCGTGCGGTCGAGCCCGCACGTAGGTTTCGATGTCCCGAGCGAGCGCAGCCACCTGGGGGTCGTCTGCCATGGCGCACGGTGCTGCGGTACGCACGCCGCGTGCCATGCCGCGGGCGCGAAGCTTCTACCGGACGATCAAGGGCTTGAGCGTGCCGCGGCGGCGGCATGGGGCATTCGGCACCCGCGCCGGCGCCGCAGGTGGGTCGTCCATGACCCCGTGCGGGTCGGCCGCCCTACAGGTACTGGTCGGCCGCGGTCTGGGCTTCCGCGGGCCGACCCACGAGGTAGCCCTGGATGAAGTCGCAGCCGCAGGACTTGAGAAACTCGCGCTGCGCCTCGGTCTCCACGCCCTCGGCGACGACGCGGATCTGCAGCGCGTGCGCGAGCGCGACGATCGCCGAGACGATCGCGCCCTGGTCGCGGTCCGCCGGCACCTCGGCGACGAAGCTGCGGTCGATCTTCACCTTGTCGACCGGGAAGCGGCGCAGGTAGGACAGGCTCGAGTAGCCGGTGCCGAAGTCGTCGATCGCGATCGAGACGCCGAGTGCCTTCAGCCGCTTCAGCGTGCGCAGGGTGACGTCGGTCTGCTGCATCGCGGTCGACTCGGTGATCTCGAGCTCGAGCAGGCGCGGCGGCAGGCCGGTTTCCTTGAGCGCGCGCGCCACCACCTTCGGAAGCTGCGGGTCGTTGAACTGGCGCGCCGAGAGGTTCACCGCGATCTGCAGCTCGCGCTCGGCGCCGATGAAGGTCGACCAGCGGCAGGCCTCGGCCAGCACCCATTCGCCGATCTTCAGGATGATGCCGGTCTCCTCGGCGAGCTGGATGAACTCCGACGGGTGCACCAGGCCGCGCTCCGGGTGCTGCCAGCGCGCGAGCGCCTCGTGCGCGGCGATGCGCCCGCTCGCCGTATCGACGATCGGCTGGTAGTGCACGCGCAGCTCGTCCTTGCCGACCGCGCGGCGCAGGTCGTTCTCGAGATGCAGGCGCCGCGACGCCGCCTGGTTCATCTGCTCGGTGAAGAACTGGTAGTTGGCCCGGCCGAGCTCCTTGGCGTGGTACATCGCCGCGTCCGCGTTGCGGATCAGGCTCTCGGCGTCGCGGCCGTCGTCGGGATAGACGGCGATGCCGATCGAGCAGGTGACGACGAGCTCGCGCTCCTCGACGACGATCGGCTGCGACAGCTGCTCGATCACCTTCTGCGCCACGTGCGCGACATCCGACGAGCGCTTCACCTCCGGCAGCACCACCACGAACTCGTCGCCGCCGATGCGGCAGATGGTGTCGCCTTCGCGCAGCTGCCTCACCAGGCGGCCCGCGACTTCCTTGAGCAGCGAGTCGCCGACGGCGTGGCCGAGCGAATCGTTGATGGTCTTGAAGCGGTCGATGTCGACGAACATCACCGCGCTCGCCTTGCGGTTGCGGTGGCTCAACGCGAGCGCCTGCGTGAGGCGGTCTTCCAGCAGCCTGCGGTTCGGCAGCCCGGTGAGCGCGTCGTGGTCGGCGAGGTGCTGCGCGTGCGCCTTGGCCTCCTCGAGCTCGGCGGTGCGCTCGGCTACCTTGCGCTCGAGCTCGCCGAGGACCTGCTGCACGCGCAGGTCGGCCTCGCGCTCCGCGGTGACGTCCTCGTAGCTCCAGATCCACTCCTGCTCGGCGTCGCCGGCATCGATGCGCCGGCCG
>Ga0180063_1000037_pt1 | contig 30242 bp, 23 predicted proteins | sample EasRivT47_16_10D_FD_121776 | JGI IMG/M metagenome (GOLD analysis project Ga0180063, IMG submission 121776) | Soil microbial communities from meander-bound floodplain in the East River, Colorado, USA - East River metaG ERMLIBT47_16_10D | ecosystem: Environmental > Terrestrial > Soil > Floodplain ...
CCAGCAGGTCTCGGCCCACCAACGGGTCCTTGAAGCGACCTGAGAGCAGCCGATTCCAGGACACGAGGGCCTCGGGCCAGCGTCGGCGGACGTAGGGCTCGAGCGCGAGGTAGAGCACCGCGACCAGAACCCCCAGCATCAAGGCTCCGCAGAGATCGAGCACCATCAGGCTGACCTCTCCGATGAGGTCGGGGACGTGGTGCTCGGTGAGGAGGCAGTACGTCATCTGCAGTCCGAACACGAAGATGCCGAGACGCGTGGCCCCCTTGCGGTCGCCGCGCCCGAGGCGGATGTTCCGCACCGCGAGGAGCACCGTTCCGCAGACGACCGCCGCGAGTAGACCCATGAGCGAGAACTGCAGCGGCCGGAATGAGCGCTCGAGCTGCTTCCCCATGTCCTTGGTCTGCTCGGACCAGTGAGGATCCGAGGGGATCACCAGCTCGAAGTAGACAGGCCTGCCGCGAAACGCCGCGGCCTCGATCCGCACCGGCTCGTCATCGAGATGAGCGAGGACACCGCTCCAGGCCATCCGGGAGTCGGCGAAAACTCGCGGCTGGATCGTCGGCGCCGTCGGCGTGAACGCCTCGATCTCGAGTCCCGCGGCCACGAACAGAGCGCGCCAGTCCGGGGCTGGCGGAGGCTCGGCCGAGAACTCGGCGCGGGGGGGCACGGCCCGGAAGTAGAACAGGCGCCCCCTCAGGTCCAGGGCAACCTGCACATCGCCTGGGACCGATGGAGGGTCCTCGAATCCCACGTCTCCGCTGAGGGCACTCCGGACGAGCGGGAGCGGACTCTGTCGGTAGAAGAAGGAGACCGCGAATTCACCGGGTCGCGCGAGCGCTCTCCGCAGCTCCGCGGGCCCGCGACCGCGCGAAAGGTGCATGAACCGCCCGAGATCCGCGCTGAACACTGCGAAGCTGTCGGCAGGCGGTTCGCTGTAGCCGAGCTTCCGGGCGATCTCTCGAGCGTCGTCTTGCAGGGCCTCGAACGACTTCTCGAAATGCACGAGCGGCAGAAGAAACGACTTCTCCTGATGCCAGGCCTTCGCCAGAATCCCCGCGAAGACGAGCGCGAGACAGGCCAGTGCAACCCTCGGGCGCAGGCCGCCGCGCGGCCCGGCCGCTGCGACCATCTCCGGCGACGGCGTCTCCCCCGCGGCGAGCGCGGCAGCGAGCGGGTCGCCGCCGGGAAGCGCTGCTGCTACCGCCAGAGCCGATGAGGGGCGATCCTCCGGCTCCCGCGCGAGACAGCGCAGGATCGCGCGCTCGACCGCCGGATCGAGGCCTTCCACGTGGCTCGAAGGACTCTTCGGCGACGATTCCTGCTCGAGGCGCAACAGCTCCGCGGGGCTGACCGCCTCGAACGCGCGCTTGCCGGTGAACAGCTCGTAGAGCACGAGGCCCAGGGAGTAGATGTCGCTGCGGATCGTGACCTCATGGCCCACAAGCTGCTCGGGCGCCATGTAGAGGGGCGTTCCGGACCGAACGTCACCGGCCTCGACGCTCGCCGCCCAGCTCGCCAGGCCGAAGTCGGTGACCTTGGCCCGTCCGCGCCCATCGATCATCACGTTCGCCGGCTTCAGATCGCGGTGGACGATGCCGTCGTCGTGCGCCGCCGCGAGCCCCGCGCACAGCTGCCGCGCGATCTGCGTCGCTTTCTCCCGCGGAAGGCGGCCGATGCGCTTGAGCAGCGATGCCAGATCCTCGCCGTCCACATACTCCATCGACAGGAAGTGATGTCCGTCCGCCTCGCCGATGTCGTAGACGCGGCACACGTTCGGGTGCGTGACGCGCAGCGCCACCTTGACCTCGTTCAGGAACCGGCCGAGGCGCCCGCTGTCCCGCTCCACCGCCAGAGGGAGAAACTTCAACGCCACCGCTTGACCGAGCTTCAGATCGTCGGCCCGATAGACCTCTCCCATTCCTCCCCGACCGAGGAGGCCGATGATCCGGTAGCGTTTGGCCAGCACCGTGCCGGGGATGAACCGCGCACGGTCGAAGGACGGATGCGAAACGACTGCCGCCGCGCTCTCCGCACTGGTCTCCGTCCCCGCATTGGTCTGGCCGGCGAGCACGGCTCCGCATCCGGAGCAGTAACGTCCACCATCCACGAGATCCGCAGAGCACGCCGGGCAGCGTGGCATGCCTGAGATGCTAAGCCTGACCCGCGATCGCGAAGTCGACGGAAACCGGACAAGTCTGATCCGGATACGCCGGCCAGGCCGCTGGCCGGCCTCCAACCTCCCGTATCCTGGACGCCCATTCCCGCTTCGACCGGAGGAACAGCCGATGCCTGCTCCCCGCCTGCCGCTCCTGCTCTGCGCCGCCGCGCTGGCCTGCCCCAGCGCCGCGCTCGCGGCGCCGCGTCCGAAGGCCGTCGAGGCGCACCCTTCCATCGCGGAGAAGGTCTCCGAGATGGAGCCGCACGACGCTCGAGATCTCGCGCTTCGGCGAGGAGCTGCTCTACTACACGTCGCTGCCGGCCGGTGTGGGCTCGAACGACATCGGGCTCGATCGCGGCCAGGTGGGCCACTCGCACGTCGTGCGCTTCGAGCGGATCGGCCCGCGGGTCCTGCTGATCGAGTCCAACTACTCCTTCCGCGCGGACACCGCGGACGGCGTGGTGCGGCGCGCCGTGGCCGAGGCGTTCGCGACCTCGACTCGGTGCGGTCCGTCGTCGTGGATCGCTTGCAACGGCTCGCGGCCAGCGGCTCGACCCGGCAGGGCTGCGCGCTCGCGCGCCTGAAGCTCGACGAGCTGCGAGCGTTCCTCGCGGACGAAGCAGCGGGCAGCGACGTCGCCGAGACGGCGAGCCGGCGCTGGCTCGCTGCGAGCATCGCGCGGTTCCTCGAAGGCAAGGACGAGCCAAAGAGGATGCCGGCGCTGCCCGCGCCCCCGCCGGGAGAGCCGATCGGCGGGGAGTGAGGCCCTACACGACGCGGACCTGATACGGGAACCCGTCGAACGCGTGGAGGCCCGACTCCTTCCCGCGAATCGTGGCTTCCGTGGGGAACACGTCCCACCTCACGGGCGTCGAGGTGTTCTCGCCCCAGATCTCCCCCTTGCGCGCCAGACAGAGCAGCAGACCGCGCTCGTTCCCCATCGCCCACCAAGGCGTCGCGCCAGCCGGGTAGGTTCCGAGCCCCAGCCGCTCGTTGAGCATCCGCGTGGCCGCCGCTTGCTGCTCGGGCGCGAACACGTAGCCGATCTCGCTCGCGTACAGGATGTCGGCGGTCGAGAAGCGCGCGGGATCCGGCGCGTCGTTCGGCAGGTCGTGTCGCGCGATGTACTCGACGATGTTGAACGCCGGATCGAAGAAGAACACCGAGTGCGCGTTCCAGTTGCGGAAGTGGCGGACGTCGTTCGGATAGGCCGGGTCGCGTAGGTTCTCAGGCGTCGGAACGAGCTGCGTGCGCTCGAGCTGCCAGGCACGCGCGGCCAGGATCTTGTTCTGCGGGATGTTGAACGCGAAGTGGTAGAACGGCTCTCCGTTCCCACGGCCGCCGTCGCCGCGGATCTGCTCGGGCTGGGCCTGGACGAAGGTCAGCCGCGTCGTGCCCGCGGCGAAGACGATCTCGTCGGCCTGCTCGGCGAGCACCGGGAATCCGATGCGCTCGTGGTAGAACCGCCGCAGCGCCGGCAGCGGAGCGGCCGTGAGCAGCCGCAGCGCCCGGATCAATGGCTCGTCGTCGCCCGCAGCTCGCTTTGGGCGCCCCACCACCGCGGGGAGCGCCTGGTGCGCCACCAACACGGCCGCGGCGGCCGACATGCGCTGGACGAAGGCCCTGCGGTCCATGTGTGGATCTCCGCCCCACGTGATTTTACTCGTCGTCGCTTCCTTTTGTTTCCGGCAGGCACGCTGGGTTCGACTAGACTCCGCCATACCAGAAGAATCTCGAGGAGAAGTACCTTGGCCCACACAATCGTAAGGCGACTCGTGCTGGCGGCCGTCGTACTGGGCGTCGGTGCGCCCGTGCTGGCCCAACAGGCCCTCGATCGCACCGTGCTGCCCATACCGGAGCCGCAGTATCCGCAGATCACCACGCTCGACGCCCGCGAGGCCAAGGCGCCGCCGCGCTTCGAGGTCAAGGCGCCCGCCGGCGCACCGAACGTGCTCCTGATTCTCATCGACGACATGGGCTTCGGCATTCCCAGCGCCTTCGGCGGGCCGGTCCAGATGCCCACCGCCGAGCGGTTGGCGCGCGAGGGTCTGCGCTACAACCGCTTCCACACCACCGCTCTGTGCTCGCCGACGCGCACCGCGCTCTTGAGCGGCCGCAATCACCACACGAACAACATGGGTGCGATCACCGAAGCGGCGACCTCGTTTCCCGGCAACACCGGCCAGCGCCCGAACAGCGTGGCGCCGCTGGCGGAGATGCTGCGGCTGAACGGCTACAGCACGGCGTTCTTCGGCAAGAACCACGAGACCGCAGCCTGGGAAGTGAGCCCCTCGGGCCCGACCGACCGCTGGCCCACGCGCTCGGGCTTCGACAAGTTCTACGGCTTCATCGGCGGCGAGACCAACCAGTGGGCGCCGTTCCTGTACGACGGCCTGTCACCCGTCGAGATTCCCGACGACCCGAGCTACCACTTCATGACCGACATGACCGACAAGGCGGTCGGCTGGATGCTGTTCCAGAAATCCTTGACGCCGGACAAGCCGTTCTTCCTGTACTTCGCCCCGGGCGCCACCCACGCGCCGCACCATGTGCCGAAGGAGTGGATCGCCAAGTACCGGGGCAAGTTCGATCAGGGCTGGGACAAGCTGCGCGACGAGACGCTGGCACGCCAGATCAAGCTCGGTGTGGTGCCCGCGGGCACGAAGCTCGCTCCCAAGCCTGCAGACATCAAGGACTGGGACAAGCTCTCGGCGGACGAAAAGCGCATGTACGCGCGCCAGATGGAAGTGTATGCCGCCTTTGGCGCATACGCCGATGCCGAGATCGGACGCCTGCTGGACGCCGTCGACAAGACAGGCGAAGCGGACAACACGTTGGTGTTCTACATCCTGGGCGACAACGGCACCAGCGCCGAAGGCGGAATGAACGGGCTGCTCAACGAGTACACCTACTTCAACGGCGTTCCGGAAACGGTGGCGGACCAGCTCTCGCACATCGACGACTGGGGCGACCCGAGCACCTATCCGCACATGGCCGCGGGCTGGGCGGTCGCCGGCGACACGCCGTTCATGTGGACGAAGCAGGTGGCGTCCAACTTCGGCGGCACCCGCAACGGCGTGATCGTGCGTTGGCCCAAGCGGATCAAGGACAAGGGCGGGCTGCGCGCGCAGTTCACGCACGTCATCGACATCGCACCGACCGTGCTCGAGGCCGCCGGCCTGCCCGAGCCGAAGAGCGTCAACGGCACCGTGCAGGCGCCGATCGAGGGCGTGAGCATGGTCTATTCGTTCGACAACGCGGCGGCGCCGGAGCGCCACACGACGCAGTACTTCGAGATGTTCGGCAACCGCGCGATCTATGCCGATGGCTGGTTCGCCGCCACCGTCCACAAGTTCCCTTGGGCGTCGAAGCCCGTCGGCACGCTGGCGCTGGACAGCTGGCAGCTGTACGACACCCGTAGCGACTTCAGCCTCGCCAACGATCTGGCCGCGAAGGACCCGGCAAGGCTCGAGCAGATGCAGACCCTCTTCATCACCGAGGCGAAGAAGTACCGCGTGCTGCCGATCGACGACCGCAGCATCGAGCGCCTGAATGCGAAGCTCGCCGGCCGGCCGGACCTGATGGCGGGCCGCACCTCGTTGACGCTGTACGACGGCATGAAGGGGATGTCCGAGAACGTCTTCATCAACATCAAGAACCGCTCGCACAGCATCACCGCCGAGGTCGAGATCCCGGCCGCGGGCGCGAACGGTGCGGTGCTGGTCCAGGGCGGCCGTTTCGGGGGCTGGGCGCTGTATTTCGAGAATGGCAAGCCGAGCTACACCTACAACTACCTCGGGAGGCAGAGCTTCACCTTGAGCGCGCAGGCGGCGCCCGCCGCCGGCAAGGCCACCGTGCGCTTCGACTTTGCCTACGACGGCGGCGGACTGGGCAAGGGCGGTGCCGCCACGCTCAGCGTCAACGGCGCCAAGGTGGCGGAGACCCGCATCCCGATGACCCAGGCCATCATGTTCTCGGCCGACGAGACCGCGGACGTCGGCATCGACGACGCCACGCCCGTGGTCGAAAGCGTGGGCCATGGGAAGGCATCGCGCTTCAACGGCAGGATCGACAAGGTGACGGTGGACCTGAGATAGCTGCTGTAGATTGTGGCGATGTCGCTCGCGCCCGGCGCCCGCCTCGGTCCGTACGCCGTCACCGCCAAGCTCGGTGAGGGCGGGATGGGCGAGGTGTACCTCGCGACGGACACCAAGCTCGACCGGCAGGTCGCGATCAAGGTCCTGCCGGAGGCCTTCACGCAGGATCCCGAGCGCCTGGCGCGATTCGAGCGCGAGGCGAAGGTGCTGGCCCAGCTCCACCACCCCCACATCGCCTCGATCTTCGGGCTCGAGGAGAGCGACGGGGTGCGCGGGCTGGTGATGGAGCTGGTCCTCGGTCCGACCCTGGCCGAGCGCTGCGCGAGCGGTCCGCTGCCCTTGGACGAGTGCCTGTCGATCGCCCGCCAGATCGCCGAGGCGCTCGAGGACGCGCACGAGAAAGGGATCGTCCACCGCGACCTGAAGCCGGCGAACGTGAAGCTGACGCCCGAGGGCCAGGTCAAGGTGCTCGATTTCGGGCTGGCCAAGGCGCTCGATCCCGGCGCTGCGTCCACGACGTCGGCTTCTCAGCTGGCCAAGTCGCCGACGCTGACCCACGGCGCGACCCAGATGGGGATGATCCTCGGCACGGCGGCCTACATGGCCCCCGAGCAGGCGGCGGGCAGCGCGGTCGACCGCCGCGCCGACATCTGGTCCTTCGGCGTCGTGCTCTACGAGTTGCTGACCGGCCGGCGTCTGTTCGAGGGCGAGACGGTCTCGCACGTCCTCGCCGGCGTGCTCAAGGACTCGCCCGACTTCTCGGCGCTGCCTGCCGGAACGCCCGAGCGGATCGCGGACCTCCTGCGCCGCTGCCTGCGCAAGAAGCCGCGCGAGCGACTGCAGGCGATCGGCGACGCGCGGATCGTGATCGAGGAGGTCCTGGCCGATCCCGCACGCGGCACGAGCGGCCCGGCGGGTGTCCCGAGCTCGAGGCTCGCCTGGCTCGTGGCCGCGATCGGAGTGGGCGCCGCGTTGACCTGCGCCGCGCTGTGGCTCGGCTCCGGACGAAGTCCCTCGCCCTCGCGCGTGCTCCACGCGGCGCTCGTGGCGCCCGAGGGCATGGCGTTCGGCGACACCTTCGCGCTGTCGCCCGACGGTCGGCGCCTGGTCTTCGACGCCTACGACCGCAAGACTGGCGCGCGCGGCCTGTGGCTGCGCGCGCTCGATCGAGGCGAGGCCACGCGTCTGGCCCCGACCGATGGCGGCGAGATGCCGTTCTGGTCCCCCGACGGCGAGCACATCGGGTTCTTCGCCGAGGGCAAGCTCAAGCGACTCGATCCGCAGGGCGGACCCGCGCAGGTGATCTGCGACGCGCCGACGCCGCGCGGCGGCGCATGGGGACCCGACGGCCGGATCGTGTTCACCGCGTCGTTCCGCACCGGTCTCTCGAGCGTGGCCGCGAGCGGCGGCGCGCCGACGCTGCTGACGACGCTCGACACCTCGCGCAACGAGAAGAGCCATCGCTTCCCGGTCTTCCTGCCCGGCGGCAAGACGATCCTGTTCCTGGCCCAGACGGCGGAGGGCGGAACGCGCAACGACGAGAGCGCGATCGAAGCGCTCGAGATCGCGAGCGGAACGCGGACTCGGCTGATCGCCGCCAACTCCTCGCCGCTCTTCTCACCCGACGGGCGGATCCTGTTCTGGCGCGACGGGACGCTGCTCGCCGTACGGTTCGATCCCCAGCGCCTCGCGCTCGCAGGCGAACCGGCGCCGATCGCCTCGTCGGTCGCCTTCACCCAGAACGAGCAAGCGCTGGCCAGCGTGTCGCAGGAGGGCACGCTGATCTACCGCGAGGGCGCGCGGGGCACGTTGTCGTCTCTGGTCTGGCTCGACCGCGGCGGCAGCGGCGCACAGGTGATTCGCGATCGCGAGCTGATCGATGCCTTCGTGCTCTCGCACGATGGCAAGCGCGTGGCCTTCTCGATCAATAGCGCCGGGCAGGGAGCGACCGATCTGTGGGTCCACGATCTCGCCCGCGGCTCGGCGAGCCGCCTGACCTTCGAGGAAGGGGGCGAGGATTTTCCCGTCTGGTCGCGCGACGATCGGTCCCTGTTCTTCAGCAGCGACCGCAGGAACGACGGCGTGATCTTCCGGCGCTCGGCCGACGGCACCGGCTCAGCCGAAGAGGTCGGGACGACCGCGGCGGGGATCTGGCCGCTCGACGCCTCGCGGGACGGCCGGTGGCTGGTGATCGGGGCGCCGGGCGAGGCCAGCTTCGATCTGTTCCGCTTCGACCTGGCGACGAAGGAGATCGCGCCGCTCGTCGCGACTCCGTTCCTCGACGAGGGCGCGGCCCTCTCGCCCGACGATCGACTGCTGGCCTACGCCTCCGAGCAGTCGGGACGCTTCGAGGTCTACGTCCAGGCGCTGGGCGACAACCGCGGCACCTGGCAGATCTCGAACGGGGGCGGACTGCGCCCACGCTGGCGCGGCGACGGACGCGAGCTGTTCTTCTTCTCGCGGCCCGACCGGGTGATGTCGGTCGAGGTCGAGCCCGGCGATGCCCCGCGCTTCTCGGCGCCGCGCGAGCTGTTCCGCCATCCGATCGAGGGCTTCGACGTCGCACCCGACGGCCAGCGCTTCGTCGGACTGCGCGCGGCCGACGGCGACGTGAGCAAGCCGTTGACCCTGATCGAGAACTGGACCCAGCTGGCTCCGAACTGAGGGCGATGGAATCCCCTGCCCGTTCCCTTGCACCCGGCACGCGGCTCGGCGCCTACGAAGTCCTCGCGCCGCTCGGCGCGGGCGGCATGGGCGAGGTCTATCGCGCCCGCGACACGAAGCTCGGACGGGACATCGCGCTGAAGATCCTGCCCGAGGCCTTCGCGCGCGATCCCGACCGACGGGCCCGCTTCGAGCGGGAAGCTCGGCTGCTGGCCTCGCTCAACCACCCGAACATCGCGCAAATCTTCGGCTTCGAGGACACGACCGAGATCCATGCGCTGGCCATGGAGCTCGTCGAAGGGGCCACGCTCGACGAGCTGATCGCAGGCGGCCTGCCGCTCGACCAGGCGCTGAGCATCGCCCGGCAGATCGCCGACGCGCTCGAGGCCGCGCACGAGGCCGGCATCGTGCACCGCGATCTCAAGCCGGCCAACGTGAAGGTGCGCGGCGACGGCATGGTGAAGGTGCTGGACTTCGGTCTGGCGAAGGGTCCGAGCGAAGCCACAGGCGAGGTCGCGTCGCTCGATTCGCCCACCACGACCTCGGCCGGGATGACACAAGCCGGCAGCATTCTCGGCACCGCAGCGTACATGTCGCCCGAGCAGGCGCGCGGCCGCGCGGTCGACAAGCGCTCGGACATCTGGGCCTTCGGCGTGCTGCTGTTCGAGATGCTGACCGGCAAGCCGTTGTTCACGGGCGAGACGGTGTCGGACACGATCGCCGCGGTCCTCACGCGCGAGCCGGACTATGCTTCCTTGCCGGCCGCGGTGCCGCCACATGTGCGCGCGCTGCTCGCGCGCTGCCTCGAGCGCGATCCGAAGCGCCGGTTGCGCGACATCGGCGACGCCCAGCACGATCTGCAGCCTGGCGCCCCGTCGTCGGTCGAGCCTGCGCCCGGGCGCCGTCTCGGCCGGCTGGCCGTCGTCGGCGGGTTGGTGCTCGTCGCCTCGTTCGTGGGCTTGTGGCAGTTGCGGCAGTCGCCCGGCTCGGAGCGGAGCGCGCCGGACGCTTCCGCACGGTCGATCGCGGTGCTTCCGTTCGTCAACCAGAGCGGGAATCCGGATGACGAGTACTTCTCGGACGGCATGACCGACGAGCTGGCCAGCGCGCTCATGAAGGTGCCGGGGCTGCGCGTCGCCGCTCGCAGCTCGGCGTTCACGTTCAAGGGCAAGAGCGCCGACGCGCGCGAGGTGGGCGCGAAGCTCGACGTCACCACCGTGCTCGAAGGCACCGTGCGTCGCTCGGGCTCGAGGCTCCGCGTGACAGCCCAGCTCGTGAGCACGACGGACGGATTGGTGCGCTGGTCGGAGCGCTACGAACGGGAGGCAGAGGATGTCTTCGCGGTGCAGGACGACATCACCTCGGCCATCGTCGCAGCGCTTCAGCTCAAGCTCGGCGCCGGCTCCTCCGGCGGCAGCCAACCTGGGCGCACCGACGATGCCGAGGCGCACGACCTGTACCTGCGCGGCCGATTCCTGGTGCTCAAGCAGACGGAGGAAGGCCTGAGGAGGAGCCTCGACTATTTCGCCAAGGCGCTCGAGCAGGACCCCGGCTATGCGCCGGCGTATGCAGGCATGTCGCTCGCGCACATGTGGCTCGCCGACGCCTTCTTGCCGCCCCGGGAAGCGGAGCCGCGAGCCAAGGCCGCGGCCCTGCGGGCCATCGAGCTGGACAGCACGAACGCGGAGGCCCACACGTACTTGGGCCTGATCCAGTGGTTCTACGACTGGGAGTTCGCGACCCTGGACGTCGAGTTCCGCCGCGCGCTCGAGCTCAATCCCAACTCCATGGAAGCCCACAATTTCTACGGGCTCGCGCTGTGCGCGATGAACCGCTGGGACGAGGGGCTCGCCGAGACGGACCGCGCGATGGCGCTGGATCCGCTGTCTCCGGTGCCGAGCTGGATGCGGGAGTACTGCCTGGTGGTGTCCCGCCGGTACGACGACGCGATTCAGCAACACAAGAAGACGGCGGAACTCGACCCGAGCTTCTTCTATTTCGAATCGCAGGCCGGGATCGCCTACCGCGAGAAAGGGATGTTCGATCAGGCCCTGGCCGAGTACGAGCGCCTCGAGCGCGCCACGGGTGGCCAGGCCTTCTCGGGCCTGGCCATCACCCATGCTCGAATGGGGAACACCGCCGAAGCCAGAGAGATCCTGAACGAGTACTTGAAGCGTGCCGAGCGGCAATACGTCTCGCCCGACGAGATCGCGCTGATCTACGCCAGCCTCGGCGACAAGGACCAGGCGTTCGCCTGGCTCGACCGGGCCTACGAGGCTCGATCGGCGTTCTTGATCACCGGGATCTTGGGCTCCCCCAACTACGATCCGCTGCGGGCCGACCCGCGCTTCGGCGCGTTGCTGCGGCGGATCGGGCTCGCGGATTACAGCCCCTGACGTTTGTCGACTCGTTTCGTCCTTGGCCGCCGCCCGCGATCCCCGACGCTGGCGGTGGTCGAGCCGGAGATCGGCCAGCTCTACGCGTTCGTGAAACTCCGGCGAAGCCCGGCCGGATGTATGCGAGCCCCGATCAGAAGGCCGAGATCGTCGGCGACCTCGATCCGGGGATGATGCTCTATCCGACCGGCGAGAAGGAGGGCACCTGGTGGAAGGTCTCGGACGAGCTCGGCAACGAGGGCTGCGTGCCGTCGACCCTGTTCCAGCTGGCGAGGTAGCTCCTGCGGAGGGGCGACGAGACGCTATCATGGCGCCCCGTGGCCACCCCGACCCAGGCCACGCCGGCGCGCCGCCGCCGCGCGTGGCTCGACATCGTCGTCTTCGGTCTGGCGGGCGGCGTGCTGACCGCGGTCTTGACGCTGACCGAGTACCGCTTCCTCGTCGTCGAGCACTCCGTCGCGATCTACGGCGCCCTGATCGCCGTGCTGTTCGCGGGGATCGGCATCTGGCTCGGCGTGTCGCTGCGTCGAAAGAGGGCGGACGCGGTCGAGCCGCAAGGGCCGGTTTCGGTCGCATTCTCGCTCGACGAGAGCCGCCGCGAGGCGCTCGGCATCACGGCCCGCGAGCTCGAGATCCTCTCGCACATGGCCGCCGGTCTCAGCAACCAGGAGATCGCCGAGCGGCTGTTCATCAGTGAGAACACGGTCAAGACCCACGCCAGCCGCGTCTTCGGCAAGCTGGGGGCGAAGCGGCGGACCCAGGCCATACAGATCGGCCGGGCCGCGCGGCTGATTCCCTGACGCCACCCGAAAGCGTGATTCTGCGCCCACGGCCGCAAAACCACCCGAAAGGATGACGACGCTCCCCGCGGATCCTCGGTACGCTCGCGGTGCGTGGGCCGGAATCCACGCCAGGAGGTGGCGATCCATGAAGCGCACGGTGCTGCAGTTCGGTTTGATCTCCGGCGGGGTTTCGATCGCCCTGATGCTGGCCACCCTGCCGTCCATCGATGCGGGCCGGCACGGGTTCGCGGATGTCCTGGGCTACACCTCGATCGTGCTGTCGGCGCTCCTGGTGTTCTTCGGGATCCGTTCGTACCGCGAGAAGGCGGGGGCCGGCCGGCTCACGTTCGGACGTGGGCTTGCCGTGGGCCTGCTGATCACGCTGGTCTCGTGCGCGTGCTACGCCGTGGCCTTCGAGATCGTGTATTTCAAGCTGATGCCCCAGTTCGGCGACAAGTTCGCCGCCTGCATGGTCGAGCGGGTCCGGGAGTCGGGCGGCACCCAGGAGCAGATCGACGCGACGACGAAGCAGGCCCGGACGCTCAAGCAGCTCTACGACAGCCCGTTGACGAACGCCCTGCTGACGTTCGGCACCTCGCTCCCGATCGGCCTCCTCGTGACCGGGATCTCCGCCCTGATCCTGCGCAAGCGCGGATCCTAGCTTGCCGATGCTTACCCCCTAAACATATACTGCGGAGATGAAGCTGCCGCCGGAGATCCGCGAGCGCTTCCGGCGTCACGGTCGCGCGGGGGGCCGGACCCGGGCGTCGCGCATGATCCCCGCCGCGCGGACTGCGGTCGCCCGCCGCGCGGCGACGGCACGCTGGATTCGGCAGCGCTTCGGCTCGTCGAGCTTCGTGGAGCTGGGCCTGCCCGGAGCCGAGCTGGTCGATGCCGGGCTGCTCGAGCTCGCCGACGGCAAGGTCACCCTCGGGAGCTTGCTCGTGTCCCTCGCCGCACCTCGCCTCCGCCGGGAGGGGGTCCCGCTGGGGACCGTGCACGAGGATCCGGAGGAGCGCCTCTACGCCCTGCTCGCGCGCAGCGCGGGCGAGCTGGCGCACGCGCGCTACGGCGCCTACCTGCGCCAGCTGTCGTCCTTCGCCGACGCCTGTCGCACGGCGCGGCTCGAGCGCGAGCCCCGTGCGTCGTAGCCTGACTCGCGAGCGTCTGCAGGCGCTCATGCAGGAGCTGGCGCGCACGGCTCCCGGCCGTGGCCGTTACCGCGTGTTCCTCGTCGGCGGCGCAAGTGCGCTGCATGCGGGCTTTCGGGACTCCACGATCGACGCCGATCTGTATTCCGACGACGAGGCGGTGTTCCGCGACGTGCAGGGAATCAAGGAGCGACTGCAGCTCAACATCGAGTTCGCGCGACCCGAGAGCTTCGTCCCCGCGCTCGCCGGGAGCGAGGAGCGGCATGTCTTCATCGAGACCATCGGCAAGGTGAGCTTCTATCATTACGATCCGTACGCGCAGCTGCTCGCCAAGGTCGTGCGCGGTTTTCACCGGGACGTGCAAGACGCCCGGGCATTCCTCGACAGTGGAATGGTGGACGCCGAGCGATTCCGCTCGCTCGTGAGCGCGATCCCGGATGCGGCCTACGCCCGGTACCCGACACTGTCCCGGGGGGCCGTCCGCGCGGCGGTCGAGGCCTTCCTGTGAGCGGTTGGACCGTGTACATCCTGCGCTGTCGCGACGGCACGCTGTACACCGGAATCGCCGTCGATCTGCAGCGCCGGCTCGCCGCGCACGCGCGCGGCGCGGCCGCAAAGTACACGCGCGGTCGTCTTCCCGTCGTGCTGGCCTATCAGGAGCACCAGCCGGACCGCGCGAGCGCCCTCAGGCGCGAGGCGGCGCTGCGCCGGCTGGGTCGGCTGGGGAAGCTGGCCCTCCTGGGCCGCCTTGCGCCATCACCGCCGCCTTACTAGACTCCGACGCTGACCCACCCCCCAACAGGAACGGAGGCTTTCATGAAGTGCAGACTCCTGACCGTCGCCATCGTGGCGCTGCTCGCGACCGGTGCGGCCACCGCGGGCTCGGCAGAACTGTCGTTCAACGACAACAGCTTCGACGCCTGGCTCATGTTCGGCTCCGGGAAGGATGAAGACGCGCAGTTCCAGTTCGGCGGACGCTATCTGTATTCCGACAGCGACGAGGACGATGCGAGCTTGCCGGCCGTCGTCGCCGGGTTCGCGAGCCAGCCTGCGAGCAACAAGGAAATGCGGTTCTTCCTCGGTGCCCAGGCCTTCCTCGGCAAAGCGCAGGAGCAGGACATCGAAGGCGTGGGCGTCGGTGGCGACCTGACCTGGACACCCGAGTCCTGGAAGGGCGTGTTCGTCGGCGCGCGGCTGTACTACGCGCCGAGCGTGTTCTGCTTCGGCGACACCGATAGCGTGTTCGAATGGGCCGGCCGGGCGGGCTACGAGATCAACCCGAAGATTCGGGCGTTCCTCGAGTACTCGAAGCTCAGCGCCGACCTCGACTCCTCGCAGACCGTGGGCCAGGTCGACATCGAGGACGGCCTGACCATCGGCATCGGCGTGCGCTTCTGAAGCCCGAGATCTGGACCAGCGGCGTCGCCGAGCTCGCAGGCGCGGCGGTAGAATCGCCGTTCCACGCACGGAGAGCCGATGGAACGACTGCAGTCCCTCCCGCGCAGCTCTGTCGGTAAGAAGATCCTCATGGCCGCGACGGGGATCGTGCTCGTCGGGTTCGTCGTCGTGCACATGGCGGGGAATCTCAAGGCCTACCTCGGCCGCGAGCACTTCAACGAGTACGCCCGTTTCCTGCGCACCGTCGGCTCGCCCGCGCTGCCTCAAGGGAGCGTGCTGTGGATCGCGCGGATCGTCCTCCTCGCCTGCGTCGGCATTCACATCTGGGCCGCCGTCTCGCTGACGCGAACGAGCTGGGCGGCGCGGCCGGGGAAATACGCGAAAGGGAACGACCTGGCCTTCAGCTACGCCTCGAGCACCATGCGCTGGGGCGGCGTGATCCTGGCGGCCTTCGTCGTGTTCCACCTGCTGCACCTGACGACGGGCAACGTGCATCCCGACTTCCACCCCGACGACCCATACGGCAACCTCGTCGTCGGCTTCTCGAGTCTCCCGGTCGCGCTGGCCTACATCCTCGCCATGGCGGCACTGGGCTTCCACCTGTATCACGGCGTGTGGAGCGGCACGCAGACGCTCGCGATCACGAACGCCCGCTTCGAGCGCTGGCGGCGCCCGGCGGCACTCGTGCTCGCGCTCGTCGTCGTCGTGGGCAACGTCTCGTTCCCGCTGGCGGTCCTCGCCGGCGTGATCCGCTAGGGGGAGCAGGCGATGAACCTCGACGCCAAGATCCCCTCGGGCGCGGTCCAGGACAAATGGGACAAGCACCGCTTCGAGATGAAGCTCGTCAACCCGGCCAACAAGCGCAAGTACCGGGTGATCGTCGTCGGCACCGGGCTCGCCGGCGCCTCGGCCTCGGCGACGCTCGGCGAGCTCGGCTACCGGGTCGAGACGTTCACGTTCCACGACAGTCCGCGGCGCGCGCACTCGATCGCGGCGCAGGGCGGGATCAACGCGGCCAAGAACTACCAGAACGACGGGGACTCGATCTGGCGGCTGTTCTACGACACGGTCAAGGGTGGCGACTTCCGCGCTCGCGAGGCGAACGTCTACCGCCTGGCGCAGGTCAGCGTCGACATCATCGATCAGTGCGTCGCGCAAGGGGTGCCGTTCGCCCGGGAGTACGGCGGCACGCTGGCCAACCGGTCGTTCGGCGGCGCCCAGGTCTCGCGGACCTTCTACGCGCGAGGCCAGACCGGCCAGCAGCTGCTGCTCGGGGCCTACCAGGCGCTGGCGCGGCAGGAGGCCGCGGGCACGGTTACCTTGCACGCCCGCGAGGAGATGCTCGACCTGATCGTCATCGACGGGCGGGCCCGCGGGATCGTTTCCCGCAACCTCGTGACGGGGAAGATCTGCAGCCACGTGGCCGACGACGTCGTCCTGGCGACCGGGGGCTACGGCAACGTGTTCTTCCTGTCGACGAACGCCAAGGGTTGCAACGTGACCGCGATCTGGCGCGCGCACCGGCGCGGGGCGCTGTTCGCCAACCCCTGTTTCACGCAGATCCACCCGACCTGCATCCCGCAATCCGGCGAGTGGCAGTCCAAGCTGACCCTGATGTCCGAGTCGCTGCGCAACGACGGCCGCATCTGGGTCCCCAAGACCGAGGGCGACACGCGCCCGCCGGCGCAGATCCCGGAAGCGGAGCGCGACTACTACCTCGAGCGGATCTACCCGTCGTTCGGCAACCTCTCCCCGCGCGACATCGCCTCGCGGCGGGCCAAGGAGGCGGTGGACCAGGGACGCGGCGTCGGTCCGCTGAAGAACGGAGTGTACCTCGACTTCGCGGACGCCATCGGCCGGCTCGGCCAGAGCGTCGTCGCCGAGCGCTACGGCAACCTGTTCGAGATGTACGAGCGCATCACTGGCGAGAACCCCTACGAGACGCCGATGCGCATCTACCCCGCCCCGCACTACACGATGGGCGGCCTGTGGGTCGACTACAACCTGATGTCGACGATTCCCGGGCTGCACGTGATCGGCGAGGCGAACTTCTCCGACCACGGCGCGAATCGGCTCGGCGCGTCGGCGCTGATGCAGGGTCTGGCGGACGGCTACTTCGTCCTGCCCTACACGATCGGCGACTACCTGGCCCAGGCCAAGCTGGACAAGATCGATCCGGACCACCCCGCGTGCCGGGCCGTCGAGCAGGAGGCCTCCGGACGGATGGCCAAGCTGCTGGGCGCCAAAGGGCGACGGACCGTCGACTCGTTCCACCGCGAGCTGGGCCGGATCCTGTGGGAGAAGTGCGGGATGGCCCGCAACGCGACCGGCTTGCGCGAGGCACTGGGCCAGATCGCGGCCCTGGGCCAGGAGTACCACGCGGACGTTAAGGTGGTCGGCGAGGGCGAGGACGTGAATCAGTCGCTCGAGCGCGCCGGTCGGGTCGCCGACTTCTTCGAGCTCGCCGAGCTGATGTGCCGCGACGCGCAGGTCCGCGACGAGTCGTGCGGCGGCCACTTCCGCGAAGAGCACCAGACGCCGGACGGTGAGGCCAAGCGCGACGACGAGCGCTTCTGCCACGTCGCCGCCTGGGAGTGGAAGGGCCCGGGAGCCGAGCCGCTGCGCCACGTCGAAGCGCTCGAGTTCGAGAACGTGCACCTGACGCAGAGGAGCTACAAGTAATGAACCTGATCCTGCACGTGTGGCGTCAGGTCGGGCCGCGTGCGCCCGGGAAGTTCGAGCGCTTCGAGGCCCGAGACATCTCCGACCACGCCTCGTTCCTCGAGATGCTCGACATCGTGAACGAGCGCCTGGAGGAGAAGGGCGAGCGCCCGATCGCCTTCGAGCACGACTGCCGCGAGGGGATCTGCGGGGCGTGCGGGGTCGTGATCGACGGCTCGCCGCACGGTCCGCACCGGGCGACGACGACCTGCCAGCTGCACATGCGCTCGTTCCGCGACGGCGCCGAGCTGTGGATCGAGCCCTGGCGCGCGACGGCGTTTCCGGTGCTCAAGGACCTGATCGTCGACCGCTCGGCGTTCGACCGGATCATGCAGGCCGGCGGCTACGTCTCGGTCAACACCGGGAACGCTCCCGACGGGAACGACATCCCGATCGGCAAGGACGTCGCGGCCAAGGCCATGGACGCCGCCCAGTGCATCGGCTGCGGGGCGTGCGTCGCGGCCTGCCCGAACGCCTCGGCGATGCTGTTCGTCTCGGCCAAGGTCTCGCACCTCGGGCTCTTGCCCCAAGGGCAGCCCGAGCGCTACGACCGGGTCCAGGCGATGGTCGCGCGGATGGACCAGGAGGGGTTCGGCTCCTGCACGAACCACGGCGCCTGTCAGAACGCGTGCCCCAAGGAGATCGGCGTCGAGTTCATCGCGATGCTCAATCGCGACCTCCGGAAGTCGATCCTGTCGCCCCCGCCGAGACCGAAGCCGTCGAGCGCCGCGGGGCCGTGAGCGCCTCGACGCCGGCCAGCAGCCGATCGACCTCCTCCGCGGTCGTGTAACAGGCACATCCCGCCCGCACGACGCCCTCGGCTGCGAGGCCGAGCCGCTCGAGGACGGTCGTCGCGTAGAAGTCGCCGTTCGAGACGAAGACACCCGACGCGGCGAGCGCACAGGCGACCTCGTCGGACGTGTGGCCGGCGACGGTGAAGGCGACCGTCGGGGTGCGGGGGCGCGTCGGGGGCGGTCCGTAGAGCGTGACGCCCGGGATCGAGCCGAGGCCGCTCCACAGTCGCTCGACCAGCGCCTGCCCGCGCGCGTGCAGCTCGACGAACGCGCGCTCGAGTCGGCTGCGCCGCGACACGCCGGCGATCGCCGCGAGCGAGGCCAGGAAATCGATCGCCGCGGCCGTGCCCACGATGCCCTCGTGATTCTGCGTGCCCGTCTCGACCCGCTCGGGCGCATGATCGGGGGCCGGGCGGAGCCGCGGCAGGTCCAGCGCTTCGAGCAGCTCGTGGCGACCGTACAGGACGCCCTCGTGCGGGCCGTAGAACTTGTAGGCCGAGCACGCCAGGAAATCGCAGCCCAGCTGACGCACGTCGACCAGGGCGTGCGGGGCGTAGTGCACGGCATCGACGAACACGCGCGCGCCCACGGCGCGAGCCAACGCGGCGGCGCGGGCCACGTCGCTGATCGTGCCCAGCGCGTTCGAGGCCGCGCCGATGGCCAGCAGCCGTGTGCGCGGGCCGATCGCGCGCTCGAGGGAAGCCCAGTCGAGCTCGCCCGATTCGACCTGCAGCGCCGCCGCCCGCACGGTGATCCCGCGCTCCTGCTCGAGCGCGCGCCACGGGTCCACGTTCGCGTGGTGGTCGAGCTCGGTCACGACGACCTCGTCGCCCTGGCCCCACCACCGTCCGAGCGCCCGTCCGAGGTGGAACGTCAACGTCGTCATGTTCGCCCCGAAGGCGATCTCGCTCGGCTCGGCGTGGAGGAAGTCGGCCACGGAGCACCGCGCGTCGAGCAGCGCCTGGTCCGTCTCCTGGCTCGTCGGGAAGCGCCAGTGCGTGTTGGCGTTGTGCTGCAGCAGATAGTCGCTCATCGCCTCGACGACGGCGCGCGGCACCTGCGTGCCGCCCGGACCGTCGAAGTGGGCCACGGGCTGGCCGCCCTGGACGCGCGCGAGGGCGGGAAACTGCGCACGAATGGCATCGGTCGTCGCGACGCTCATGGGGAACGGCCTCCGGGCGTCATCTTACTACCCGGACCGCCCGGCTCGGGGTATCGTGGAGCAGCAGCGACCGACGGGAGGTGGCTCATGGACCACGACGAGCAGGCCCGGCTGGCGGCGCTCCGCAACTACCGCATCCTGGACACCGAGCCCGAGCGGGCCTTCGACGATCTGGCCCTGCTGGCGTCCCAGGTCTGCGGCACGCCGATCGCGCTGATCAGCCTCATCGACGCCGAGCGGCAGTGGTTCAAGGCGCGAGTCGGGGTCGACGCGCACGAGACCTCGCGCGACGTGGCGTTCTGCGCCCACGCGATCCGACAGACGGAGCTGTTCATCGTCCCGGACGCGCTCGAGGACGAGCGGTTCCGCGACAACCCGCTCGTCGTGTCCGCTCCGCACATCCGGTTCTACACGGGCGCGCCGCTGATCACCGCCGACGGCCACGCGCTCGGGACACTGTGCGTCGTCGATCGCAAGCCGCGCACGCTCGACGCCCAGCAGCTCGAGGCTCTCGAGGCGCTGCGCCGCCAGGTCGTGGCGCAGCTCGAGCTGCGGCGCAACCTCCTCGAGCTCGAGAGCGCGCTGGTCGAGCGCGATCGCGCGGAGCAGGAGCGCGAGCGCCTGATCGAGGAGCTGCAGGCGGCGCTCGACGGGGTCAAGAAGCTGAGCGCGCTGCTCCCGCTCTCGACCGCATGTCAGCTCAACGTCGTGATCCCGGCCGAGGCCGCGGCGATCTCGACCGTGGCGGAAGGCGTGATGCAGATCGTGAGCGAGAAGCACCTCGTCGAAGGACACGCGGTCGACGTCGAGATCGCGCTGCGCGAGGCGCTGGCCAACGCGATCAAGCACGGCTGCAAGAACGACCCGGCCAAGCAGGTCCAGTGCTGCGTGGCGATCGAGGACGACGGCGAGCTGCTGATCGTGGTGCGCGATCCCGGACCGGGCTTCGACGTGTCCGCAGTGCCCGATCCGCTGGTGGGCTCCGGGCTGACCAAGACCAGCGGCCGCGGCGTGTTCCTGATCAACCAGTTCATGGACGAGGTCCGGTACGAGGACCAGGGTCGCGAGGTGCGCATGCGCAAGCTCGGCAACCGGTCGCGGAGCGAGGCGAGCCGGGGGGCGTAGCTGCGCTCGCCGAAGTGCACGAGCTCCGACTTCAAGATGGACGGCGCGAAGGCCACCTGGAAAGTGACGTGCGCGGGTCCGCCGGCCATGACGGGCGGGCCTGCCGATGGAGATTCCCGCGCAGAAGGTCAAGAAGTGCGTGGGGAAGGAATGGACGGAGCCACCGGGCGCCGCGGACGAGCGGCAGGGGAGATCACCCGCGGCGCAGACACGTTCTCGGGCGTGATCAAGCTCACGTCGACCGAAGCGAGCATGACGATCAAGCTCGACGGCAGCCGGCTCGAGGAGTGCGATGTTCCGGGGAGCGCTCGATGATCCCACGCGCTTTCGCGACGTGCCTCGCCGTCGCCCTCTGCGGGGCGGCGGCGGGCGCGCCGCCTGCGGATCCCTGGGCCATGGTCCCTGCCCTTCCTACCGGCTGCTACGCGGAACAGGACGGCTTCACCGACAAGATCTACGCCGCCAAGGAGGCCGTGACCCTCGCGAAGACCGAGCAGGATCAGATCAACAGCGAGCTCAAGGACAAGATCCAATCCATCGACCCGATGGAGCTGGTGAGTCGCCAGCAGCAGTTCATGATGGAGCATCCCGAAGAAGCGATGAAGCTGATGCAGCAGAATCAGCAGCTGTCGGAGCAGATCACCGACATCCGGCTCCAGAACGCGGAGCGCCGCAAGGCGCTGCACCAGGAGCTCCAGGATCTCCAGACGCGCTACCAGGCCGCGCTCGACAAGGAGCTCGTCCCGATCGCAGCGAAGTTCGCGGATCTGGACGTGCGGGCGCAGAAGGACCTCGTCGCCGTCGGCGAGACGTGGCAGTACGCTCCGTGGGCGGTTGCCGAGTACAACGCGCTGGTGTCGCAGGAGAGCGCGGCCTACGAGCGTGTCTGTTCCGCGTGGTGGCCCGCATCGGGTTCGTTCCACGATTGGCTGAAGCGCGAGCGCGAGGTCATCGCGGGCGAGGTACCCCGGGAGGAAGAGGTGGACCTGCTCGGCGTCGGTTTCATGGTTCAGCTGGTGGGAACGCCGACGCGGTCCTACAAGTCCACGGCGGCGCTGCATGCGATCCAGGAGTACCTGCAGCGGGCTGGCGAGGTGTTCGCGAAGCGCCGCCCGAGGTCCCGTGCGCCCTTGGAGCCCTGAAAGCCCGACTCAGCCGCGCGGCGAGCGCTCGAGGACCAGCTCCGCCTTCTGCTGAAACAGCGTAAACCTCGGCGACGGAACAGCCGAGTCGTCGAATTCGATGAGGATCCCGGCCGGAACGTAGACGAAGGTGCGCCGACCGATCGCGCTCAGCGGGAACGCGTCCTGCCCGGCTGCCTGGGCGACGAGCCCGCTGCCCTCGGCGCGGACGTCGATGATGAGCGCCTGTCCGAGCGCGAATTGGCCGACGTAGCGACGCAGCGCGCTGTCCGGCAGCTCCACGACTACGAACGACGGGACCTCGGTGGGCGAACCGTACAGGATCTGCCACATGCTGCGAAACACTCGATTCTGCGGGTAGTTGTAGCCGTTGATCGTGATGGCTACCGCGATATCGTCCTGGGGCATGTAGCCTAGGAGGGATGCGAATGCCCCGATGCCACCGTCATGCGCAAAGCCGTGCTTCTCCGGCGTCGCGAGATCGTACGGACCAAGGCCCTTTCCGCCGCGTCCCAGGCCTTCCGCGAAGGGCGTCGTCATCTCACGAAGACTCGCCGAGCTGATCAATCGACCGGAAAACAGGGCCGACACGAAGTGCGTGAGGTCGTCCGTCGTCGAGACGATGCCGCCCGCACCGCCGGCGAGGCGAATGTCGTCATCCGGTTGCACCGCCCACTTCCCGTCTTCGAAATAGAAGGCCCGCGCCTCGTTGCGCTCCGGTTGCACGACCCCACCGAAGTGGGTTCGGCGCAGTCCGATTCGTCGCACGATGCGCTCGTCCAGGGCGATGCCGTACTCCTGCCCGCCCACGTCTTCGACGATGAATCCGAGCAACGTGAAGTTCGTATTGCTGTACTCGCGCTTGGCGCCGGGCGCGAAGCGGCTCGGGAGCTCCTCGATTCTCGACACCATGCTCTCGCGTATCGGTGCCACGTCCGCCTTCCATCCCGGGACATAGTCCGGCAAACCGGTCGTGTGCCCCAACAGATGGGCGATGGTGATCTGGTCCGCGTTCACGACGTGCGGGAAGAACCGCGACAGCTGGGTGTCCAGCGAGAGCTTCCCCTCGTCGATGAGCTGGTAGATCATCACCGCCGTGAAGGCCTTGGCGATCGACCCGATGCGGAATTTCGTGTCGCTGTTCGTGCGCACGATTCCGTCTGGTCCATCGAGCGAATGACCCAGGGTGCGCTGATAGATCACGTGGTCGTGCTGTCGCACGGTGACCGACCCCATGATCCGGTCGTTCGCCTCCAGAACATCGAAGAACCGATCCATCTTCACGATGTCCAGACGCGCTGGACCCGAGCACCCCACTGGCGCGATCACGCCGAGGGCGAAGCACAGCGACAGCGTGATGACGAGTCTCGGTCGCATGGACATGTCGAACTCCGAAGGAAGAAGACGTGTTGTCATCCGGAATCGCGGCCGCGCGGGCGTCCACGTCGCAGCGGTGCGCGTGTCAGCGCGGCGAACGCCGGTGTATCCTGATGCTCGAACCGTCCAATGTCTCCCAGTACGCGCGCAATCGCTTCTGGACCGCCGCCGGCGCGCAACGCCGCATGAGCGGCGGACATCGCGAGCTCACCGAGTAGGCCGCAGTGGTAGAGGTGCGAGAGGAACGCGCTCGCGCTCCAGGTCGCGTGCACGACGTCGCTCAGATCCGGTGTCAGCAATGCGTTCACGTGCTGGGCAGAATCGGCGGCGATGTTGACCCAGTGCCCGGCCCAGCGAGACCGTACGACCGGAGCCTGGTGATTCAGCACCACCGTCGCGCCTGGCAGCTCCACCGGCTCGTACGCGAGAATCGCGACGCGCACCCCACGAGCAATCGCCTGGGCGATCGCCGATTGCAGCTCGGCGAGCGGCTTCGGAAAGACGTCGACCAGCACGACTTGGCGAGCATCTGCGAGGATGGTGCGACAGCGCTCGAACACCTGGGTCGGCGTCTTCAACTGGTAGACGCGGTCATCGGAGGAGTCGGTAAGGACTTTGCTCAGCGTCTCGGCAGCCTCGGTGCGATGACGCATGAACGTCGCTTCGAGACCGCTGAGCAGCTCTCGAGGCGACACGGCGCGGCACAGTCGCGATTCGGATTCCTCCACCATGATCGCCCCTCGCGCCTCGAGGGTCTCGATGGCCTTGTACGTGTTGGCCGCCGTGCGCCCGATTGCCTGTGCGACGCGGTACCCGGTTGCGGGCGACTCGCGCAGCAGAAACACGTAGACGTCCGCCTCGAGCTCGGAAAAGCCGAGCGCGACCAGATGCTCGACGCCTGCCGATGACCTGTGCTTCATATTATTGTTTCGAGAGAATACTAGCTCGTACGGACCGTGTCAACGTCCTTGAAGGGGGCATCGGCAAAACCTGGACGGTGCCGATCCCGGCGCGTGCTACTGGAGCTCGACGCCGGTCTTGGTGCGTGCGCCGTAGAGCGGGGTGTCGCCGGTCAGAATCGGCTCCACTCCGGCGCGGGCAGGACCCGCACGGTCGTCTCGGCCTTGTCATGGCCGACGGTCAGCGTGACCTTGTACTCGCCGGCGGGGACGAACAGCTTCTGTCCCGCCTCCGCTTGGTCGGGCCCCGGGAAGACGTGCTTCTCGTCGGCCGCGAGGTCCCAAACCACGCGGTTGACTCCCCGGCGGGTCAGCCCTTCGAGTTTCCGCAGCTCGACGTCGTTCGCGTCGGAAATGGCCAACGAAAACGGAGCGCCGGCACCATCGCGAACCCAGAAGTGGATCGCCGTGCCGAGGGGCGGGTTCTTGGCCCGAAAGAGCCCGCTGCCCGCGCCGTATTCGCGCGGCGCGAGCTGGCGCGGCCGGCCGGGCTGCGGGTCGAGCAGCGCGATGGGCCGGCTGAGCACCGCGGGCGTGAGCTGCGCCAGGAACGACGCGTCGTCCAGGATCCAGATGCTGCGCCCGTGCGTGGCGACGACTAGGTCGCGCTCGCGCGGATGGACGACCAGGTCGTCGACCGGGGCGGGAGGGAGTGACTCGCCGTTCAGGCGCACCCAGCGTCGGCCGCGGTCGAGCGTCACGTAGCAGCCGAACTCCGTCCCGGCGTAGAGCACGTCGGGGCTCGCCGGGTCCTCGCGCACGACCTTCACCGGCTCCATCGGCGGCAGGTCCCCCGTGATCTCCTTCCAGCTCCGGCCGAGATCGCGGGTCATCAGCACGAGCGCACGGAACACGTCGCTGCGGTGGCCGTCCACGACGGCATAGGCCGTCTCGGCCTCGTGGGCCGAGGCCGCGAGCGAGGAGACGTAGAGGCCGCCGACCTCCCGGGGCGTGACCGCAGCCCAACCCCCTCCCTCGTCGCGCGTGACGTGGATCCGCCCGTCGTCCGTCCCGACCCACAGCCAGCCCTGCCGCAGAGGCGACTCGGCGAGCGCCACGACCGTGCCGTACGTCTCGGCGTTCGAGCCCACGGCGTCGATCTTGCCCGGCTCGGCGCGCGAAAGGTCGGGGCTGATCGCGAACCAGTAGTCACCGCGCGCGGTCAGCTTGAATACCTGATTGCCGGCGTGGTACAGAACCGATGGATCGTGCCGGGAGACGAGGAACGGCGCGTTCCAGTTGAAACGCACCCGCTCCTGGCCCTCGCGCGGCGAGGGCTTGATCAGCTTGCGCAGCTTCGTGTCGAGCCGCGAGCGCGCGAGGAACCCGCCCTGGGAAGTGGTGTACACCAGATCGGGATCGGTCGGATCGAACGCCACCGTGAAGCCGTCGCCGCCTCCGATCGTCTCCCAGTCCTTGCTCAGGATGCCGTCCTTACCTTCGTCCTCCGTGACGTAGAGCGTCTCCGATGGCCCGATCCACGATCCGTTGTCCTGCAGCCCGCCGGCAACGCGGTAGGGATCGCTCATGTCGACAGCAACGCGGTAGAACTGACCCGCGGCGACGTTGTTCAGGTGCGCCCAGGTCTTCGACCGGTCGTGCGAGACGTAGACTCCGCCGTCGTTGCCGGCAAGGATCTCCGCCGGCTCGGCGGGGTTCACGGCCAGCGCGTGGAAGTCGACGTGGACGTCGGGACTCCCCGAGCGGCGGAACGTGCGCCCGCCATCGTCCGAGATCGCCAGGTCCCAGCCCGGCAGGTAGACCCGCTTCGGATCGCGTGGATCGACGGCGACCCGGGAGAAATAGAACGGCCGGAAGCTGAGATCGCTCACGCGCTCCCACGTCGCGCCGCGATCGGAGCTGCGGAACAGGCCTCCGCTCGGCGAGCGGTTGTCGAACGGCTCGCGGCCGGCGCCGCCCCAGTCGCTCTCCACCGTGGCGAACACGACCTCGGGATCGGCCGCGAAGACCACGAGGCCGATGCGGCCCGTGCGCGGAGGAAGGCCCTGCGACAGCTCGCTCCAGGTCTTGCCGCCGTCGTCCGAGCGGAAGATGCCTCCGGCTTCCGAATTGCCGCGGAAGCTCCACGGCGTGCGTCGTCGCGCGTAGAGCGCGGCATAGACCGTGTCGGGGTGGGACGGGTCGAGCACGACGTCGCAGGCGCCGGTCTCCGCGTCGACTTTCAACACGTGCCGCCAGGTCTTGCCGCCGTCGGTCGTCTTGTACACGCCGCGCTCGGGGTTCGCACCCCACAGGTGGCCGAGTGCCGCCACGTAGGCCACGTCCGGCTCACGCGGATCGACCGCAAGTGCCGGGATGTCGTGCGTTTCCTCGAGGCCGAGATGCGCGAAGGTCGCGCCGCCGTCGGTCGAGCGCCAGACGCCGTTGCCCCAGGACGACGAGTTGCGGCCGTTGCCTTCGCCGGTGCCGACCCAGACGATCCGCCCCCGGCCCCGCTCGGCACGCTCGGCCGCCGGGGGTGCCGGCTCGGGCCCCGTCTCCCACCCGCGCCAGTCGGCCGGCGCGTCGGCCACCGCGATCGAGCCGATCGATTGCGTGCCGTAGCGGTCGAACACGGGCTGGAAGGTCACACCCAGATTGTCGGTCTTGAACACGCCGCCCGTTGCATAGGCGACGTAGAAGCTCGTGCGGCTACCGGGGACGAACGCCAGGGCCGAGACACGGCCGCCCATGTTCGCGGGGCCGATGCTCCGGAAGGACACGCCCGCGAGGTCCTCGGCGGAGAGGAGGCGCTCGGCAGGCATGGGCTTGGCGGCGAGAACGGTGCTGGCGAGCAACGCGAACAGAGCGACTCGATATGCGTGAGACACGGGCTCCTCCTGCGAATGGCCTCCGCGGCGCGGGCCCAGGTTATCAAGGTCCGCTCGTGCCGCTCGCGGATCGTTTCCGGCGTGCTAGTCCCGAGCCTCTACCTGCCTTGGCACGCCGGGACACGTTCCTGGCACACCGAGGCTCTCGGACCTCCCCCCAATTCGGGGTCAATCCCTACCCGTACGCCTGGAATCGGCGTCGGGAGGAGCGCGATGCGCACACTCGAGTCGTCGCTTTCGCGTGGGATCGTCACCTGCTTGCTCGGCCCGCTCGCGGACGGGGTCCGCAAGATCGATCCGGAGGTCGAGACGGTCGTCCACCTTGCAGCCGAATCTCGACGGTCCGGCCTCGCAGAGCCACCCGTATAATCTCCGTCCGATCGTGCCGGTGGTAACCAGCGCCCGCGGCCGAAGTCCGGTGCGGACGGGCACAGGAGGATGTCATGACTCGATCTTCGGATCAGTTCCCGACCGATGCCGCAGGTCTACCCCAGGCACGCTCGTCGGAGCCGTTCGAGCTCGGCGATGGGGACCAGTTCGACCTCCGCATCGCGCCGGTGGCCAAGCAACTCGGCGATGCGACGGTGCGGATGCTGGCCTACAACGGCTCGATCCCTGGCCCGACGCTTCGCGTGCGGCAGGGGGCGAAGCTGGTAGTCAACGTCGTCAACGAAGGAGACCTCGAGGCCACGGTGCATTGGCACGGGTTGCGGCTGGAGAACCGCTACGACGGGACGGCCGAGACGCAACGGCCGATCCCGGTCGGCGGCAGCTTCACCTACCGCATCGAATTCCCGGACCCTGGCGTCTACTGGTACCACCCGCACATCCGCGAGGACTACGGCCAGGAGATGGGCCTGTACGGCAACATCGTGGTCGTCCCCTCATCGCCCGACTACTGGCCGCCGGTCCACCGCGAGCTCATGCTCACGCTCGACGACATCCTGCTGGAGGATGGAAAGGTCGCACCATTCAGCCGGTGGGAGACGACGCACACGGCGATGGGCCGGTTCGGCAACGTCTTCCTGGTGAACGGCGAGCCCGCGCTCTCGCTCACGGCGCGGCAGGGCGAGGTCGTGCGCTTCTACCTGACCAACACCGCGAACACGCGCGTCTTCCACGTCGGCGTGCGCGGAGCGCGGATGAAGCTCGTCGGCAGCGACAGCGGCCATTACGAGCGGGAGGAGCTCGTCGAGCGCGTGCTGATCGCGCCCTCGGAGCGGGTCGTGGTCGACGTGTTGTTCGACGAGCCAGGCCAGCTGGCGCTCGAGCACCACACACCCGAGCGGACCTATCCGCTGGCCACGATCACGGTGGGCGAGGAGCGGGCGGAGCCGTCCCTGGCACCGCAGTTCAGAAGCCTCCGCACCAACTCGGACATGGTGGCCGAGCGCAAGAGCGTCGCTCGACACCTGGAAGCCGAGCCGGACAAGACGCTGGCCCTGGTCGCCGAGATGGACATGGACGAGCCGGAGCTGCCGGCCGGAGCGACGGTCGTGTACGTCTGTCCCATGGACCCGGAAGTGATCCGCGACGAGCCAGGCCGGTGTCCGAAATGCGGCATGAAATTGGTGGCCAAAAAGGCGGCAACGATCGCGTACGCGTGCCCGATGCATCCCGAGGTCAGGAGCCAAGAGCAGGGCCGCTGCCCCGAGTGCGGCATGAAGCTGGTGCCAGCGCACCTGGTGCCCGAGCCTGAGCACGACGAGCACCAGCACGGGCACCCTCACGGCGAGCACGACGAGCATCCACACCACGCCAGCGAAGAGCATGCGCACGAGCCAGGCGGCATCGAGTGGGAAGACGACATGGTCGAGGTGAACCGCATGACCACCGCGGCCAACATGCGCTGGAAGCTGATCGACCGAGCGACGGGCGCCGAGGGCGCAGCGATCGACTGGCGTTTCCGCGTCGGCGACCGCGTGAAGATCCGGTTGGTCAACGAGATGGATTCGGATCATCCGATGCACCACCCGTTCCATATCCATGGGGCGGGTCGCTTCCTGATCCTGGCTCGCGACGGCGTCGTCGAGCCCAACCTGGTCTGGAAGGACACGGTCCTCGTGCCAACCGGTCAGACGGTCGACATCCTTTTCGATGTCACCAACCCCGGCTTGTGGATGGCGCATTGCCACATCGCCGAGCACCACGAGAGCGGCATGATGTTCCACTTTCATGTCGAGCCGTAGGCATGGCCACCGAACCTATCGCGGTCGCTCCGCGGCGCATGGGCCGCTCGTGGGAAGAGCGGCCAGTGCCTCCAGGCGCGCGGCGGCGGCCTCGGCGCCGGACTGGCGCAGACGGGCCGCGGCGTCGGTGAGACGGTCGGCATCGAAGACCGCGCCGGCACGGGCCTGACTCTCGAGATCGTCGATCGTGGCGCTGACCGCCGCGGCGCTGAAGGGCACGGAGTCGTCCGATACGGCATAGAGCGCGGCCAACCTGCCGAGCGCCCGATCGAGGGACTCGCGACTCAACCACAGGCCACGCACCATGACTCCGCGGTTCGCCTTGAGCGCGGCCGCGCCCTTCAGGGGATTGGCGTCGAGCAGCACGACGTCTGCGCGCATGCCCCGCGCGATGCGTCCGAACTCGCGCTCCCGGCGCATGGCTGCAGCTGGCTCGACGGTGGCGGCGGCGAGAGCCTCGGCGGGCGTCAGTCCCGCGTCTTGCAACCGCTGCACCTCCTCGACCAGCGTGAAGCCCATGATCATGAAGGGATAGCCGCCGGTGTCGGTGCCGGCGAGGAAGCGGGCGTGTCGTCCCGCGAGCTTGCGCGTGATATCGGCCATGATCGGTCCCGCGTTCTGGCGCGTCTGAACCAGGTCCGTCAGCGGCTCCTCGGCCAGAGCGGCCCACCAGGCCCGAACCGACGCCGGCACATAGGCTGCCTCCGGACTCGCGAGCACCGCACGCGCTTCCGCGCCGCGCAGATTCGAGCGGGTGACCGCCAGGGTCGGGGTGTTCCAGACCGCAGCGCCGTCGACCGACGAATAGTCCGTGTCGCCCGGCGTCAGGGTTCCGTCGTCGAGGAAGCCCTTGACGTGCTCCATGGTGCGCATCCCGCCGCTGACGGCGTAGCGAACCGGAACATCGTGGGGCACGTGCCCGACGAGATCGAGGCCGGCCCGGCGCGCCTCGTCGGCAACGGCGTCGAACAGCCCTTTCGGCACGACGTTGTGGATCTTGATGAAGTCGTAGCCGCAGGCGGCCTGGTCGCGCACGATGCGGCGGCCCTCGCTGAGGGAATGGGGCACGACCGCGTAGCCGTCCATGGGCGCGGCGTTGATGATCGTGCCGGCCACGTAATACGTCGGCCCGAGCGCGCGTCCGCGGGCGATCTCCTCGCGCAGGCGCAGCATCCATGGGAACCCGTCCATGTCCCGCACGCTCGTCACGCCATTGGCGAGGGCGAGCAGCCGGCCGTCGGTGCGCCCGGAATGGATGTGCATGTCGACCAAGCCGGGCGATAGGTAGCGCCC